>Ga0007825_1000030_pt1 | contig 54947 bp, 48 predicted proteins | sample CryBogCBE13Jul09_FD_71229 | JGI IMG/M metagenome (GOLD analysis project Ga0007825, IMG submission 71229) | Freshwater microbial communities from Crystal Bog, Wisconsin, USA - CBE13Jul09 | ecosystem: Environmental > Aquatic > Freshwater > Lake | place: Crystal Bog, Wisconsin, USA | collected... | reverse complement strand
TCTCCATGGCAACAAAACCTATCTGCTGCAGGATGAGGACGGCCAGATCACCGAGGCGCACAGCATTTCGGCGGGGCTCGATTATCCCGGCATCGGGCCCGAGCATAGCTGGCTCAAGGAGATCAAGCGCGTCGACTATACCAGCATCACCGATGTCGAGGCGCTCGATGCGTTCAAGCTTTGCTGCAAGGTCGAGGGCATCATCCCCGCGCTCGAGCCGAGCCACGCCATCGCCGCAGTGATGAAGGTCGCGCCGACGATGCGCGATGACCAGATCATCGTCGCCAATATGTGCGGGCGCGGCGACAAGGACATCTTCACCGTGGCTGAGGCTTTGGGAGTGGGGCTGTGATCCGAGGCATTGTAATATTTTTCATAACCGTCATGATAATCATATTCGCAGACCCATCTTTTAATTACGCATTTGAATATTGTGGTATCTCACTCGATAGGCGTTTGATTTGGGTTTTTAAGGTACGCGACCTTTCACGGCTTCTCGCATATGCCATTGCGTTTTTATTTCGAGACTGGTTGATGAAGAAATGGCTCGGGAAACCAGCCGATCCGAATGCCTCTCCCGACGCACCCTTGCCGAGTTATAGGAACTCTGTGCCCAAAGCACAGTCTCCATGGCTGAAGATTTGGTAGAAACGCTATGACCCGCCTCACCCCCACTTTCGCCGCCTGTGCCGCCGCCAACCGCGCCGCGCTCGTAACGTTCATCACCGCGGGCGATGGCGACACCGCCGCCAATCTTGACGCGCTCGTTGCGGGCGGAGCCGATGTCATCGAGCTCGGCATGCCCTTTACCGATCCGATGGCCGATGGCCCCGCGATCCAAGCCGCCAATCTGCGCAGCCTCGCCGCGGGCACCAAAACGGCGGACATTTTCGCCATTGCCACCGCCTTCCGCGCCCGCCACCCCCAGGTCCCGCTCGTGCTGATGGGCTATGCCAACCCGATGACGATCCGTGGCGGCGACTGGTTCGTGGCTGAGTGCACAAAGGCGGGCGTCGATGGCATCATCTGCGTCGATCTGCCGCCGGAGGAAGATCAAGAGCTCGGCCCCGCGCTGCGCACCGCCAGCATCGACTTCATCCGCCTCGCCACCCCCACCACCGATGCCGCGCGGCTGCCGATGGTCTTGGGCGGCGCGAGCGGCTTCGTCTATTACGTCTCGGTCGCGGGCATCACCGGCCTGCAGCAAGCCGCGCAAACGAGCATCGAGAGCGCGGTCGCCAAGCTCAAGGCCGCCACGCCGCTCCCCATCGCCGTCGGCTTCGGCGTCCGCACACCCGAACAGGCCGCCGCAATTGGCCGGCAAGCCGATGGCGTCGTCGTCGGCTCGGCGCTTGTCGAACTCGTCGCCCAACACGGCGCGCAAGCCCCCGCCGCCATCCAATCTTACGTCCATTCCCTCGCCACCGCCATTAAAGGAGCACGCAAATGAGCTGGCTCAACCGCGTCCGCAACGCCCTCCCCTTCACCGCCAAAAAGGACACCAGCACCGACACGCTGTGGCTCAAATGCCCCGGCTGCGCGCAGATGGTGTTCGTCAAGGAATATGAGGAGAACCTCAGCGTCTGCCCGCAATGCGGCCATCATGGGCGCATCGGGCCGAAGGTGCGCTTCGCCCAGATCCTCGATGCGGGCTTCACCCTGCTCCCCACCCCCAAGGCGCCCGAGGACCCGCTCAAGTTCCGCGACTCGAAGCGCTATACCGATCGCATCAAGGCCGCCCGCCTCGCCACCAATGAGCAGGACGCGCTGCTGAATGCCCGCGGCAGCATCAACGGCGCGCGCGTCGTCGTCGGTGTGCAGGATTTCGCGTTCATGGGCGGATCAATGGGCGTCGGCGTGGGTGAGGCGTTCATCGCGGGTGTCCGCGCGGCCATCGCCGATCACGCGCCCTATATCATCTTCACCGCAGCCGGCGGCGCGCGCATGCAAGAGGGGATTCTGAGCCTGATGCAGATGCCGCGCACCACCGTGGCGATTGCCGAGCTGCGCGAGGCAGGCCTGCCTTACGTGGTGGTGCTGACCGATCCGACGACCGGCGGCGTCACCGCCTCTTACGCGATGCTGGGCGACATCCAGATCGCCGAGCCCGGCGCGCTCATCGGCTTTGCGGGGCAGCGCGTGATCGAAAGCACGATCCGCGAGAAACTGCCCGAGGGCTTCCAACGCGCCGAATATCTGCTCGCGCACGGCATGCTCGATATGGTGGTGGCGCGGAAGGATCTGCGCGCCACGCTGGGGCAGTTGGTGGGGTATCTGGTGGGGGATGCGGTGAAGGCGGCTTAGAGCCGATTGAATATAGACCACCGATGACGTAACAGCTTTGCAGCATAATATGAGAGTTCACGATTGACCCATCCGGCTAGATATTATGGTACAGTTCTCGGAGACGCATATCTCGGAGATAGCCTGAATTTGATGAAAACCATGTCGCCAAATTCAGTCGATCTTGTACTGACTTCTCCCCCTTTCGCTCTGAAGCGAAAAAAGGAATACGGGAACGAAGATGAAGAAAACTACGTGGCTTGGTTTGATAATTTTGCCTCGTTATTTCATAAGATATTGAAAGACGATGGTTCTCTCGTCATCGACTTAGGTGGAGCTTATAAGCCCGGTTTTCCTGTACGAAGCATATATCAGTTTGAACTACTTATTTCTCTTGTTAAAAAACATGGATTTTATCTGGCACAAGAGTTCTATCATTATAATCCTGCAAGACTCCCAGCGCCTGCTGAATGGGTAAACGTCCGTCGTATCCGCGTTAAGGACTCGGTGAATGTTGTGTGGTGGTTGTCAAAAAGCCAGCATCCGCGTGCAGATAACCGTAAGGTGCTTCAGGAATACAGTTCAAGCATGAAAAGCCTTCTTAAGAACGGCTACAAGGCGAAACTTCGCCCAAGTGGTCATGATATATCTGACAAGTTTAGTAAGGATAATGGGGGCGCAATTCCTTCAAATTTGCTTGAACTGGCAAATACCGAAAGCAATAGCTCGTATATGCGGCTTTGTAGATTAAACGGTATAAAACCGCATCCAGCAAGATTTCCCGCAAAATTCGCAGAATTTTTTATAAAGTTCTTGACCGATGAAGGACATCTCGTTTTTGATCCGTTTGGAGGCTCAAACACGGTCGGGCGAGTTTGTGAGGATATGAGTCGGCAGTGGGTAGTTTGCGAACTTTCTAAAGAATACCTGGACGGCAGCATATTTAGATTTCAACCTGACGAACTTGCGAGATTTGATATTGAGACCCGCAAAAGTACTTTTGGAGCGTTAAGCTTTGTCCAACCTGAGCAAGCCGGAATTATTACGTAAGATTCTCGATGCGCTCGCAATGAGTGGCTGGGTCACTACGACAATTCGTACGAATAAGCCTTTTTTAATACGTGCCGTCGCCCCCGACGGCAGCCGGTTTATGCTCCGATTTTTTATATGGAATTGTACACACGGGGGTGGTGCTGCGCGTGCCCCCGATGAGTATCGTATCCAATTTACCGGAGCGATGCCCGACAGCGACGGTTCAGCGATCACTGTGCTATTGGGGTGGCATGACGGTTACGGCGTGTTTGCAGCATGGGATTTGAGGTTTCACGACAACCAAGGGACTTCGAGTTCACCCTCCGCCCAAATTCGGGAGGAGGCTTTGTCAAACGCGCATAAGACTTCGTTCGCAACCCTTGAGAAGGCGAACGGAGAGATTGTCGTGGCATTTAGGCCAGAATTTTTGGCGGATTACATTGTCGCTTCTAGCTCGCTTCATCAAACAGGCATAAGTCCGGTTGAAATTCAAGCCTTGAACTCAATTTCAACGGTCGACGAAAGCGACCTGTCGAAAATTCCCGCGATTGAACGACGACAAGTTGTGGCGTCTATTGTACGTAAATTCAGAGCTTATGATTTTCGAAAGCGAGTTCTTTCGGCCTACGGGTTTAGATGCGCTGTGTGTGGGGTTCAACTAGAATTAATAGATGCGGCCCACATTGAGCCCGTGAGCCAGGAAGGAAGTTCAGATGAGACTTGTAATGGGATCGCCTTGTGCAAAATTCACCACGCTGCGTACGATAACTTACTAATTTCTTTTGACGAGTCATACAAAATTCAGTTGAGAGAGGCGAGACTAACTGCCCTCAAGTCGATGGATAGACATGCGGGGGATTCTGCTTTTAAGGCTGCGCTTAAGCCAGTGATTATATTGCCTGCCGATCGACGAGACTATCCCAAAGTTGAATACATTCGTCGTAGTAGAAAATCTCGTGGATGGGCAGCATAGCCTCTCCGCAACCTCAGAGACATAATTAGCCAATATTGACAATTTACCCATTTGGTGATATTCACGTCAAATGACCATATCCCTCTCGCTTATGGCTCGGGCCGCTGTCGCGGTGACGGCGGCTGATCCCTTCCCCCTTCGTACATCAGTACGCCGCGCAGTCGACGGGGGATGATGCGTTTTCTTTTTCCTGCCGTCGTGTCACTTATGTCACTTTAGGCGGAAATCTGCCCTTCTCGGGGTGACATAGGGCCGCCCCGCGTCCCCTTTGGCAAACGCCCCAAGCGCCGCTATAGCGCCGCGATGGCCGATCATGCCCGCTCCGATGACCCCGCCGTTCAGGCGCAGCTCGACCGCTTCGCGCAGCTCTCGCCGGGGCGTGACATCCTCGGGCTCGAGCGGATCAGCGCGCTGATGACCGCGCTCGGCAACCCGCACCGCGCGCTGCCGCCAGTGTTCCATGTCGCGGGGACGAACGGCAAGGGCTCGACCTGCACCTTCCTGCGCTTCATGCTCGAGGCGGCGGGGCTCCGCGTCCATGTCTATACGAGCCCGCATCTGGTGCGCTTCAACGAGCGGGTGCGCGTGGCAGGCCGGTTGATCGAGGATGCGGCGCTCGCGCCCTTGCTCGCCGAGGTGCTCGATGCGGCGGAGGGAGCGGGGATCGCGCCGAGCTTCTTCGAGGCGACGACGGCGGCGGCGTTCCTCGCCTTTGCCCGCACGCCTGCGGATGCTTGTGTGATCGAGGTGGGGCTTGGCGGGCGGCTCGATGCGACGAATGTGATCGAGGCGCCCTTGGTGTGCGGCATCGCGCAGCTGGGGGTCGATCATCAGGCGTTCCTCGGCGATGATGCGGTGGTGATCGCGGGCGAGAAAGCGGGGATCGCGAAGGCGGGCGCGCCGCTGGTGACATTGGCGTATCCACGCGCGCAGACGCAGCGGGTGGCAGCGGTTGCGGCGGCTGCGGGCGCGACGGTGCGGGTGAAGGGTAAGGACTGGCAGGCGGAGGCGTATCCGCTCGGGCTATCGGGTGGCTTCCAAGCGGAGAATGCCGCGCTGGCCGTGGCGATGCTCCGGCATCAGTCGCGGCTGGCGGTGAGTGACGATGCAATCCGCGCGGGGCTGGCTGCGGCGCATTGGCCCGCGCGCTTGCAGCGGCTGAAGGCGGGGCCATTGGTGCGTGAGGGAGCGGAGGTCTGGCTTGACGGTTGTCACAATCCGGCAGCGGCGGAGCTGGTGGCGCAGCACTTCGCTAAGGGTGGGCCGATTGATCTGGTGTGCGGCATCTTGGCGAACAAGGATGCGGTCGGCATCTTGCGACCGTTCAAGGGACTGGTCGAGCGCTTCACCGCCGTGCCGATTGTCGGCCACGAGCACCACGCGCCCGCTGATCTCGCGCTGCTTGCCGATGCGCTGGAGATGAACGCGGATGTCGCGACGGATGTGGGCGCGGCGCTCGCGCGTCACGCGGAACGGCCGGTGCTGATCATGGGCTCGCTCTATCTGGCGGGCGAGGTGTTAAGGTTGAACGATCAGCTGCCCGACTGAGCGAGAATGCGCCGCACGAACAAACGCCGGTGCAGCGGGGTGAGGCCCAGTGTCCGGATCGCGCTGATATGCGTGGCCGCACCATAGCCCTTGTTGCGCGCCCAGCCATAGCCGGGATGGAGTGCATCGGCGGCGATCATCATCCGGTCGCGCGTCTCCTTGGCGATGATCGAGGCGGCGGAGATGCAAGGGTGCAGCGCATCGCCGCCGATGATCGCCTGTGCTTGATACGGCCAATCGGGCAGTCGGTTGCCATCGACCAGAATGTGATCGGGACGCGTGGGCAGCGCCTCCACCGCGCGGCGCATCGCGAGCATGGTCGCTTGGAGGATGTTGAGTTCGTCGATCTCCGCCACGCTCGCCTCACCAACCCCCACCATGCAATGCGCGCGAATCAGCGGCTCCAATGTGGCGCGGCGCTTGGCAGAGAGCTTCTTGCTGTCGTCTAGCCCCGCGATCTCGAACTCCCCCAGAATCACAGCGGCTGCAACCACCGGCCCCGCAAGCGGCCCCCTGCCCGCTTCGTCGACTCCGGCTATGATCATAGATCGCGGACCGCATGATGCCCCATCGGCCCATGCCCCGCGCCGAGGCCGGGCGCGTTAATAAGCGCCGCGCGCACGAACGCACGTGCGCGGGCGATTGCATCAACCATCGTCATCCCTTGCCCCAGACCGCAGGCGATCGCACTCGCGAGCGTGCAGCCGGTGCCGTGCGTATGGATCGTGTCAATCCGCGTATCGCGCCAGCGCGCAACTTCGCCGTCCGGCCCGACGAACCGATCGACGATGATGTCGCCATCGCTATGTCCTCCTTTGATCAACACTGCGTTCGCCTCACCACACAATTGAGCTTCGCCACCGAGTGCCGCAAGCTCGGGCAAGTTCGGTGTCACAAGCTTTGCCAGTTTAATGAGCCGCGCGAACGCACGCATCGTGTCCGAATCCGCCAGGAGCGCGCCGCTGGTTGCGACCATCACGGGATCAAAAACAATCGGAGCATCAATTGTTGCAAGCTTCTCGGCAACTGCGTTCGCGGACTCTGCCGACCCGATCATGCCGATCTTGATCGCATCAACACCAATGTCGCGCACCACAGCAGAGATCTGCGCGACGACGTGGCTCGCGGGCGGCAGCCAGATTTCGTCGACGCCCAGAGTGTTCTGTGCTGTCAGCGCCGTTATCGCGGTTGTTGCGAAACCACCAAGCATGGTGATCGATTTGATATCGGCTTGCACCCCTGCGCCACCGCTCGAATCCGAGCCTCCGATGCAAAGAATGCGCGCTATAACCATGACGAACGAAACCTATAGAGAAAAGTAACCATTCTTGGCTATAAGCACAGTCATGTCTGTGTCTGAAATTATTTCCATCGAGCCGGCAACCGGCGCGGTATTCTGGCGCGCACCGGTCAGCGATGTAAACGCAGAAATCGAGATCGCACGCGAATCTTGGGTCTCATGGGCCGCACAATCTTTTTCCGCGCGCGTCGAGGCATTGCGGCGCTTCACGAATGTTGTCCGTTCAAAATCTGATGCTTTGGTCGATGCAATTGCGCGCGAAACGGGAAAGCCAATCTGGGATGCGCGAAACGAGGTGGAGGCGGTCATTAATCGCGTCGAGATCTCGATCAGCGCCTATATGGAGCGCAGCGCTCAACGACGCATTGAAGGTGCCCTTGGTGCACGAACTGCACTGCGCCATAAGCCGCATGGTGTGCTGGCGGTGCTCGGACCGCATTCAATGCCTGCCGACATCCCAGCCGCACATATTATCCCAGCCCTGCTCGCAGGTAACGCAGTTGTATTCAAACCCTCTGAAAAGACCCCTGCCACCGGTGCGCTGCTTGTAGAATGCTATCATGCGGCCGGCATTCCGCCGGGGCTTGTCCGTCTCGTTGTCGGTGGACCAGAAGAGGGACGCCAAATTGCGGCGCATCCAGATATCAATGGGCTGATGTTTACCGGATCGGCGCGCAATGGTATCACGCTGAACCGCCAATTTGCTGATACGCCCAACAAGATTCTGGCGCTCGAGATGGGCGGTAATAATCCAATTGTCGTTTGGGACGCGCCCGACCTACATGCTGCCGCGATTGTCGTCATCCAATCTGCCTATCTCTCCGCGGGACAGCGCTGCACTGCGGCTCGTCGGCTCATCGTTCAAGACGGCAAGCACGAGGCCTTTCTCAGCGAAATCGTTAAGCTGACAAACCGACTGATCGTTGGGGGGCCGTTTGATACGCCGTTACCCTATATGGGCCCTGTCATTGACAATGAGGCCGCCGATAAGCTGCAGGAAGATTTCCTAAATATGATGATAAAAGGCGGCCGCCCGCTGCGCCACCTTGACCGTCCGGACGATAGTCTGCCGTTTTTGTCGCCCGCGCTCATTGATATGAGCGATTGTACTGAACGGCTCGACACGGAAATGTTTGGGCCAATCCTGCAGGTCATCCGCGTCCCAGATTTTGAAGCCGCTATCGCCGAAGCCAACCAGACACGCTTCGGGCTTTCCGCATCGCTCATTGGCGGCTCGCCACAATTGTATGATAAATTTTGGGCGAACACGCGCGCAGGGCTCGTGAATTGGAACCGCCCGACCAACGGCCCGCCGGTTAATGCACCTTTGGGTGGCGTCGGGTTATCGGGAAATCATCGCCCGAGTGCTGCTTACGCGGCCGACTATTGCGCATACCCGGTCGTCTCGAATGAAGAGGACAATGTCCGTGCATCAATCGGCATTGGCTTGCGGGACTGGACACCAGACCACGACTAAGCCCAGTCGATAGCGCGGCTAATCGCCTCCCAATATTCTCTCGCTTGCACGTAACATGGGGCTGCGCCATGGATGCGCAATGACGAATCCCATCCTGACTGAGCGTCACGGCCGCGTTATCCTCGTTGGTGCCGGCCCGGGTGCTCCTGATCTTTTGACGCTGCGCGCCGTTGCTGCGCTCGGCGCTGCCGACGTTGTTGTGCATGACGGATTGATCGACATGGGAGTGTTCGCCTACGTCCCGCGCCAAGCACAGCGCATCTCCGTCGCGAAAAAGCGTGATCGCCATACGATGGCGCAGGACGATATCAACGCATTGCTCGTCGCCTTTGCCCGCGCCGGACAAACTGTGGTACGCCTGAAAGGCGGGGATCCTTTTATCTTCGGACGCGGCGGCGAGGAAGTAGAAGCCTGCAATGCTGCCGGCGTGCCGGTTGAAGTGATTCCGGGCGTTTCGGCGGCATTAGGTTCGGCTGCGATGGCACAGCTGCCATTGACGCACCGCGATCACGCTAATGCCGTCACATTTGTTGCTGGAACCTGCCAAGGTCTCGCCGAGCAGAATTGGTCTGGTCTCGTTGGTCAGGGCCGGACGCTGGTCATTTATATGGGCGTGACGACCGCTGACGCAATCACCGAGAAGCTTATGGAGCAAGGCGCATCGCCAAGCCTGCCCGTCGCAGTTTTAGAACGTGGCACCCTGCCCCAGATGCGTGTTTTTCGTACAATACTGGCTGACTTGGGTGGTTTGGTTGAGCGCGAGTCTGTCGTCAGTCCCGCATTGCTCGTCATTGGTGAAGTCGCCAAATTGAACAATGCCGGTGTTTTACACTCCCTGGGAGCAGCAAAAATGAAAGCCAAATCATGAAAATCCTGACCGGAAATGACCTCAAATCGGGTGCGGTAACGTGGTGGGCTGGCAGCTATTGGTCGCTCCATGTCGAGGATGCGGTTGACGTCGGCGAAGGTGGCGAAGCAATCCTTGCGCGCGAAATGGGTGCGCGTCGTGTTAATGCCGCCTATGTCATCGACGCTGTTTCGACTGCGGAGGGGCCACGCCCCGCACATATCAAAGATCGTATTCGAGCGCTCGGGCCGACCGTGCGTCTCGACCTCTCTCTCAAACCGGCCGACCCGCAAGTCGGTGCATGGGTGATTTAATATGTACCAATATGACAAATACGATCAGGCATTGGTTGACGCCCGCGTTGCGGACTTCCGCGACCAAGTCGCGCGGCGGATTGCTGGCGAAATCAGCGAAGACCAGTTCAAGCCGCTCCGGCTGATGAACGGGCTTTATCTTCAGCTTCACGCTTACATGCTGCGCGTGGCGATACCCTATGGCACGCTCAACAGCACTCAAATGCACATGTTGGCGCATATCGCGCGCAAATATGATCGCGATTATGCTCACTTCACGACGCGCCAGAACATTCAGTACAACTGGATCAAACTTGAGGACGCGCCCGATATCCTGGCGGACCTAGCGAGCGTTGAGATGCATGCCATACAAACGAGCGGCAACTGCATTCGCAACATTTCGTCGGATCAATTCGCTGGCGCCGCCGCTGATGAGGTGACCGATCCGCGTCCCTGGGCTGAATTTCTCCGGCAATGGAGCACCTTCCATCCCGAGTTCAGCTATCTACCGCGCAAGTTCAAAATTGCAGTCATCGCGTCGAAAGAAGATCGCGCGGCGATGCGACTACACGATATCGGGCTAGAGTTGGTGAAAAAGGACGGCGTGCTTGGTGCGCGGGTGTTCGTGGGTGGTGGCATGGGTCGCACCCCGATGATTGCGCCCGAAATCAACCCGTTCGTGACCGCTGATGATCTGCTGAGTTATTTGGAGGCCTGCCTGCGCGTCTATAATCGCTATGGTCGCCGTGATAACATCTACAAGGCACGGATTAAGATACTGATTCACGAAATTGGCGCGGATGCCTATCGAGCGCAGGTGGAAGAGGAGTTCAAGCACGTCAAAACGCTCGGCATCGATCCACCTGCGGCAGAGTTCGAGCGGATTGCATCCTATTTCGCGCCCCCCGCGTTTAAAAGCGCACCAGACGACGGGCTCGATTTGTCAGATTCGACATTTGCCGCATGGGTGAAGCAAAATACCTTCGCACATAAGCAACCGGGCTATATCGGCGTCACGATCAGCCTGAAACCGATCGACGGGATTCCCGGCGATGCGTCATCGGCGCAGATCGATGTGATGGCCGAGCTCGCCAAGCAGTATAGCTTCGATGAACTCCGTGTGACGCACGCGCAAAATATCGTGCTACCGCATGTTGCGAAGCGAGATCTCAAGGCCGTGTATGACGTGTTGGCGGCAAATGGCTTGGGCACGGCGAACCTCGACCAGATTACGGACATCATCGCGTGCCCCGGGCTCGATTATTGCAGTCTCGCCAATGCGCGCTCGATTCCTGTCGCACAGAAAATTGCGCAGCGCTTCGCGGATGCCGAGCGGCAAGCCGATATCGGCGAACTGAAACTTAAAATCAGCGGCTGCATCAACGCCTGCGGGCATCACCATGCCGGCCATATCGGTATTCTCGGTGTAGATCGGAAGGGCGTGGAAAATTACCAGCTCACGCTTGGCGGCTCCGGCGCTGAGGATGCGAGCATCGGCAAGATTACCGGACCTGGTTTTGACGAGGATGGTATTGTTGATGCCGTCGAGCGCGCCGTCGAGAAATATCTGAGCGTCCGCACCGATGGCGAGCGCTTTCTTGATACCTACCGCCGCGTTGGCATGGAACCTTTTAAGGAGGCGGTATATGGCTGAGCTTCGTTTTCGCACCGATGAACCGCAAGAGCAACCTGCGGTCACGCTAGACGCTTTTCTCGATCAATCGAACGCGACAGCCGTGCGGCTGGAGCCTGACGATGATGCGCGCGCGTTGCTGCCCTATATTGACCGGCTGACCATGATCGAAATTGGCTTTCCCACCTTCCGCGATGGCCGCGGCTACTCGGCGGCGCGCATCCTGCGTGAGGCTGGCTACACAGGGGAGTTGCGCGCGCAGGGTGACGTTTTGGTCGATCAGCTGCGCTATATGCGCCGTTGCGGCTTTGACAGCTTCATGCCGAATGTGCCGCTCAACCCCGTGGTCGTCGATCACGTGCTGAATGTGTATGATCTCGCCTATCAGGCTGCCGCAGACGCCGCAGTTCCCGTATGGAAATTGCGTCATGGCTAAGGCCGCACGCGTTCTCGATGTGCTCGACATACGCCCAGCGGTGACAGATGGCGATATTACGCGGCTTAATGAGCGCTTCGCTGGGGCGGAGACACTTGATGTCGTTCGAGCCGTTCTTGCTGAAAATCTGCTTGGTAATGCGGCCATCGTGTCGTCATTCGGTGCCGAATCTGCGATTCTGCTGCATCTGATTGGGACGATTGAGCCCAATATTCCGGTTCTCTTTCTCGATACTGGCAAGCATTTTCCCGAAACATTGTCATATCGTGACGCGCTCGTGGCTCAACTCGGTCTCACCAACCTCATCAACCTCACACCGAATGCCGAAGCGCTTCAGGCGAAAGATGCGACCGGACTGCGTTGGTCTTACGATCCTGATGGCTGCTGCGCGATCCGCAAGGTTCAGCCGCTCGAAAAAGCATTATTGGATTTTGACGCAACGATTACAGGACGCAAAGGCTTTCAATCAAAAACGCGCGCTGGCCTGGCGCTTTTTGACCGGGATGGCGACCGTATAAAATTCAATCCACTGGCTGGGTGGACGAAGCAAGAGCTGGATGCATATGTTGCATTAAACCACCTGCCGCCACACCCGCTCGTCAGCATGGGGTATCCTTCAATCGGCTGCGCTCCGTGTACTTCCAAAGTACTCCCCGGCGAGGATCCCAGGTCCGGCCGATGGCGCGGTTGGGAAAAGGTCGAGTGCGGCATACATACACCCGTTACGATGCTTGGCGATCCCTCAATCGAACCCGTTTTTTAAAGTTCGACTCCCCTGCCCGCGCGAAACATGTTAGGCGCACGCAGTTTTAAAATGGGGATCGACATGCTGGGTACAAAACCAAAACATTCAACTGCCGGAACAACGACGACATCGGGTGTGTCGATCATCGGTGCCGACGTTACAATTACTGGCAATGTCTCAGCGACTGGCGACCTCCATCTCGATGGATTGGTAGAAGGCGACTTGACATGTGCGACCCTCACCGTTGGGGCCAGTGGACGCGTCAAGGGGCATATTGCTGCCGATAAAGCGCAACTCGCGGGTCAGATTGAGGGTACGATCGCCGTGCGCGCGCTTTCGGTTGAGTCAACCGCGCGGATCACCGGCGATATGTCATACGAGAGTGTCAGCATTGCAAATGGCGCACATGTGGACGGACGCGTTTCACACAGGCTGCCTGGTGATGAGGCCAATCCGTTGCAGCTGGTTTCGCACTCAGCTGCTTAGCGTGACTTCGGCTGCGGCAGCACTTCCAGCTTGAATGTTTGTGTCGGCAGCAGATAAGTTTTCGCGGTCGCTTGAATGTCCGCTGGTGTGATCCGCTGGAGATCACGCCCGATACTGAGTGCTGCGTCGATAATGCGTTGATCGCGCGTGCCACCGGCCAATTCGGTCATCCAGTACAGGTCGGAATTCACCGCGCGAGCGATAAGCGCCTTCATCGGCGCTACTGCGCGTTCAAATTCATCGGCTGACACTGGGGTTGTTGCCAAATCAGCGGCAATCGCCTGTGAAAGGTCAAAAAAGCGCTGAACGCCGTTCGGCTTTACCTGCGACATTACGACAAAGCTGCCCGCCTTCGGGAAGCTGGCGCCCCAATTGTTGATGACATTTGGGCTGTAGGCCGCCCCCTCGCCTTCGCGCAATCTCTCAAACAATCGATCATTATAAATCGCGGCGAGAATATCGAGCTTTCGGCTCTCGAATATACGATCCGGCCCGCCAGTTGTCGGCCAGGCCAAAACAGCTGCCGCCTGATCAGCATCGCCCTTATGGTAAAAGATGATCGGGTCAACGGCAGGTGTCAGCCCTTTGACGATGGCGTTGGCTGGCAGGATTGGTGCGGGTTGACGAGGTTTGAGCGCGCCAAACGTCTCAGCGGCAGCCTTGATCGCTGTATCCTCAGTAACATCGCCAAATATCTGTAGTTCAATTGGTCCGGTTTTGAGCAGTGGCTCCCAGAGGTTCCGAAAATTCTCCGGTGTTAATGCCAAAATGTCGGCACGAGTCGGCGATTTCCACCGCGGGTCATTGCCAACGAGTTCGGCCTGCAAATGTTGCGCAATCACATTCTGTGGCGTTGCATCGACCGAGTCCTGCTGCGCCAACGACAGTGCCATTGTCCGTTCAACCGGGGCCGCATCCCAGCGCGGAAAAGCGAGCTTGGTTGCCATCAGCTTCAACTGATCGCGCAAGTTCGTATCGTTGGTTTGCGCACGTAGTGCGAACGAATCATCCCCCAGTTCAAACGTCAGGCTGAGACGACGCGCGTTCATCATCGCATCAAGCTCGTTCAGCCCCAAGTCACCGATACCACCAGCAACAAGTGCCCCACCAGCCGCCCACGCCACCGTTTGGCGATCGGCTGGCAAAGCCCGCCGACCATTGCCAAAACGCGCCGCAACAAAAATCCGGCCAGACGACCCCGCAAGTGGGTAAATCATCAAGCGCACACCGTTCGCGAACTCGATGATTTTCATCGACTCAAAGGCGATTTTACGCGTCGCAACGATGCGTCCGGGCGGGCCCAACTTCGGCAACCGGTCAGAACTGATGGCCGTCTGCTGTTGCGAAGTCGCCGCCAAAACGGGAGCCTTCAACGCACGCTCGAGTTGAGCAACGCCGTCGGGAAAGGGAGCGGTTGACGAGAGCAACGCGCGCGGCCCGACCCCATCGAACAGGTGCTGCGAAGCTGCAAGAATTGCGGCGGGCGTCACTTTACCCTTCATCGCTCCGAAAATATCGCGCGCAACGACAGGACTTGCCACAGTCTCGCGGATATTGACCGCCTCAGCTATCGAATCTGCAAGTTTATGCCCAGAATCGGCGCGCGCCTGCTCGACACCGGCATCGAGTTCGGAGACGAAATCATCAACCTCGTGCTCAATTTCACTCTGTGTCGGCGGCACGGTTACGGCCTCGGCGATCATACTTCGGACATCCGCAAGGCCGCGCTGCCAATCGCCCGCCAAAGGGGTTATTTGAACAACGGTCTCATCGACCGACCGCGAAACATCGCTTTGCTCCGCCGCTGCAAAAAGAAACGACTTTCCCGAGCGCGCCCGCGCTTCGAGACGACGGTTGAGAATTTTGAGCGCGACAGTTTCGACCAGCTTGCCCTGATTATACACAATCGTATCATTGTGCGGCAACCAAGGGCGGAAATAGGCCATCGTCAACGTCAGCGGTAAACCGGGCTCGACAACGATAGCCGCATTATCGTCGGAGGGCGTAGGATGCCCGAAATCGGGCTCCTTTGGCGGTTTGCCAACCCCTTTCCAATCGCCGAATTGCTCCTTGATAAGTGCAGCGAACACATCGGGATCGGCGTCGCCACAAATCACAACAACGGTCCGTTCCGGCCGATACCAGCGATCGTGAAAGACCCGAAGCGACTTCGGCGTAGCGGCGGTGAGCGACTCCGTTGTCCCGATTGGCGCGCGCGTCGCCAGCAATTGGCCCGCAAAAAAGAGCTTGCGGGTCGCAGCATTAAATCGCTCGTCCGACCCCTCGGACTCGCGCGCCTCGGCCATCACCGTACGGCGTTCAGCATCCACCTCCGCCTGCGACAGCGTGGGTGCCGCCATCATACCTGCGAGGAGCTTCAGACTTTCAGTCAGGCCGCCGCGCGTCGCCTCTGGAAGATCGAGCTTGTAAACGGTCTGTGTTGTCGTCGTTTGCGCGTTGGTGTCCGACCCAAAGGTTGTTCCAAGTCGCTGCCAAACGCGCTTCGCTTCGCCATCTCCGGCGTATCTGGAGCCACGAAAACTCAGATGCTCCAGAAAATGTGCGTATCCAAGTTCTTTGTCGCGCTCCATCAATGCGCCCGCATCAATCACGACACGAACCGCGACCTGATGCTGCGGTACCGAATTGCGACGAACCGCATATCGAAGCCCATTCGGCAAAACACCAAATATCCAGTCTTTGTCTACGGGAACATCGCTCCCGACATAAAGCCAGGGCACCTCTTGCGCGGCGCTCGACGCAACAATGGGCGCAGCATCGTTCGCATTCGCGTTGGTCCATGGCAGGGCAAAAGCCGCGAGCACGGCGGCAAAACGCAGAGTATCTCGGACAATGGACGAACGGGCGCGCGCGATCTGAACAATCATGTCTTGTTCCTATCCGCAGTCCCATAGCCGCGCCAGCAATAAAATCGGGGACGGACAGATTCACTCTGTCCTACATATATCCATATAGGTTATTTTGTTCACGAATCGAGGGAGCCAGACTATGGACGTTAACACACTTATTGAAGCCGTCATTTCTCGCGAAGGGGGATATGTTGACAATGCCAATGACCGTGGTGGCCCGACCAACTATGGAATAACCGAGGCCGTCGCGCGATCTCAGGGCTATAGCGGTGCCATGAGCGATCTGCCCAGAACTGAAGCCGTCGCAATCTATCTGCGCCTCTACTGGTTGCGGCCGCGGCTCGATAAAGTGGCCGAACACGCACCGGCTCTCGCCGCAAAATTGCTTGATATTTCGGTGAATATGGGCCCAACTTCGGCGATCAGCTTTCTCAAGCGCTCACTCAACGCAATCAGCCGCGCGAACTCCCCTACCCCAAATTTCGCGTCGGTCTCGAACGTGGACGACGCACTCTTGGCCGCGCTGCAGAGCTTTCTGACGTCGCGCGGGGAGGATGGAGAGGCGGTGCTCGTGAAAGCTGTCAATGCGCTTCAGGGCGCGCAGTACATCGCCATCGCAGAACGGCGGCCTGCCGACAAAGTATTTGCTTATGGTTGGATCAAAAACCGTATTGGTTAAGGAGATTTTAATATGCCGATTTTTGACGCACTGCTCGCACCGCTCACCCATATCCTCGATAAAGTCATTCCGGATCCGCAGGCCCGCGCGCAAGCAAAGTTGCAACTGATCCAATTGCAGGGTTCGCAAGACATGGACATGCTCAACGCGCAGATGGCGGCAATTATCGCTGAGGAGAAGTCTGCCGATCCATGGACAAGCCGCGCACGCCCAAGCTTTCTTTATGTGATGTACCTCATCATCCTTTGGGCGATCCCGATGGGTCTGATCTCGGCTGTGCGACCCGACACAGCGACCGCGATCTCAAACGGCATGAACGCCTATTTGCGCGGCATCCCCGATGCCATGTGGTCGCTGTTTGGCACGGGCTACCTCGGCTACACAGCTGCGCGGCAATGGGGAAAAGTTAAGGGTGTCGATAAGTAAGCTCAGCCCCCTTGCCTCACCTAACGCCCCACGGCATAGGCAATGCCCATGAGCATTCACTACAAAATAACACTCCCTGATGGGGCCGTCCGCGAAGTGCCTGCCGGAGCAACGCCATTTGATGTCGCCACGGCGATCTCGTCGGGCCTCGCAAAAGCGACGCTCGCCGCGCGCGTGAATGGCGAAGTGCGCGACGTGATGCGTCCGTTCGATGGCGACGCAGAACTTGTCCTCATCACGGCGAAGGATGAGGCCGACGCGCTTGAGTTAGCACGCCACGATTATGCCCATGTGCTCGCTGAGGCCGTGCAAAAACTGTTCCCTGGCACGCAGATCACCTTTGGTCCCTCGACCGATGACGGCTTTTATTACGACTTCGCGCCTGCCGAAAGCGCCTTCACCGAGGAGGATTTGCCCGCGATTGAGGCCGAGATGCGCAAGATTATCGCAGCGAATAAACCGCTGCGCCGCGAAGTGGTCGCACGCGATACGCTGATCGCAAAATGGCGGTCGGCTGGCGAGACGTTCAAGGCCGAATGGGCAGCAGAATTGCCCGAGGGCGAGGACATCAGCGTCTATTGGTCTGGCGACGACTGGTATGACATGTGCCGCGGCCCGCATCTCGCGTCGACCGGCAAGCTCGACCCCCAAGCTTTCAAGCTCACGCGCGTCTCGGGTGCTTATTGGCGCGGCGATCAGAACAATGCGGTGCTTAGCCGCATTTATGGTACCGGCTGGCTCAACAAAAAGCAGCTAGACGCACATTTGCTGCGGCTCGAAGAGGCGGCGAAGCGCGACCATCGCAAAATCGGTGCCGAGATGGACTTATTCCATCTCCAGGCCGAGGCGCATGGCAGTGTTTTTTGGCACCCCAAAGGCTACATGCTATGGCGTCAGCTTGAGGCCTATATGCGGCGGGCCATTGACGGCGGTGGTTATGTCGAAGTCAAAACGCCGCAGTTGATGGACTCGCGCCAATGGGAACAGTCGGGGCACTGGGGCAAATATCGCGAAAATATGTTCGTCGTTCCTGATGAAGTGCCTTCAACGGAAGATGATGGCCCGGTGCTCACGGGCGACGCTGACATGATGGCGCTGAAGCCGATGAACTGCCCCGCGCATGTGCTCATCTTCCGGCAGGGAATTAAATCTTACCGCGACCTGCCGTTGCGCATGGCCGAGATGGGCTGCTGCCACCGCAATGAGGCGCATGGTGCGCTGCATGGCATTATGCGCGTGCGTCAATTCACGCAGGACGACGGCCATATTTTCTGCCGTGAGGATCAGATCGTAGAGGAAACGCGACTGTTCTGCGACCTGCTGGATCACGTTTATAAGGATCTCGGTTTCGAGAGCTATTCGATCAAACTCGCGCTCCGTCCAGAGAAACGGTTTGGGACCGATGAAATGTGGGATCGCGCGGAACATGATCTGCGCGAAGCGGTCAGGCTTACGGGACGCGCAACAGCGGACTATGGCTGGGAGGAGTTGCCCGGCGAGGGCGCCTTCTACTCGCCTAAGCTTGAGTTCCATTTGACGGATGCCATTGGCCGGACATGGCAATGCGGCACACTGCAGCTCGACTATGTCCTTCCCGAACGGCTGGATGCGAGCTATGTTGGCGAAGACGGGGCCAAGCATCGCCCAGTCATGCTGCATCGCGCTATTTTGGGCACATTTGAGCGCTTCATCGGTATTTTAATCGAGCATCACGCCGGACGTTTTCCACTTTGGCTTGCGCCCGTCCAAGCCGTTGTCGCCACGATCGTTTCGGATGCCGATGGTTATGCCGATGAGGTCATAGCAGCGCTACACGCCGCGGGCATCCGCGTTGAGAGCGATAAGCGAAACGAGAAAATCAATTACAAAGTGCGCGAGCACTCGCTCGCAAAGGTGCCGCACCTGATCGTTGTTGGCAAACGCGAAGCGGACGAACGGACGGTCGCAGTGCGGACTTTGGGATCAGATGGCCAACGGATCATGTCGCTCGATGAGCTTGTTGCACTTTTGGCAACCGAAGCGCGCGCACCCGATTTGCGCAATTAGTCGAGCTTAACTCGACTGATAGCGGAGGAACTGTGCATCGTGCGCGAATTCGTCAAGGCGTGGATAACGACCAATAAACCGCTCGGTTCCGGGACTCATTGATACGGACCAACGCGCGCCGCGGTCATCAGTCAACCACAAGCGTATTTCAGCGCGGCTCGGCGCGTGCAAATCGGCATTGGCGATGTTCTTCTCCATAGCCTCATGGGCTAAGGATAAAGTCTTTACAATTCGTTGCCACCAGGCTGTCAAAGCCGCACCAGTGCAAATATTAGCCAAATCGTCCGGTGACGTAGTCACGTGTCCGTTGCGCGCGCGGCCCTTGGAACAAATCGGCGGTCGGCCCGAACTCGATTAGTTTTCCGAGGAACATGAAACCGGTATAGTCCGAAAGGCGTGCAGCCTGCTGCAAATTATGGGTCACGATAACGATCGTGAAGTCCTTCTTAAGCTGCGCAAGCGTCTCTTCCAGTTTCGCGGTCGAGATTGGATCAAGCGCTGATGCAGGCTCATCGAGCAGCAAAATTTCAGGCTCGACTGCAATCCCACGGGCGACACACAAACGTTGCTGCTGACCGCCGGAGAGGCCTGTCCCTGGCTGATTGAGCTTATCTTTGACCTCTTCCCAGAGCGCGGCGCGCTTTAGCGATGTCTCGACCAGCTCATCCATCTCCGCCTTGGTCTTGCTGTGATACAACCTCACGCCAAAGGCAACATTGTCGTAAATTGACATCGGGAACGGCGTTGGCTTCTGAAAGACCATGCCAATGCGCTCGCGGAGCAGATCAACCCGCATGGCCGAACTCAGAACATCGTCGCCGCGGAACAGTATCTCACCTTCGGCGCGTTGATTTGGATACAACGAATAGATACGGTTGAGGGTACGCAGGAGCGTCGACTTACCGCAACCCGACGGACCAATCAGCGCCGTCACTTTGTTCCGTTCAACCGGAAGATTGACCTCGAACAAAGTCTGATTCGTACCATAATAAAAATTGAGCTTGCGCGTCTCGAGCACCAGCTTATCAGCCGGTGGGGCAGTCATAAACTGCTCCTCAGCGGACGCATTGGCCGGAATATCGATCGGGGCACCGGCGACGGTATCGGTCATGATTTGCGAGCTCCTTGGGCGATCCACCGCCCGGCAATGTTGACAATAAGAACGGCAAGCGAAATCAGCAGCGCACCAACCCAAGCAAGGTTGCGCAGGTCTTCCTCAGCTGTGTTCGCGAACTGGTTGATAATCAGCGGCAAGGCCGACATTGGCCGCGTGAGGTCGGACAATTGATGGATGTGCGCGTTGTTACCGAGCGCGGTAAAGATCAGTGGCGCTGTCTCGCCGCTGATGCGGGCGAAACCAAGCAACCCGCCGGTTAATAGGCCGGTTTGAGCGGCACGCCAGATAATCTGCCGCACGACGAGACCACGCGACGCGCCGAGCGCGACGCCCGCCTCCCGCAACGCACCAGGCTGCAGGTTGAGCATGTCTTCGGTCGTGCGCACCACAATCGGAGTCGCGAGCAATGCGAGCGCGGCCGAGCCGGCGATCCCGGAAAAACCGCCGAAGGGCTTCACCATAATGACGTAAATAAACAGACCAATCAGGATCGAAGGCGCGGACAGCAAGACGTCGTTAAGGAACCGTACGATATTGCCATAGCGCGATCCGCCAGCATATTCGCTTAGCCAGGTTCCGGCGAGAATGCCGACGACGACAGCGAAAATCATTCCCAACGCACACATCACGATAGAGCCAAGAATGCCGTCAAGCAGTCCACCTTCATTGCCTGAAGCTGGCTGATCCATCGTGAAGATCTTTACATTCAGGCCGCTAAATCCGTGCCAGAACAGCGAATAAAAGATTAATGCGAGCGCCCCAACCGCTACCAATGTCGCGAACGAACACGCACTGACGAACACGATATTGGAAGCGCGGCGACGGGCTGAACGACTGAACATCTCTCGCCTCCTAGTATTTCTGCTGGCTCAGCAGCAGGCGGGCAACCGCAAGCACTGAGAAGGTGATCAGGAACAGGACAAGTCCGCAAGCGATGAGCGCCGATGTGTGCATCTCGCTGGTCGCTTCGGCAAATTCATTCGCAATGGTCGACGCCAACGTCGAACCTGAGGCAAACAACGACTTGGGAAAGTCGTGCGAGTTACCAATAATATAGGTGACGGCCATCGTCTCGCCGAGCGCGCGACCGAGCCCTAGCATGACGACCCCAACCATGCCGCGCTTCACGAACGGGATCATGATCGATGTCACGACTTCATAGGGCGTGCAGCCAAGGCCATAGGCGGCCTCGCGCACTTGCTGCGGGACGCTGAGCAAGAGTTCGCGAAACACCGCCGACATGTATGGCAAGATCATGATTGCGAGAATCAACGAGGCGACAAAGATGTTCACGCCGTTGGGCACGCCAGCAAACACATGCCCCCAAAAGCCATCGGGATTGAGGGATTGGCTGAGTGGCATCTGCACGTTTGCCGCGAAGAAGGGAGCAAACACAAACAAGCCCCACATTCCATACACAATCGACGGAATGCCGGCGAGCAACTCAACTGCAATAGCGAGCGGCTGCGCGATGACCCTTGGGCAGAATTCGACAAGAAATACCGCGACACCAACGGCCAGCGGCAAAGCGATAATAAGCGAGAGGAACGCTGTAATGAGGGTTCCCGATATCGGCCCCGCCGCGCCGTAGACCTCGGTTACGGGGTTCCACTCGGTGCTTGTGAAGAAGCTGAACCCGAACGTATGCAACGCCGGCCAACCGCCGATAATGAGCGAGATCACCACACCACCGAGCGCAACCAACAACAAGGTTGCAGCGGAGAAACACAAGCTGCGGAATATGGTTTCGCCCCATGTTCCTCGCACAATTCTCTTATCTGAAGCAGTCGCGAGCGCAGTCATGCTGTTTCCTGATGGTAACGATTACGGTCAGTCGAAGAGACGATTGTTTGAGGCTGGGCGCACAGCACCCAGCCTCGATATTCACTTACTTGGAGACGTAAACGGGTTTGCCGCCTGATTTTACTTCGGCTGCCCATTCCTTACGCATCAGGTTCTTGACGCTGAGTGGCAACGGCACATAGTCGAGCGCATTCGCGTCGGCATCGCCATTCTTATAAGCCCAGTCAAAGAACTTCAGCACATCGGCACCCTTGGCGGCGTTGGCTTGCTCTTTATAAACGAGGATGAAGGTCGCACCCGAAATCGGCCATGCCTTGGGGCCAGCCTGATCGATCAAGAGCAGGAAGTTACCTGGAGCCTTCGCCCAGTTTGCGCCACCGGCTGCAGCCGCGAAAGCTGCTGCGTTCGGCGTTGGAAACGCACCGCTGTGGTTTTGCACGAGCATGAAGGTGTTGTGGTTTTTCCGCGCATAAACGTACTCAACATAGCCGATCGAGCCAACCGTCTGCTTTACGAGCGCATCGACACCGTCGTTACCCTTGCCGCCAACGCCAGCTGGCCATGCCACTGAGTCGCTTGCGCCGACCTTTGAAGACCATGCAGGGCTCTTCGCTGAGAGGTACGACGTATAAATGAAGCTGGTGCCTGAACCATCGGCACGGTGAACAACCGTGATCGGAAGGTTCGGAAGCTTCAGGCCCTTGTTCAGCGTCACAAGCTTGGGGTCATTCCAGTTCTTGATAGCGCCCATATAAATTTCAGCGAGCAATTCGCCCGAAATCTTGATCTGGCCGGGCTGATATCCGGGGAGGTTCACGATCGGTACAACGCCACCGATGACGGTCGGGAACTGATACAAGCCTGCGGCATTCAAATCTTCCGGCTTCAGCGGCTTATCAGATGCGCCGAAATCAACCGTCTTGGCTTTGATCTGCTTGATACCGCCGCCCGAACCAATGGCTTGATAGTTTAGCGAGGCACCGGTCGTCTTCTTATAGGCGTCTGCCCACTTGAGATAAATCGGGGCGGGGAAGGTCGCGCCGGCACCGGTGATGTCACCAGCATGGGCTACGCCCGCCACAAGAACTGTCGCGCTGAGCGCGCATGCGAATCGCTTGAACATAAGAATCCTCCAAAAGCTGGCTGCTAACCCCCAGCCATGCGAACCTAGATAAGGAGTATGACAGCAATGTGACATTTTTGTAACAATGACTGACCAATTTCAACTCAGGTGTGGATGTTGCGAAAAACTACAACGCTTCACGTGCGTTGAAACATATTTGTAACATTTTGGACTTCAAAATGTCATCATACGCACCTAAGGCGCTCGCATCCGCACAAAGTGTGTCGGACTTGCTTATCTGTGTCCACAAAATAAAGGGGAACCCCATGTCTTCCAAGATTTCTATCCTCGCGGGTAGCGGCTTGACCGCGCTTGCGATGCTGAGCACCGCTTCAGCTGTTGAAGCCCACGCCACCCACAAGCACGCCTGCACTGCGGCTGAAGAGCACAATCACAAGTGCGTGCGCGTGAAGTATGTATGGGTGCCCGTCAGTGCACACCACGGCAAACGTCATGGTCACGCTGCTGCAGCTGCGCCGATGGTTACATCACCTGCAGACGTCGCCGAAATGGCTGACCTGCGTAATCGCGTTGAGCAACTGACTGCCCGTCTCGAGGCGTCAGAAGCCGCGAATCGCGCAACCGCAGATCAAGCAGCTGCTGCTTCAGCGCAGACTGCCGCACTCGGCACGCAAATGGCTGCAACCAAGGCAGCCGTCGCCGGTCAGGTGAAATCGGCTATCAACGCTGGTATGCCAAAGGCAAATTGGTCGGCTGACACGAAGGTTACCGGCACGGTCTTCTTCAACGCCTCCAACATCAACCAGCAGAAGATCAGCACGGCTGGTGTCGCGAGCAAGACAGTTCCAAGCGGCACTGGCTTAGACATCAAGCGCGTTTATGTTGGCGTTGACCACAATTTCAGCAAAACATGGTCGGCTTCGATCTTGCTCGATGCGTCGGCTCAGGGCACCACGGTTTCTTCGAACGCTAACCTCGCTGGCACGAACATCTACGTGAAGAACGCCTTTGTACAGGCGAAGGTCAGCGATGCGCTGATCGCTCGCGTCGGTGTCGCCGGTCTGCCATGGTTCGGCTTTGCCGAGGGTGTCTACGGTGAGCGTTACATTGAGAACACGGTCGTTGATCGCCTCAAGATCGGGAGCTCGGCGGACTACGGTGTTCACGTACTTGGTACTCTGGGTAATCCTAAGGGCCTTAACGTGACATATGCCGCCTCGGTTGTGAATGGCGCGGGCTACAAGAACCCGACCCGCACGAATTCGGTCGATGTCGAGGGTCGCGTTGCCGCAAACTACAAGGGCTTCGTTGCTGCTGTTGGTGGATACTCGGGCAAGCTTGCTGCTGATGCTCAGGGCGACACCTTCACCAATGGCTTGCTCTCACCGCGCACTGCAACCCGTGAAGATGCGTTGCTGGGATATGTCGGTTCACGCTTCCGTGTCGGCGGTGAGTGGTTCTGGGCCAAGAACTTTACTCAGGCTCTCGTGCTTGGTGGTCCGGCACCGCTGGCTGCAGGCGGTGCAACGCAGGACGTAGCTACCGGTTGGTCGCTGTTCAGCACCGTGTATGTAACGCCAAAATGGTCCGTATTCGGTCGCTATGATCGCACACAGCCTAGCCAATACATCTCGCCAAACCGTCGTGAAGACTATTTCAATCTTGGTGTGACCTATAGCCCAGTCAAGATTGTTGATCTGTCGCTCGTTTACAAGCGTAACAAGCTCAACAATAACGCTGTGACCTATGCCGGTCAGCTTGGGACGCTGGGAACGCAGAATGGCACCATCGGTGCGTCGGGTTCTGCAGCTGGTACCTATGACGAAGTTGGTCTCTTTGGGCAGGTTAAGTTCTAACCGTCACGAAAATACTGACACGAAAAAGAACCCCGTCGATTATATGATCGGCGGGGTTCTTTTTTATTTCAAAGAGGCAGAACGACGATACCGCGCGGTTCTCGCGTTGGGCTTACACCGTCAGAATCGGCATCACCATCGGCTTGCCCAACAAACTGTCTAACGAACTCAACTTCGACAGTGCCTCACTCATGGCGTGCTCGGGCCCTGCGTGCGTTGTCATGACCAAGAGGACGCCGCCATCGGGCCCTTCACCGCTCTGAATCATGCTCTCGATCGAGACGGTCGCATCGCGCATCGCGGCCGTAATTTCCGCCAGCACGCCGGGCCGATCACGCACCGAGAAACGCACATAGGTTTGGCCAAAGCGCGCGCCCAGCGGCGCCTTTTGCGCCCGCGCGAGTTGGCCGACTGGCATCGCGAAGGCCGCACCAAACTCGCCCCGCGCGATGTCAATCAAGTCAGCCACGACGGCAGATGCGGTTGGCCCCTCCCCCGCGCCACGACCCTCAAAAAGCAAACGTCCAACAAAGTTTCCCTCAACAACAACGGCATTCATGGCCCCCGCGACATATGCCAACGGGTGATCGAGCGGAACCAGTGTCGGCTTCACCGCTTGATACAGACCTGCAGGGCTCGTTTCCGCGAGGCCTACGAGACGCACTTTGAACCCGAGCGCGCGCGCCTGAACAATGTCAGCGGCCGTAATCGACCGTATTCCGGCGATATCGACCGAAGCAAAGTCAAGTTCGGTCCCAAAGGCCAACGACGCAAGAATGCTCAATTTGTGCGCGGCGTCGACCCCATCAATATCAAAGCTCGGATCAGCTTCGGCGTAACCCAGCGCCTGAGCGTCGGCGAGCACAGCGGCGAAGCTCCGTGCCTCCGCTTCCATTGTCGTCAGAATGTAATTGCACGTCCCGTTCAGGATACCGTAAACGCGCGAAACCTCATTGGCCGCCGCGCCATCTCGCAGGCCTTTAATGACGGGGATGCCACCCGCAACGGCCGCTTCATATTTGAGCGCAACGCCTTTGGCCTCCGCAGCGCGTGCGAGAGCGATTCCATGGTGCGCAATCATCGCCTTATTCGCGGTGACGAAGGCCTTTCCTTGGTTGATCGTGCTCTGCGCCAAATCGAGCGCTACGCCATCGGCACCGCCCACCAACTCCACGACCACATCGACATCAGGCCGTTGCGCAAGCGCCGATGTATCCTCAACCCATTGCAGCCCAGCCAGTGACACACCACGATCACGCGACCGATCACGTGCTGAAACCGCGACAATCTCAATCGGCCGTCCCGCTCGCCGCGTGATAAGCGCCTGGTTCGCGTGAAGCAATTTCACGACACCCAAGCCAACCGTTCCGAGTCCTGCCAATCCAATTCGTAGCGGTGCCGTCATATAAAAATCCTGTTCTTGAGTCGAAACCGCTCTAGCGATCACGTGCGATTTGGGAAACATTAGGCTGCAGCACGCGCCAACCGATCATTTATGGCAATGCCGAGCCCTTCCATCGGGATGGGCGCAACTGCGATCTTTGGCGGGGATGCGGCATCGGCACGGTGCAGAGCATCGAACAGCGCTGCCGCAGCCTCAGCCAAGTCGCCCGCCTCGCTTAACGATTCATTCCCATAGATGGCCCCAAAGCCGATCAAATATTCGTCTGCCGCCGCGATCGCCGCATTCAACCGCAGGGGTTTGTTGGGAGCATAGTGACTCGCCAACTGGCCCGGCGCCGTGATCTCACCTTCAGCGGCGGCTCCCATTGTTACGGTGCCGCCAATCGCCCGCAACATATTGCTCGTGATCACACCCGGCCGCAATATGTAGCACCGCCCACCAGCCATCGTGACTATCGTCGACTCAAGGCCGAGACTGCACGCGCCACCATCAATAATAAGCGGAATACGCCCGCTCAGGCTGGCCAAAACATGCGCGGAGGTCGTAGCGCTGATCCGACCGCTGGCATTTGCCGATGGGGCTGCGAGCGGAACCGCGCATGCGGCCAAAAGCGCGCGCATGACGGGATGCGCGGGCACGCGAATCGCAATTGTCGGCAACCCTGCAGTGGCGAGCGCGGCGATTGGGCAGTCCGCCCGCCGAGGAAGCACAATCGTCAGCGGCCCCGGCCAAAAGGTGGCGGCGAGCTTGCGGGCGTCGTCATCAAATTCGGCCAGTTCCTCCGCAGCGGCGAGATCAAGCACATGAATAATCAAGGGATTAAAATGTGGCCGACCTTTGGCTTCATAAATCGCGGCGATTGCTCGCGCATTGGTCGCGTCACCAGCGAGACCATACACCGTTTCAGTTGGCACCGCGACGGGCTGACCCGCACGAATCAGTGCCGCTGCCTGTTCGATCACGGCATCCGAGGCCGGTTGAATTGGAGTTGGACGATCCGTCATCGCTGCGGCTATAGCGCCACTATGGCGATACTCAACCAGCCACGCGCATGGGCGCTGCACCAGTGGCGCACACGACCACGACTTCTCGCTTTTCTGAGCGGCGCGCTGGCGGCAACGGGTTTCGCGCCACTCAACATCTGGCCACTGACATTGATTGGCCTTGCAGTGCTGATGGCGCTGGCACGGGAAGCTCCCACTTGGCGTGCTGCAGCGGGGCGCGGCTGGTTCTGGGGCTGGGGCCATTTTATCCTCTGTTTCAATTGGATAGCGCACGCGTTCACCTTTCAGGACAATATGCCACACTGGCTCGGTTGGGTGGCGGTGTTCGGGCTGGCGGCATTTCTAGCCAGCTATATCGTGCTGGTGTGCGGAGCGAGTTGGTGGGCGCGCAGCAAGCCCCTGCCATTCGCGCTGATCTTCGCCGCGTGCTGGATTGTATGCGAATACCTCCGCGCGACCTTGCTCACTGGCTTTGCGTGGGATCCGATAGGGGTAGTGGCTCTTTTCACAGGGCTAAGATGGGTTGCGCCATGGTTGGGCACCTATGGGCTGTCAGGGATTACTATTCTCGTGGCGGCGATCCGACCACCTAAGAATGTCAGAGCACGTGGCGGACTTTTCCTCGCCTTTGTGTTGGTCGTGGTCGGCGGTATGATTGACTACAGATTCCATATCGTGGTTGTTACAGAGGGTCGTCGGCTACTCACCATCGTCCAGCCGAATATCCCCGAGGACATCGGGGCCGATCCCAAACAACAGTTCGCCAATCTGATCAAACACCTGCGGCTCTCGGGCCAGCCTGATCCGCAGCACCCGCGACTAATCCTGTGGCCGGAGGGGGCGCTTACAAACTTCGTCGAGGATGAGCCCTGGGCGCGGCAACAACTTGCCGCCATTCTCGGACCGCAAGACATTCTCGCCGCAGGTGGCGACGGTCTGGTCTATGATCGGCCTGGGCACCTTTCGGGAGCGCGCAACGCGATTTTCCTGATCAACGCAAAAGCGGAGATCGTCGGCCGCTACGACAAAGCGCACCTCGTGCCGGGTGGCGAGTATCTGCCGCTACGCAGCGTCCTAAGTTTGATCGGCCTGAACCGCCTCGTTCCGGGCGATCTCGACTTTCTGCCCGGCCCCGGCCCACGCACGCTCAACGTGCCCGGATTCGGCAAAATGGGCGGAATCATATGCTATGAAGTGATTTTCTCGGGCGAGGTGGTCGATCGCGACAATCGGCCCGATTTCATTTTCAATTCATCTACCGATGCGTGGTTCGGCGCATGGGGGCCGCCGCAGCACTTGGCGCAGGCGCGGATGCGCGCGCTCGAGGAGGGTATTCCAATCATTCGGTCGACGACGACGGGCATCTCAGCGGTGATCAATGCGGACGGTGGCGTCGAAAAATCGCTTGCGCTCGACACCGAGGGGACATTGGTCAGCACGATTCCAAGCGCGAAGGCGCCCACGTTTTTCTCGAAATATGGCAACGCCATCCCACTCACGCTTGCCGCCATTCTCGCGGTAATCGGTCTTGCGCTGTCGCGACGAAAGTTTTAAGGCGCTCGCATAAGCATATAAGCACATCTTTATATCCAGTTTTCATCGAAGCGAAAAGGCAAGTCCATGTCCATGCGCAAACATTTTATCTTCACGTCGGAATCTGTTTCCGAGGGGCATCCCGATAAGGTCGCCGACCAGATTTCGGACGCGATTGTTGATCTGTTCCTCTCCAAGGATCCTGAAGCGCGCATCGCTTGTGAAACGCTCACGACCACCCAACTCGTTGTTCTCGCGGGTGAAATCCGCTGCAAGGGCGTGTATGAGAATGGCGATTGGGTGCCGGGTGCCAAAGACGAAATCGAAGCCACCGTCCGTGCAACTGTCAAACGCATCGGGTACGAGCAGGACGGCTTCCATTGGCAGAAATTTGAATTCATCAACCGACTGCATGGGCAATCGGCGCACATCGCGCAGGGTGTTGACGAGAGCGGCAACAAGGACGAGGGTGCCGGTGACCAAGGCATCATGTTTGGCTACGCAACCGACGAAACACCCGATCTGATGCCCGCCACGCTCGATTATTCGCATAAAATTCTGCAGCGACTGGCAGATGATCGCCATAATAAGGTCGTCGATTTTCTGGAACCCGACGCCAAGTCGCAGGTGACGCTTGCCTATGAGGACGGCGTTCCTGTGCGCGCCGAGGCCGTTGTCGTCTCGACGCAACACGCTGCAGGCATGGACAATGACGCGGGCCGTGCCAAGCTGCGCGCCTATGTTAAGGGTGTGATCGCTGACGTGCTTCCCAATGGCTGGCTGCCTGACGACGATCATATTTACGTCAACCCGACGGGATGTTTCGAAATTGGCGGCCCTGATGGCGACGCTGGCCTGACCGGGCGCAAAATCATCGTCGACACATACGGTGGTGCGTCACCACATGGTGGTGGTGCGTTCAGCGGCAAAGACCCGACCAAGGTTGATCGTTCGGCAGCCTATATTTGTCGCTACCTTGCGAAAAATATTGTGGCGGCGGGCTACGCCAAGCGCGTCACGATCCAGTTGAGCTACGCGATTGGTGTCGCGGAACCGCTTTCAATCCACGTCGATACGCATGGCACCGGAACCGTAGCGGAAGACAAGATCGAGGCGGCATTGCCAAAGCTCGTGCGCCTCACACCGAAGGGAATTCGCACGCACCTCGCGCTCAACAAGCCAATCTATCACCCAACGGCATCCTATGGTCATTTTGGGCGCAAACCTGATGGCGATTTCTTCACTTGGGAACGCACTGATCTGGTTGAGGCATTGCGCGCAGCGCTCGGCTAAGAATTTACTTAACAGCGCAAATATTGCTGATATGCTCCGAGCGCGGCTGCGGGCAATGGTGCTCCGCGCCCATCGGAGTGGATTTATGAAGAAATTTGCAACCGCGCTCGCGCTGTGCAGCCTCGTCGCATTAAGCCCTGCTTTCGCCGCCCCCTGCAAGGATGCCAAGGGCAAGTTCATTAAATGTCCGCCTAAGGCAGCCCCAACGGCCAAGAAGGGTCCCTGCCGCGATGCGAAGGGCAAATTCATCAAGTGCAAATAAACTGACCTCGCCACCTCGGTCGGCTTGTCCGGGGTGGCATTTGCTAAAGCTGATCGCGCCTGGGATAAAGATTTGTTGTTGATGACAAGCGCGCTTATTTGTCGCATCGGAAGTTCAGCACCGCCAGCCTCTCCAAAGATATGTTTTGTAACATTTTGAACGAACTAGGCACCCGGCGTTACTGGAAGGCCATATGACCACATCGCTCACCCATCTCCAGCGGCTCGAAGCCGAGAGCATCCATATCATGCGCGAGGTTGTGGCTGAGGCTGATCTGCCAGTGATGCTCTATTCTGTGGGAAAAGACTCGGCGGTTATGCTCCACCTCGCGCGGAAGGCATTCTACCCGAGCCCACCGCCCTTCCCGCTGCTCCATGTCGATACGACGTGGAAATTTAAGGCGATGTACGAGCTCCGCGAGCGTGCCGCCCGAGATGCCGGCATGGAGTTGCTGATTTATCAGAACCCTGAAGCACTCGCGCGCGGCATCAACCCATTTGATCATGGCCCACTCCATACCGACATGTGGAAAACAGAAGGGCTGAAACAAGCTCTTGACCTGCACAAGTTTGACGTCGCTTTCGGCGGCGCTCGACGCGACGAGGAGAAGAGCCGCGCCAAAGAGCGCATCTTCTCGTTCCGCACCGCGTCGCACGGCTGGGACCCCAAAAACCAAAGGCCCGAGCTTTGGAACCTCTATAACGCCAAAAAGGCGCGGGGTGAGAGCATCCGCGTGTTCCCGATCAGCAATTGGACCGAGCTCGACATCTGGCAGTATATTCAGCTCGAGAAGATCGAGATCGTGCCGCTCTATTTCAGCGCCAAACGACCGACCTACGTACATGACGGGCAATTGTTTATGGCCGATGATGTCGAGCGGCTTGAGCGGGTCATGGGATACCGTCCTGAAATTATCGACCGCTCAATCCGCTTTCGGACGCTCGGCTGTTTTCCGCTCACCGGCGCTGTCGAGAGTGAAGCGACGACGCTGCCGGAGGTGATTCAGGAAATGCTGCTAACCACGACTTCAGAACGGCAGGGCCGCGTCATCGACAAGGAAGGTGGCGATGCCAGTATGGAGAAGAAGAAGGCTGAGGGCTATTTCTGATGTCGGATAGACACTACGAAACCGACGATCTTATCGCGACCGACATCACCGCCTATTTGGAGCAGCATCAGCACAAATCGCTGCTGCGCCTCATCACCTGTGGCTCAGTCGATGACGGCAAATCGACCCTGATCGGGCGGCTGCTTTACGACAGCAAAATGATTTTTGAGGATCAGCTCGCGGCACTGGAAGCCGATTCTAAGCGGGTCGGGACACAGGGCCAAGAAATCGATTTCGCGCTGCTCGTCGACGGCCTCGCCGCCGAACGCGAACAAGGCATCACAATCGATGTTGCGTACCGGTTCTTCACCACTGAAAAACGCAAGTTCATTGTCGCCGACACGCCGGGACATGAGCAATACACACGCAATATGGTGACGGGCGCTTCGACCGCCGATCTGGCCATTATCCTCATCGACGCGCGCAAAGGCGTGCTGACGCAAACGCGGCGGCACTCGTACCTCGCCCATCTGATTGGTGTGAAGCACATCGTGCTCGCAGTAAACAAGATGGATTTGGTGAATTACGATCAGTCGGTCTTCAATCGCATTTTGCTCGCGTACCGCGCGTTCGCCAACGATATCGGAATCACGCGCTTTACCGCCGTTCCGATTTCTGGCTTCAAAGGCGATAATATCACGAGCCTCTCGGCAAACACGCCCTGGTACAACGGCCCAAGCTTGATGGCGCATCTCGAGAGTGTCGAAGTTGACACGACCACGGATCAGGCCAAGCCCTTCCGCATGCCAGTGCAATGGGTGAACCGACCAAATCTCGATTTTCGCGGCTTCTCGGGTTTGATCGCATCGGGCACCGTGCAGCCCGGCGATTCTGTGCGCGTCCTTCCGTCAGGGAAGACATCGACTGTAAGCCGGATTGTCACGCTCGATGGCGACCTGCCAAGCGCCGTTGCCGGCCAATCGGTAACGCTCTGCCTCGCGGACGAGATTGATTGCTCACGCGGGGATGTCATCGCGATCGCCGACAATCCTCCCGAGGTTGCAGATCGGTTCGAGGCGTCTCTCGTCTGGATGGCGGATGCGTCGATGATCGCGGGTCGCGCCTACTGGCTCAAGATTGGTACGCAAACGGTGTCGGCGACCATCATGGCGCCAAAATATACAATAAACGTAAATACAATGGAGCGCATCGCTGCCAAAACGCTTGAACTGAACGACATCGGCGTCATGGAGCTGAGCACCGACAAGCCTGTGGTTTTTGAGCGCTATCTCGATAGCCACACGCTTGGCGGCTTTATCCTAATCGATAAGATGACGAACGCCACGGTGGCGGCAGGCATGCTCAACTTCAGTCTGCGTCGGGCACAAAATGTGCACTGGCAGGCAACTGATATCAGTCGTGAGCAACACGCGAAACTCAAGAACCAAAAGCCGGCAGTGCTCTGGTTTACGGGCCTGTCTGGGTCAGGCAAGTCTACCATCGGCAATCTGGTCGAGAAAAAGCTGCACCGGATGAACCGACACACCATGCTGCTGGATGGCGACAATATCCGCCACGGCCTGAACAAGGATCTGGGCTTTACGGAGGCGGATCGGATCGAGAATATTCGCCGCGTGGGTGAAGTTGCAAAATTGATGACCGATGCCGGCCTCATCGTTATCACCGCTTTTATCTCGCCGTTTCGCGCAGAGCGTCAAATGGTGCGCGACTTGTTTCCCAGCGGCGAGTTTATCGAGGTGTTTATTGACACGCCACTGGCGGAGGCTGAACGGCGCGATGTGAAAGGCCTGTATAAAAAGGCACGTGCCGACAAACTCAAAAATTTCACGGGCATCGACAGTCCATATGAAGCCCCGATCGCTGCTGAGATCCATATTGACACGACCGCAGTAACACCAGAACAGGCCGCTGATCTGATCGTTGATGCAGTCCTCGACCGCTAATGCCAATGATGTCACCTAATTGTCTCGAAATGACTGTAACAATGTCCACATTAGTACATTCTATTTTTGTCCGGTCGGAGTATCGATATGCGTACGGACGCCATGACGATTATTGAGTCCGATGTTCGGCTGGCGGCCCGATTGGCTACTGAAGCTGGGGATATTCTGCTTAGCATTGAACGCTCTGCGGAATATGCTGGCAAAGATCTTGGCAACCACGGCGATCTACAAGCCAATATGTATCTGATGCGCGAGCTTCGCCATGCGCGTCCCGATGATGCGATTCTCTCCGAGGAGGAAGCCGATTCGCCGGTACGGCTGACCGCCAAGCGCGTCTGGATTATCGATCCGCTCGACGGAACGCGCGAGTATAGCGAAGGTCGCGATGATTGGGCGGTGCACGTCGCGCTTGCCATTGATGGCATCGCCATTGTTGGGGCCGTCGCCCTCCCCGCACTCGGTCTTACACTGACGTCAGATCGCCCGCTTCGGCCAAAGCCAGCGAATGTCCCGCTCAAAATGTTGGTGTCGCGCACCCGCCCCGCTGCAGAGGCTGTCGCGGTCGCCAAGATTTTGGGTGCGGAGCTTGTTCCAATGGGATCGGCTGGCGCGAAAGCGATGGCGGTGGTGCGTGGTGAAGCGGACATTTATCTTCATACCGGCGGCCAGTTCCAATGGGATAACGCGGCTCCTGTGGCGGTTGCGCAGGCCGCCGGGCTTTATTGTGCGCGCATCGATGGCTCCCCTTTGGTGTACAACGCGCCGGATACCTTGCTCCCCGATCTTCTCATCTGTCGACCAGAATTGGCGGTGGACGTTATGCGCGCGCTCACTGCGCTTTAAGGCCGTTCACCATATTGGAGAGCGCAGAAATCTGAGCGTCATCGCTCATATTTGATGTGGGCGCATCGCTCGCAGCGTTGTTTTGATCAACTTCGTCGGGTCCCTTGGCCATATCGACAAAATCATACGCGGCCCACAAAATTCCCGCAGCCCAGAGCAGCGCCCACCATCGGCTGGTGAAAATGGTTTTGGACTTCATCGGGATCATGCCAAGCATTTACCGGTTCGGCCCTAGCATTTGGTTAAGTGCGATACGCCGTCCGCAACAAAATGAGCGACAAGACCGCTGCCGCCAGCATCGCAAACCCGCCATCGGCGATGGCTGTGGTCGGGGAGATGGCCTGAACAAATTTCCCCAGCCCGAGTGCAATACAGATTTGGGGCAACACAACCGAAAGGTTGAACCGAGCCATCGCCAATTCGTAGCGACCATCGGTCACGCGCTCACTCACCAGCCCATATGGCGTGGATGAAATGCTGCTCCAACCCAGACCTGTTAGCGTATAGCCAGTAATGAGTATTGCCGCATTGGTCGCGGTCGCAACAATCAACAGGCCAAAACCGGCACATAGCAGCGCAATCGCGTGTGTCATCACCTTGCCAATTCGCGCGTAAACCGCGGGCAGGATAAAATTCGTCAGCGCCCCGAGCGCGACGGTAACCGCAAGACCGACACCAACAAGTTGCAGGGCAAGCGCTTCGGAAACGCGCAGTTGAACTCGAACGTGCGGGAGCGCAAACACCCAAAGCGCAAACATGCCGCCCCAAGACAGGAACTGCACTGCAAACATAGGTACGAGAAAGCGCATTCCGCCGATGGGGACCCGCGCCATTTGCATGGTTATTCGGTGGAGCCGCACCAACCCGGCAAATAGTCTGCCTTGGGCGAATGGGCGAGCACCAAGGCCTTGGTCACAATATCCTCATTAATTGCTTTGCCCGGCTTAATTTCGATCCGGCGACGCAAGAAATCGGCCCAGAGAAACTCTGCAAAGGGTGTTAGGTCCTTTGCATAGCCGCCCGCCTCGCGGACTTCCCCCGCCAAGGTGCGATAGGGATCATCGGCCAGTTTCGAGATTTTTTTCGGCAAGTCCTCAGGATCGCAACGCTCGCCCTTCGCATCATAGGGATGGAGCCAATTGCGGTTGTCCATGAAGGTCATGAAGGTCGTTTTGTCGAGCTTACTCAAATCCGCTATCGTGCTCACCAGCACATGCTTAACCCCTTCTAGGTGCAATGCCAGCGCGAGATGGTGATGATCGACCACCCAAAGTGTATCCTTGGGGCCGACAACGGCAGGAATCATGTGATTGGCGAGAAACGCGGGCCCATCCTTTTCGGCTCGTTTGCGCCAAGCGACGCGCTTTTTCTCCACCTCGCCCATGCCCACGGTCATCTGCGTCGGGCGTAAACTCATGATCTCAACCGGCTTGAGTAGCGGCTCAATCATACTGCGCATGGTGCTCTCCCTTTATCACTGCAACGGCATCAGCGACGCTAAAACTTGCCGATGTTGCAAGCTCGCTCTGGCCCGCTGTTATCAACAAGTCTCGCACACGATCATGAACGCGTGCCAGTCTAAGTATAATGGCCTGTTTGGCAAGGCTTTCTGCGCACTCAACTAATGATTCGAGTGATGAGCTATCAAAATCATCACTCTCCTCGAGACTGATTATGACATGTTTGGGTGGCGATTGCCGCACCATCGCTTCAATCATTCCGAAGATGCGTTCGGCATTGGCGAAAAATACGGGCGCATTAGGCCGATAAATCGCGATGTCAGGGACGTTGCGGGCATCGGGATGGGCCGAAATATCGACATAATCATGTCCGCCATCCAATTGTCCTAATTGGCTGATCCGCGGCGTGGAGAGACGCCGCAATATCGCGAACAACGAAAGCGCGATTGCCGCGAGCATTCCGTTGAGCACGCCCAGCGCAATGACCGCGACTGCTGCCGTGACAGCCACCCATTGATCGCGATCAAGCTGCCAGAGGCGGCGCAACGGCGCTGGCGAGAGTGCATGCATTAAGGCCGAGATCACGATTGCTGCGAGGATCGGCTCGGGAAGGCGCGCCACCAAATCCGTGGCAAACCAGAGCAATGCGGCGAGGCCAAGCGCGGCGACCGCTGCGGCCCATCTGGAAGTTGTCCCGGCACTGGCGCTGGCGGAGCTTGCTGAAAAGCCCGCGCCGACTGGCATTCCCTGAACACAAGCAGCAGCAATATTGGCCAACCCCAGCGCTTTCAGCTCCCGATCCGCACTAATCGTGTCGCCAGCGGCCAACGCCAGCGTCCGCATTGTGCCCCAGCTTTCGGCAAAAATAATCAGTGTTAGCGGGAGCGCGAGTTGAGCTAGTCGCGACCATACCATTATCGATATGGTGGGGCGTTGCGGCAAAGTGAGCTGAGCCGCGATATGCCCCACCTGTGTCACATGCAGCGCCTGCAAATCGACCAAGTACGACAGAATGATGCCGCACGTCAGGACCACAATTGCGCCGGGCACGCCCTTCACCCGCTTCAACACCATCAGCGTGCTCAGTGCCACGATACCGACAATGAGGCTGACAATGTTGATATCTTGAGCCCGCTCGCACATCGCGAGGAGCAATCGAGCGACGTTGGGCGCGTGGATATCGACCCCGAACAAAATCGGCAATTGCTTGACAATAATCGTGATTGCCAAACCAAACGCGAAGCCCCGCAAAACGGGGCGTGCGATGAAGCCGGACAGACTGCCCAACCGCAAATAGCCGGCAGCCACAAAGATCACCCCGGTCAGCGCGACAATCAGCGTTGCGAATACTTCCGGAGCTTCAATGGTTGTTCCTAGCCCGCCGATGGCTGCGGCGAGCATCGCCGCTGACGAGGAGGTTGGCGCGACAATCGCGAACCGGCTCGTTCCAACGAGTGCATAAACGAGCCCACCGATGATCGCGGCGAAAATCGCATGTTGCGGTGCAAACCCCGCAATCGCCGCATAGGCGACCGCTTCCGGCAACATCAACCCTGCAACCGAAACACCCGCAATGAGATCGGCGCTACGCCCGCTCATGCGCCCATCCGCTTACATTTTTTCAATCTTCGCCTGCAGTGCTGCCAATTGTGCTTTCAGATCAGCAACCTCATCCTTAATCTCCGGCGATGTCGAAGGCGCTGGTTGCGCGGCACCGGATGCAAGTCCGAACATTTCCATGTTGCGCTTGGCCAGTTCCGCGATTGGCCCTGCGGTAAAGGCACCTTCTAACGCCGAACGGAACTGCTGCTGGTTCCGCTGGAAGGCTTCCATTGATGCTTCGAGATATTGTGGCACCATCGCCTGCATCGAATCACCGTACATCGAAATGAGTTGGCGCAAGAAATTGGCTGGCAACATCGTCGCCCCACGCGCTTCCTCCTCCATGATGATTTGTGTGAGGATCGTGTGGGTAATATCCTCGTCGGTTTTGGCATCAACGACCTTGAAATTACGCTTTTCGCGGGTCATCGTGGCCAAATAGTCCAGCGTGATATAGCTCGATGTCAAGGTATTGTATAAACGGCGATTGGCGTATTTTTTGATGATGATTGGTGAACCTTCAGCACCCGTACCAGCGGTCGATTTAGCCATGTCAGCGAGCCCTTATTCAATTGATGCGACTGTTAATGCCGCAGTAGCACCAGATATGCTCGCACTGCAACAATTGGGACCGCGTCCGCTGCCTTTGTTTCTCTCACTGTTGCAAAATAAGCAGTTTTTGGCACCCAAATTGGCGGAAAAGGCCCTAGCGGGCCTCAAACGACTGCAGTCCGTGCAGACTGCAGTTGCAACAATTGCTGCGCCCATTGCTGCGCAAAACGGCCGCGCAACCCTGTATGATTATGGCGGCGACGGCCCGCCGGTGGTTTTCATTCCGTCGCTGATTAATCCGGCAACAATCCTCGATATCAAGCCAGATCGCTCGCTTTTGCGCTGGATAAGCGCTCAGGGACTGCACGCCTATCTGCTCGATTGGGGAGAGGTTGCTATGCGCGACGCCCACTTGAGCGTTGGAGATCATATCACCGAGTTGATGATCCCGCTGCTGAAAACACTCCGCGCACCGCCCCATCTTGTTGGTTATTGCCTGGGTGGAACGATGGCGCTCGCCGCTGCACAACTGACCGAAGTAAAATCGCTAACTTTGATCGCCGCACCATGGCATTTTGCCGCTTATTCCGTTGATCACCGAGTGGCGATGGGGCAGCTGTGGCAGGCGAGTCGGAATGGCGTAGAACAACTCGGCGTGCTCCCGATTGAAGTTCTCCAAGCCATGTTCTGGCAGCTCGATCCCGACGGAACGATTGCCAAATATGCGGCATTTACGGATATGCCCGCAAATGGCCCAGACTTTGACTTGTTCGTTGCGATGGAGGCTTGGGCAAACACCGGAGCGCCGCTTTCCTTTGCGGCGGGGCGCGAATTGTTCGAAGATTTTATTGCGAATGATTTGCCCGGCACGTCCCGCTGGAAAGTAGCGGGCGAGACAATAACGCCACAAGCTGTCCAATGCCCTGCACTCGAAATCGTCTCGCTAACCGACCAGATCGTGCCCGCAGCGACAGCAACTCAACACTTCCCGCGACTCGATAATGACCGCGGGCATGTCGGGATGATCACCGGTAGCCAAGCGAAAGCAAAACTGTGGGAGCCCTTGCGCGAATGGCTTTCGCAACCACGGATAAATTGTTAGAGCATTCCAAAATCAGACCCGAGCAGGAGAATTATTGTGACTGACATTGTCATTACCGCCGCACGCCGCACCGCTGTCGGCGCATTCATGGGTGCTTATGCCGGAACGTCGGCGGCGCAGCTCGGATCCGTAGCGATCGCCGCTGCGCTGAATGATGCTGGCGTCGCACCGAACGAGGTTTCCGAAGTGTTGATGGGCAATGTGTTAACGGCCGCAATGGGCCAAGGCCCCGCACGGCAGGCATCGATGGGCGCAGGTATTCCAAAAGAGGTTCCCGCCCTTACACTCAATCAGCTCTGCGGCTCAGGTTTGCGTGCCATCGCGCTCGGCGCGCAACAAATCACGAGCGGCGATGCCAGCATCATCGTCGCCGGCGGACAGGAAAATATGTCGATGGCGCCGCATGCCCAATTGATGCGCGGTGGCACAAAAATGGGGCCGATCACGCTCGTCGATACAATGCTCAAGGACGGCCTCACCGACGCCTTTCAAGACGGCCATATGGGCCTGCACATTGAAAACGTTGCGCGTGATTATCAGGTAAGTCGTGCAGATCAGGATGCCTTTGCCTTCGCCTCACAGCAAAAAGCAGGCACTGCGATCGCCGCGGGTAAGTTTAAAGACGAGATTGCCGCTGTGACCATCAAGGGGCGCAAGGGGGATACGATTGTCGATAGCGACGAATATCCAAAGCCATCGACGACACTTGAAGCACTTGCCGGATTGCGCCCCGCCTTCGCCAAGGACGGGACCGTCACAGCCGGGAATGCCAGCGGCCTCAACGACGGTGCTGCTGCCGCTGTGCTCATGCACGCCGATACGGCCGCCAAGCGCGGTGCGCACATTATGGGGCGGATTGCGAGCTATGCCGTTACGGGTGTCGATCCTGTCATGTTTGGCATTGGCCCGATCACCGCGGTGCAAGAGGCACTGCGCAAGGCGGGATGGTCCGTGGGCGACCTTGATCTGATCGAGGCGAATGAGGCGTTCGCCGCGCAGACCATCGCCGTGGGGAAGACGCTCGGTTTCAACGAGAATATCGTCAATGTGAATGGTGGTGCGATTGCGATTGGCCATCCCATCGGTGCGTCAGGCGCACGCGTGCTCACCACCCTGCTGTATGAAATGGCGCGACGCGATGCCAAAAAGGGTCTCGCGACGCTTTGCATCGGCGGCGGCATGGGTATCGCCATGTGCATTGAGCGATAATTGAGGATGAGTGGCGCTCATCTCATCCCATTTAACGGTGAGATGCCGGTGATTCACCAGACGGCGTTTATTGCGCCCGGTTGTCAGATCATCGGCCGTGTCACGATTGGCGCGCAGGCGGGTATCTGGTTCAATTGCGTGCTGCGTGGCGATGTCAACACGATCAGCATTGGCGCGCGCAGCAACATTCAGGATGGCACCGTCATCCACTGTGACTCGGACTTTGATGGCTCGGGCGGCTACCCCACCATCATTGGTGAAGATGTCCTCGTTGGCCACATGGCGCTGCTTCATGGCTGCACAATCGAGGATCGCGGCTTTGTAGGCCTCGGTGCGGTCGTCATGAATGGCTGTGTCATCGAAAGCGATGGCATGCTCGCGGCGGGCGCGATGCTCACACCGGGCAAACGCTTGCCCAACCGTCAACTCTGGGCAGGCCGCCCTGCCCGCTATCTACGTGATCTCACTGACGCCGAAGTAACGGCAAACCAACTCGGTGTCGCGCATTATGTGCAAAACGGGCAAGCGTATCGCGGGGTTCTCAGTTAGGTTTCGACGCCCAATTGCGACAGGAAGAATGCAAACTCCTCAGCATCCTCGCGCAATGACTCAAAACGGCCCGATTTCCCGCCATGTCCTGCCGCCATATTGGTCTTCAGCAGCAGCAGATTGTCGTCGGTCTTGAACTCGCGCAATTTCGCCACCCATTTCGCGGGCTCCCAATAGGTCACGCGCGGATCATTCAGCCCTGCAGTGACGAGTAGCGGCGGATATTCTTTTTGTTTTACATTATCATAGGGCGAATAGTTCTGAATGAGCTTGAATGCCGATTCATCCTCAATCGGGTTACCCCATTCGGGCCATTCACCTGGCGTCAGCGGCAGCGTGTCATCCAGCATCGTATTGAGCACATCGACGAATGGAACGTGCGCCGCGACCGCTCCAAATAGCGCAGGCGCTTCATTGAGCACAACGCCCATTAGCTCGCCACCAGCCGAGCCCCCCGCCGCAAAGACATTTCCCGTACTCGTATAACGATTATCGATAAGCACCTGTGCAACATCAATAAAATCATGAAACGTATTCCAACGCTTCGTCAGTTTGCCGTCATGTTGCCACTGCTGGCCAAGATCATCGCCACCACGGATATGCGCAATCGCATAGGCAAAACCGCGATCGAGGAGTGACAGCCGCGTTGTCGAAAAGCCGGGGTCGATCGCGATTCCGTAAGCGCCATAACCGTATAAATAGAGCGGGCGACTGCCATCCTTCACAAAGTCGTTGCGGTAGACGATGGACACCGGAACCAACGTCCCATCGCGAGCGGGCAATTCAAGCCGCTCGGTCGTGTAACGTGTGGGATCGTACCCGCTCGGGATCACCTGTTCTTTGAGTATCGTTTGCGCGCCGCTGGCGACATCATAGTCGATTACCCGATCAGGCGTGATCATCGATTCATACGAAAGCCGGAGCGTCGCTACGTCATATTCGGGATTTTCATCGAGGCCCGCCGAATAGCTCGCCTCGGGAAAGCTAATGAGCTTTGGCGCGCCGCCCGCATAATCATGCAGCCAAATCTGGTCTAGGCCGCGGTGTCGCCCTTCGACCACGAATAGGTTTTTAAACGTGGTCACGCCCGTCATGTAAAAGTCAGCCGAGGGCGCGACGCGCTCCGACCAGACATCCGGCGCATCCAGCGATGCCGTAACCAGCCGGAAATTAGTGTCGATGTCATTGGTATGAATGAACAAAGTCTCGTCATGTTCTTCGACATCATATTCAAGGCCCGCTTGGCGCGCGCGGACAAGGATTTGTGCTCCAAGCGGATCATCTGCAGGCACAAGCCGCACCTCGCTCGTGGTATTATCGCCAGTCGCGATGAGAATGAACGCGCGCGAGTGAGTCATCCCCACACCACATTGAAAACCCGGATCGGTCTCATGATACAACAAGGTATCGCCGTCAGCGGCCGTCCCGACTTCATGGCAATTTACCGTGTCGATCCGCCATTGGTCATTCAGTCGCCCATAGAGCAAATATCTCCCGTCGGCTGACCAGACGAGCGCCCCCATCGTATTCTCGATCATATCCGGCAGGTCGGTGCCGGTCGCCAAATCGCGAATGTGCGCGGTAAATCGTTCCGAGCCGTCATTATCCACGGAATAAGCAAGGTAGCGCCCGTCCTCACTCACCGAGAAGGCACCGAGACGAAAGTAATCGCAGCCTGCTGCAAGCGCCGGTTCATCGAGCAATAGTTCATCAGGGCCACCGGCCACGGGCTTGCGCCACCATTTGCGATATTGTCCACCAACGTCGAAGGCGCGCCAATAGAGATAATCACCATCACGGGCGGGCACACTGGCGTCATCCTCTTTGATACGGCCTTTCATCTCTTGAAAAAGCGTCTCAATCAGCGGCTGATGCGGTGCCATTTGCGCTTCATAATACGCGTTCTCGGCTTTCAGGTGCGCCAGAACAGCGACGTCGGTGACATCGGGATAATTTGGGTCACGCAACCAGGCGTAATCGTCAGTGATTGTGATCCCGTGGTGGGTGGCTGAGGTGCGACGTTTCAATGCGGTGGGTGGAGTCAGCGTCATACAGTCTTTCGGGTCAGGTCTGGCAAATGGGCAGCGGGTGCGCCATATCATCTGCAAGCCATGAAACGAGGTTGTTCTAATGTCTACCCATGATCCGCTCCACGCCGAACGATTGGCACATTTACGGACGCAATTAAAATGCGATGGTCTCGACGGTTTTGTCGTGCCCTTGAGTGACGCGCATCTGAGCGAATATGTGGGGGAAGATGCCAAGCGCCTCGAATGGTTGACCGGTTTCGCAGGTTCTGCAGGCAGCGCAGCGGTGCTCATGGAAAAGGCCGCGATGTTCGTGGATGGCCGATATACGTTGCAGGTGCGCGATCAGGTCGATGCGGCGCGCTATAGCTATGAGAGTGTGCCAGCGACCAATATCGGCGCATGGCTGGCAGCAAACGCCCCGTCGGGTGCCGTCATTGGCTATGATGCGTGGCTGCACACAAAACCCTGGGTTGAATCAACACGTGCCGCGCTCGCTGCGAAGGCAGCGAAATTGGTCGCCGTGGCGCGCAACCCGATTGACGTCATCTGGGGTGATCGCCCCCTGCCCTCGCCTGCTCCAGCGGTTGCGCATGAGCTAGCCTTTGCAGGGCAATCAGCGAACGAAAAGCGTGCGAACATCGCCGCTTGGCTGAAGGACAAGGGCTGCGATGCAGTTGTGCTCAGCGCGCTCGACTCGGTTGCATGGGCTTTCAACATGCGCGGCAATGACGTTGCGCACACACCCGTCACAATGGCATTCGCGATTGTGCGGGCCGATGGCACGGCCGATCTGTTCATCGCGCCTGAGAAAGTGGACGCAGCGTTGCGCGCTTATCTGGGTGATCAGGTTTGGATACACCCCTATGAGGGGTTCGCGACGGCGCTTTCGGCGCTCTCCGGCAAGCGGGTCGCTGTTGATCCCGAGCGTTCAGTCGCCGCGATCTACGAGGCGCTAATTGGGGCACAGATTGTCGAAGCGCGCGACCCATGCGTTTTGCCTAAGGCGATCAAAAATCACACCGAGATCGCTGGCACGCGCGCGGCTCACAAGCGCGACGGTGCGGCGCTCACACGCTTTTTGTGTTGGTTTGCGTCGGAGGCACCTTCTGGAACCCTCAGCGAACTCATAGTCGCCGACAAACTCGAAACGTTTCGTGCTGCGACCAATCAACTCAAGGATCTCTCGTTTGACACGATTTCGGGTAGCGGCCCCAATGGTGCGATTGTCCATTATCGCGTGTCGGCTGCCACCAATCGCACGATCCCGCCAAACTCAGTGTTTTTGCTCGACTCAGGTGGTCAGTATCTTGACGGCACAACTGACGTCACACGCACGGTTTGGATCGGTCCCGATGCGCCGCCGGCTGAAGAGCGCGACCGCTTCACCCGCGTGCTCAAGGGGCATATCGCGCTGGCGCGGGCCATTTTCCCCAATGGCACACGCGGTAGTGCGCTCGATACGCTGGCGCGGCAGCATCTCTGGGCGGCGGGTCTCGACTATGCGCATGGTACGGGGCATGGCGTGGGAAGCTATCTCGCGGTGCATGAAGGGCCGCAGCGGATTGCCAAATCAAGCGGTGGTCAACCCGGGACTGAGGAGCCACTCGCGGCTGGGATGATCATCTCGAACGAACCGGGGTATTATAAGGCCGGTGCCTATGGCATCCGCGTCGAGAATCTGGTGTTGGTCGAGGACCGGACACCCGAGGGTGCGGACGGCGCGTATCTAGGGTTCGAAACGCTCACGCTCGCGCCAATTGATCGAACGCTGATTGATACCAGCCTCATGACGCGCGATGAACTGCGCTGGGTCGATGAATATCACGCGCGCGTGCTTACCGAAATCGGTCCACAGCTGGATCCGACCGAGCAGGCTTGGCTGGCGCAGGCTTGCGCACCGCTTGACTAAGCGGCACCGGCACGCCTAACAGCACGACTGCAACAGGTTCGCGCAAGCGATCAAAAGGGAAGTTTGGTGCGGCATTTCGGTGCTTAGTCCATCACTGCTCCCGCAACTGTAACCGGCGAGTTTCGCGCCATTATGCCATTGGTGGTGACACTGAGAAGGCGGCGCGACACACTGACCCGGAAGTCAGGAGACCTGCCGGTTGCGGTCGATCCTTTGGCCGGGCGGGATGTACCGGGCGAACTTGGGTGTGCGCACTTCCGCGCACGATCCTTGCGTGACGACGAATGAAGGTCGTTATGTAAGGAGAATTCCATGACCAAATTATTGTTGACCACGGCAGCGCTCGCGCTGTTCCCCACGCTCGTCCATGCCGATCAGGGCGATATCGTCATTACCGCCACCCGGGCAGAACAAAATACTGACCAAGTCGGCCAGTCGATGACGCTGACCGACGCGGCAAAGCTCGAAACGCAACAGACTGTCGTTCTCGCCGATATTCTCGCCATGACGCCAGGTGTTACAATGACGCGCAATGGCGGCGTGGGAGGCGTCATGAGCCTGTTCATCCGCGGTGCCTCGTCCGAACATACGTTAGTGGTGATCGATGGTGTGCGCGTCAACGACCCATCCTCGCCAGGCGGCGCCTATGATTTTGGGAGCCTTCTCGCGGGCGATGTCAGCCGCGTTGAAATTCTGCGTGGTGCAGACTCGGTACCTTGGGGCTCCTCCGCAATTGGCGGCGTGGTCAACGTCACCACCTTCGGGCCAACGCCCAAACTCTCTGATGGCGCGACAGCAGAGGGCGGCAGTTATGGCACGTCAAACGTCAACGCACATGTTGCAGACACGATCGGCCCGATCGGCATTGCGGTCGGCGGCGGATGGCTCCACACCAGCGGCATTTCGGCCTTCGCGGCATCAGAGGGCGGCAGAGAAGCTGATGGCTATGATCAGCATTATGCCAATGCACGCGTGACGGTGCGGCTCAACCACAACTTCTGGCTGGACCTGCGCGGGCGCTATGCACGCGGGAACACGATGCAGGATGGCTATAATACCCCGAGCTTCAGCTTCGGTGATGACGCCGAGTACGCCATCATCCGCGAAGTGAGCGGCTACGCCGCGCTGCATGACAGCTTCAGCAACGGGCGTTTCAAGGATACTTATGCCTATTCGATCACCAATATCCATCGCGACACGTTTGACCCAACCCAGAGTCCAAGCTTTGAATTCGGCTATCGCGGGCAGGTCGAGCGGCTCGAATATCAGGGCGAGGCAAAGCTCAACGCTGCGATCCGGCTGGCTTATGGTGCGGAGAGCGAGCGTTCAAGTCTCGCCTCTCCCGCCGATATCTATGGCGATCCGGCGGCGGCCTACCGTACCGGTATCGACAGCGTCTACGGCCAGGCAATTCTGACGCCGGTCTCGCGGCTAACTTTGACTGGTGGAGTGCGATACGACCATCATCGTGCTTATGGTGGCCATACAACCTTCGCCGCGAATGGCGCATACCAACTCACCGATACAACAACAGTGCGGGCGAGCTATGCCGAGGGCTTCAAGGCGCCGACGCTCTATCAGCTCTATGCCCCTTATTATGGCACGCCAACGCTCAGGCCAGAGACGGCGACAAGCTATGACGGCGGTGTCGAACAGACCGCACTCGCGGGTGCGATTCGCGTGCGAGCCACTTATTTCAACCGGCACACCAATGATCTGGTCGACTTTGACCCCGCGACCTTCACGTACCAAAACATCAAACGCGCGCGTGCGGAGGGTGGCGAGTTTGAACTCGCGTTGCATCCGGTTGAGGCGCTCGTCATTGCTGCGAATTATACGCACACGCACAGCATAAATGCCGATACGGGTCTGCTCCTCGCGCGGCGTCCGCAGGATAGCGTCAATGTGTCCGTCGACTGGGCGGGCAAACGCGTCAAGCTTGGCGGTACGATTCAGATGATCGGCAACAGTTACGATGATGCGGCGAACAAGGTTCTGCTGCAGAGCTATGCCCTTGTTGGCCTTCATGCCGCCATCCCGGTTGGTCAACACCTGGAACTCTACGGCCGGATCGACAATGTGTTCGACGCGCAATATCAGGTGGTGCGGCACTATGGCACGCTTGGGCGCGCGGCTTATGCTGGGATACGGGTGAAACTCTGATGCGGCTAGCGGCACTGCTCGTGGGTTTTTTGATCCTCACCGGGTGCACCCGCCCGCGCGCAGTGCCGCTCCATCGAATTGTCTCGGACAATCCCTGCGTCGATGCGATTTTGGCAGACGTCGCTGATGCCAGCCAGATTGGTGCGATCAGTCATTACTCACAAGACCCGCGCGCCAGATCGGTGCCGCTGGCTTGGGCAAGCCGCTTCCCCGCAATTGGTGGCACAGCGGAGGAGATTATCGCCGCGCAGCCATCGCTATACCTGACCGGCGCACCGATGAACCCCGCCACTAGCGCTGTCGTGGCAAAGGCGGGGATTAAGGTGTTAGCGATTGGCGTGCCGAACTCGACTGCCGAGAGCGAAGCGCAAATTCGGACGGTTGCGGCTGCCATTGGGCGAACATCGGCAGGGGAGCGGTTGATCGCTGAGATCGAGACGGCGAGCCACGCCGCCGCGCCAACCGGTCGTGCCGCACTCTTCTATCAAGGGGGTGGCCTCATCCTCGGCGAACATACGCTCGCCGACGACGAACTGGTCCACGCGGGTTTCACCAATGCCGCACGTCGCTATGGCTCCAAAGCTTGGGATGTCCAACCGATTGAAACTGTCATCATGACACCGCCCGATCTCATTCTCGCGCCACACACTGCCCAAGGCGAGGAGGCGCTAGGCCTCTCGCAACTCCGCCGCGCGCTGCATGGCCATGTCCGTGTCGCTGATTTCTCGCCGCAATTGCTGTATTGTGGTGCGCGCTCGATTATCCAAGCGCGCCAGCGGCTAGACGCGGTGCGCCACTCATGAAAACGCTCAATCTGATACTTATCGCGCTGGTTACGGTGCTTTTTGCGACATCATTGCTCGCAGGCAAAGTATGGATCAGTCCGGCGTCATGGTGGGGTGAAAGCTCGGCAGCGTGGATCATCACCGAGTTGCGCCTACCGCGCGCCGTGCTTGGGGTGAGTGTTGGTGCCACGCTCGGGCTGGCCGGTGCGGTGCTCCAGGGCTATCTGCGCAATCCGCTCGCAGACCCATCGCTCGTCGGCATCTCGTCGAGCGCGGCTTTGGGCGCTGTGGCGGCGATCGCGCTCGGCCTTGGTGCCTCGCCCACCCTGCTCTTCGGTTGCGCGCTGGCGGGTGCGTTTGGGGCAACCTTGCTGCTGCTGAGTCTGACACATTTGGACAGCAATCCAGTCAGCTTCATCCTTGGCGGCATGGTGCTATCGAGCCTGTCGGGTGCACTTGTCGCCTTCATCATCAGTCTGGCCGCAAACCCGTTCACCACCGCCGAAATCGTGAATTGGCTGATGGGCGCACTGACTGACCGCGGCTGGGATGATGTCAGACATGCTTTGCCGCTCATGGGCCTTGGCGTCATAATGCTGGCCCTCACAGCGCGGCGGCTCGACGCACTTAGCCTAGGTACCGATGTTGCGCGTTCGCTCGGGATTAATCTCAAAGCATTGCAATGGCAGCTGGTGATCGGTCTGGGGTTATGCATTGGCAGCACGGTCGCCGTGACGGGCGTGGTCGGCTTCGTTGGCCTAATTGTACCACACATTATGCGACTGCTGGTCGGCGAGCGGCCCTCAGATTTGCTGCTCCCCTCCGCGCTGGGGGGAGCGATCCTCGTGGTTGCCGCTGATACGCTTGTGCGGCTGACTCCCGGCGCGGGTGAGGTGCGGCTGGGTGTTGTGATGGCGATGCTGGGCGCGCCCTTTTTCTTCGCGCTGATGCTCGGGAATCGCCGGTGGCAAGCATGATCGAAATCGCGCAACTCAACGTGACGCTGGGGAAGCGGCCAGTGCTGAACAATGTCTCCGCCCAGTTTAGGCCGGGTGCGGTTACCGCCATACTCGGGCCGAATGGCGCGGGAAAAACGACATTGCTCCGTGCAATCCTCGGACTGATCCCTCATTCGGGTGCAATCACCCTTAATCAGCGCCCGATTGCGCAAATGGAGCGCCAAGATCGCGCGCGGCGGATCGGCTATCTCCCGCAACTGGTTGCCTCAAATTGGGATATGCGCGTTGGGGACACTGTCATGCTCGGGCGGATGCCGCACCGCAGTCGGTTTGCCGCGCCCACGGCAGAAGATCAGGCAATTGTGACTGCCGCCATGACGTCAACCGACACGCTGGCGTTTGCAGAGCGGACAATCAACCAGCTATCGGGCGGTGAGCGCGCCCGCGTCCTGCTCGCGCGCGTTTTGGCGACGCAGCCGGACTGGCTGCTGATTGACGAGCCGCTCAATCATCTCGACCCTAACCATCAGCAGCAGATGCTCAGACTAATGCGGCGACAGGCCGATATGGGAATGGGCGTCATCATGGTATTGCATGATTTGAACGCGGCTGCACACGTCGCGGATCATGTGCTGCTCCTGCGCGAGGGCACCGTGAGTGCGGAAGGTGACACCAAGACGCATTTGACGCGTGAGACGCTTCACGCCGCCTATGACACGCCGTTCGACGTCACCGAAATGCCCTCGGGACGCATGATTATTACGCCAATCGCTGATTGACAATTTCGCCAATCATGGCAACGCACACCACCATGACACATTATGACGTTCTGATCGTGGGGGCCGGACACGGCGGCGCGCAAGCCGCCATCGCGCTGCGCCAGCATAAATTTGATGGCAGCATCGCGATGATCGGGGAAGAACCAGAAATTCCTTATGAGCGTCCGCCGCTCTCCAAGGAATATTTCGCGGGCGAGAAGAGTTTTGAGCGCATACAGATTCGACCGGAGAGCTTTTGGGTCGAACGCGAAGTCACGATGCTGCTCAACCGTCGCGTCGCCGCTGTCGACGCCGCAGCGCATCAGGTGACGACGGATGGGGGCGAGACCATTTCATACGGCCAGCTCATTTGGGCAACGGGCGGCGCACCCCGTCGGCTGAGCTGTCCGGGCCATGACTTAAGCGGTGTTTATGGTGTGCGCACCCGTGCGGATGTGGACGCCATGAAGGTCGAGTTAGAGTCCGTGCAGAACATCGTCGTCATTGGCGGTGGTTACATCGGGCTGGAGGCGGCCGCTGTGCTTACCAAATTTGGCAAGCATGTGGTGTTGCTCGAGGCGCTTGATCGCGTCCTCGCGCGTGTTGCTGGTGAAGAGCTATCGCGCTTTTATGAGGCCGAGCACCGCGCGCATGGTGTCGCTGTACGTTTGGGCGTCGGCGTGACGGCGCTCGAGGGCGATGATGGGCATGTCAGTGGCGTCATGCTGGCGGACGGCACGCATATCCCAGCTGATCTTGTCATCGTTGGCATCGGGATCATCCCAGCAACGCAGCCGCTCATTGCGGCAGGGGCCAAAGGTGCCAACGGCGTCATGGTGGATGCGCACTGCCGGACATCGCTGCCCGACATCTTCGCGATTGGTGATTGTGCCGCCCATACCAATGGCTTTGCCGATGGCGCGACGATCCGCCTCGAGTCGGTGCAGAATGCGAACGATATGGCCAATACGGTTGCCAAAGTCATCACCGGCGATCCGCAGCCCTATCAAGCCGTGCCTTGGTTCTGGTCGAACCAATATGATCTCAAGTTGCAAACCGTTGGCCTATCGACCGGGTTCGATGCCCATGTGGTGCGGGGCGATATGGCTTCGCGCAGTTTCTCGATCGTCTACCTCAAGGCAGGTCATGTCATCGCGCTCGATTGCGTCAATGCGATCAAGGATTATGTTCAGGGCAAGGCGTTGGTGGTTGGTCGGATGGTCATCGATCCCGCCAAACTCGCGGACACATCGGTTGCGCTCAAGGAACTTGCGGCTACCGCTTGATATTGATCGCATGACAGCGCGGCGATGATGCCCGTCTCGCTTGCAATCAGTCAACGAGCGGCGCAAAACAAAGCTATGGGTGACGTTTCAGACCAAAGCCTAAGCACCAGCGAGATGGCGCTCGCTGCGCAGCAAGCCCTAGAAGCATCAGGCGAACAATGGACGCCGTTGCGCGCATCGGTCTTCGCCGCGCTCGCATCGTTCGAAGCGCCTGCCAGCGCGTATGAGGTGACCGAAGCCGTCTCGAGTGCGCAAGGTCGCCGCGTACTCGCCAATTCGGTGTACCGCATTCTCGATCTATTCACCGCAAAAAACATCGTCACGCGCGTCGAGAGCCAGAATGCCTTTTTGGTGAACGCGCACCCGTTGCACCGCCATGACTGCATTTTTCTCGTGTGCGAAAACTGCGGCACGACCCAGCATCTCGATGATGATGCCGCTGTTGAGCATGTGCGCGCCGTCGCCAAGACCGCAGGTTTCGCCGTTGATCGTCCGGTCATCGAGCTACATGGTCGCTGTCACGACTGTCAGGCACACTAAGCCCTGCTGCATTAAATTTCGCACAAAATCAGCCACATTCAGCTTTGTTCATTGATGATTCAGTGTGGCGACGGCATGAGACACTATTACATTCCTAGGAATTTTCATGCTTCGTCTGTTTTGTACGACCGCACTTGCTACGTTTACGCTCGCTTCCACGCCCGTTCGCGCTGAAGATGCACCCACCGCCAACGACAATTCCGGTGACGTGGTGGTCACCGCCCGACGGCTTGACGCCGCACGCGAGTCGATCAAGCCCAGCCTAGGCGCCTCCACCTACAGCCTCTCAAATGCTAATATTGCCAACCTGCCGGGCAGCGATAGCCAGCCGCTGAACGATATCCTGTTGCAACTGCCCGGCGTCAGTCAGGATGGCTTCGGCCAGTTCCATGTGCGCGACGACCATAATGGGATCGAATATCGTATCAACGGCACCATTCTGCCCGAAGGCATCGCCGTGTTTGGGCAGACGCTCTCACCGCGCTTGATCGACAAGCTTGATCTGATTACCGGCGCGCTGCCGGCCCAATACGGCCTGCGCACCGCAGGAATTGTCGATATCACCACCAAGACCGGCCTGAAAAATGGCGTCACGCTAGGCCTTTACGCCGGCAGCCACGAGACTCTGCAGCCGAGTATCGAGGTTGCGGGGAGTGGCGGCGGCACCAGCTATTTCGTGTCAGGCAGCTATATTCACAACGATCTTGGCATCGAGAACGTGAATGCCAATTATTCAGCCATTCACGACAAGACGGATCAGATCAACGGCTTCGCCTATATCGACCATATTCTGGATGCCGACAACCGGATCAGCTTCACCGGTGGCTATACCAACCAGCATTTTCAAATCCCCAATCCGGCTAGTCTTCAGCCTGACCCCGCGAATAATTATGCCATCAACGGGATCAGCACCTTCCCCAGCGAACGCCTGAACGAAAATCAGATTCAGGCCACCGGCTTCGGCATTTTCAGCCTGTTGCACGCAAAGGGCGATTTTACGCTGCAAGCATCGGTGTTTGTGCGCTCATCTGCACTTGATTATCGCCCCGATCCAATAGGCGAATTGCTGTTCAACGGACTCGCGCAGGCGGCACATAAGCAAGATTTCGCAGTCGGAACGCAGATCGAGGGCGTCTATAAAATTGGCACGCAGCACACCCTGCGCGGTGGCGTCATCGTGCAGCGCGAGCGCTCGACCGGCTTCACAAACTCGACAGTATTCGCAACCGACAACACTGGCGCGGTGATCGCCAATGCTCCGCCCGTGGCAATTTTTGACAGCAGCGCCGCAACGCAGGTTACGTACAGCACGTATTTGCAAGACGAGTGGAAACTCATGCACGGGCTCGTGCTCAATTATGGCGCGCGCTTCGATGAGAATGACGGCAATCGGAACGAGCGCCAGTTGAGCCCGCGCGTCAATTTGGTCTGGGAGCCAAATCCGGCGCTTACGATCCATACGGGTTATGCGCGTTATTTTGCGCCGCCACCGTTTGAGCTGGTCGCGAGCCAGACGCTTGCATTGTTCGCGAACACCAGTGCGGCACCGCCAGCATTGGCTGGTGGATCACCACTCAACACGACTCCCTTTGCCGAGCGCGAGGACTATTTCGATATTGGCTTCCAGCAGAAAATCGGCAGGTCAATCACGGTCGGGCTCGATGGCTACTATCGGTTGTCAACCAATCTGCTCGACGAAGGGCAATTTGGCGCGCCGATCATTTTGACGCCATTCAACTATGCCAAAGGACGCGTGCGTGGGGTCGAGCTTGCGCTCAATTATGCGCATGGCGGCTGGTCAGCTTATGGCAATCTGGCCGTCGCAAAGGCTCAGGGCACCAATATCGTCTCGAGCCAATTCAATTTTGCGCCCGAAACGCTCGCCTATATCGCGAACCATTATATTTATCTCGATCACGACCAAACGCTCTCGGCATCGGCGGGGGTTTCGTATCACTTCCGGACGGGCACACTTGAGGGCACGCGCTTGGGCGCAGACTTTATCTATGGATCGGGGTTACGCACAGCGGGCTCGGCTCCAGCCTTTGTTCCGAATGGCAATGCACTGCCCAATTATGCCACCGTCAACCTGTCGGCTGGACACAAATTCAAACGCCTCGGCCTTGATGTGCGTGTTGACGTTTCCAACGTGTTCGACAAGGTTTATGAAATCCGCGATGGCTCTGGCGTCGGCGTTGGCGCGCCGCAATTTGGCGCGCGGCGCGGCGCGTTTATCGGCTTGACTCAAAGCTTCTAAACGTCAGAAATTCGCCGCTGCCAAAGTCATTAGCACCTCGAAGCCCGCCTCTATTTTGCGGCGCAATGCCGCAGCATCGGGCATGATCCGCGCTGCGAAATAGCGCGCTGTTGTCAGCTTGGACTGATGTTGGTCAGCATCGCCAGCGCCAGCGTTCAACGCAGCAGATGATGCGCTGACCATTTTGAGCCACATATAGCCCTGCATCAAAATGCCGGTGAGATCCATATAAGCGTAGCTCGCTGCTCCGACCGCGTCGGCGTCATGACTGGCAGCCTTCAATATCCAGTCAGTCGCCGCTTTCGCCTCGGTCAGCACCACATCGAGGTCGCTGGCAAACGCCCGCGCTGCGCCGTCACTGGCTTTTTGAATGTCGGCGGCGACGAGATCGAAAAATGCCCGCATCGCGCGCCCGCCACTGAACACCAACTTGCGCCCGGTCAGATCGAGCGCCTGAATACCGTTCGTTCCCTCATAAATCTGCGCGATCCGCGCATCGCGAACGAATTGCTCCATACCCCATTCGGCGACATAGCCATGTCCGCCGAGCACCTGCTGGCACTGCGTTGCGACCGTATAGCCGATGTCAGTCGTGCATCCTTTAATGACCGGAATAAGGATCGATACCAGATCATCCGCCGCCTGCCGCTCAGCCTCGGTCGCCGCGGCATGGCTCAGATCAACTTGCAGCGCGCCCCACAGGCAGAGCGCACGACTGCCTTCAATGCGCGCCTTAGCGTCAAGCAGCATCCGCCGAACATCAGGGTGCACCATCAAGGTATCAGCCTTTTGCGCGGGCTCGGCGGGCCCCGTCGCCGCCCTGCCCTGCCGCCGGTCATTGGCATAGGCGAGCGCGTTCTGATACGCGACTTCGGCAATGGCGAGGCCTTGCAGCCCCACACCCAGCCGCGCCGAGTTCATCATGATGAACATTGCGGCCAAGCCCTTATTTTCCTCTCCGACCAGATATCCGGTCGCACCGTCGAAGTTCATCACACAGGTCGGGCTGCCGTTGATCCCCATTTTATGCTCGATCGAGCCGCAGGAGACAGTATTGCGCACGCCCAGGCTGCCGTCTGCATTTACGAGCATTTTTGGAACCACGAAGAGCGAGATGCCTTTGACGCTATCTGGTGCGCCCTCGATCTTAGCAAGCACCAAGTGGATGATGTTCTCGGTCAGGTCATGTTCGCCCGCCGTGATGAAAATCTTGGTGCCGGTGATGGCATAGCTGCCGTCCATCTGCGGCACCGCCTTGGTTCGGATCAGGCCAAGGTCTGTGCCGCAATGTGGCTCGGTCAGGTTCATGGTGCCCGTCCATTGGCCCGAAACCAGCTGCGGGACAAAGGTCGCACATTGCGCCGGACTGCCCTTTGCCAGCAACGCAGAAATCGCGCCGGTGGTGAGCATTTGGAACAAAGCAAAGCTCATATTGGCACTGTTGAGATATTCTTCGAATGCCATTGAGAGCACATGCGGAAGCCCCTGCCCGCCATATTC
>Ga0007825_1000026_pt1 | contig 60372 bp, 65 predicted proteins | sample CryBogCBE13Jul09_FD_71229 | JGI IMG/M metagenome (GOLD analysis project Ga0007825, IMG submission 71229) | Freshwater microbial communities from Crystal Bog, Wisconsin, USA - CBE13Jul09 | ecosystem: Environmental > Aquatic > Freshwater > Lake | place: Crystal Bog, Wisconsin, USA | collected... | reverse complement strand
CAATTGGATATACTTATTGGAGTAATGGAGGTGGTACAGATAGTTATAATTTTAAAGCGATTGGTACAGGTTATATGGGATCATCTAGTTATAGTCACTTAAGCCAATCCACTTACTTTTGGACCATTAATGAAGTGTCATCAGGTTCAGGCAATGCATACACATGGTCGCTGTTGGATGGCCCCACTTCACTTGCACAAAGTGCACAAGGAAAAATTGGAGGCTTCTCCGTAAGATGTATTCACGATTAATTCTGCTTTGGGGCTTTGCTTAAAACAGGAGTTGGCTTTAAAATAGGTTGCAACACTTTTAATTTTCCGTCAATTGTATTTTCATCATATTGCAATCCTAAAATGGAGGCTACTAATGGATATACATTTACGTTTTCAAAGTCATCAATATATAATCCATTTTTTATAGCTGGTCCCCATGCCATAAATGTGGCGCGCATATCTTCAACATGATTATCAAAACCATGTTTGCCTGGTGTTGTTTTTCGTGTAGAAAAATTAAACACCTTTGGTAAAATTGGGGTCACTATTAAATCGCCTAAACGATTGTATTTATCATCACTCTTTTTTGAATGCCAATAGTCGGGGGTTTCATCTAGTTTATAAACGCTAATTGAAGTATCTTTCTTTAATGCATCATAGGTGCTTTGTATTTTAGAAACATCTTTTGCATATAAATGAATTAATGCATCACCCCAAGGCACTCTGAATGTTGCAGTGTCAATAGCTTTAGGCATGCTTAGTGTATTGTCATTATCTACTTTAGTCATTCCATGATCAGATACAAAAATATAATTGATAGGTAGGTTTAAAGTAGCTAATTCAGTTTGTAAAGCATTTACGCTACTGTCAATTAGTTGAACAGCCTCCTCAACATGTTTATCATTAGGTCCAAAGGTGTGTGCCTCATGATCCACTTGAGGAAAATAAAAAGTAATCATATGCGGTCGTAAATCCTCAGGCAAGATTAACCAATCTTTTACGGCTTTAATTCTACCTTTCATATCTATCTTTTCATTGTAGACATAATAGTAAGTTGGTCTTGTATTTTGTATATCCGCTTCAGAACCTACCCAATAAAAGCTGGCAGATAACATTTTTTGTTTTTCAGCCAATACCCATAATGGGGTGCCTCCATACCATTTTCCATCTTGCACCATTTTGGGATTGCCCATGCGATATTCTAATCCACTCGCTTTATCAAAATAAGTATTGTCCACTAATCCATGATGAGAAGGATACATCCCTGTAACAATCGAGTAGTGATTGGGAAATGTTAAGGAGGGAAAAGAAGGGGTCATGAATTTGGCACGCACTCCTTTTTGGGAGATAGATTTTAAAAATTTAGCATCATATAATTCTGTGAAATCAGCCCTAAACCCATCTGCAGAAATTAAAATCACATAAGGTTTATTGTATTGACTCTTATCATTCCTTCTTCCTTCAATTACTTTTTGAGTCGTGTCTTGTGCCAATGAACTATTCACTAATACCAACGCAATTAAAACACTAACTAATTGATAAATTATTTTTTTCATGCTGTTTTATATAAATACTTAATAAAATTGTTATGATGCCAACTGTTATTCCTCCAGCAACATCCAAAGGAAAATGTTGGCCTAAATAAACTCTTGAATATCCACAAGCAATCGCGTAAAGTGCTCCAATTGCTAGCACTGATTTTTTGGGAAATAAATACACCGTTAATAAAAACAAAGTAAATGCAGTAGCAGTATGACCAGAAGGGAAACTATTCCATAAATGCATTTCAACGCCTTGCACAGTATGTATTTGTTCATGTGGAATACCGCTCGCCATGGGTCTACTTACTTTGTCCCAAATAAAGTTTTTAGGAATTTGAGTAAGTAGGGTAGATATTAAAAAATTTAATAAAATAAGTAGTGCATCCTTTTTAAACCATCCAAATACTACCATAAAATAAGGGATCCAGATCCATCCTTCGGCTAAATAGCTGCAGCCATTAAAAAACAAGTCTGCTCCTTTACCTAAGTCATTGTTTAGCCATAAAAATACCGTTTCTCTCCCAACCGAAATACTCATTATGTATAGCGTAATAGCCATAAATATGCTCAAGGCAATTGCTAATGTAAAGATTTTGCTATTAATTGAATACATACTTAGGAAAAGGGCTTAAACTTTGTAAAAATAAGCAATGTTTATAGCTTATAGTCAACTAATTAATTAATTCGTTGTTATATCTTTACGATTAACCATGAGCAAAGACAAAGATCAAATAAAAGTAATAGGTGCCAGGGAGCACAATTTGAAGAATTTTGATATTTCTATACCTAAAAACCAATTAGTTGTTTTTACTGGGGTGAGTGGAAGTGGGAAGTCTTCTTTGGCTTTTGACACCCTATATAATGAAGGTCAGCGTAGGTATATGGAAAGTTTTAGTGCTTATGCTAGGCAATTTATGGGTGATATGGAGCGTCCGGACGTAGACCAAATTACAGGTCTTTCTCCCGTAATTTCTATTGAGCAAAAAACGACTAATAAAAATCCAAGGTCAACGGTTGGAACTGTGACCGAATTGTATGACTTTTTAAGACTTTTATTTGCGCGTATCGGAAAGGCATATAGTTACAATACGGGCAAGCCGATGGTTAAGTTTTCTGAAGCCGAAATTGTTCAAAATATATTTACACAGTTTAAGGATAAGAAAATTAATTTGTTAGCACCGGTAGTGCGCGGAAGAAAAGGACATTATCGTGAATTGTTTGAAGAAATAAGAAAAAAAGGATTTGTTAAAGCAAGAGTAGATGGTGAGATTATTGAATTAAGGCCTAAGTTTCAAGTGGATCGTTATAAGATACATGATATTGAAATTGTAGTGGATAGAATTCCTGTTACCGATGCAATGAAAACAAGATTAGGAGAGAGTGTGGCGCAGTGTTTGAAAATGGGAAATGATTTGATGTTTTTATTGGAAGAGGGTAAAACTAAAGTGGTGCAATTTTCCAAGCAATTAATGTGTGAAGCAACTGGATTAAGTTATGAAGAGCCTTCCCCCAATAGTTTCTCTTTTAATTCTCCTTATGGTGCTTGCCCAGTATGTAAAGGATTGGGTAATGTATATGCCATTGATTTAAACTTAATCATGCCTGATAAAAGTTTAAGTGTAAATGCCGGTGGTATTGTACCATTAGGAGAAGCTAGAGAAGCAAGTGTGTTTACTCAAGTCAAACAATTTGCAAGAAAGCATAAAATTAGTTTAGACAAAGCTTTAAAGGATTTGCCTCAGGAACAATTAGATTTATTGTTGTTCGGAGATAAGAATATCACCAGCAGTTTGGATTTGGATTTAAATGATGAAGATATTCCAGATACCTATACCGGAAGTTATGAAGGGATTGTGTCCATGTTAAAGCGTTGGTTTACTTCCTCACAAAGCACAGATCATTTAAAAGGATGGGTAGAGAGTTTTATGGAATTAAATACCTGTTCGGCATGTAATGGTGCTAAGTTGAGAAAAGAAAGTTTATGGTTTAAAGTAAATGAACAAAATATTGCAGCATTAAATGATATGCATTTGGATGATTTGCAAAAATGGTTCTTAGCACTTCCTAAAAAATTAGATAAAAAAGACACTCAAATTGCAACTGGTATTTTAAAGGAAATAGATGATCGAATTTCATTTTTAATGAATGTAGGATTGTCTTATTTGTCATTAAGCAGGCCTTCCAAATCATTGAGTGGTGGAGAGTCGCAGCGTATTCGTTTGGCCACTCAAATTGGATCTCAATTACAAGGCATCACTTATATTTTAGATGAGCCAAGTATTGGTTTGCATCAAAGAGACAATCAAAGATTAATTACTGCTTTAAAACAGTTAAGAGATATTGGTAATTCGGTTTTAGTGGTAGAACACGATAAGGATATCATGATGGCATCGGATTATTTAGTAGATATTGGTCCTCGTGCAGGTATTCACGGAGGTCATATTGTTGCCGAGGGTACTCCTAAAGAAATATTAAAACTAAAATCGGAGACGGCTTTGTATTTGGCAGGGAAAAAAATGATTGATGTTCCTGTAGAACGTAGAAAAGGAAATGGAAAATCAATTGTCATAAAAGGGGCCACAGGAAATACTTTGTGTAAAGTGGATTGCGAATTTCCATTGGGTAAATTTATAGTGGTGTCGGGCGTGAGTGGTAGTGGAAAATCTACCTTAATTAATGAAACACTTTATCCTATTTTATCTCAATATTGTTACCATAGTAAAACCAAACCTATGCCGTATAGCAAAGTGACTGGTTTGGAATATATTGACAAAGTAATTGAGATTGATCAGTCTCCCATTGGGCGTACACCAAGAAGTAATCCTGCAACTTATTGTGGGTTCTTTACGGATATTAGAACATTATTTGCCTCTGTTCCAGAAGCAAAGATTAGAGGGTACCAAGCAGGTCGTTTTTCATTCAATGTTAAAGGCGGAAGATGTGAGGTTTGTGAGGGAGGAGGAATGCGCGTAATTGAAATGAATTTCTTACCAGATGTATATGTGCATTGTGAAAAATGTGCTGGTAAAAGATATAATCGTGAAACCTTAGAAATCAGGTACAAAGGAAAGTCAATTAGTGATGTATTAAATATGACGGTGGAAGAAGCTTGTGAATTTTTCCAAGCAGTACCTTTTATTTATCGTAAAGTGAAAGTGTTACAGGAAGTGGGTTTAGGTTATATCACATTAGGGCAATCCGCGGTAACCCTGAGTGGTGGTGAAGCGCAGCGCGTAAAATTAGCTACAGAGTTAGGTAAAAAAGATACCGGAAAAACATTTTATATTTTAGATGAACCTACTACTGGTTTACATTTTCAAGATATCAAATTATTGATTGGGGTTTTGGATAGATTGGTAGAAAGAGGCAATACGGTATTAGTGATTGAACACAATATGGATGTCATTAAAGTGGCTGATCATATCATTGATCTAGGACCGGAAGGTGGAAGTGGAGGAGGAGTGATTCAATTTACAGGCACACCGGAAGAGATGATTAAAAAATCAAAATCTCATACCGCAAAGTATTTGGAGATTGAAATGAAAGATTAAGCTTTTATTGCTGAAATTATTATTTGCGGATCATCGGGATATGTTCAATATCATCCTCATAATACATTTCACCTGATTGTTCGAAACCCTGTTCGTTGTAAAACTTTTTTAAATAAAGTTGAGCCCCAATTTTAATCGCATGTTTCCCAAATAGTCGCTCGCATTCTGCAATGGAATATTGCATTAATGCCTTGCCGGCACCAACGCCTCTGTATTTTGGAGAACCCACTACACGGCCAATACTTTGGTAACCAGGATAGCTTTGATCTACATCAAATAATCTAGTGGATACAACTAAATCTTCTCCAATCCAGCCCATGGTATGGTATGCTTTTTGGTCATTGTTATCCATGTCCAAAAACACACAATTTTGTTCAACCACAAATACCTCACTACGTAATCTAAGAATGGCATAAAGCTCATCAACAGTGAGTTCGGAGAAGTGTTTGGTGCTCCATTGTATTGCTGGGTTACTTGACATATTCCCAAAATTAAGACTTTGTTCAAACTCTTTGCTATTATTGATGGCAATCCCAATATATTTTCGCAATTTTGCCCAAATTATTCACTCCCATGACTAAAAAAGTAGCCATTATTGGTGCTGGTCCTGCTGGCTTAACCGCAGCATATTTATTAGGTAAGGCGCAGCAAGAGGTAACAGTATTTGAAAAAGATCCTCAATATGTTGGAGGTATTTCAAGAACTGAATCTTACAAAGGATACCATTTTGACATTGGTGGTCACCGCTTTTTTTCAAAGTCAAAAGAAGTGGAAGATTTTTGGACTGAAATTTTAGCAGATGAATTATTAGAGCGTCCAAGAAGCTCTCGTATTTTTTATAATAAAAAGTTTTTTGCATATCCATTAGCCGCGTTTGAAGCATTGATGAAACTAGGCATCTTTGAAAGCTTCTTATGTGTGATGAGTTATTTAAATGCAAAATTATTTCCGGTAAAAGATCCTCAAAATTTTGAAGACTGGGTAACTAATCAATTTGGTAAACGTTTATTTAATATTTTCTTTAAAACTTATACCGAAAAAGTATGGGGTATTCCATGTAAAGAAATTTCTGCGGACTGGGCTGCACAAAGAATTAAAGGATTGTCTTTAAGCAGTGCGGTATGGAATGCGTTATTTAAACCAAGTGGTAAAAAGAGCAAGGGAGATGTTATTAAAACTTTAATTGACTCTTTCCGTTATCCAAAGCGTGGCCCAGGTATGATGTGGGAAGAGTGTGTGGTGAAAAGTAAAGCATTAGGGGTTAAAATTGAAATGAACACGGGTGTCAATAAAATTGAACGTTTACAAACAGGTACTTGGAATGTACACACTAGCAATGGTACTATTTTGGAAGGATTTGATTATGTATTGTCTTCTGCGCCAATGAGAGAATTAATTCCTGCAGTAGCTCCAGCATTTTCACCTGCAGCTTTACACGCAGCTAGTGAATTAAAGTATAGAGACTTTTTAACTGTAGTATTAATTTGTAAAGATCAAGATGCGTTTAACGATAACTGGATTTATATTCACGAACCAAATGTAAAAGTGGGTCGTATACAAAACTTTAAATCATGGAGTCCATATATGGTTCCAGATCCTGAAATGGCTTGTTATGGATTAGAGTATTTCTGTTTTGAAGGCGATGGATTATGGACTAGTAGCAATGAAGAATTAATTGCATTGGGTACCAAAGAGATTGATCAAATTGGATTGACAAAACCTTCGGCAGTAGTAGATGGATATGTAGTAAGACAACCAAAAGCTTATCCAGTGTATGATCATGATTATAAGGATCATTTAAATACCATTAGAGAAGCATTAAAAGCATATAAAGGCTTATACTTAGTTGGCCGTAATGGTATGCATAAATACAATAACCAAGATCATAGTATGATGACTGCTATGTTGGCTGCCAAGAACATTATTGCAGGCACAGAAGTGTATGATTTATGGGATGTAAATGAGGACGCTGAATACCATGAGGGGGGTGATCGTGGTGCCGCTGCAGGCATTGTAGGCCGCGCCGTTCCAGAAAAAATTAGCTAGTCATCCCAAAATAGTTGACTAATATCCATACTTTCCACGCCAGCGCTCATGCAGGAACTTTTTTAGTTCTTCCTCTCTTGCATTCTTTTGTGGCGTGTAAAAAGTGGTACCCTTAATTTCATCGGGTAGATATTCTTGTTCAAGGAAATTGTTTTCTCCTAAATGGGAGTATTGATAATCCTTTCCATAATTCATGTCCTTCATTAATTTGGTAGGTGCATTGCGTAAATGTAAGGGCACTGGAAGGTTACCTGTTTTTTGAACCATCGCGAGTCCGTTGGCAATGGCTTCATAGGATGCATTGCTTTTTGCGGAACTTGCTAAATAAATAGCACATTGGGAAAGTATGATTCTGCTTTCTGGATAGCCAATTTTATTGACTGCATCAAAGCAGTTGTTAGCAAGCAACAAAGCATTCGGGTTGGCATTGCCAATATCTTCACTTGCAAAAATGAGCATTCTTCTTGCAATGAATTTTACATCCTCACCGCCGGCAATCATTCGAGATAACCAATAAATAGCGCCATTGGGATCTGAGCCGCGCATGCTTTTTATAAAGGCAGAAATGATATCATAATGTTGCTCCCCATTTTTATCATACAAAGCAATATTGGTTTGTGCCACTTGCATCACCCAATCGTCTGTTAATATAAGTGGGGCATTTACTTTATTGGTGCCAATTAGTGCTTCCACCGAAAGTTCAAGAAGGTTTAATAACTTTCTTCCATCCCCACCACTTAATTGAAACAAGGCTTCTGTTTCCTTCAATTCAATTTTATTATTTTTAAAAAGTGGATCCTTCTCAACTGCTTGCTGTACTAATTTATTTAAGCCATCCTTGTCTAATGCTTTTAAGATAAAAACCTGACACCTGCTTAGCAAGGCACTGTTAACTTCGAAGCTTGGATTTTCGGTAGTGGCTCCAATTAAAGTGATAATACCTTTTTCAACCGCACCTAATAATGCATCTTGTTGTCCTTTATTGAATCGGTGTATCTCGTCAATAAATACAATGGCACCGCCAATTGATTTTGCTTCATCAATAACTTCTCTTAATTCTTTAACCCCACTACTAATGGCACTTAATTGAAAATAGGCACTGTTAAATGTAGTAGCAATAATATTAGCCAATGTAGTTTTCCCAACACCAGGAGGGCCCCATAAAATCATTGAAGGCACTTTTCCTTTTTGAATTGCGTTTTGCAAAACACTGTTGTTTCCAGAAAGATGTTCCTGTCCAACTAAGTCGGTTAGGGTTTGAGGTCTTAATCTTTCGGCTAAAGGGATGGCCTGATTCATTGTATAAATTTAAGCATTTGCTACAATGTTTCTTCGAATAGGTAGCTGTATTGCTTTAAATATCTTAGGGTTAATATAACATGTGGGATTCCTGCAATACCAGTAATCAATAAAACAGCAGATACTTTTTTGGTCACAGAAACCAATAAGTTCATATTAAAATCGGTAGGAATACCGGGAGTTACTTTTGCTTTTTCTTCGATGAACTGTAAAAGTTTAGCATCACTTGTTGCCAAAATACTCAATCCATTTAATAAAAATAAAGTACAAAGTATTAGAGAAACAATCGCATTCACTTTTATCCAATCCTTTGATTTTGATGAAAAAGATTGTTCGCTTAATATTCCTTTTTTATAAAATCGATGACTTAAAAATATATATACTACCAATGAAGCAATGGCGAAAACAAAAATCAATGCTTCAGGGTTAGCAAGTGCCGATAATAAAAACAGGGTATCAAAAAAACCAAATATATAAGCGATAGGTAATAATACATAACCTAATACCTGGTATATTTTTAAGCTATTGGGCATTTGATTATTTCAAGTTTAATTTAATATGCAATTCTTCAAATTGCTTTTCATCAATGCTGCTAGGCGCGTCTAACATAACATCGCGTCCACTATTGTTTTTAGGGAAGGCAATAAAGTCTCTGATGCTTTCGCTGCCACCCAATAAAGCGCACAAGCGATCAAAGCCAAATGCAATACCACCGTGAGGAGGTGCTCCGTATTCAAATGCACCTAATAAGAAACCAAATTTATGTTGTGCTTCTGCTGGAGACATGCCTAAAGCAGCAAACATTTTTTCTTGTAAGTTTCTTTGGAAGATACGAATGGATCCACCGCCAATTTCATTACCATTTAACACCATATCATAAGCATTCGCCTTGATATTAGCGTAAGGATGTTCTAAATATTTTGCAGCGTCTTTAATTTCAGGCGCGTTGTTAATCATAATATCAATATGATCCGGATTAGGGGAAGTGAATGGATGGTGTCTTGCTACCCATCGGTTGCCTTCTTCATCATATTCAAATAATGGGAAGTCTAATACCCACAATAATTTAAATTCATCTTCTTTTCTAAATCCTAATTGCTTGCCTAATTCCAAACGCAATTCGCTAATCGCTTTTCTTGTTCTTTCTTCGGCACCCGCTAATATTAAAACTAAATCACCCGCTTTTGCATTGGCTGCAGTAGCGATGGCTTTTAATTTATCTTCAGCGTAAAATTTATCTACACTACTTTTAAAACTTCCATCTGCATTACACTTGATAAATACCAAGCCCTTCATGCCAATTTGAGGACGCTTTACCCACTCAGTTAATTCATCAGTTTGTTTACGCGTAAATTCGCTACATCCTGGAGCAGCAATGGCAATAACAGTTTCAGCTTCATCAAATACTTTAAAGTCAACACCATTAATTAATACTGCATTATCCGACTTGTCAGAAAATACATGGGCAGGCTTTTTTAAATTACACAATTCCATGCCAAAGCGAATATCTGGTTTGTCGTTACCATAATTCCACATAGCATCTTCCCAAGTCATTCTTTGTACTGTCTCGGTGTAATCTATATTCTTAACGTCTTTAAATATGCTCTTGATTAAACCTTCAAACATATTTAAAATGTCTTCTTGTTCTACAAAGCTCATTTCACAGTCAATCTGCGTAAATTCTGGTTGACGATCTGCTCTTAAATCCTCGTCTCTAAAACATTTTACAATTTGATAGTAGCGGTCGTAACCACTTACCATTAATAATTGTTTAAAGGTTTGAGGAGATTGAGGTAGCGCATAAAATTCTCCCGCATTCATACGGCTTGGTACCACAAAGTCACGTGCACCCTCGGGGGTAGACTTAATTAAAAAAGGAGTTTCAATATCCATGAATCCTTTTTCATGTAAATAATTTCTTGTGGCTCTGTTTACACTATATCTTAATTCTAAATTCTTTTTAACAGCATTTCTTCTTAAATCTAAGAAACGATATTTCATTCTTATATCATCACCACCATCAGTGTCATCTTGAATTGTAAATGGAGGAACGATGGAAGCGTTTAATATTTTAAACTCAGTTGCTTTAATTTCAATTTCACCTGTTGGGATATTGGCGTTTTTATTGGATCGCTCGATCACAGTTCCCTTTACTTGCAAAACAAATTCACGACCAAGGGGTTGTGCATCTAGTTGCGCTTGTAGTTCTTCACCCAATAATAACTGTGTGATGCCATAACGATCTCTAAGGTCTACAAATGTAATGGCGCCAAATTTACGAATGGTTTGCACCCATCCAGCTAGGGTTACATTTTGACCTACAGATTGGATATTCAATTCTCCACAATGGTGTGTACGATACATAAGAAACTATTGAAATATGAATGAGCTGCAAATATAGCCCAATTCCTAGAAAAACCCCATCTTTGCGCTATGGTAGCACCCGAGATTTCCCTAAAAACAAGGCGTATTATCCTCTCAGGATATTTCTTTCTAACTGGTATTTGTTTTTCAAGCTGGGCAAGTAGAATTCCTGACATTAAAATGCACTTAGGATTGAGTGATGGCGCTTTTGGAGGTTTACTATTTTTTTTACCAATTGGTTCCTTCTTAGGTATCCCAATTTCGGGGAGTTTAACGGCAAAGCATGGTAGTAAAAAAATTGTGTCCATTGCTGCCTTAATTTATCCAATTGCATTAATCAGTTTAGGGCTTGCCAATAACACAACTATTTTAGCAATTTGTTTGTTTCTTTTTGGGATGACGGGTAATTTATTTAATGTGTCTGTCAATACACAAGCGGCTAATCTTTCTAAATTATTTGATAAAAGCATTACTTCTACTTTTCATGGATTTTGGAGTTTGGCAGGATTCACTGGTGGGCTATTGGGAGGATTTTTTGTAGCAAGATCCATATCTCCTTTACAACAATTTATTACAGTTGCAATTGTAGGATGGACCTATCTTTTTTTTAGTAGACATTATTTAATGCCAGGTGAAAAAAATACACAAGCTGTTTCAAAAATGTGGAACAAGCCTAGTCCTTTATTATTACAGTTTGGATTGGTGGCAATGAGCAATATGATTTGCGAAGGAATGATGTTTGATTGGAGTGGGGTATACTTTCAACATGTAGTAAACGTTGCTGAAAAATGGAGAACAGTAGGGTATATTAGTTTTATGGCTTGTATGACAACAGGAAGAATGTTTGCAGACGCGCTTATTAATTATTGGGGTGCAAGAAAACAATTAATGTTAAGTGGATTGATCGTAACCTTAGGATTAATCATTGCAGTATCTTATCCAAATATTATTGTAAGTAGTATTGGTTTTATGTTTGTTGGATTCGGGGTCTCCTCTGTGATACCTACTATTTACGGGACTATTGGCCGAAATGCTGCGCCGGGTAGAGCAAGTATTGATCTTGCATCTGTTTCTAGTATTGGATTTTTCGGATTCTTAATAGGTCCACCTATCATTGGATTTATTTCGCAAGCCATCGGGTTAAGATGGGCTTTTTTATCCATTAGTTTATTAGGCCTTTCTACTTTTTATCAAGCGCATAAATTGAAAAAGTATTTATAGTAATTATAAAGTAGCTTCTTCCTCTTTATGCTTTGGCTTGTATATTAAGTAGTAGTATGCTAAAATAAGTACCCCTGCTAAAAATGGGATCATTGCTAAATGCTTTACAGTAATGCCATTGTACACTTCAATGGTATCTACTTTGAAAAATTCACTACACATCCAAAACGAGTTGGCTGATATCCAAACTACAATGGCTAAGTTGTGACATAGTTCAGAAAATATATTTCGAGTTCTCCAAGCAATAATAATAGAAATGAGTAGGGTTGGCACAATCATGATAACACCTAATGGTCTCCATACCATGCACCATGCAATGTCTTTAAAAAGCCAAAATATAATATGCAAATTTTCCATCTTGCGGTAAGCAATAGGGATATTGTAAAATTGGTCTTGGGTATTATTTTCTGAAGCCATTTTAAATTATTGAATGAATTGATTTTTCGAAAGTATTAATTTTTATTTATTTCTTTTAAAATTGATGCAAAACGTTGTACATCTGCTTCGGGTCCAATCCCTTTTCCATCTTCAAGATGTTCCAATAATTGATGCGTAAAATAAGGGGCTAGGGAGCAACCCTTGGTACCCATTCCATTGCAAATAGTTAATTGTGGATAGCTAGGATGCTTACCTACAAAGGGTCTTCTTTGTGTATTGGCTGGTCTAATTCCAACAATATGATCTACAATTTCATAAGGAAGCTCCAATAATTGATTCAAGCTTTCTATCATCTTTGCCTTAAAGTCCTCAGTGGGTTTGTCATCACTAAATGTCCATTCATAATTGGAGCCTACCCAAAACAAATTGTCCGTCCAAGGAACAATAGAAACATTGTTTTTATAGATATGCTCATTTGGTAAGCCGGGTATTTTCACAATGAGTGCTTGTCCTTTATTGGGCGCAAATGGGAGTGCATTGAAATAAGGATTATGCATTGAATTTAACCCGTCACAAAATATTATTTTTTCTGCTTGTATGTTTTTCCATTCAACACCTGAATCATTTAATTGCAAATCCTTAAAATCAAAATGATCATTTATAAAATAATTATGCTGCTGCAAATATTCTTTCCAATATTGAGTCATGGTATTTAAATCCATCCAATAGCATTCATCAATGGCGCCAGTTTCAAATGGTGTTTTAAAATAGGGCTCCCATTTTGTACTATCTTGTTTGAATAGATAAATGTTTTCATGGTTCAACCGATATTCAAAACTTTCCCTCATTTGTTCTGAAGGATGAATTAAAATAATGGGTGCTGTTCGAATGATATCAATATTTAATTTAGTGGAGATATCCTTGTATTGAGCAACTGCATAAGGTAATATCGTATCAATCATCCATGTTTGCACAATGCGTCTTCCGGTAACAGGATTGATAACTCCACTTGCTACGGAAGTAGCACTTTTAATATTAGGGTCATTTATTATTTTAAAAGAAATACCTGCTTTCTCTAAATGATAGGACATCCAAGTGCCAACTAGCCCTTGGCCAACAATTAAATACTTTACAGCAACTGAATTTGAATTTTGCAAGACCAATGTATTATTTATAGGTTGGAACCGAAAAGTGAATACTATCTTTTATTTGATCCACAGTGGCAACTAAATTAATTTCAAAATTCCCTTTGTATTCATGCGGTACCGTGAAACTGAATTCAGTTTCGAATGGAGTGTTTGCAATAGTGGTGAAATATTGAAAAGGAAAAATATTAATAAACCATCCATCCACCGGCACATGTGTTTTTGCATTGAGTAGGGTGCAAGTAAGTCCTCCTGTTTTTTCTATATTAAAATTATGTGCAACGCTTGCTTTTAATTTAAAGGACTGTCCTGATTTTAATTTATTGGGAGCGACTGCTTTTATTTTTAAAACAGAATTTTGTGCAAAGCTATTTGTGCTAGCTACCATTAATAATACCAATAAAGCAAAAATGATTTTCAATTTCATAGAACAAACTTACAATAAAAAATCCCTTAACATTAAATGCTAAGGGATTCTGTGAAAATTCAATCTTATATGTAAATTATAATATTACTTCTTTAATGCAGCAGCCATTGTTTTGCCAATATCTGCAGGGCTAGCACAAACGTGAATACCACATGCAGCCATAATTTTCATCTTAGCTTCTGCAGTATCATCAGCACCACCAATGATTGCACCAGCATGACCCATACGACGACCAGCAGGAGCTGTTTGACCAGCGATAAATCCTACAACCGGTTTTTTCATATTGTCTTTGATCCAATTTGCAGCGTCTGCTTCCATGCTACCACCAATTTCACCAATCATAATAATACCTTCTGTAGCAGGATCGTTCATTAATAATTCAACAGCTTCTTTAGTAGTTGTTCCGATGATTGGATCACCACCAATACCAATTGCTGTACTAATTCCTAATCCAGCTTTAACTGTTTGATCAGCTGCTTCATATGTTAAAGTACCGCTTTTTGAAACGATACCAATAGTTCCTTTCTTGAAAATAAATCCTGGCATGATACCCACTTTAGCTTCTTCGGCAGTGATCACCCCTGGACAGTTTGGTCCGATCAAACGAGTTGTCTTTCCTAATAAATAATTTTTCACTTTCACCATATCCTGAACAGGAATACCTTCTGTAATACAAACTACTAAAGCGATACCAGCATCAGTTGCTTCCATGATTGCATCCGCTGCAAAAGCAGGAGGTACAAAAATAATACTCACATCTGCACCAGTTGTTTTTACGGCATCTGCTACTGTATTAAAAACAGGGCGATCTAAATGCGTTGAACCTCCTTTACCTGGAGTTACACCACCTACCACTTGGGTACCATATTCGATCATTTGAGACGCGTGGAAACTACCTTCTGTACCGGTAAAACCTTGTACAATAATCTTTGAGTTTTTGTTCACTAATACTGACATGTGGACTGAATTTGTTATTTGTGCCGCAAAAATAGGCTAAAACGGCTTTTTTTACCCTTATTTTCCAACAAAAATTCTATGTTTTTTTATAAATGGCTAGCAAGTGTTACTTTTGTCCCTCGCAAAGATAAAATTAAAACTAAAATTATGGCAACAACTTCAGACATCACACGTGGAATGATCTTAAAATTAGACAATAACTTATACACTGTGGTTGAGTTTGGTGAGAACAAGACTGCTCGTGCAGCAGCAAAAATTTGGGCTAAATTGAAAGGGGTAGACAATAAAAGATCTATTGAAAAAACATGGAATAGTGGAGAAACAGTTTATCCAGTAAGGGTTGAGAAAAAGACGTATCAGTTCCTATATAAGGATGATAGCGGTTATAACTTAATGAATAACGAGACTTTTGAGCAAATTGTAATGGCAGAAGAAATGATTGATGCACCACAGTATTTAAATGAAGGAGGAGAAGTATTTGTATTTATGAATACAGAAACTGAATTGCCAATTGGCGCTGAGTTACCTGAAAAATTAGACGTTTTAATTACCTATTGTGAAAATGGAGTAAAAGGCGACACTGCCACTAGAGCTTTAAAAGCAGCTACTATTGAATCTGGAGCTACAGTAATGGTGCCTTTGTTTGTAAACGAGGGAGAAAAAATTAAGATAAATACTAAGAACGGAGAATACGTAGAACGCGTGAAGTAAGCTTAAACTTAATAGTCCCCGTTTTAGGGGGGCTATTAAAAAATCATAAAAGGCGTAACTTTATAAATCCTACATTTATTAAAGGATTTATAAAGTAGCTAAAAAGGGCCCCATAAACGGGCCCTTTTTGTTACTTGTACTTTTTGAATTTATCCCCAAAATGGCCTGAATTTGATAAAAAAAGGGCAATTATTTGTGTTTTTCGCTAAAAAAACCCCAATTTTACCCAAAATTGCCAAACATGGACTTAAAACAAATTCACGACCTAATTAAGGTTGTAAACAAAAGTAATATTGGAGAAATTAGTATCGAAGACAAGGATGGTAAAGTAACTATCAAGCAAAAAGAAGATAAAATTACAGTTAGTAGTGCTCCTGCTCAAGTGTATGCAGCTCCAGCTCCTGTAGCTGCTCCTGCTTCGGCACCAGTAGCTTCTACTCCAGCAGCAGCACCTGCAGTTGCTGATAACTTAATTACTATAAAGAGCCCAATGATTGGTACTTTCTACCGTCGTGCAGCTCCAGACAAGCCATTATTGGCGGAAGAAGGAACAGAAGTAAGTGAAGGTAAAGTGGTATGTATCATCGAAGCCATGAAATTGTTCAACGAAATTGAATCAGAAGTAAAAGGAACAATTGTAAAAGTATTGGTTGAAGATGCTAGCCCGGTTGAATACGACCAGCCTTTATTCTTGGTACAACCAGCTTAGTCTCTTCTCTATTGTCAAATTTAAATCAACAAAATGTTTAAAAAGATATTGATTGCCAATCGTGGCGAAATTGCTTTGCGTATTATTCGTACTTGTAGAGAGATGGGCATTAAAACAGTGGCCGTTTATTCTACAGCCGATAAAGATAGCTTGCATGTAAAATTTGCTGACGAAGCAGTTTGCATCGGTGGCCCAAAAGGTCAGGAGTCTTATTTGAATATTCCACATATCATGGCTGCTTGTGAAATTACCAACGCGGATGCCGTGCATCCTGGTTATGGTTTTCTTGCAGAAAATTCAAAATTTGCGCAAATCTGTGCTGATCATGGTATTAAATTTATTGGGCCAACCCCTGATATGATTAATAGCATGGGAGATAAAATCACTGCAAAGGAAACAATGATTAAGGCAGGTGTGCCGGTGGTTCCAGGAAGTGAAGGTTTATTAGAAAGTATTGATGAAGCTAAAAGATTAGCAAAAGAAATTGGATACCCAGTAATCATCAAAGCAACTGCTGGTGGTGGTGGTAAAGGTATGCGTGTTGTTTGGAAAGAAGAGGAGATTCAAAAAGCATATGAGACTGCTAAAATGGAAGCAGGTGCAAGTTTTAAAAATGATGGTTTGTACATGGAGAAATTTGTGGAAGAGCCAAGACATATTGAAATTCAAGTTGCCGGAGACCAATACGGAAATGTTTGTCATTTGAGTGAGCGTGATTGTTCAATTCAAAGAAGACACCAAAAATTAGTGGAGGAATCACCTTCACCATTTATGACTCCTGACCTTCGTCAAAGAATGGGAGAGGCTGCTATTAAAGCTGCATCTGCTATTAACTATGAAAGTGTTGGTACTGTTGAGTTTTTAGTGGACAAGCATCGCAATTTCTACTTTATGGAAATGAATACACGTATCCAAGTAGAGCATTGTGTTACAGAAGAGGTAGTGAGTTATGATTTAATTAAAGAGCAAATTAAAATTGCTGCAGGAGAAAAAATTTCTGGTAATAATTACGAACCAAAATTGCATGCAATTGAATGTCGTATTAATGCAGAAGATCCATACAATGATTTCCGTCCCTCACCAGGTAAGATAACGGTATTGCATACTCCAGGTGGACATGGTGTTCGTGTAGATAGTCATGTTTATGCAGGTTATGTAATTCCTCCTTATTACGATTCTATGATTGGTAAATTAATCACTGTTGCACAAACACGTGAGGAAGCAATCAATACTATGTATCGTGCATTGAGTGAGTATGTAATTGAAGGTGTGAAAACAACCATTCCATTCCATTTACAATTAATGCAAAACGAAGATTTTAGAAAAGGAAACTTCACAACTAAATTCCTCGAGACTTTTAAAATGAAGTAATTTTTTATAGTCTTTTTAATGAAATATAAAAGACTAAAAAAAATTCTCTAATGAAAAATAATAAGGGACCCCAAAAACGGGTCCCTTATTATTTTGTGTATGGTTTGATTTTTTAGAAATTAAAAAGGCTCCGAAACTCGGAGCCTTTTGTTATATGGGGGTATCACCTCTGGGGAATATCTTGATTTCTTAAATCGGTTTATCTTAAGAATAACAATTCTCTATACTTTGGTAGGGTCCATAATTCGTCGTCCACCAATTGCTCTAATTTGTCAACGTGGTAACGGATTTTGTCAAAGTATTGCGCTTTCACTTTCGCTTCATACGCAATTGCTTTCTCTCTTGTATCTGTTAAATTATTCGCTACTTTTCTTTCTTCTACCATGGCATGTACATTCTCATATACTTGTTGAATATGGGTGCTTACATCCTTTAATAAAGTTAATTGACCTTTGTATAATTTTTCTGGCAATGCAGCTTCACGTAGTAAGCTTACATTTTTCAATAACTCATTTTGATATTTAATAGCTGCTGGAATAATATGATTGGTTGCTAAATCGCCCATTACTCTTGCTTCAATTTGTACTTTCTTAATGTACTTTTCTAATTCAATTTCATGACGTGCTTCTATTTCAGCATGTGTGTAAATACCATTCTCTAAAAATACTTTTTTTGCTTTTTCTGTAACCATCGCATCTAAAGCAACAGGTGTAGTTTTTAAATTTGGCAAGCCTCTTTTTTCAGCTTCCTTATGCCATGCTTCACTATATCCATCACCTTCAAATAAAATCTTTTTACTAGCAACAATGTACTTTTGAATTACTTGCATGATAGCGATTTCTTTTTTATCACCTTTTGCAATTAATGCTTCAACCTCTTCTGAGAATTTATTTAAAGTGTCTGCAACAATGGTATTTAAAATGGTCATTGGCAAAGCGCAATTGGCAGTAGAACCAACCGCACGGAATTCAAATTTATTTCCAGTGAATGCAAAAGGAGAGGTTCTGTTTCTGTCCGTGTTGTCTATCATTAATTCTGGAATGCTGCGGTGTAAATCTAACTTCAAGATTGCTTCATCTTGCTCATCAAACTTACTGTTTACGCGGCTTTCAACGTCGTTCAATACTTTGGTTAAATAATCACCAATAAATACAGAGATAATTGCAGGAGGTGCTTCGTTGGCGCCTAAACGAAAATCGTTAGAGGCAGATGCGATAGATGCTCTTAAAATATCTGCGTAATCATGTACTGCCTTAATGGTATTCACAAAGAAAGTCAAGAACATCAAGTTGGTCTTAGGTGTTTTACCTGGAGCCAATAAATTCACTCCAGTATCTGTCGCCAAGCTCCAGTTATTATGTTTACCACTACCGTTAATTCCAGCAAATGGTTTTTCATGTAACAATACCACTAAGCGATGACGTTTTGCAACACGACTCATTACATCCATTAATAAAATGTTATGGTCTACTGCAATATTTACTTCCTCAAAAATAGGAGCGCACTCAAATTGTGCAGGTGCAACTTCGTTATGTCTTGTTCTTAAAGGAATACCTAATTTGTAAGATTCATTTTCAAAGTCACGCATAAAGGCGTAAACTCTTTCAGGAATGGAACCAAAATAATGATCTTCTAGTTGTTGGCCTTTTGCTGGTGTAAAGCCAAATACAGTACGACCACATTGTACTAAGTCGGGACGTGCATTTACTAAAGCTTCATCAATCACAAAATATTCTTGCTCCCAACCCAATGTAGGTGTTACTTTAGTTACGTTTTTATCAAAATAGTTACAAACCGTTACAGCCGCTTTATTTAAGGACTCAACTGCTTTCATCAATGGCGCTTTATAATCCAATGATTCTCCAGTGTAAGCAATAAAAATGGTAGGTATGCATAAAGTTTTACCATTGCCAATTTCAATAATAAATGGGGGAGAAGATGGATCCCATGCAGAGTATCCTCTTGCTTCAAAAGTAGCTCTCAATCCTCCATTTGGAAATGAAGAGGCATCTGGTTCTTGTTGAATTAATGCAGCACCTTCAAATTCTTCAATAGCAGTACCATCAGATTTTAATGTAAAAAATGAATCGTGCTTTTCTGCAGTAGTACCTGTTAAGGGTTGAAACCAGTGCGTATAGTGTGTCACCCCTTTGCTTTCAGCCCAAGCGCGCATACCAGAAGCAATTTGACTTGCCACAGCTCTTTCAATTTTTTTACCGCCTCTTACACTAGCCGTTAAACTTTTATAAGCTTCATCACTTAAATATTCTCTTGCCGTTTTTAAAGTAAAAACATTCTCACCAAAAACGCCGGTGATTTTAGCGCCATTAATATCAGGTGAACTGATATTGCCATAACTCACGTGATTAACCGCATCTGTTCTTAATGACATATATATAATTTTTAAATTTATTAATCTTAGCAAATTTAACCCCAATTATTGAGGGTAATTGGAATTGAAAAAGCAGTAATGCACAAAAAATCCCCCAATTTCTTGGGGGATTACAATTCAAAACACAATTTATGAATGCTTATTCTAAAAAACCTTAGTAATCAATTGATTAAAACTTTGCAGTTTTAACGGTCTTGATAATTCTTGCAGCAACCTTGTAAGGGTCTGCAGCTGAATTTGGACGACGATCTTCTAACCATCCTTTCCAACCTTTCTCAACTGCACCAATTGGGATACGGATAGAAGCTCCTCTGTCAGATACACCAAAAGAGAAATCATGGATAGATGCAGTTTCGTGCTTACCAGTTAAACGTAAATGGTTATCAGCTCCGTAAACTTCGATATGCTCTTTCACAAATGGACGGAATGATTCACAAATTGCATCGTAAACTTCTTTCTTACCACATGTTCTTAAAGTAGTGTTAGAGAAGTTAGCGTGCATACCAGAACCGTTCCAGTCTAATGTTCCTAATGGTTTACAATGCCAGTTAATTGATACACCGTATGTTTCACCAATTCTTTCTAATAAATATCTTGCTACCCAAATTTGGTCTCCAGCTTCTTTTGCACCTTTAGCAAAAATTTGGAATTCCCATTGTCCTGCAGCAACCTCAGCATTAATACCTTCTACATTTAATCCAGCTTCTAAACAAATATCTAAATGCTCTTCCACAATGTTTCTTCCGTATGCATTGTTAGCACCCACTGAACAGTAGTAAGGACCTTGAGGACCAGGGTATCCACCTTCTGGGAAACCTAATGGTTTGTTAGTTGCAGGATTCCATAAGAAATATTCTTGCTCAAATCCAAACCAGAAATCATTATCATCATCTTCGATGGTAGCACGTCCGTTAGTAGCATGTGGAGTTCCGTCAGAATTTAATACTTCACACATAACTAAGTATGCATCTTTACGACCTGGATCTTTACAAATAAAAACAGGCTTTAATAAACAGTCAGATGATCCACCTGGTGCTTGTTCAGTTGAAGAACCGTCAAAGCTCCACATATCACAATCTTCTAGTTTACCACTAAAGTTGTTTTCAATTTTTGTTTTACTTCTTAAAGACTGAGTTGGTTTGTAACCATCTAACCAGATGTACTCCAATTTAGATTTAGACATGGTACGAATGTTTAAATATTAAAAAAATAAATTATACAATTAATGTATGGCTTAATTGCCCTTTTCTTGCACGAAAATAAGTAAGAAATATAAATTACACCAATAAATGTGTAAATTTTCAAGTTTTTGTGCATAAAATACATACATAATAAAAAATATTAATTTGATATATTAACGCAACTTATTGATTTTCAAATATTTTTAATTTTTCAAATTAAAGTCGAGTTGATGTTTGGATTAATTTGATGCACATTCTGAGATAAATATGTTGGTAATTCAAGCTTTTGCTTAACAAGCCATTTTGTACCTTTGCGACATCTATAAAAGCACAATTCTATTTAAATGGAAATTACAGTTAAAACAGCCCAGCAATTAAGATTAACGGCCGAGGAATTTGAGTTAATAAAACAAAAATTAGGACGTACACCTAATTTCACTGAGTTATGTGCTTTTAGTGGCATGTGGAGTGAGCATTGTAGTTATAAAAATTCAATTAAGTGGTTAAAGACTTTGCCTCGTGATGGAGGAAGAATGTTAGTTGCTGCTGGTGAAGAGAACGCAGGATTAATGGATATTGGAAATGATTACGGTGTCGTATTTAAAATTGAATCACATAATCACCCTAGTGCATTAGAACCATTCCAAGGAGCTGCAACAGGTGTTGGTGGAATTCAAAGAGATATTTTCACGATGGGTGCACGTCCTATTGCATCTTTAAATAGTTTACGTTTCGGAAAATTAGAAGATAAAAAAACACAACGTTTATTAGCGGGTGTAGTACATGGTATTGGTCATTATGGAAACTGTTTTGGTGTTCCAACAGTTGGTGGTGAATTGTATTTTGAAGAATGTTATCACACCAATCCTTTGGTGAATGCAATGAGTGTAGGTATTGTAAAAGCGGGTAAAACAGTGAGTGCCACTGCAGAGGGAAAAGGGAATCCAATTTTCTTTGTAGGTAGTGCAACAGGTAAGGATGGTATTGGTGGTGCAAGTTTTGCATCTGCCGAAATTACTGCAGATAGTGTGGAAGAATTACCAGCAGTGCAAGTGGGTGATCCTTTCCAAGAAAAGAAATTATTAGAAGCTTGTTTAGAAGTTATTGAAACAGGTGGAATTGTTGGTATGCAAGACATGGGTGCCGCAGGTATTATTTGTTCTACTGCCGAGATGAGTGCAAAAGGTGGAGTAGGAATGCGTATTGATTTAGATAAAGTACCTACACGTCAACAAAATATGAAAGCTTGGGAATTGCTTTTAAGTGAAAGCCAAGAGCGTATGTTAATCTGTGTGCAAAAAGGAAAAGAAGCAGAAGTATTAGCAGTGTTTGAAAAATGGGATTTGTCTTGTTCTAATATTGGTGAAGTTACAGATGATGGTATTTTAAGTTTCTATATGCACGGTGAATTAGAAGCTTCTTTACCAGCTTATGAATTGGTATTAGGTGGTGGTGCTCCGCAATATACACGTGAATATAAAGAGCCTGCATACTTGGCGAAAGTAAATGCATTTGATATGAATTCAATTGCAGATACCACTAACTTAAAAGCTTCTGTAAAAGAGTTAGTAAATCTTCCAAATATTGCATCAAAGCGTTGGATCTATAATCAATATGATAGCATGGTTGGTGCTGCCAATACTTCAACGAATGCACCAAGTGATGCTGCAGTAGTGTTAGCAAAAGGTACAGGCAAGGCATTGGCTATGACAGTAGATTGTAATAGTAAATATGTTTTTGCAAACCCTGAAAAGGGCGCTATGATTGCGGTTGCCGAAGCGGCAAGAAATATTGTATGTAGTGGTGGTGAGCCTATTGGTGTAACCAACTGTTTGAATTTTGGTAATCCATATGATCCAGAAGTGTACTATCAATTTGTAAAATCAGTGGAAGGAATGGGTGCTGCATGTCGTAAATTTAATACCCCAGTAACTGGTGGTAATGTAAGTTTCTACAATCAAAATCCAGATGGTCCAGTATTCCCTACGCCAACAATTGGTATGGTGGGTATTGTAGAGGATATGAAAAATAAAATGACATTAGACTTTAAAAACGAAGGAGATGTGATTGTATTATTAGGGGAGCAAAGAAACGATATTGGATCTTCAGAATATTTGAATAAATTAAAAGGGGTTACGCATTCTCAAGCACCTTATTTTGATTTAGATGAAGAATTTAATTTGCAACAATTGGTTGCTAGTTTAATTAAAGAAGCTAAAGTAAAAAGTGCGCATGATATTAGTGAAGGTGGTTTAATGGTAACATTATTAGAATCTGCATTCTACAATAACAAAGGATTTGATGTTGCTTCCAACGGAAGTGGTTTGCGTAAAGATGCTTATTGGTTGGGTGAAGCACAAAGCAGAGTAGTAGTTTCTGCTGACGCTACAAGTGTTGCTGCCATTGAGGCTGCTGCTGCTAAGCATGGTATAAAAACTACTGTTTTAGGAAAAGTAACAGCTAGTGATCTAGTAGTTGAAGGAGAAAATTGGGGTTCAATCGCTGACTGGAAAAATGATTATGATACGGCTATTGAAAAACAATTAGCTAAATAATATTTAATAATAAAAATGTCAAAACAACCCACCATCGTTGTAACCGGTACTGCCGGTTTTATTGGTTCGGTTTGCGTTCAATTTTTTAATGAACGTGGATGGAATCAATTGCTATTGGTGGATGATTTTGGTGTAGAAGCAAAAAGAAAAAACTGGGAGCAAAAGCAGTTTGTAAAAGTAATCGAAAGACAATCTTTTATTGAACAACTGCCCAGTATAGATTTTACTATTGATGCTATTGTGCATTTGGGTGCAAGAACAGATACCACTGAATTTAATTATGCAATTCATGAAGAATTAAACGTTGAATATTCAAAAGCATTATGGAATTATGCTGTCGAAAAACAAATTCCTTTCATTTATGCTTCATCTGCTGCAACCTATGGTGGTGGTGAAAATGGATACAACGACTCCCATGAAATTTTAGATAAATTAACACCATTGAATCCATATGGTGTTAGTAAAAATGAATTTGATAAATGGGCAATTGCTCAAAATACAACTCCTCCAACTTGGGCTGGCTTAAAGTTCTTTAATGTATATGGCCCTAACGAAGGACATAAAGGGCGCATGGCAAGTGTGATATTTCATGCTTTTCATCAAATTAAGGAAACCGGGTTAGTGAAATTATTTAAGAGTCATAAGGAAGGTTTTGAGGACGGACAACAATTGCGTGACTTTGTATATGTGAAAGACGTAGTGAATGTTATTTATTGGATGTTGCAAAAAATGCTTGCAACAAAATGGGATACTCCATTAAATGGTTTATATAATTTAGGGACAGGAAAAGCAAGATCTTTCTATGACCTTGCTGCGAATACGTTTACCGCACAAGGGTTACAGCCCAATATCGAATTTATTGATATGCCGTTGGATATCAGAGATAAGTATCAATATTTTACGGAAGCCAACATGCAAAAGCTAATTGCTGCAGGATACGATTTGCCTTTTAGTAGCTTAGAGGAAGGCGTTAAGGATTATGTGGCGAATTATTTGGTCCCCGCAAAGGGTTACTAATTTTCATTTCAAAATAATTTTGATTACTAATTTATTTTAGTTCGTTTAATAATACTTCCCACTTGCCTCCGCGGCAAGAACCGAAGTCGGCTTCTTGGAAATATTATTAAACTTATTTTGATAAATAAAGCTTAACCATTCATTTCAGCTTTTCAAATAATTCATTCAATTTCAAATTCAGTTCATATGTCCAATCATAAAATAGCCATCATTGGCGGGGGTAATTTAGGTTCCTCTATTGCAGAAGGTTTAATCGCAAGTGGCTTTGTAAATGCCAATCAAATAACTTTAACCAAAAGAAATCTTTCAACTGTTCAACATTTAGCAGATAAAGGGGTTATTGTTACCTCAGATAATCAAGGGGCTGTTAAAGATGCAGCTTATGTAATTTTAGCAGTAAAGCCATTTCAAATTAAAGATATTGTTGCTGACATCAAACCTGTATTGGTTGCGGGTAAGCATACCGTAATAAGTGTAGCAACAGGGGTTTGGATCAAAGACATGGAAGAAATGTTAAGTGCTGATTTTGCATTGTTTCGTGCAATGCCTAACACGGCTATTTCAATTCAACAAAGCATGACTTGTATATGTGCCAATGGCAAAGCAAAAGATCAAGTGGAATATGTAACTGCTTTATTTAATCAGTTAGGGAAAAGTATTGTGATTGATGAGAAATTAATGGACGCCGCGACAGTATTAGGCGCCTGTGGCACCGCTTATGCTTTAAGGTATATTCGTGCCAATATACAAGGTGGAATTGAGATTGGATTTAGTGCTGCTCAAGCTTCTTTAATTGCTGCACAAACTGTTAAAGGTGCTGCAGATTTATTGTTAACTAAGAACACGCATCCAGAACAAGAAATTGATAAAGTAACTACACCAATGGGTTGTACGATTGCCGGTTTAAATGAAATGGAGCACCAAGGATTTAGCTCTTCTTTAATTCGTGGCCTAACGGCTAGTTACAGAAAGATTAAGAACGATATGTAATAGTTATATATCCTCCAAAAAGAAAAGCTGAAAAATTTATTCCATTTGCCTCCGCGGTACGAACCGAAGTCGGCTTCATGAAATAATTTTTCAGCTTTTTATTAATCTATAATTTTATCAACAATATTTAGTGTGCTTTTAAGAATGCAATTGCTTTTGCATAAGCATCAGCGGTTGCAGTTGGATTAAAGCTAGGATTGCTTGGATTTGCAAAACCATGATTTGCTTCGTATCTATTTACAGATAAATTTTTACCAGCTTCTTTCATATTTTTCTCAAACTCATTAACCATTGCAGGTGAAGGTGCTTGGTCTTGATTGCCAAAGAATCCAATAATATCACATTTAATAGATTTTAATTTTTCCATATTGGTTTCAGGACGACCATAATACATAACCGTTCCTTTAGCTTGAGGTCCTGCAAGGATTGCTGTTTGCAAACTCCACATGCCTCCAAAGCACCAACCCACGCTATAAATTGATGCATCAGCACCTGCTTTTTTAATAGCACCTTGAATAATGGCACCCATTCTTGCCATATCTGCACCGCGCATTAATTTCATAGCACTATCTGGTGTAGCCGCTACTTTTCCATCATACATATCAACTGCAATTACATTAATATCACCCAATGCACTGTAGTATTTATCTGACTCTAATTTAATATGTTCATTCAATCCCCACCACTCTTGTATAACGATTAACCATTTTTTAGTTTGCTTTTTTGCTGGGATAAAGTAAGCGCTTGCTTGTTTACCATCGGCAGCATCAAATTGGATCATTTTACCCAATAAGTTTTCAGGATTTACCACCAAAGGTGCTGGATGTAGGGATGCAAATTTTGGAGTAGAAGCTTCTAATTTATAAGCTTGCTGTGTTTCCATATTTAGACATTCCACCACATCAGCCTTATTTACAGGTGAAAATTGAGTTTTTGCCCAATTCCAACTAATTAAGCTGCCGGCCATTAGGGCCACAATTAGGCCAAAAAGAAGTTTTTTCATAGAATTTTGTTGATTTTAATTTAAGATGTTCACTTTTATATAACACTTATAAACATTTATTGTTTGTTCTTTTAGCTTGATTTTTTTAGGGATTTTTTTTCGCGTATTTTTGTATGACCTCTAAGCATTTTTCCTAAAAACAAGACGGTCACATTAAAAAACCTTTGAATAGGGCCTCCTCAATAGCTAACTATTGCAGGAATTCCTTTTTCAATATTAGACGAATTTAAAATTATGGCAAAGTATATTTTTGTAACTGGTGGTGTAACAAGTAGTTTGGGAAAGGGGATTATTGCAGCCTCATTGGCAAAATTATTGCAAGCAAGAGGTATTACTACTACCATTCAAAAATTCGATCCATATATTAATGTGGATCCAGGTACTTTAAATCCATATGAACATGGAGAGTGTTATGTGACGGAAGATGGTGCAGAAACCGACTTAGACTTAGGGCACTATGAGCGTTTTTTAAATACCCCAACTTCTCAAGCAAATAACGTTACTACTGGACGTATTTATCAAACAGTAATCAATAAAGAAAGAGCTGGTGAGTTTTTAGGTAAAACAGTACAAGTGGTTCCTCATATTACTGATGAGATTAAACATAGAATGTTATTATTAGGACAAGAAGGAAAGTTTGATGTGGTGATTACGGAAATAGGTGGAACGGTTGGTGATATTGAGAGCACGCCTTTTATAGAAACAGTAAGACAAATTCAGTGGGAATTACCTGCAGAAGATGTGATGGTGGTGCATTTGACTTTAATCCCTTATTTAAGTGCAGCTAAAGAATTAAAAACGAAGCCAACACAACATAGCGTGAGAATGTTAAGTGAAACAGGAGTACATCCTGACGTAATTGTTTGTAGAACTGAACATCCTTTAAATGATGATATCAAACGCAAAATTGCTTTGTTCTGTAATGTTAAACCGGGTAATGTAATTGAATCTTGTGATGCTAGTACAATTTATGAAGTCCCATTGTTAATGCAAAAAGAGCAATTGGATTTAATTGTGATGAAAAAATTAAATATTACTAATTATAAAGAACCAGATTTAACAAAATGGAATGGCTTTTTAAGTAAATTAAAAAATCCAAAATCTACCGTAAATATTGGTTTAATTGGTAAGTATATTGAATTACAAGATGCCTATAAATCAATATTAGAAAGCTTTATACATGCTGGGGCAATGAATGAAGTAAAAGTGAATGTGGTAAATGTGCATAGTGAAAATATTACATCACAAAATGTGAATGAGCAATTAGATGGATTAGATGGATTGTTGGTAGCACCAGGATTTGGTAATAGAGGCATTGAAGGAAAAATTATTGCTGTTCAATATGCTAGAGAAAATAAATTACCATTCTTTGGAATTTGTTTAGGTATGCAAATGGCAGTCATTGAATTTGCAAGAAATGTATTGGGATTAAAACAAGCGCACTCAGTTGAAATGGATCCTAATAGCCCCGATCCTGTAATTAATATGATGGAGGAGCAAAAGAGAATTACCATGATGGGTGGTTCTATGCGTTTGGGATCTTATCCTTGTACCATTGCTGAAAATACATTGGCTTATAAAATTTATGGTGCAACTTCAATTAACGAAAGACATCGTCATCGTTATGAGTTTAATAATGATTATTTGAGCGCATTTCATGATAAAGGAATGGTTACTAGCGGATTGAATCCGGCTACCGGATTAGTGGAAATTGTTGAGCTTCCAAATCATCCATTTTTCATTGGTGTTCAGTACCATCCCGAACTAAAAAGTACGGTGGAAGCGCCTGCTCCTTTATTCGTACATTTTATTGCTGCAGCTAAGCATCATGCTACTTTAAATGCGTAGTTTGGTACCTTAAAATTCATATCTTTGCCACACGTTAAAAACGTTTAAACATCGATTATGAATACAGATAAGAATACGGTCATTGGGTTTATTTTATTAGCAGGTTTATTCTTTACCTTTTTTTGGTATAACAATAAGCAACAAGCCGAGTTGCAAGCTTACAATAAGCACATTAAAGATTCAACTGAAATGGTTAAATCTTTAGCTGAAAAAGCAGCCGCGTTAAAAAATCCAATCAAAGCTGATTCTAGTACAGGTGCAGTTGCTTCGGTTGATACTGTTAAAGAGCAAATCACTTCCTTAGAGAATAATTTAGTTAAAGTTGACTTTAGCAACAAAGGAGGACAAGTAGTTGCGGTTACATTAAAAAAGTATAAGAATTCAAGAAAAGAATTGGTGAAGTTAGGAGATAGTAGCTCCTTAAATTATACGGTTAATATTGGCAACAATCAAACTGCTCAAATCAACCAAATATTATTTCCAGTTGTAAATGTTTTGCCATCCAACGATGGTGTTCAAAAAATTGAATATGCATGGACCACTCCATCTGGTAAAACAATTCGTCATCAGTTTTCAATTGCACCTAACAAATACAATGTTGAATGGAATGTGCAATTAGATGGAGCAGACCAATTATTAACCAATGGTCAAATTAATTTATTGTGGGATGTGCATTCTTATCAACAGGAGCGTGCAACACAATATGAGCGTCAAGTGTCCAATGTTTGTTTTTCAGAAGGAAATGAATTTGATTATATCTCAAGCAAAAATGTAAAAGCTTTTGAAAAACCAGTTCAATGGGTTGGTTTGGTTCAACAATTTTTTAGTACCACAATTATTGCAAAAGATGGTTTTAACGCTGGTAAATTAGATTGGTCAAGAAAAACAGATTCAAGTACAGGCTTGGCATCTATGCAAGCACAATTACAAAATAAAGTAAATGGTGCAGTAGTAAACATTCCTTTGTCATTGTATTTTGGACCAAATGATTTTCAGGTTTTAAAAGCACAGGCTCCCGAGATGGAAAAGATAGTTAACTTAGGTAGAGACTTATATTCTTTTGTACGTCCTATTAATAAGTTTATCATTATGCCAGTGTTTGATTTCTTTGCTGGTTTTGTAAGTAATTATGGTTGGGTAGTATTATTATTAACCATCTTTATTCGTTTAGTAACTTCTCCATTAACTTATTCTAGTTATTTAAGTAGTGCTAAAATGAAGGTGTTAAAGCCTGAGTTAGATGAGATCAAGAAAAAATTAGGAGATGATCAACAAGGATTTGCTATGGAGCAAATGAAATTGTTCCGTGAAGCTGGTGTAAACCCTTTAGGTGGTTGTATTCCAGCCTTATTACAAATTCCTATCTTCTTTGCATTGTATAGCTTCTTTAATTCTAATATTTCATTGAGAGGGCAATCTTTCTTATGGAGTCAGGATTTATCAAGCTATGATGTAATTGCGAAATTACCTTTTAATGTACCAATGGGATTTGGTGATCATATTAGTTTGTTTACATTAACAGCAGTTATAACAAGTGTTTTAATTTCTGTTTACAATATGTCAATGACACCTACGCAGGATAATCCCGCATTAAAATACATGCCGTATATTTTCCCAGTAATGTTGTTGTTTATATTTAACAGATTACCATCGGCATTAACTTGGTACTACACTGTTTCTAATATCGTTACATTGATCTTGCAATTGATAATTCAAAAATTCATTATCAATCATGATAAGATTTTAGCAGAAATTGATGTTAAAAGAAAAACGCCAAAGAAAAAAAGTAATTGGCAGTCAAAGTATGAGCAAATGATGGAAGCTCAGAAAAAAGTACAGGATTTAAAGGATAAACATAAAAAATAATTGTGCAGCGCTCCCCCTTGTTGCTTATAGCATTTTTATTGTATTCATTAAATACCATTCAGGCACAAACAAAAATTGTGGGTGAATGCACGCTTGAATTTTCAATTATCAATTCATTTAATAATGACACTATTGGATCTAAAGCGGTATTTGTAAAAGGCGATCAATGTAAGACTATCTTACAAACTGCTCAATTAAATCAATCCTTAAATTTTAATATTCAACAACCTACGGCTACCATTACAAAAGATATTGGGACAAGTCATTTTTTACAAGTTATAAATTATCCTCCGCAGAATCAACCTAACTTGATTTCAATGAAAGAAACAATGCCGGATTCAACTATGAAAATAGTGGGGTACAATTGTAAAAACCTCGAGTTAAAATGGAGCGATGGAATTATTTATCAAGTATGGTATACTACCGAAATTGCAGCCACTGTAAATACCTACGAGTTAGCTTTTAAGGAAATAGGAGGATTGGTATTAGCTTATACAATTATTCCAGTAACAGGAAATCCAATTCAATATAAAGCAAACAAAATTGACCTGAGTCCAATATCATTAAGTCAATTTAATATCAATACAGCGCTTTATCAAAGCATTGATTAATTAAAGTTTATCCAGGAAAATAATTTAATTATTTGGAGTAGGTGCCTTGAATTTAGGCAAGATTACTTTGTAGTTATAAGGAATTACATAAGATACATTTCCCTTATTGTATTGTAAATAAGCAGCAGTGCTAGCATTATACATACTATTGGTATTTGCAAAACCCTTAAAATCTAAGCTGGCTTTTAAAGTTGCAAAAGTGACAGTTCGGTGTGAAAGCGCACTTAAATTCTTTAATGAATATTTTTCGCTTAATTTCTTTGATTCTATAGTGCCAGTAACAACAATACTTGCATTCGACTTAGCTGTAAACAACAGCATAAAAGTCGATAAGGCAATAACAAATATGTTTTTTATACTAGGCATGATTGTTACGAAGGTAATTGATAATCATTGTTTTGAAAAAAAATATTTTAACCAATTTTTAGCAGCGCTGTGCACAATAAAATATGGCGATTTTGAATGCCCATTGTATATTTATTAGGGCAGAGCTAGCTTTTAATAGCTAAAGCGCTGAAAATCAATATTTTACTTTCAATCTAAATTCATGCAATATGTTTGATCGACATAAGGAAGAAGATGGGGGAGATATTCAGGAATTAATGCTTAAGTACCATAATTTAAAGCATGGGCGAGCTAATGCCTATATTGAGGAAGATGACTTTGAGCGTATTATTGAGCATTTAGACGAAAAAGATGAAATTGTAGAAGCAATTCAGGCAGCTGATTTAGCGCTTGAGCAATATCCTTTCTCCGCCTTATTAATGATTAAGAAAGCCGACCTTTTATTGGCTACTAGAAAATATAAGGAGGCTTTAAAGTTGTTGAACACAGCAACCTTGTATGATCACAAGGATATGAATTTGTTTATTTTAAAGACCGATGCTTATTTGGCATTGGATCAACCCGAAAAAGCAATTGTCTTATTACAAGAAGCCTTGCATTTATTTGAAGGGGCTGAAAGAACCGAGGTTTTATTTGAGTTAGCTGATGTATATGATGATCATGAAGCTTTTGATAAAGTGTTTGATTGTTTGCAATTGGTGCTCGAAGATGATCCCATGAATGAGGAGGCTTTGTATAAAATTTGTTTCTGGACTGATTTTACTGGAAGGAATGAAGAGAGTATCAAATTGCACCAACGCATCATTGATGAGCAACCCTACAATGCATTGGCTTGGTTTAATTTAGCTGCTGCTTACCAGGGTTTGAAATTGCATGAAAAAGCGATTGATGCTTATCAATATGCCATAGTGATTGATGAGAAATTTGATTACGCTTATCGTAATATGGGTGATGCCTATTTGCGTATTAGAAAATATAAAGAAGCTATTGAGGCATTAGAAAAAGTATTAGAATTATCACGTCCCGAAGATGTTATTTACGAAGCTATCGGTCACTGTTATCATAGAATGAAAAATTATGCACAAGCAAGATTTCATTATAAAAAAGCAGTGCATTTGAATCCGGATGATAGTAGACTTTTTCAAAAAATAGCCGCAACCTATATGCAGCAGGGTCAATGGGAGCAGGCTATTAAGCAGTTGGAACATGCCATGCGCATTCATAAGCATATCAATGAATATCATATTTTGCTTGGTGAATGTTATATGAATTTGAAATTATTTAAAGAGGCAGCTGTATCTTTTGGGACAGTAGTGAAAAATAAACCAAAGCAAATTGGGGGTTGGGAATATTTAGTAAAGTGTTTAGTTGCAAATAAGCAATTGGATACTGCATTGGAGCAAACCGAAATTGCTTATATGTCAACACAAGGTAAGACCATTTTTATTTTTTACAGAAGTGCTATTTTATACATGATGGGTAAAACCAGTGAAGGAATATTACAATTAGAAATGGCATTAACTAAATCTTCAAAATTAGTAAATAAGCTAATTAAGTTTTATCCTGAAATCATGCAGGATCCTAAAGTTGCGGAACTTATTGCACAATATAAGAAGAGTAAGTTATCTTGATTTATTTGATTTATCTTTGTAGGATATAAGTGAATATTTATGATCAATTTTAATTTAACTCAAATTCCAGAACGAACTCCTAAGCCCCGCAATCATGGATTAACGATGGTCATGGATAAAGGTTTGAGTTTTGCTGAAGCTGAAAATTTTCTAAGTATCTCAGCAGCTCATACAGATGTGGTTAAATTAGGATTTGGAACCTCTGCAGTGACACCCAATTTGCGCGCAAAAATTGAATTATATCAATCCCATGGTATTCCTGTTTATTTTGGAGGTACATTATTTGAGGCATTTGTAATTAGAAATCAGTTTGATGATTATATCGCAATGTGTAAGGATTATAAAATTGATTTAATTGAAGTAAGTGATGGTTCCATTGAAATACCGCATGCTGAAAAATGTGGTTACATTGAAAAAATTGCTAAAATTTCCAAAGTAATTAGTGAAGTAGGAAGTAAAGATGCTGCGCATATTATTCCTCCTTATAAATGGATTGAATTAATGTCTGCCGAATTAAGTGCTGGTTCCGAATATGTGATTGCGGAAGCACGTGAAGCGGGTAATGTGGGTATTTACAGAGGAAGTGGTGAAGTTAGAGAAGGATTAGTGCAAGAGATTCTTACTAAAATTCCTGCAGAAAAAATATTATGGGAAGCGCCACAAAAAGCGCAACAATTATATTTCTTAGAACTTATTGGTTGTAATGTAAACCTAGGAAATATTGCTCCAACCGAAGTAATTCCATTGGAAGCAATGAGAATTGGTTTAAGAGGAGATACATTTAATTTATATTTAAATAAGTAATCTTGCGAAAGTTTGGTTTAATAGGATATCCATTATCTCATTCCTTTTCAAAAGGGTACTTTGCAGATAAATTTCAACAGCATCAAATAACGGATGCTCAATATGATAATTATCCAATCCCATCTATCGATGCGTTTAAAGAATTATGGGAACAGGATTCAGCGCTTAATGGATTGAATGTAACCATACCTTATAAAAAGGAAGTCATTCCTTTTTTGCGTCATCCTTCTTCGGTTGTAACTGAAATAAATGCTTGTAATTGTATCCGAAAATTCAACGGAGCATTGTATGGTTATAATACCGATGTCATTGGCTTTCAAAAGTCTTTACAGCCGTTTTTAAAACCCCATCATACAGGTGCATTAATATTAGGAACTGGGGGCGCAGCAGCTGCGGTCGAGTGGGTAATGCGGAATTTGAATATTCCTTATAAATTAGTGAGTCGTTCAAAATCTACAACCCAAGACAGTAATGTTTCTTTACTTTCTTATAGTGAACTTAGTCCTGAAATAATTGCTGCACATACGCTTATCATTAATACAAGTCCATTGGGAATGTATCCGAATGTAAACGATGCACCTGATATTCCTTATGAAGCAATTACTTCAAATCATCATTTATTTGATTTGATTTATAATCCAAGTGAAACCTTATTTCTTCAAAAAGGGGCAGCACAAGGAGCTACTATTCAAAATGGATTAGAGATGTTGCATATACAGGCCGAAGAAAGTTGGCATATTTGGAATGCTGCTACCCCAATCATTCAATAATTTTTTAGATTGAACTTTAAACAATTACTGAGCCCTTAAAAATTCAAAAAGTTTTGTGACTGCTTTTTGTCTGTGACTAAAGCTATTTTTTTCATCCATGGTCATTTGGGCAAAACTTTTATCAGCTCCATCGGGAATAAATATTGGATCGTATCCGAATCCTTTTTCGCCATGCATTTCAGTGGCAATTTTACCTTTGCAAATACCCTCAAAATAATAGGTTTGTAAACCTTTTGTAGCATCTTGCCACAGTAAACAAATGACAGTTCTAAATTGAGCATTGCGATTTACAATACCATCCAAATTCAACATTACCTTGTCAATATTCGCTTGAAAATCGCGTCCTTCACCAGCATATCTTGCACTTTTAACACCAGGTGCACCATTCAATGCTTCAATTTCTAAACCAGTGTCTTCGCTAAAACAATTTTGATGAGTGATGTTAAAAATAGTGTTTGCTTTTTCGGCAGCATTATCTATTAAGGTATCATGTGGCTCCGGAATATCAATATCAATACCAGCATCTTTTAGTGGGATGATATTAAAATCAGGACCTACTAAGGATTGAATTTCTTGAACTTTATGTTGGTTGTTGGTAGCGAATATTAAAGTATGCATAATATAAAAAGTAGTCAAGCATTGAAACTAATAAACAAAAAAGGATTATTATAATTTAAACAATAATTTTAGCGCATTCCACAATTTCGATTTTTCTAGTTTCGCGTTTTGGTCAGTGCCCTGCATGCTTTGCAAGCTATTGCTAAATAAAATTTGTGTATCCCCTAATACAATTGGTTTGTATAAAGTAGTAGGCAATTTGATTTTTATTTGCGTGCTATTGATATCAAAACTTATTACAAATTGAGAGGGTAGTGTAATTAGCATTTCATGTAATGCTAAAGGCTGTTGTGCAATATTGATCAATGCAATATCCGCAAGTGTTAATTTGCATGCATTTAAAATAGAAGATAACAAACCAAGGTCTGTTTCATTTAAATGAACTGCATTGTTATCATGCACTAACACAATTATTTTCTTTAGGTGATCTCCTAAATATTTAATGGGTACAGGTGTTGTTGATTTTAATTCGTTTACCACTTCATTGGCAGGAGTGGTTGCTATTGCTTCTTTACCTATCGCAGTTATGATTGCTTTTTCTTCACTTTCTTCCGACTTTATTTCCTTTTCAGGCAATACCAAAGTATCTTTGAATAAAGAAACTAAAGCAGCAGCGGGTAATTTGGTATTTTGATCTTGCATCGGGTGGAAAATTAACTCAAATGCACTGATTGAAAAAATAACAGTTGTAAGTTTTTAATTATTTCTTATTTTTGTGTCTCAAAATTTAATTGTCGATTATTTAAAAGCAAGTGTATGTCAACGCATTCTATTCCAGTAACTAAAAATCCAAATCCAAAGCTCCCTAATTTTAATATGGATGAAATTGCTTTTGGAAAAAATTTCACTGATCATATGTTGGTGGCCGACTATGAAAATGGCGAATGGAAGAATGTTGAAATCAAACCCTACGCTCCTTTTGAAGTGGATCCATCATGTGCGACATTGCATTATGGTCAAACTATTTTTGAAGGCATTAAAGCTTTTAAAAATGATAAAGGGGAGGTTGTAATTTTTAGACCTGATCAAAATTTAATTCGTTTTAATACTTCAGCGGAACGTATGCAAATGCCTGCAATCCCTGAATGGATTTTCATGGATGGCATGAAGCAGTTAATTGATTTAGAAAGAGGATGGATTCCGAATAAACCAGATTCCTCATTATATATAAGACCATTCATGATTGCGATGGATCCTTTTTTAGGAGTGCGTCCTTCACAAACCTATAAGTTCATGATAATATTAGGACCAAGTGGTGCGTATCATGCGGCTCCAATGAAAATATTAATTGAACAACACTATACCCGTGCAACACCTGGTGGCGTTGGCTTTGCAAAGAATGGTGGTAATTATGGTGGAAGTTTATATCCAGTTAATTTGGCGCAACAAAAAGGATATGACCAAGTGCTTTGGACAGACGCTATTGAACATAAATATGTAGAAGAAGTGGGAATGATGAATGTAATGTTTGTGATTGATGGAAAAATTATTACACCATCTATTGAAAAAGGAACCGTATTAAAAGGGGTGACCAGAAATTCATCTATAACTATATTAAGAGAAATGGGTTATGAGGTAGAAGAAAGATTCTTGTCCGTTGAAGAAATTGTAGATGCCCATAAAAAAGGGTTATTTACCGAAGTTTTTGGAGTGGGAACGGCTGCAGTAGTCTCTTATATTTCAAGATTAGCACACGGAGAATACGTCATGGATTTTGATATTGATAGCTTAAAAGTGGCTCCAGCACTTAAAAATCACCTTCATGAGCTAAGAATGGGAAATATTATTGACAAACATGGTTGGTTGCAGCATGTTTAGTTAAATACTTGAAAATCAGATTGTTAAAAAGAATTAATTCTCCTTTTTGACAATTTTTTGGGGTAAAAATGACCTATTTGCTTTATTTTTTTAAAATTAGCCAATAAACATTTTGGTAATTCGTTAACAGCCATTACCTTTGCCGTCCGAATTTTTTATAAACCGAATTGAACAAAATAGCATAATAAATGCCTACTATTCAGCAATTAGTTAGAAAAGGCCGTGAGATCATCAGGGCGAAAAGTAAATCAAGAGCTTTGGACGCATGTCCACAGCGTCGTGGCGTTTGTACAAGAGTGTATACTACTACACCTAAAAAACCTAACTCTGCGTTACGTAAAGTAGCAAAGGTACGTTTGACAAACAAAATTGAGGTGATTGCCTACATCCCAGGTGAAGGTCATAACTTACAAGAACACAGTATCGTATTAATCCGTGGTGGTCGTGTTAAGGATTTACCAGGTGTGCGTTATCATATTGTTCGTGGTAGTTTAGATACTGCTGGTGTTAAAGACCGTAAGCAGTCTCGTTCTAAATACGGAACGAAGAAAGAAAAAGCAAAGAAATAACTCTAACAAATTTCAGATAATAACTAATTAATATTCGACAGACATGCGTAAGGCCCAACCTAAAAAGATTGCATTAGCTCCAGATCCTAAATTTAACGATGTACAAGTAACTCGTTTTATCAACAACATCATGTTGGATGGTAAAAAGACTACTGCATTTAATATTTTCTATGATGCATTAGACAAAGTTGCAAAGTTCACAAATGAAGATGGATATGAAATGTGGAAGAAAGCGGTAGCAAATGTTACTCCAGCTGTTGAGGTACGTAGCCGTCGTATTGGTGGTGCTACTTTCCAAATTCCTGCTGAAGTTCGTGCTGATCGTAAAATTTCTTTAAGCATGAAATGGTTAGTGCGTTTTAGCCGTGAGCGTAACGGTAAAACAATGGCTGACAAATTAGCGAATGAAATCATCGCAGCTACAAAAGGCGAGGGTGGTGCATTCAAAAAGAAAGAAGATACACACCGTATGGCTGAGGCGAACAAAGCGTTCTCTCACTTTAAAGTGTAATTACTCCGAAAGAATGAATCGTTCTATAGTAAAAACCTCAACTAAGTTGGGGTTTTTTGTTGCCCATAACTGATTACAGGCTTGGACATTTGCTTGGTTTACAGCAGGCTTCCTGCCTTGTGAAATAGTTTATGGAAAAATATTGTTGGAAAACCTTGTTCAATCACTAATATCATTAACTTTGCGCCTCGATAAATTGACTATTAATTTTAGTTGAAATATTGAGCTATTAAAAAATAAACAACCCTAATATGGCGGATTTAAAACTACAGAGAAACTTTGGTATTGCTGCGCACATTGATGCCGGTAAAACTACTACCACTGAACGTATCTTACGTTACACTGGTATGATTCACAAAATTGGTGAAGTACATGATGGTGCTGCAACTACAGACTGGATGGAGCAAGAAAAAGAAAGAGGTATCACAATTACTTCTGCGGCTGTAAGTTGTCAATGGCAGTTTCCTACTACATTAGGTAAGAAAGATGCTAACACAAAAGATTATTATTTTAATATTATCGATACTCCAGGTCACGTGGACTTTACTGTAGAGGTAGAGCGTTCAATGCGTGTATTGGATGGTTTGATTGCATTGTTCTCAGCGGTTGATGGTGTGGAGCCTCAGTCTGAAACAGTATGGCGTCAAGCAAACCGTTATAAAGTTCCTCGTATTGGTTTCGTAAATAAAATGGACCGTGCTGGTGCTGATTTCTTAATGGTAGTGAACCAGGTAAAAGAAATGTTAGGTGCGAAAGCAGTTCCATTGCAATTACCAATCGGTGCAGAAGATACTTTCAAAGGTGTTGTGGATTTAATTAAAATGAAAGGTATTATCTGGGATGATGCTACAGAAGGTATGACTTATGTAGAGACTGAAATCCCTGCAGATATGAAAGAGGATGTTGATTATTGGAGAGCTCAATTAATTGAAGCCGTTGCAGAATATGACGACAAATTAATGGAGAAATTCTTCGAAAATCCTAATACTATTACGGAAGCTGAAGTGCATGAAGCAATTCGTAAAGCTTGTATCGATTTATCTATCGTTCCAATGATGTGTGGTTCTTCTTTCAAAAACAAAGGAGTACAAACAGCATTAGATGCAGTATGTCGTTACTTGCCTTCACCAGTGGATGTAGATGATACAGAAGGAACTGATCCTGATACAGGAGAGAAAATCTTCCGTAAGCCTAATGCAAAAGAACCATTTGCTGCATTGGCTTTCAAAATTATGACAGATCCTTTCGTAGGACGTTTAGCGTTCTTCAGATGTTATTCTGGTCACTTAGATGCGGGTTCTTATGTAAGAAACGTACGTAGTGGAAAGAACGAGCGTATCTCTCGTATCATGAAAATGTTTGCGAACAAACAAAACCCAATCGATTTTATCGAAGCAGGTGATATCGCAGCAGCAGTAGGATTTAAAGAAATTAAAACAGGAGATACATTATGTGATGAGAATCACTTAATCGTATTGGAAAATATGTTTATTCCAGAACCAGTTATCTCGGTTGCTGTTGAGCCTAAGACGCAAGCAGACGTTGATAAAATGGGTATGGCAATTGCAAAATTAGTAGAGGAAGATCCTACCTTAAGAGTAAGAACTGACGAGGACACTGGTCAAACAATTTTATCAGGTATGGGTGAATTACACTTAGAAATTATCGTTGACCGTATGCGTCGTGAGTTCAAAGTGGAAATCAACCAAGGTAATCCTCAGGTTGCTTACAAAGAAGCATTTGGTATGACTATCGAGCACCGTGAAGTGTTGAAGAAGCAATCGGGTGGTCGTGGTAAATTCGCTGATATCCAATTCTCAATCGGACCTGCTGATGAAGAATGGTTAACAGCTAACCCAGATAAAAAAGCCTTCCAATTCCAAAACGATTTATTTGGTGGATCTATCCCTAAAGAATTCGTTCCTGCAATTACAAAAGGTTTTGAATCTGCAATGACAACTGGTGTTTTAGCTGGTTTCCCAGTGAACAACATGAAGATCCGCGTATTTGATGGTTCTTACCACGATGTGGATTCTGATGCAATGTCATTTGAATTGTGTGCTAAAGCTGGTTTCAGAACTGCTGGTAAAAAAGCGAAACCTACTTTGTTAGAACCAATCATGAAAGTAGAAGTAGTAACTCCCGACCAATACATGGGTGACGTAACAGGTGACTTAAACCGTCGTCGTGGTATGCTAGAAGGTATGGATAGCCGTGGTAACTTACAAGTTATTAAAGCGAAAGTGCCATTGAGTGAAATGTTCGGTTATGTGACTCAATTACGTTCATTGAGCTCTGGTCGTGCGACTTCAACTATGGAATTTAGTCACTATTCTCCAGCACCAAACAATATTGCTGAGGAAGTAATGGCTAAAAACAAAGGAAAAGTAAAAGACGAAGAATAGTCAATAGACTGATTTTCAATAATTTAAGAACCCCTTCCTGTAAAAAGGAGGGGGTTTTATTTTGAGCCCAGGGGGGTGTTTAAAATATTTTGAAAAAAAATTAAAAAAAACACAATATTTCTTGAATGTTAGGTTACAACCCATTACCTTTGCAACCCCAAGATAATTTGGAAAAATAAGCTATGTCTCAAAGAATTAGAATAAAATTACAATCTTACGATCACAACTTAGTAGATAAGTCTGCTGAGAAAATCGTAAAAACAGTACGCAGTACAGGTGCAGTAGTAACAGGTCCTATTCCTTTGCCTACACACAAACGCATTTTTACTGTGTTACGTTCACCACACGTTAACAAGAAAAGTCGTGAGCAGTTTCAATTAGCAACGCACAAGCGTTTATTGGACATCTATACTTCTTCTTCTAAAACTGTAGATGCCTTAAGTAAGTTAGACTTACCTTCAGGTGTTGAAGTGGAGATCAAAGCATAAGTATTTATAATTACCATCTCCCAATCACTACCCATTATGCAGTAGTTGAGAAAGGAGCGCTGGTTTGAAGTAAGTAAAATATAAACAGGCCCTTCGAGGTTTGTTTACTTCCGGTACTTCCCCTCTCAAAATTGAGAAACAAAGGAAAAGGTCGGCAGCAAACAGGGATTGAATCCGAGCTACTATAAAATGTAGCATCATCATCGGATGTCCTCAGAACCAAGCGCGGGGCATAAACCGCAAAAAAGATGAAAGGTATTATTGGAAAAAAAATTGGCATGACTAGCATCTTCGGAGAAGATGGAAAGCAAATTGCTTGCACCATTATCGAAGCTGGTCCTTGCACTGTTACTCAGGTTAAAACTCCTGAAGTAGATGGCTACAATGCAGTACAATTAGCATTGGGCGACAAAAAAGAAAAGCACTCTACAAAGTCTGAAATTAATCACTACGCAAAAGCACAGACTGCTCCAAAGAAATTCGTAAAAGAATTCCGCGATTATTCAATCGAAACTACACTAGGCGCTACACTTACCTTAGACATGTTCTCTGAAGGAGATACTGTTGAAGTTGTTGGTACAACTAAGGGAAGAGGTTTCCAAGGTGTTGTTAAACGTCATGGATTTAGCGGGGTTGGTGAAGCTACGCACGGTCAACATGACCGTTCTCGTGCACCAGGTTCTATCGGTGGATCATCTTATCCAGCGAGAGTATTCAAAGGAATGCGTATGGCCGGTCATATGGGTAACGATCGCGTTAAAACAAAAGGATTAAAAGTATTAAAGTTATTCCCAGAAAAGAACTATGTACTAGTTAGTGGATCTGTTCCAGGTCACAACGGTTCAATTGTTTTAATCCAAAAGTAATCACCACATTAATCGACAATCATGCAATTAGAAGTATTAGATATAAAAGGCAAAAAGACTGGCAGACAGGTAGAATTACCTGCTGAAATCTTTGGAGCAACTCCAAACGACCACGTTATTTATTTAGCCGTTAAGCAATATTTAGCAGCACGCCGTTCAGGTACGCATAAAGTTAAAACTCGTGCGGAAGTACAAGGTGCTAGCAGAAAATTACACAAACAAAAAGGTACTGGTGGAGCTCGTAAGGGTAATATCCGTAACCCATTATACAAGGGTGGTGGTACTATCTTTGGACCAAAACCTCACTCTTACGATTTCAAATTGAACCGTAAAGTAAAAGATCTTGCAAAAATTTCTGCGTTAAGTCATAAAGCAATTGATCAAGCTATTTTAGTTTTAGAAGACATCAAATTAGATGCTCCAAAAACTTCAGCAGTAGCTTCAATCATTAGCCAATTAAACTTAGATAACAAGAAGACTTTAGTAATCTTGCCTGAGTACAATGACAACGTTTATTTGAGCACTCGTAACATTCCTAACGTAGCAAGTACATTATTAGCTGACATCAACACTTATGACATTATGAATGCAGACGTGTTAGTGATCACTGAAGGTGCTGCTAAAATTTTTAACGAAGAAGAAGCTGCGTAGTCTCTTTTAAAAAAAGATAATCATGAAAGTAACAGAAATATTAATCAAGCCGATTTTAACTGAAAAAGCAAATGCTCAACAAGAGTCATTAAGAAGATATGCTTTCAAAGTAAATCGTCGCGCGAACAAATTAGAAATCAAAACAGCTATTGAGCAATTCTACGGCGTAAATGTTTTAGAAGTAAATACTTTAGTTGTTCCTGGTAAACAAAAAACTCGTTCTACTAAGTCTGGTATTATCTCTGGTGTTAAATCTGGATATAAGAAAGCATTAGTAACAGTAGCGGAAGGTGAAACCATTGACCTTTACGCAAGCATTTAATAATAGCAAGTGAAGCTGAAAATTTCACGTTAAAAAAGAAAAGAAATGGCATTAAGAAAGTACAAACCGATTACAGCAGGAACCCGATGGAGAATTGGGAACGCATACGCTGAAATCACAACTAACAAACCAGAGAAGAGTTTGTTAGAGCCTCAAAAGAAAACAGCAGGACGTAACTTCCAAGGTCGTCGTGCAATGCGTTACATGGGTGGTGGTCATAGACAACACTATCGTATCATTGACTTCAAAAGAAATAAGAAGGATATGGAAGCTACTGTAGTTTCTATTGAATACGATCCAAACAGAACTGCATTCATCGCATTAGTACAATATACTGATGGCGAGAAAAGATACATCATTGCTCCACAAGGTTTACAAGTGGGTGCTAAAGTTGCTTCAGGAGATAATGTTGTTCCAGAAATTGGATACTCATTACCAATGAAGAATATTCCATTAGGTACTGTAGTGCACAATATCGAAATGCAACCTGGTCAAGGTGGTAAATTGGTACGCAGTGCTGGTACATCTGCTCAATTAGCGAACAAGGAAACTGAATACGCTGTATTGAAAATGCCTTCTGGTGAATTAAGAAAATTATTAATTAACTGTTATGCTACTGTAGGTGTGGTTTCTAATAGCGATCACAACTTAGAAACAGCTGGTAAAGCAGGTAGAAATCGTTGGAAAGGTGTACGTCCTCGTGTTAGAGGTGTCGCTATGAACCCAGTAGATCACCCGATGGGTGGTGGTGAAGGTAGAGCGTCTGGTGGACATCCAAGAAGCAGAACTGGTAAGTATGCTAAAGGAGAAAAAACTAGAACAAGAGGTAAGGGTAGCGATAAGTTGATCATTCAACGTCGTGACGGTAAAAAATTGACTAAATAATTAACATTCAAATTAACTCATCACTATGGGTCGTTCGATTAAAAAAGGTCCTTATATAGATCATAACCTTGAAGAAAAAGTAGAGGGTATGAATGGAGGCAAAACTAAAAAAGCTGTCATCAAAACTTGGAGCCGTAGAAGTACAATTTCTCCAGATTTCGTTGGTCATACTTTCGCAGTTCATAATGGAAATAAGTTTATCCCAGTATATGTTACCGAATTCATGGTAGGACATAAATTAGGTGAATTTTCTCCAACTAGAAACTTCAGAGGACACGCAGGTAGCAAAAAATAGTAAATAAATTAAGGTTTGTTGTAATGACAAACACTAAATAATAAAAAAATGGAAGCAGTAGCTAAATTAAACAATTATCCCACAGGCCCTCGTAAGATGCGTTTGCTTGCAGACGTAATTCGTGGCATGGAAGTGGAAAAAGCATTGGCAATTTTGGAGTTCCATCCTCAACACAATGCAGTTCCATTAGCAAAGTTGTTAAAAAGTGCAATCAGTAACTGGGAGCAAAAAAACAACGGCGCTAGCGCAGCAGATAGCAAACTAGTAGTTAAAACAGTTTTTGTTGATGGTGGTCGTACGTTAAAGCGTATGCGCCCAGCACCACAAGGACGTGGCTACAGAGTTAGAAAGCGTAGCAACCACGTAACGATGATTGTTGACACGAAATCAGATTCAAAAAACTAAATATTCTAAACCATCATTATGGGTCAGAAAGCAAATCCAATAGGAAACAGATTAGGTATCATCCGCGGATGGGAAAGCAACTGGTACGGTAGCAAAAAAGACTACTCTACAAAGTTGATTCAAGATCAAAAAATTCGTACCTACTTAAACGCGCGTATTAACAAGGGCGGTATCGCTCGTATCGTTATCGAACGTACTTTAGGAAAATTAATCGTAACTATTCATACATCAAAACCAGGTATCATCATCGGTAAAGGTGGTGGAGAAGTAGATCGTATCAAAGAAGAGTTAAAGAAATTAACTGGAAACGATGATGTTCAAATTAACATCTTAGAAATCCGTCGTCCAGAGTTAGATGCTACAATTGTTGGTGAAACAATTGCACGTCAAATCGAAAACCGTATCAATTACAAGCGTGCTATTAAAATGGCGATTGCTTCTACCTTAAGAATGGGTGCTGAAGGAATTAAAATTAAAGTAGGTGGTCGTATTGGTGGTGCTGAGATTGCTCGTAGCGAGGAAATCAAACAAGGCCGTGTTCCATTACATACATTCAGAATGGATATCGATTATGCAAATGTATTTGCGTTAACTGTTTACGGTAAAATCGGTATCAAAGTATGGATTTGTAAAGGAGAGGTTTTAGGAAAGCGTGAATTAAATCCAAACTTCGTTGGCGGTAAAGAAGGCGGCGAAAGAGCAGATCATCCACGTGGAGATCGTCGTGACGATCGCGGTGGAGACCGTCGTGGTCCAGGTGGTCCAAGAAGAAAATAATTCGCTACCGAATTTAAAAAGAATAGAAACTAATTAATTAAGAGATAACAATAACAATATATGTTACAGCCAAAAAGAAGTAAACATAGAAAACAACAGAAAGGACGTATTCGCGAAGTAGCGAAGCGTGGAACTTCTATTGCATTTGGTTCTTTTGCATTAAAATCATTAGATCCAATCTGGTTGACTAGCCGTCAAATTGAATCAGCTCGTCAAGCAATGACTCGTGCAATGAAAAGAGAAGGAAATGTTTGGATTCGTGTTTTCCCAGATAAAATTATTACACATAAGCCTGCAGAGGTGAGAATGGGTAAAGGTAAAGGTAACCCTGAATATTGGGCTGCTGTAGTTGAACCAGGTCGTATCATTTTTGAGATCGACGGTGTAACTGCTGAAGTTGCAAAAGAAGCAATGGGATTAGCTGCTCAAAAATTACCAATCAAAACTAAGTTTGTTACAAGAAGAGACTTGTAATCACCACAAAAAAAGTATTTGCTATGGCAACCAAGAAATATGATTTTAACAAAGGCTTAAAAGAAGCGAGTGTGACTGATTTAAAAGCACGCATCGATGAAGATCAATTAAGACTTAAGAAACTAGAGTTCGCACATGCGATTTCTCCATTAGAGAATCCAATGAGCATTCGCGGACTTCGTAAAGACATTGCCCGTTTAAAAACGGAATTAAAGAAAAAAGAGTTAGGCATCTAATTATTAAAATAATTAGCTAACAAAAAAATAATGACAATGGTAGTAAGAAATTTACGTAAAACAAGAATCGGTGTTGTAACTAGCGACAAAATGGATAAAACCATTACAGTAGCTGTTGAAAGAAAAGTAAAGCACCCGATGTATGGAAAGTTCGTGAAAAAAACAACAAAGTTCCACGCTCATGATGAGAAATCAGAATGCGGTATTGGGGATGTTGTAAAAATCATGGAGACTCGTCCATTGAGTAAAACAAAGCGTTGGAGATTAGTAGAAGTAGTTGAAAAAGCTAAATAATCTACTCCACAAAAGGTATTAAATCGTATTAACCCAAGTTCGTAAGAACAAGGAATAAAAGCTAAAAGCTAAATAAAATGATTCAGCAAGAAAGTAGGCTCAATGTAGCTGATAATAGCGGCGCTAAAGAAGTACTTTGTATCAAAGTATTAGGTAATAGCGGTCAAGACTTCGCAAAAATCGGTGACACGATTGTTGTAACAGTTAAAGATGCGATCCCTGCAGGTGGTATCAAAAAAGGTACTGTATCTAAAGCGGTAATCGTTCGTACAAAAAACAAATTGCGTAGAAAAGACGGATCTTATATCCGTTTTGATGACAACGCAGTAGTATTATTAAACAATTCAGAAGAGCCAAGAGGTACGCGTATCTTTGGACCAGTTGCTCGTGAATTGCGTGATAAAGGATACATGAAAATTGTTTCATTAGCACCAGAGGTGTTATAAAATAAATATAAGTTATGAGTAACAGATTCAAACCCAAATACAGCATCAAGAAAGGCGATAGCGTTGTAGTTATTGCTGGAGATGACAAGGACTTGAAAAAACCTCGCACAGTGTTAGAAGTAGATGTTGAAAAAGGTCGTGTAATTGTTGAAGGCGTAGCCATCGCAACTAAGCACACTAAACCATCTGCATCAAACACAAAAGGTGGTATCGTTAAAGTAGAAGCTTCTATCAACATTAGTAATGTAATGTTATGGGATGCTAAAACTAGCGCTCCAACGAAAGTTAAGCGTTCGAGAGAGACAGGTAAATTAGTAAGAATTTCAAAAAAATCAGGGGAGGTAATTAAATAATGAGTACCGTAAAATACACTCCAAGATTAGCAGATAAGTACACTAAAGAAGTTGTACCTGCTTTATCTAAAAAGTTTGGTTACAAGTCTGTAATGCAAACTCCTAAGTTGGAAAAAATTTGCATCAACCGTGGTGTAAATGGCGCAGTAAATGACAAGAAATTAGTTGACATCGCTATCGATGAGTTAACAACTATCACTGGTCAAAAAGCAGTACCAACTTTATCTAAGAAAGATATTTCTAACTTTAAATTACGTAAGGGTATGCCAATTGGTGCTCGCGTAACTTTAAGAGGTGAAAAAATGTTTGAATTCTTGGATCGTTTAGTATCAGTGGCTTTACCACGTGTACGTGACTTCAAAGGCGTTAGCGATAAAGCTTTCGACGGTCGTGGTAACTACACATTAGGTGTAACTGAGCAAATCATCTTCCCAGAAATCGACATCGATAAAGTAAACAAAATCACTGGATTGGATATCACTTTTGTGACTTCAGCACAATCTAATGAAGAAGCATACGAATTATTGAAAGAATTGGGTATGCCGTTTAAGAATATCAAAAAAGACAATAACTAATTTAATACATAATTATGGCAAGAGAATCAGTTAAAGCAAGACAAAGAAAGCGTGAAGCTACTGTAAAACAATATGCAGAAAAGCGCGCTGCTTTAAAAGCTGCTGGAGATTATGCAGGTTTAGATAAATTACCTAAGAATGCATCACCTGTACGTTTGCACAATCGTTGTCAATTAACAGGCCGTCCTAAAGGATATATGAGATACTTTGGTGTATCAAGAAATATCTTCCGTGACATGGCTTTGAACGGATTGATTCCAGGTGTAAAAAAGGCGAGCTGGTAATAGCTTAAAGCAAAACCAACAAGCGACATTGATTTAAGTTCAATCAAAGAATTGAATACTGAAACAAAACAAAATTTAGAACTGATTTAAAATACTAATATGGTAACAGATCCAATAGCAGACTACTTAACGAGAATTCGTAACGCCCAAATGGCACAACATAGAATCGTTGAGATCCCTGCATCTAATTTAAAGAAGCGTATTACTGAAATCTTGTACGAACAAGGTTACATTTTAAAATACAAATTCGAAGACGATACTAAACAAGGTTTAATCAAAATCGCGTTAAAGTATGATGCGAATACGAAACAACCAGCTATCCGTTCATTAGAGCGTATCAGCCGTCCAGGTTTACGTCAATATGCTAAGCCAGCTGAAATCAAAAGAGTAAGCAATGGTTTAGGTATCGCTATCTTATCTACATCTAAGGGTGTATTAACAGATAAGCAAGCTAAAGCCAACAATGTTGGTGGTGAAGTATTGTGTGCAATCTCTTAATTGAGTTGTAAACAACAAAGAAAAATAAATTTAATGCTTAGTATGCATTTAAGCCTTTTAGTCGGGGCTGAAAACAACTAAGTAGAACAATAAAACAAAAAGCGACTATGTCACGTATCGGAAAAAAACCAGTAAGTATCCCAAAAGGAGTTACCATTACTGTTAAAGATTCAGTGGTTACTGTAAAAGGACCTAAAGGAGAATTAACACAAGAAATTGATCGCGATATCACTATCGAAATCACTGAAACTGAGTTAATCGTTTCTCGTCCAACAGAACAAATCCGCCACAGAGCAATGCACGGTTTATACCGTTCTTTAATTGCAAACTTAGTGAAGGGTGTAACTGAAGGTTATAAAAAAGAATTAGAATTAGTGGGTGTGGGTTTTAAAGCAGCAAACCAAGGTAATATCTTGGATTTAGCTTTAGGATATTCTCACAACATTATTTTTGAAGTACCTAAGGAATTAAAAGTTGCAACTACTACCGAAAAAGGTCAAAACCCTAAGATTTTCTTAGAAGGAAGCGACAAACAATTAATCGGTGCAGTAGCCGCTAAATTAAGAAGCTTACGTAAACCAGAACCATACAAAGGAAAAGGTGTTAAATACTCTGATGAGATCGTAAGAAGAAAAGCAGGTAAAGCAGCAGGTAAATAAAATTAAAAACAAGTGAGCGGCAGCATCGCTCCCTAAAAAATAAATATTATGAGTAAATTAGCTCAAAGACAAAAGATCAGATATAGAATTCGCAAGAAAGTACAAGGTACTGCGTCTAAACCTCGTTTGTCTGTATTCAGAAGTAACGCAGAAATTTATTGTCAATTAATTGATGATGAAAATGGTTTAACATTAGCTGCAGCATCTTCTGCAGAAAAAGATATCGCAGCTCAAAAAGTGGTGAAAATTGAAAAAGCTAAATTAGCTGGTCAATCCATCGCAAAAAAAGCAGCAGCTTTAAATATCACAACTTGTGTGTTTGACAGAGGTGGTAATTTATACCACGGAAGAATTAAGGCAGTTGCTGAAGGTGCAAGAGAGGGTGGACTTCAATTTTAATTCGCAAAAAAATACTAATAGAAAATCATGTCTAAAGTAAACGTAAATAAGGTTAAAGCAGCAGGTGATGTAGAACTAAAAGAAAAAGTAGTTTCTATCAACCGTGTAGTTAAAACAACAAAAGGTGGTCGTACTTTTAGCTTCTCAGCTTTAGTAGTAGTAGGTAATGAAAATGGCGTAGTTGGTCAAGGATTAGGTAAAGCCAAAGAAGTTCAAGAAGCTATTACAAAAGGTATCGAAGATGCTAAGAAGAATTTAGTGAAAGTGCCAATTATGCACGGAACTATTCCTCACGATCAATTAGGTAAATCAGGTGCTGCGAAGGTGTTAATTAAGCCAGCTGCACACGGAGCCGGTGTAATTGCGGGTGGTAGCATGCGTGCTGTTTTAGAGAGCGCTGGTATCACTGACGTATTAGCTAAGAGCTTAGGTTCTGCTAACCCACACAACGTGGTTAAAGCAACTATCAAAGCATTAGGTTTATTACGTGAGCCAATTCAAGTAGCAAAAACTAGAAACATTAAATTATCAAAAGTATTTAACGGATAGTCTAACCACTATTGTTAATACAGGTTAAATAATTCAAGATGAAAAAAATAAAAATTACGCAAGTAAAAAGCGGTATCGACAGATCTGAGCGTCAAAAGCAAACATTGATCGCTTTAGGTTTGAAGAAATTGAATGCTTCAAAAGAAGTAGAGGCAACTCCACAAATTTTAGGCATGATCGATAAAGTGGCTCACTTAGTAAAAGTAGAAGAAGTAGCTTAATAACTTTTCTTCTTAATTAATTAAAGCGAGGGGAGATTCCCCGAAAGTAAAAATCAAACAAATGAAATTACACAATTTACAACCTGCAGCAGGTTCAGTACACAAAGCAATTAGAATTGGTAGAGGAGAAGCATCTGGTAAAGGTGGTACTTCTACAAAAGGTAACAAAGGTGGTCAGTCTCGTGCTGGTTACAAAAGTAAAATGGCGCACGAAGGTGGTCAGATGCCAATTCAACGTCGTGTTCCAAAGCGTGGCTTTAAGAACATCAACCGTGTTGAGTATGTAGTATTCAACTTAGGTCAATTAGACCAATTAATCGAGAAGTACGGTTTCACAGAAATCACTCCAGAGAATTTATACATGAACAGTTTGATCCAACGCACTGACTTAGTGAAGATTTTGGCAACTGGTGAATTAAAAACAAAGATCAATTTCAGAGTAAACAAAGCTAGTCAGAAAGCGCAAGACGCAATCGTAGCAGCTGGCGGTACCATTGAAATTATCAAATAAATTTTTGTATATTGAGACGCGTTACAAATGCGTCTTTTTATATTAAAAGGCGACTGTACATTAATTAAATTCTGATGAAAAAATTACTAGATACATTTAAAAATATTTGGGCTATTGACGAACTAAAGAGTAAAATCTTAGTAACATTAGCGCTTGTATTAACTTATAGAATTGGTGCGCAAATCACTTTGCCAGGTTTGAATCCATTGGTAATCGAGGCTGCTCAAAAAGCAGGTAAGAGCAATGGCTTACTTGGTATATTTGATATGTTTGCAGGTGGTGCATTTTCACAAGCATCTATCTTAGCATTAGGTATTATGCCTTATATCTCTGCTTCTATTTTTATGCAATTGATGACAATCTTAGTTCCTCAATTACAAAAAATTCAAAAGGAAGGAGAGAGTGGTCGTAATAAGATTAACCAATGGACGCGTTATTTAACAGTAATTGTAACTGCTTTCCAAGCGGGTGCATATGTTGCTTATTTAAAGAGCACTAACGGTGATGCATTAATCGAATCTTACAAAGCATATTTCTGGTTATCAACTGTAATCACATTAACAGCAGGTACTTTATTTGTAATGTGGTTAGGTGAAAAAATCCAAGATAAAGGTTTAGGCAACGGTACTTCAATCATTATCATGGTTGGTATCTTAGGTCGTTTACCACAATCTATCATTTTAGAATTCGGTTCAAAAAGCCAAAAAGGCGGTGGTGGTTTATTAATATTCTTAATTGAGGTTGCTGTATTAGTAACTATCATCATGGGCTTGATTGTATTAGTGCAAGGTGTTCGTAAGATCCCTGTAACTTATGCTAAGCAAGTAATTGGTGGTGCTCAAGTAGGAGGCGCTCGTCAATTTTTACCAGTAAAAGTAAACAGCGCTGGTGTTATGCCAATCATTTTTGCGCAAGCAATTATGTTCTTGCCAACTTTAGTTTCATTTACAAATTTAGATTCAGCGCAAGGTATAGTTCGTATTTTCAACGACCACAGTAATGTATGGTATATGTTAATCTACTCTGTTATGGTTATTGGATTTACTTTCTTATACACTGCATTAATCTTTAACCCTAAGCAAATTTCTGAAGACTTAAAACGTAACAATGGTTTTGTTCCTGGTGTTAAACCTGGTCAACCAACTACGGATTATATCGGAGCTGTAATGGATAGAATTACTTTACCTGGTGCAATTTTATTAGCATTGGTAGGTATTTTACCAGGCTTTGCACAAAGATTAGGCATTACACAAGGATTCAGTACTTTCTTCGGAGGAACATCTTTATTGATCATGGTAGGTGTTATTTTAGATACCTTACAACAAATTGAGACTTACTTATTAATGCGTCAATATGATGGTTTAATGAGCTCTGGTCGCGTTCAAGGAAGAAACGGGGTTGTGAATTCAGGGATTTAATTTTTCTTAAAAGATATATATTTACAAACCTGTCCCATAAAGGCAGGTTTGTTTTTTTAGTAATAAACGGGAACTTATGATGTACACTAAAACGGAGGAGCAAGTTGTTTTAATGAAGGAAGCTGCGATGCTTGTCAGTAAAACTTTAACGGAGGTGGCTACTGTTTTAAAGCCAGGCATGACTACTTTGGATATCGATCAATTATGCATGGAATTTGCAAAGGATCATAAAGGGACTTTATCATTTTACAATTACCACGGTTACCCTCATAATATTTGTGCATCCGTGAATGATGTTGTGGTGCATGGTTTCCCTAACAAAACACCTTTAAAGGATGGAGATATTGTATCTATTGATTTTGGTGTAATATTAAATGGATGGCATGGTGATCATGCATATACTTTTATTTTAGGAGAAGCAGATGCTGCTGCCATTGAATTGGTAAAAATTACAAAAGAGTCTTTGTATAAAGGCATTGAAAAAGCGATTGCTAATAATAGAATTGGAGACATTGGATATGCAATTCAAGAGCATACTGAAAAGAAGCATGGGTATGGTGTTGTTAGAGAATTAGTAGGGCATGGATTAGGAAAACATTTACATGAAGATCCTCAAGTACCTAATTATGGAAAGCGCGGCACGGGTTTGAAATTAAAAGAAAATTTAGTATTGGCGATTGAGCCCATGATTAATATGGGAACGCATAAAGTATTCACAGATGATGACGGATGGACAGTAAAAACACAGGATGGCAAACCTTCTGTGCATTTTGAGCATGATGTTTGTGTGAAGAAAAATGAAGCATTCATTTTATCTGACTTCTCTATCATTGAAGCTGCTGAAAAAGCAAATATCAATTTGAACACTTCCTATTATTAACGCATAGTATGGACAAGAAAAAAGTAGTTGTAGTAGGTGGTGGTGCTGCTGGATTTTTTTGTGCCATTCAAGTTGCGGAATTACATCCCCAATGGGAAATCATTATCTTAGAAAAATCGAATAAACTTTTATCGAAGGTAAAAGTGAGTGGTGGTGGGCGTTGCAATGTAACGCATGCTTGCCCTGATGTAGAATTGCTTTTAAAAAAATATCCTAGAGGGCCTCGTTTTTTAAAGAAAGCATTTTATCAATTCGCTACCAAAAATACCATTGAGTGGTTTGCAAATAACGGCGTTCAATTGCATACCGAAAAAGATGGTCGCATGTTTCCCACTACAAATAGTTCAGATACTATCATTGATTGTTTTTTAAGAAAAGTACATCAATATAAAATTCAGGTATTAACACAGCATGAAGTGTTGGATATAAAACAGCATGCAGAAAATACAAGTAGCGCAAGCTTAAAAAATAATTTTACGATACAATTGCAAGGCCGCGAAAACATGCAAGCAGATGCTATTTGTTTAGCAACAGGTGGTATGTTAAAATCAGATCGTTTAAGTTGGCTTACTCAATTTGGCCATAGCATTGTTGCTCCAGTTCCTTCTTTATTTACATTCAATACAGTAGATAAAAAAATTACAACACTCATGGGTGTTGATGTTGACAAAGCAAGTATTCAGTGGAGAGGAAATAAAAATATAGAGATAGGCCCATTGCTGATTACGCACTGGGGAATCAGTGGACCTGCTGCTATTAAATTATCTGCATGGTGTGCAAGAGAAATGGCTGAAGCAAATTATGAAGGCGCGATTATTATTAATTGGACTACTACATTTAATGAATCTACTTTGAAAATGGAGTGGATCAATTATAGAATGGATTTTGGTAAAAGAGAAATGGGATCTAAAAATCCATTTGATTTACCACAAAGACTTTGGCATTTTTTATTACAAGAAGCAGGCATTGCAATGAATACAAAGTGGGCTGATTTAAAAAGTGTAAATCAAAATACACTTGTTCAATTGCTTACAAGATATACTTTAGAGATAAAAGGTAAAACAACATTCAAAGAAGAATTTGTTACTTGTGGTGGGGTAGATGTAAAAGATATAGATGCCCAAACAATGGAAAGTAAACTAGTCCCTGGCTTGCATTTTGCGGGGGAAATGATGGATGTAGATGGCATCACGGGAGGCTTTAATTTTCAACATGCTTGGACTAGTGGCTGGCTAGCAGCTCAGCATATTGGGCAACCCAATGCCTAAATGAATAACAATTCAATTTGCCGAGTAAATTCACAATTGAAAATCAATTAGTTACGAATTCTTTGTATGGTAAAATTTAGCCCAAATCTGGGCTTTTTTTGGCTTAAAGTTATACCTTTGCCGTCCGGTTTAAAAACACCGGTTTTATTATGAAATTATTTTCAAAAAACTTAAACGCAGAAGCTCAGGAATCAGCTGGTGGTAACACTGTTGATGTAACTGCGACAACAAAAGCACCTGAAGTAGTTGTAGAAACTGCACATGACGATTTCGACTGGAGCGTTGACAAACGTAATGTTAGTCATTATGCTGAAGCTGAAAGAGTAAAGTATGATAAAGTGTATGATAACACTTTCGTACAAATCAATGACGGTGAAATCATGAATGGTTTAGTCGTTGCTTTAACTAAAACAGATGTTGTTGTAAACATTGGTTTTAAAAGTGATGGTCTTGTATCATTGAATGAATTCCGTGACACCAATGGTGTTAAAACTGGTGATACTGTAGAAGTAATGGTAGTAGAAAAAGAAGACCGTGATGGTAATCTTCACTTAAGCCGTAAGTCTGCTCGTATTTTCCGTGCTTGGGAAAGAATTATGGAAGTACACAAAACTGGTGAAGTTGTTACTGGTTTAGTTACAAGCAAAACAAAAGGTGGATTGATCGTTGATGTATTTGGTATGGAAACTTTCTTACCAGGTTCTCAAATTGACGTGAAGCCAGTTACAGACTATGATCAATTCGTAGGAAAAACAATGGAGTTTAAAGTTGTTAAGATTAACGAAACAATTAAGAACGCTGTTGTATCACATAAAGCATTAATCGAAAGTGATATCGAAGCACAACGTGCTGAGATCATGAGTAAGTTAGAGAAAGGCCAGGTGTTAGAAGGGGTTGTTAAAAACATCACTGACTTTGGTGCATTCATGGACTTAGGTGGATTAGATGGTTTATTATACATCACTGATATTTCTTGGGGTAGAATTTCTCATCCAAGTGAAGTGGTTAAGATGGATCAAAAGATTCAAGTTGTTGTATTAGACTTTGATGATGACAAAAAACGTATCAGCTTAGGTTTAAAACAATTAACTCCACACCCATGGGATGTATTACCAGGCGACTTAGCGGAAGGTAGTGTTGTAAAAGGTAAAGTAGTTAACATCGAGGATTACGGTGCGTTCTTAGAAATTCAACCAGGTGTTGAAGGTTTAGTACACGTTTCTGAAATCACTTGGGCTAACACACCAATCAACGCTAAAGAATTCTTCAAATTAGGAGATGAGCATGAAGCTAAGGTGGTTACATTAGACAAAGATGCACGTAAGATGAGCTTGAGCATTAAACAAATGACACAAGATCCTTGGAATGCAATCGAAAATAAATTCCCTGAAAACAGCAAGCACAAAGGTTTAGTGAAAAACATCACTCCTTATGGTGTATTTGTTGAATTAGAATCAGGAATTGGTGGAATGATTCACATCAGCGATTTAAGCTGGTTAAAGCGTTTCAATCACCCTTCTGAGTATGTGAAAGTAGGTGAGTCAATCGACATCATTATCTTGAACATCGACAAAGAAAACAGAAAATTACAATTAGGTCATAAGCAATTAGAAGAAGATCCTTGGAATCAATTGGAAGAAACTTTTGCAATTGGATCAATTCATGATGGTACTATCGTTCGTAAAGACGATAAAGGTGCGATCGTACAATTGCCTCATGGCTTAGAAGGTTTTGCTCCTAACCGTCACCTTGCAAAAGAAGATGGCAAGCAAGTTCAAGCGGAAGAAACTGCTCAATTCATGGTGATCGAGTTTGATCGTAATGAAAAGAGAATCGTTGTTTCTCATGCAAGAATTTGGGAACAAAATATTGTAGAAGAAAAAGAAGCAGCTAAGAAAGAAGCTAAAGTAGAGTCTGAAAAGACTAAGAAAGCGGTTAAGACAATTCAAGCTAAAGTAGAGAAATCAACTTTAGGTGACTTAGGCGCTTTAGCTGAAATCAAGGCTAAATTAGACGAGAACAAAGAAGGGTAGTTTCTACACCTCTTTTGAATAAAAAAAGCCTTCCCGTAACTGGGAGGGCTTTTTTGGTCTAAATTATTGGTACTCAGGCTAGTTTTAGTAATTTCTTAACGTGAACTCCTTGATTAGCAATCTTTTTCGAGCTAAATTGGGGATTATTAGTTAATTTTGCCACCCTGTATGAATAGAATAATTGTAGCCCTTTTTGTATTAATTAGTTTGGCATCTTGCCATTCAAAATTTCAACAAGTTTTGAAGAATAAGGATGTCGACTTTAAAGTTACAATGGCAGAAAAATACTTTCAAGCTAAGAAATACAGAAACGCACAACAGCTCTTTGAGAATGTAATGCCTTTTGTAAAAGGAACACCAAGATATGAGGAGTTATATGTAAAGTTTGCAAACTCATATTACTACGATGGCGATTATGAAAATGCTGAAAACTTATTTAAAACATTTGTTGAGTATTTCCCTAATAGTCCAAAGAGAGAAGAAGTAGAATATTTGAGAGCGTATACTTATTATAAGCGTTCCCCAAAAGCAGAATTAGATCAAACCACTACGAATAAAGCAATCTTAACAATGCAGGCTTTTATCGATGCACATCCTACTAGCCCAAGAGTTAAAGAAGCAACAGAAGTGATTGATGCATGTCGTGCTAAATTAGAATTGAAGGATTTTAAAACAGCTACATTGTACTACAATCTTGGGTTATACCGTGCTGCTGCTATTTCTTATGGATTATTGTCTGACAATTATCCTGATTCTAAAACTGCCGATAAATATAAAATGTTAACTGTTAAAGCATACTATAAATTTGCTGAAAATAGTTTTGCAGATAAACAAAAGGAGCGCTATGCAAAAGTAATCGAGGAGTCAAATGACTTCATCGATAGATATAGCGATAGTCCATTACTTCCTGAAGTAAAAAACTTTAAAAAACAATCTGATAATTTTTTAAACATAAAGAAATGAGTAAACTAAGAAGACACATGGGTGCAAACACGCCTGCTGTTGTAGAAACAAAAAGTTTAAAAGCGTTAAAAGCAAAGACTGGTAATTTATATGAGTCTATTTCTATAATTGCTAAGAGAGCAAATCAAATCAATATCTCTATTAGAGAAGAATTGCACTCTAAATTAGAAGAGTTTGCTAGTCATACAGATAGCTTAGAGGAAATTCACGAGAACAAAGAACAAATTGAAATCTCTAAAGCATATGAGCGTATGCCAAATCCAGCAATTTTAGCAACTGCTGAATTTATCGATGATAAAATTTATTACAGAAATAACGAGGAGATAGATCTTTACCGTTAATTTTAAGAATACGAATCAAAACGTCCTGAAATCTTTATGGTGTCAGGACGTTTTTGTATTTTAGGGTACCAATACAAAAGGAACATGTTGCGTAAATATTTATTACTATTTATACTTATTATGAATGTAGCAAGGGCTACCTGCCAGGAGCTTTCTGCAACGGTTTCTATACAAAGTAGTAAGGTGGAGAATCAAGTAGATCCTAAAACTTTTGTTCAATTGCAAACCCAATTGAAAGATTTTTTGAATCAAAGAAAATGGTCCCCTGATGCATTTGGTAATGAAGAGAAAATTGATTGTAGTTTTTACATAACTATTGAGTCTGTTTTGTCTCCTGGGGTATATGAAGCAAAGTTGAGTGTGGTATCCAATAGGCCAGTATATAATTCAAATTATTCAACGCCTATATTGAATATGCAGGATCCTAATTTCACATTTAAATATCAACTAGCGCAGCCTATAGAATTTAATGAAAATAAAGTGCAAGGAACAGATGCGTTGGAAGCTAATTTGACAGCGACCCTTGCTTATTATGCTTATGTGATTTTGGGACTTGACTATGATTCTTATGCTTTAAAAGCAGGAGCCCCTTTTTTTGCAAAAGCATTGAATGTGGTTTATAATGCACCCGAAGCTGCTGGTATAAATGGATGGAAATCATATGACGGACAAAGAAACAGATATATCCTTATTGATAATTTGACGAAGAGCAGTATGGATAAAATGCATGAGGTAATTTATAGTTATTATAGAGAAGGTTTGGATCAAATGTCAACCAAATTTGTGCCAGCGCGTACTACTATTTTAAATGCTTTAATTTCGATGCAAGAAGTGCAGGAGGCAAACACCAATACGATGATTGTTCCTATATTACTGCAAGGGAAATCCATTGAGCTGATAGGGATATTCGAGAATGCTGACAAGGAAATGAAAAAGCAATTAGTAAGTACCATGTCAGTTATAGACGTAGCTAATTTAAACAAGTATAAAGAGAAATTAGAATGAGGTCCTATTTATCCATATTTATTCTTTTTGTTTTGCTAGTTGCATGTAATAACGAAGCAAAAAATGAACAGCAAATACCATTTGAAAAAATGCAGACAGTGGTATGGCAATTACTTAAAGCCGATGAGTTATATGCAAGAAAATCGGTAGCCGATTCAACATGGAAAGCAAGCAAAAAGAACGTAGTATTTTACCAACAAATATTTGACCTGAATAAAATTGACAGAACTCAATTTTACAAGCAAATGGAAAACTTAAAAGCACATCCGGTTGAGTTTAAAACGCTGATGGATTCGGTTGAGTCGCTTTCGAAAAGGGAAAAAAATAAAACGATTCCTACTGTAAAAAGTTTATAGGTGCCTAAACAATTTTAAATTTGAATATTGAATAATAAAAAATAAAAAACCCTATATGAGCAATTTAATTGGCCAACCAGCCCCAGCATTTACGCTGTTTGATACAGACAAAAAAGCAACTTCATTAGCAGACTTTAAAGGTCAAAATGTGGTAGTATTGTTTTTTCCTTTAGCCTTTACAGGTGTTTGTACAGCTGAGCTATGTAATATTAGAGACAATATCGGAATTTACAATAATGCGAATGCACAAATATTGGGTATTTCAGTAGATTCTTTATTTACTTTAGGTAAATTTAAAGATGAGCAAAAATTGAATTTCCCTTTATTAAGTGATTTTAATAAAGCAGCTTCAAAATCATTTGATGTATTGTATGAAACCTTCCCTGCATTTGAGATGCAAGGTGTAAGCAAGCGTTCTTCGTTTGTGATTGATAAAGAAGGAGTAGTTCAATACGAGGAAGTTTGTGCAACTCCAGGTGATTTGCCAAATTTTGAAGCAATTCAAAATGTGTTGAATACATTAAACTGAAATGTCAAGTCGTGCTAATAAAAAAAAGGCTCCAATTGTTTGGAGCCTTTTTTATTGGAAGTTTATTTGTCGCAAACTTCAACGATCAAGAACTTTAAGTAGTGTGTGTTTTCCATGCCCCAAATAATAGGGTGGTCGCTTGATTGAGATTGATAAGTTACTTGTCTTATTCTTTTCTTTGCATCACGTGCAGCCATTTCGATAGTGTCTAAAAATAATTCAGGACTCACTAGATTCGTACAGCTTGAGCTTACTAAAAATCCGCCATTGCGTATTAATTGCATACCGCGTAAATTAATTTCTTTATACCCTGTAACGGCTTTATCAATATTATTTCTACTCTTAGTAAACGCTGGTGGATCCAACATTACCACATCATACTTACGTCCTTCTCTTCCCCAATTTTTTAATACATCAAAGGCATTCATTGCTTCGAACTTAACGATATGATCCAATTTATTTAATGCTGCATTTTTATTGGCTTGCTCAACTGCACCTTCCGAAATATCAATTCCTAAAACCGATTTAGCACCGTAGTATGCAGCATGAATTTCAAAAGTACCAGTATAAGTAAAGGCACCTAAAACATCGGCTCCTTTTACAATATTTTGAATCGATCTACGATTGTCTTGTTGGTCTAAAAAATATCCAGTCTTTTGTCCGTTCTCAATATTTACATAAAATTGTAAATCATTTTCATTGATAATAATTTCTGTAGGGAAGGGCTCTGTTAAAAATCCTTTT
>Ga0007825_1000022_pt1 | contig 64987 bp, 58 predicted proteins | sample CryBogCBE13Jul09_FD_71229 | JGI IMG/M metagenome (GOLD analysis project Ga0007825, IMG submission 71229) | Freshwater microbial communities from Crystal Bog, Wisconsin, USA - CBE13Jul09 | ecosystem: Environmental > Aquatic > Freshwater > Lake | place: Crystal Bog, Wisconsin, USA | collected... | reverse complement strand
CGAACGTTATTGGTGCCTCGAAAAGCGCGCAACTCACTTTGCCAATCGTCGGCAAGTTCCAGTTCGGAGCGGGAATTATGTTTTTTCCGCTCGGATATCTTTTCGGCGATGTTCTGACTGAGGTCTATGGATATGCCCGCGCCCGTCGTTGCATCTGGGCCGGTTTTAGCGGCCTCGCCTTTATGGTGTTTATGGCAACGGTAGTGGTTGGGTTGCCGCCAGCGGATGGCTGGAGCAATCAGGCCGCATATCAAACGGTGTTCGGGCAGGAATGGCGTATTGCGCTGGCCTCGCTCGCGGCGTTTTGGGCGGGCGATTTTGTCAATTGCTTTGTGCTCGCCAAGATGAAGCTGCTGACGAAAGGCAAGATGCTGTGGACGCGGACGATTGGATCGACCTTTTGCGGACAGCTTGTCGACAGCCTGTTGTTCTATCCGCTCGCCTTCTGGGATGCGCCTGGTTTTACCCACGCATTGGTTCTGAAGATCATGATCGTAAACTGGGCGATGAAAGTGGGCTGGGAAGTCCTGCTGACGCCATTCACATATGCAATTGTCAACTTCCTCAAGCGCACCGAGGGCCTGGATGTGTACGACGAAGGCACGAACTTCACACCCTTCAGAACCGCAGTGTAAATTGGATGGATAGCGTACAGCAATTTCTGCCCGATGTAGGCAGCCTTTCGCATGTGGTGCAAACGTTACAGCTTGCGATTACCCCCGCTTTTTTGTTGAGTGCGGTTGCCGCGTTGCTCAACGTCATGAGCACGCGGCTTGCGCGGGTCGTGGATCGGGCGCGGAAGCTCAATGAGTTGATTGTTTCGGCGGGTCCCGATGCCCACACGCATCATGGCAGCGAACTCGCCATTCTCAACCGCCGGATAAAATATGCGAGTGACGCCATATTCCTCAGCGTCGCCAGCGCGATCATTTTGTGCGCCGTCGTGGCGGTACTCTTTGTTGCGCGCCTCATTGGTTATCCGCTTGCGGACGTTATCGCGGCGATGTTCATCCTCGCGATGGCGATGCTGATAATCGCACTGCTTATGTTTATGATCGAAGTGCGGATCGCCACGCGCGCATTGCAGTCCTTCGGCACTTTGCCAAAAGCTGAGTTGCCAAAACCTAAACACGAATAGCGGGGCCTCGCGCAGCGATACATGTGGCATAAATGAAAAAGGATGCTGAGCGGGTTTCAACCCTGCTCAGCACCCTTCGACATGGTCAGCGGCCGGAAGTGCTCCAGCCCGGGAGACCATGCGCCGCTTAATTCATGCCACGAATGGCAATCAGAGAATTAAGCGCGAATCTCCCGAACGAACATACCCGACCTCTTGCTAGAACCATGAGACATCGGATCACCTCCTTTCGCGTTGTTGATAACGTTATGCTCTGCTTGAGCACGAGTCGTATTTCCGATATTTTTATCCACAGATCAAGTCTAAAAAAATATTTTATTGTAGCAAAATTGTCATTTTTGTCCGCAAATATACCACATCTTGTGTCGCTTGATCGTGACCGCCGCATCTCGCTAAAACCGTCCACGAGTTGCAAATCTGCGACCACCGCCCTAGCCTTGAACGATGTTTTCAACGCGAACCCCCTTCCCTTTTTCGACGTCAATCACGGGGCAGACATGGCGCTGGCGCGCCTCACCCGACGACGGCGACGACCTTGCGCAGCCGGACGATTTGGTAACGCGGTTGTTGCTGGCGCGCGGCTGTTCGCGCGAGGATCTCGCCGCCTACCAAAGCCCGAGCATTCGGGCATTTATGCCGAACCCCTCGGTCTTTGCGGACATGGACCGAGCGGCAGAGCGCTTAGCGCAAGCCATTGAGGAGCGCGAAACCGTCACGATCTTCGGTGATTATGACGTTGATGGCGCCACTTCGGCCGCATTGCTCATCCGGCTCATCCGCACGCTCGGCCATGATGCCCACGCCTATATTCCAGACCGGCTGATGGAAGGCTATGGCCCGTCGGGCGATGCGCTCGTGAAGATCGCCGCTGCAGGATCAACGCTGATCGTCACGGTCGATTGTGGCGCGCAGGCATTTGAGGCACTGGAGATTGCTGAGCAAGCGGGCGTCGACATCATCGTCGTCGACCATCATCAATGCGCCACTGCGTTGCCGAAGGCGCTCGCACTGGTTAATCCTAATCGTCTTGATGAGAGCGCGGCTGGCGCGCAGCACGGCCATTTGGCAGCTGTCGGCATGGCTTTTCTGCTCGGTGCGGGGCTGATCAGAACGCTCCGTCAGCGCGGCTATTTTGCCTCGGTTGCTGAACCGAACTTGCTCGACTTACTTGATATTGTTGCTTTGGGAACCGTGGCGGATGTGGCGTCGCTCAAAGGGCTGAACCGAGCGTTCGTGGCCCAAGGGCTGAAGGTGATGGCGGCGCGGAAAAACATTGGGCTGAATGCGTTAATCGAAGTCGCGCGCCTGACGCGCGCCCCAACCTGCTCCGATCTCGGCTTCGCGCTTGGGCCAAGGATCAATGCAGGAGGACGCGTAGGGAAGTCCGATCTCGGCGTGCGGCTACTGACGACGCAGAACGAAGCCGAAGCGCGCGCCATTGCTGAGGAACTGGATCAGCTCAACACCGAACGGCGTGCCATCGAAGCAGAGGTGCAGGCCGAGGCGGACCTGATGGCCCAAGCGCAACATAATCATGCGTTGATCGTCGTTGCGGGGGATGGCTGGCATTCTGGGGTCATCGGTATTATCGCGGGGCGCCTCAAAGAAAAATATGGACGACCATCGATTGTGATCGCCGTCGATTCACACGGCATCGGCAAAGGGTCTGGGCGATCCATTCCGGGCGTCGATCTGGGAGCAGCTGTGCTGGCGGCGAAGGATCATGGTCTGCTGTTCGCGGGTGGCGGCCATAAGATGGCGGCGGGGTTGACTATCTCTACTGATAAAGTTGATGCGTTGCGCGCGTTCCTAGAGGAGCAACTGGCGGCTGATATTACCCGCGCCAACCTGAACCGCGCGCTGATGATCGACACAATCGTGTCGCCGGGGGGGATGACCCCCTCGCTTGTTGACGCGCTGGAGGTGGGGGGACCTTATGGCATGGGCTGGCCCGCGCCGCGGGTAGCTGTCGCGCCAGTCCGTGTCATCAAGGCGGATTGCGTGGGTGTGGACCATGTGCGGCTGGTTCTCGGCGGTACCGACGGTAAAAGCTTCAAGGGCGTCGCGTTCCGTCAGGCTGGTACGGTTCTGGGGCAATCGCTGCTCGCGGCGCCGCGTGATCGGACGCTGTGGTTGGCTGGTCGGCCAGAGACCGATGATTGGGGCGGGCGCAATCAAGCGGAGTTGCATGTCGACGACGCAGCTTGGGGCGATTAAACGGGAAATTATTGCTGCTTACTTGACCGCTTCCGCCGTTCTGCTATGCGGCGTGCCACGCAAATATGCGGCCCCATCGTCTAGCGGTTAGGACGCGGCCCTTTCACGGCTGAAACACGGGTTCAATTCCCGTTGGGGTCACCAATAACATCAATAAGTTAGCCCATCTTCACGATGTGACGCACGTTTATATAATATCTGCAAACCAATTCACAAAGGCGCGTGCCTTGGCGGTCGGCAGCCGTCCCGCAGGGTAGAGCGCCCAGAGGTCCGCGCTCGGCAGCTCCCAATCAGTGAGGACGCGCACGACGCTGCCGTTCGCCAGTTCGGGGGCCATCATCCACTCCGAACTTATCGCAAGGCCAAGTCCGGCGATCACTGCCTCGCGCACGCCCTCGGCAGCGCTGAGCGCCAGCCGTGTCGGCACCTTTACCGTCGCCTCAGCCGTCCCGCGTCGGAAGCGCCAAGACTCGGTCATGGTTCCCTTGGTATATACAACAGCGGTGTGCGACAGCAGATCGGTCGGCATTCTGGGTGTGCCTGCTCGCGCGAGATAGGCTGGGCTTGCGACCAGATGCCGCTTGCTCGTGCTGAGCTTGCGCGCGGTCAGGCTCGAGTCGATCTGTTCGCCGCGTACCCGCGCACTATCACCCTGTTCAGCCAGGGCGTGAACCAATCAACGCAAGGCATCGATAAGGGCAACGCCATCATCAACCTGCATCTGGCCACGGGCCGGATTGGCAAGTCCGGCGCGGGGCCGTTCAGCATTACGGGCCAGCCCAATGCGATGGGCGGCCGCGAGGTCGGTGGGCTCGCGTCCACACTCGCCTGCCACATGGGGTTCAGCCCCGAGGAGCGTGACCGTGCGCAACGCTTCTGGCAATCGCCGACGATGTGCACAGCCCCGGGGCTCAAGGCAGTCGATATGTTTGACGCGGCGGCGGTCGGCAAAATCCGTGCGCTGTGGGTGATGGCCACCAACCCCGCTGTCTCGATGCCCGACGCCCGCAAGGTGCGCGTGGCGCTTGCCAATTGCCGCTTTGTGGTGGTGTCTGATTGCATCGCCGCGACGGACACGATGCGGTTCGCTAATGTGAAACTGCCCGCGCTCGCGTGGGGCGAGAAGGATGGCACCGTCACCAACTCCGACCGCTGTATCTCTCGGCAGCGGGCGTTTATGGCCGCGCCCGGCGAGGCGAAGCCCGATTGGTGGACGCTGGCTGAAGTCGCCAAGCGGATGGGGTTTGTGGGATTTGATTACGCCAATGCTGCCAGCATCTTTCGCGAGTATGCCGTCATGACGGCGTTTGAAAATGACGGCGCGCGATTGCTCGATCTCGGCGCGTTCGCTCACATGAACGATGCCGACTATGACGCACTCGCACCCACGCAATGGGGCGGGCCATCCCCGCTTTCATCAGGGCGATACCCGACTCCCGACGGCAAAGCGCGACTGGTACCGGTGACGTATCAGCCGCGCGCCGACAAAGGCCGCCACTTCCCACTCACCCTCAATACCGGGCGTTATCGCGACCAGTGGCACACGATGACGCGCACCGCGCTCTCGCCCAAGCTGTCGCAACACCGCCGCGAGCCACTGGTGGAGGTGCATCCTGACATGATCCGACGGATGGGGCTGAGTGATGGTGGGTTGGCGCGTGTATCGACACCGTCTGGCCACAGCATCTTCCGCGTGCAGAGTGCAGTTGGGCAGCGTCGGCAGGAGCTCTTCGTGCCAATCCACTGGACCGATCAGACCAGCGCCGAAGGGCGCACCGGCCTGTTGCCGAGCCAAGCGCGCGATCCGCATTCCGGCCAGCCGGGATTCAAGAATGTGCCAGCCAAGATTGTCCCAGTCAAAACCGAATGGACCGGCTTCCTGATCACCCGTGACGCGCCGTCAGCACCCGACTGCCTTTATTGGTCAAGGACACGGGTGGACGGTGGCTGGATCACTGAACTTGCGGGAGTGGGTGATCCGACAGAACTACTCAAATTGCTTCCGAGGGGCGACTTGGCCGAAGTGCGCGATCAGAAACGCGGTATTATTCGGGCCGCGATCATCGCGAATGGTCATCTCGAAGCTGCATTCTTTGTGGCCAAAAATGGTGCGTTGCCGGCTCGGGATTGGCTCATCAAACAGCTGAGTGGTGAAGCCGCTACCGCTTTTGAACTTCTTGCTGGCCGCCCCGCCACACCTAGCCCCGATAACGGGCCAACGATTTGTGCGTGCTTTGATGTCGGCCTCAATACGATTATCACGGCGATCCGCGACCAGCGGCTCACATCGGTTGAGGCGATTGGCGCCGCCCTCAACGCTGGTACCAATTGTGGCTCCTGTCGCCCGGCACTCGCGAGAGCACTTACGCAAAGCTGATGCTGTGGTGTCGCAGCCCCGTCTAGTCGATGATTTTCAGGCTTGCCGGGGGATTTGTAAAGAAAGTGGGGAGGGTCGTGCCCTCCCCGCTTATCGTCAGCCGTTCAACTTGTCTTTCACAGCTTTTGCGACCGAAAATGTCAGCTTGCGTGAGGCTGCAATCTTGATCGTCTCGCCCGTCGATGGGTTGCGGCCATCGCGTGCTGGGCTGTCTTTCACCTTAAACTTGCCGAAGCCAGCGACAGAGACTTCCTCGCCCTTGCTTGCCGCGCCGGCAATTGCTGCAAAAACGCCATCAACAATGGCTTTGGCCTGCGCCTTGGTTACGCCATGTGCTTCTGCAACCTGGTCTGCAAGATCAGCGGTATTCATAATATTTCCTCCAAGATAGATACGGCATTGTGCCGTGGCCGGAATGTCATAGCGCTTGGTTCACATGCGTCAAACGGGTTTATCGGAAATAAGACTGCTGATTTGCATGACATTTCGGATTTTCTCGACAATTGATTTGCCCGCGCGTGCATCATTTATGTCTGCATTCAACCAAAACAGCATAGCCAAACGAGCGGCATCCGCGTATCAGCACGATACGATTTTCTAACTGGAGTCGGCACTTCTGGCTCCCCACCCAATGGAGATAAGGATGAATTTTCGTAACGTCGTGTTGGCCGCGTTCATGCTGGCAACGCCGCTTGCAGCCGCGCAACCGAGCTACAGCGTGACGGGTTCCATTCCAGCGGCGGACGGCGGATGGGATTATTCGTCAGTCGATCCTGAGACGCATCAATTGTTCATTGGGCGCACCGATTCGGTCACCGCGATCGACCTCGCAACCGGAAAAGTGACAGATAAGTTCGCCTCCGCTCAGCGCGCGCACTCGGTTATGCCTATTCCTGGCATCGGCGCTATTTTGGAAACCGATGGTGCGACAAACAGCGTCCGCTTGATTGACACACGCACTGGGGTGGTGCGCTGGACTTTGCCGACCGGCGAAAAGCCCGATGGGGCATTATGGGACGGCGTCAAGAAGCGTGCCATCGTGATGCATAACAAGGGGGGAACAATCGCCCTTGTTGACGTGATGAACGCGAAGGTCTCCGCCACGCTGGCCGTTGCGCCCGGGCTCGAGGCCGCAGCTATCGACAAGCACGGGCTTTTCTGGGTCAACAGTGAAGAAACGAACAAGCTGATCGCGATCGACCTTGACACTATGAAGGTTCTCGCGCCGGTCAACCTGCCCGATTGCGACGGAGCGACGGGTCTGGTGTATTCGCAAAAGCATGACCAGCTTCTCTCAGTGTGTGGCAGTGGTTACGCTTATGTTGTTGATACAAAAACACATTCTGTCGTCGCTCGCTATGAAATTGGCAAAGGTGCGGATGCCGCAATTATTGATGAAGCGCGTGCGACGGTCGCTGTGCCATGCGGCGACGGGACATTATACTTTTTCGATCTATCGCAAGCGGCGATCACGCCTACAGGCAGCCTCGTCACCGAGAAAGGCGCACGCAGTGGCGCAGTCGATCCGGCCACCGGCACGCTTTACTTGCCGACCGCCCGCTTTCAGCCCGCCACAAAGCCCGGCGAGCACCGCGTGCTCATCCCCGGAAGTTTCCATGTTCTGGTCGTATCGCTCAAGCGCTAACAACGCTGGGCGGGCAAGTGACGGCGCTAAGAGGTGTCTATGCCATGCATTTTGCCATGGCGGAGCGCACGTAGCGGCTTCGAATTTGAACTTGTATCGCTTGGTAAACTGAGGCATTTCGGAGCTCTGTGGTGATCAGGCGCGGCACTCAACCGCGAATGGATCACGCACTCCTGAGGGATATGGGCAGGACAATTTAGTATGGAAATGCAGCAAGTTCGCTATTTCATTTCCGTCGCCAAGTCTGATATATAAATCTATAAGTTATTGATTTTTATATCATATTTCCCGTCAGAGTGAGCTAATGTGCTAACGCATGTGCTAATCGAACGCGATTTTCGACCGTGCCATGCGTCGGCGGTTCGCCCAAACGATGCAGACTACCTGTCCAGCCAGAGCCATTCCTGCGGCGGTCTTGTATGCGTACTGGCAACGCAGCAGGAGCATAGCCGTCATGACAGGATTGGGATTTGTCAGATTTTGCCCGGCTCTGACAAAGCAATCATCTATCTTGCTGAGAGCCGCGTACCACTGAGGAAAATTAACGCAATTCGCCTGCTGGTTCGAATGAACCATGTTCAAGAATTGCGAGAGATTATCGTCGCCCCACTTTGCCATAGACAGCCTATCGGAAATGAAGAACCCAAGGGGAAAGGGCGCTTTGATTTTTGGGTTGATGCAAAGCGATGTGGTGCGGACGACCGGAATCGAACCGGTATGGGTTTACACCCGACGGATTTTCATACCACCTCGGCTTTCGCCGCCGCCGTGGGCGTTCGTGGTCTGGACTATCCCTTCGCCATGCTCCGGTAATCCCGGAGGGTAGGCGCTGCCCGTCTAGTCTCTACACCTTCCCCTTGCGGGGCTTGGCTCGGGATTGCCATTTTACAGGGTTCCCCGAATTTGAGCAGTTCTGCATCTAGGGTTTCCCCTGGAGCACTCAATCGATCGCTTAAGTCCGTTGCGTCTACCAATTCCGCCACGTCCGCATCACCAGATTCTCTATAGTCGGCTACGGGGTCGGAGCCAAGGGCGATTTGCCCCTCGGGCGTCTGGTTGAAGGTTTAGTGCCGTCGTCACTTGTTGCTTTTTGAGTTATTCGCTTCGCTTTCCGCACATTGATCGCCGCTGCGTCGAGCGTGTTTTTGATGTGAGAAGCGTAATAGTTTTCGATCATTTCGACACTGGTGCGACAGTTCTTGGCGATCTGATAGATATCCGCCCCCTCCATCAAGCGCATGCAGATGTAAGTATGGCGGAGACTGTAGACGGTGCGGCTCTGGCCTTCCCGATCTTTCTTGAGGTTCAGTTCGTTCAAGAGGGCGTTGAACAGCTCCCGTTGGAAGCTCGGGAAAAGCCGGTCGGTCGGTTCGGCCTTGGCGCGCTCTTTGAGACGGCGGAAGGGCGTGACGGCACCCGGCATGCTCTTGCAGTAGCCAACACCGCGTTTCCCGCGCACCTCGATTTCGAGTATGCGTTCGCCCGTCGCTTCATCGGTGACGATGGCGACGTCTCGATATTCGAGGCGTAGGGCTTCGTCCGGCCTCATCCCCGTGTTGACCATGAACAGCACGAAGTCGTGCATGTTCTCGCATGCGGTGCGCCACCGCTCCTTCTTCGGGTTCTTCGCGCGTTCGCGCGTCGCCTCATAGAGCTGCTTATATTCAGCGGGTGAGAACCAGGCGCGGTGCGAAATCTTGCCGGAGGTTTTGTAAGGGGTGGACAGGTCCGGGAGGTAGTCCAGCCACCGGTGGCGGTTGGCTGTCTTCAGAACCTGACGAAGGCACACGATCTCCTGGTGAAGCGTGCTGCGAGCGGGTGGCTTCGGAGGTTCCTCCTTCGCCGATCTGGGAGTGATGAGAGGCCTCACCTCGTCGTCGCCCGGCTTCCGCCTCGGCATGCGGCCCGTCTTCATCCGGTGAATGCGGTAGTCCTGAACCAGGCCGGGGGTGATCTCCGACAGGACGGTGTCACCGAAGAATGGGATCAGGTGGTTCTTGAGCCGGTCCTTGTGACCTTTGACGTAGATGGGGCTGCGCTGCCCCATCGTGATGATCTCGAATTCGTCCATGAAGCGCTCGGCGGCTTCGCGGAAGGTCTTTCCGGCTTTCAGCTCACCAGAGCGGTATTTGCCCATCAGGCCTAGATACCAGTCGCGCGCCACGTCCTTGGCCCGCGAAAGGCTTTCTTCCTTGGTCGTCGTTCGACGCTGCCGTCCGGCAACAGTGCAGGAGCACTGCCAATGCGGGCTGTTCGCCCGCATGTAGAGCTGGACTTTGCCGTCCAGGAGAGAGTGTCGCGCCGTTTCCGTCATATCGCCCGCCAATCGCGAGAGGTTCGCCGAAATGTGCTAGGGTTGTGCTAACATTTCGATACCTTCAATATATGCGGAAATGGTTGTTTTTACAAGTCTTTTTATTGGTATGTTATTGACTTTATTGGCTTTTAAGTCCGTTGCGTCTACCGATTTCGCCACGCCCGCACTCTGTAAATCGTGATACTTATCGAGCACCTGCTCGTCGAGCGAAAATCATACATTTAGGCGATGTTACCCGGCTGCGTTGATCCGCATTGCCAGGTTCTTACCAGATTTGAAGTGCGGCACACGTTTGGCGCGCACCGAAACGGCTTCGCCAGTCCGTGGATTACGCGCCGCGCGCGGTTGCCGCTTACGCGTCACAAATGCACCAAAACCGCGAAGTTCGACGCGTCCATTATGAACCAAAGCATTCGAAATCTCGTTAAAGAACGTATCGACAATTCGCTCAATATCTGCGACCAATAGTGTCTCGTTCTGATCGGCTAATTTCTTAATGAGTTCGGATCGGATCACCGCGTTGCCCCCTTCGCAATCTCATCTGAATAACGTAGCCATTTCCTTAGCGCCAAAGAACGACGAACCGCAAGCAAGATATCGAGACAAAATCCTTGAGACACAAATAAAGAGCCATGCGAAAGAGTATCCTTCGCATGGCTCTTTTTACACCATAATTAAATATTTAAATTGTTAAATTATTTTTTGGTATCGCGCGCCTTTAATGCTTCGCCGAGGATGTCACCCAGTGACGCGCCTGAATCAGACGAACCATATTGCGCAACGGCCTGCTTCTCTTCAGCCAACTGCATGGCCTTCACAGAGAAGTTTGGCTTCTTAGAGCGATCAAAGCCGATGACCATTGCGTCGAACTTCTGGCCCACTTGATAACGCTCTGCACGCTGCTCATCACGGTCACGACCCAAGTCACCACGCTTGATAAAGCCGGTCACACCATCATCACCCGCCTGAACCTCAAGCCCAGCATCGCGCACTTCGAGCACGGCGACGGTCACAATTGCGTTCTTGTTCAGTGTCGAGCCCTTGGCCGCTGCTGCGACGGTTGGTCCGCCACGCTCAAGCTGCTTGATACCGAGCGAGATACGCTCCTTCTCGGCATCGACATCCAACACGATGGCCTTAATCACCTCACCCTTGCGGTGCAGGTTAAGCGCGTCTTCGCCGGAGATGCCCCAAGCGATATCCGACATGTGGACCATGCCGTCGACGTCGCCATCAAGGCCGATGAACAGACCGAACTCGGTCGCGTTCTTGACTTCACCCTCAACCGTTGAGCCAACAGGGTGCTTCTCGGCAAAGCTCTCCCACGGATTTGACTGTGCCTGCTTGAGACCAAGGCTGATCCGGCGCTTCTCTTCGTCAACTTCGAGAACGATAACGTGGACTTCCTGGCTGGTCGATACAATCTTACCGGGATGGACGTTTTTCTTGGTCCAGCTCATTTCTGAGACGTGAACAAGACCCTCGATACCGGCCTCAAGCTCAACAAACGCGCCATATTCAGTGATGTTTGTGATACGACCCGACAGCTTCGTGCCAATTGGGTATTTCGCGATTGCGGCTTCCCAAGGATCGCTCTCGAGCTGCTTCATGCCGAGCGAGATGCGCTGGGTATCTTTGTTGATGCGGACGATCTGCACCTTTACCGTGTCGCCGATCGCGATCGCTTCCGAAGGATGCTGCACGCGCTTGTAGCTGATGTCGGTGACGTGGAGCAGGCCGTCGATGCCGCCCAGGTCAACAAACGCACCATAATCAGTGATGTTCTTGACGACGCCCTCAATGATCTGGCCTTCGGCAAGCGTTGAGATGAGACCTGTGCGGGCCTCTGCGCGCGTCTCTTCAAGGATGGCACGGCGCGACACAACGATGTTGCCGCGCTTGCGGTCCATCTTGAGGATCTGGAACGGCTGAACAATGTCCATCAGCGGCGTCACGTCACGGACAGGGCGGATATCGACCTGGCTGCCGGGCAGGAACGCGACAGCGCCATTCAGATCGACGGTGAAGCCACCCTTGACGCGGCCAAAAATAACGCCATCGACACGCGCGGACTTTTCGAACTCGGTTTCCAGAACGTCCCAAGACGCTTCACGACGTGCGCGGTCGCGCGACAGCATGGCTTCACCATTTACGTTCTCGATCCGGTCGACATAAACTTCGACTTCGTCGCCGACTTTGACGTCAGCTTTCTGGCCGGGCATCGCGAATTCACGCAACGGCACGCGGCCCTCGGATTTCAAGCCAACATCGATAACAGCGAGATCGTTTTCAATCGCTGTAATGATGCCTTTAACGACGCGGCCTTCAAAGCCTTCGTTTTCGCCACCAAGTGATTCGTTGAGGATTGCCGCGAAATCGTCGCGGGTTGGGTTTGGCGCAGTTGCCATAAAGATAAATATCCTAAATTAACATATTCCGGCCGTCGGGTTGGTTCCCAAGGTCTTTCAGCCGAACTGCCATAGCCGCCGAATACGACCACAGCATCCGCCCCGTTCAGGCGTTCGTGACGCGCAGGCGCGCGTCCACCAACGCAATTGCGGCTTGGACAGCGGCGCCCATAGTCAGATTTGTCGTATCAAGCAAGTCTGCGTCAGACGCTTGTAACAATGGTGCGGCAGCGCGGCCCGAGTCGCGCGCATCGCGCGCACGAATATCGGCGAGGATCGAGGCATAATCGCGCGTCGGATCATCGCCAAGCCGCCGTTGGGCACGCACCTCAGGCGTGGCCGTCACGAACAGCTTTGCGTCAGCATTGGGGGCAATCACAGTGCCGATGTCGCGGCCATCGAGGATCGCACCACCCGGCCGTGCGGCGAACGCGCGCTGGCGATCTAAGAGCGCAGCCCGCACAACAGGATGCCCCGACACACGCGACGCGAGCGCGCCAGCCTCTTCGGTGCGCAATGCAGGATCATCAAGCAGGACGTCGGCGAAGTCGCACCCGCGCGCCGCATCATCGGCATTGTCCGGATCGCCCCCTGCACGCGCAACATTCACCCCGACTGCGCGGTACAATAATCCCGTGTCGAGATGCGGAAGATGATAATGCGCCGCCAAAGCGCGCGCGATCGTGCCCTTTCCCGAGGCCGCTGGGCCATCCACCGCGATGATCACTGGCTGGTGCTCCCTTTTCCCCAATAACTCCGAACAAGCCCCAGCAGCGCAATCAGTCCCCATACTGATTCGAGCACCGTCGCAGCGAGATTAAAATGGACGCTGAGCGAGATCAGCAACATGATCGAGCCGAGCAGATTGGCCGCATTATACCATCGCTTGTTTATTTCGCGCGCGACATTCACATAAATAAACGCCGCAATGAAAAGGACGCTGCCGCCCAACCCGATGGCGTCCGTCAGCACCGCGCTCATTGCCCTTGTAACGCCGCAAGCATCGACTCAAAGGTTGGGAAGCTTGTGGCGACCGGGCGCATATCGTCAATGGTGACAGGTTTCACCGATACCAGACCCGCCACCGCGAAGCTCATCGCGATGCGGTGATCAAGGTGCGTCGCGACGGTTGCGCCACCGCTGAGCCGCTCGCCGCCTTTGCCATCGATAATCAGCCCGTCCTCAACCTCCTCGACGCGCGCACCGATTGCGCGCAACCCCTCGGCCATGACGGAAATGCGATCTGATTCCTTCACGCGCAGCTCTTCCAGCCCGCGCATCACCGAGCGGCCATGGGCAAGCGCAGCCGCGACGAACAGCACGGGAAACTCATCGACCATGCTGGGCACGATCTCGGGCGGGACCTCGATCCCCGTCAGGGCTGAATGGCGCACGCGGAGATCGGCGACAGGCTCGCCACCGACAACACGCTCATCAAGCGGGTTAATCTGTGCGCCCATCGCTTTCAGCACGGTATATATCCCACTGCGCGTGATGTTCATGCCGACATTGCGCACGACAATGTCTGATCCGGGCACCAAGAGCGCTGCAACAACCGGAAAAGCGGCTGATGAGGGGTCGCCCGGCACGGTAATGGTCTGCGGGCGCAATTCGGCTTCACCCTGCAGCGAAATCACGCGCGCGCCATCCGCAGCCGTCTCCACAGTCAATTGCGCACCAAAGCCAACCAGCATCCGCTCGCTGTGATCGCGCGTCGGCGTAGGTTCAATCACGCGCGTGATGCCCGGCGTATTCAGGCCTGCAAGCAATATCGCAGACTTCACTTGCGCCGACGCTATCGGCAGGCGGTATTCGATGGGCACGGCAGGACATGCGCCCTGAACCATCAACGGGAGCCTGCCGCCCGGAGACGTCGTGAATTGCGCTCCGATTTGCGAGAGCGGAACGGTGACCCGCGCCATCGGCCGCTTGGATAAGGACGCATCGCCGACAAAGGTTGCGGTGATGTTGTGCGACGCGACCAATCCCATGAGCAACCGTGTCGAGGTGCCCGAATTGCCCATATCGAGCGCTTGAGTCGGCTGCACCAGGCCGCCGACGCCCACACCATGAACATGCCAGACACCCGCATCGCTGCGAACAATGTCTGCACCCATCGCGCGCATCGCAGCGGCCGTCGCCAGAACATCCTCGCCCTCAAGCAATCCGGTAATCACGCTCTCCCCCACAGCAAGCGCGGACAGCATCAACGAACGGTGGGAAATTGATTTATCGCCCGGAATCGTAACGCTGCCCTGCAGCGGCCCCGCGGCACCAAATGATTTTGAGACACTATTTGCTTGATTCACCATGCGCGCGCTTTTGACAGCGACGGATTGCTATGGCAAGGCGCGCGCTCAACCGGCGTACTACGCCTGCACCTTAAATTGATGAAAGAGTGAAACGACGCATGGCCAAGCCAGAATGGGGTACGAAAAGAACGTGCCCAAAATGCGGAACCCGCTTTTATGATTTGGGCAAGGAAGACCCAGTAAATTGCATTTCTTGCGGAAATGCGTGGGATCCCGAACCCATCTTGAAATCGAAGCAGCCGCTTCCGTTTGAAGAGATGAAGAAAGACGACAAGAAGGACGACGCCGATCTTGATACCGATCTCGACATCGATGTCGAGGATGAGGAGCCCTCGCCCGACGATGAAGTCGATTTGGGTGGCGATGAAGACCTCGGGGTCGATACCGGCGAAGAAACACCAGACGTCTGATCGTTGCACACCCGCAACGATACCACTTGATTTAGGCGCACCGTTCGTTATGAGCGGTGCTCCTTTCGGGGGCCTTAGCTCAGCTGGGAGAGCGCTACACTGGCAGTGTAGAGGTCAGCGGTTCGATCCCGCTAGGCTCCACCATTCACATTTTTGATGACTGCAAGCTTTTCGCTACCTGCGCGTGATAGCCTGCGACGACCTGCGTCAAGGTTGATAGCGCAAGCGTCTCGGGATCGCGCGACGACGGGATGAGGCCAATCGGCGCGACAATGCGCTTCCGGTCAGCCTCGGGCACTCCAAGCTCCGCCAACCCCGCCAAGCGCGCATCATGCGTTTTGTAACTGCCCATCGCCCCGACATAAAAGGCAGGTGATGCCAGCGCGCGCGCGAGCTGGACGAACTCCCACTCATGCTCATGAAAGAGAAACACCGCAGCCGTCCAAGCATCCGGCGTCGGTGCAATATCGGAGGGCATTTTGAGCTGATGCGTCTCGGCGCCCAATTGGCCCGCCTGCGCGATATTGAGCGCGTCTGGTGACACCATGATCGTTTCAACGCTGAGCGCGCCTGCAAGCTTTACTAGAGCCGTGACCGACGCGCCATGCCCCATCACCATCAGGCGCAAATCTGGGACATGGCCGACTTCGACAAAATCTGTGCTAACCCCCAGACGCTGACACGCCATTTGATCGACGATTCCTATCGCGCCATTGTGGCGCGGCAGAGCCAGTGTAAACGGCGCGCGGGTATCCACAGCCGCCATCACCTGCGCCATTATCTCAAGGTCGCTCACAGGTGATATCAACAGGTCGATCCGCCCCCCGCAGGGCAGCCGAAGGTCGATGAAACGCGAGCCTGCGCCATAGCTGACTTCGCGCGGTGCGTTGGCCGCAATCGCGGCCAGCGACTCAGCCACCACCGCCGCTTCGATACAGCCCCCCGACAAAGAACCGACAAAAGCGCCATCCTCCGATACCGCCATATGCGTCCCCGGATCGCGTGTTGAGGCGCCTGAGACCGCGACGACGGTGACGAGCGCACAACGCTGACCGGCGGCGAGCTTTTCAAAAATGAAACTGAAAATGGGCCGAACGTGCATGAGTCCGCTGAGGCTCTTCATCTGGCGGTTCGGCATTCGTCATGCCAGACAACATGACGAATGCCGAACTGGTGGACAGGGTTGGATTCGAACCAACGTACGGGCAACCCGGGCAGATTTACAGTCTGCTGCCTTTAACCACTCGGCCACCTGTCCATAGGTGAATTTGCGACGCGATTTGTCACAAATGAGGCGGCTCAATGGCGAAGCAGGGCTTGCGTGTCAACCGGATCGCGTGGAATAGGCTGTCACCATGAAAAATATCCGTCGCCGCGCGCCCGTCCTTTCCAGTAAACCTCGCTTCTGGGGTCGTCATGCGGTGATCGCCGCGCTCGAAAATCCCGAGCGGGTTATCCGCAAGGTCTGGGGCACGCGCGAGGCATTGAGCGCGCTCGATCTGCCACCGGGCATAACGATTGTGTATTCAGAGGTGACGGACCTTGGCCGCATGGTCCCAAGCGATGCGCCGCATCAGGGCGTGGTGATCGAAGTCGAGCCGCTCGAAGACGTGTGGCTCGGCGATTTGCTGTCTACGCCCGAAAATGACCGCCGGCCGCTCTTGATCCTCGATCAGGTGACCGACCCGCACAATGTGGGGGCGATATTGCGGTCGGCGGCTGCGTTCGACGCATTGGGGATTGTGACGCAGGACCGGCATTCGCCCCCCGAGTCCGGCACCGTTGCGCGCGCCGCATCAGGCGCACTCGAGCTGGTGCCTTGGGTGCGCGTTGTCAATCTCGCGCGCGCCTTGGACGAGATTGGCGAGGCCGGCTTCTGGCGAATCGGTCTTGCGGGCGAGGCCAAACAAACACTCGCTGAGGCCATGGGCACTGCCCGAGTAGCGCTTGTGCTCGGCGCGGAAGGCGAAGGCATGCGCCACAACACCGCCGAGCATTGCGACCAGTTGGCCAAATTGCCCATCTCGGCGGCCATTGAGAGCCTTAACGTCTCAAATGCTGCGGCGATCGCACTTTATGCAGCAGCAACAAGAGGATAGCGCTTAGTCTTCTTGCGCGATCTTAACCTTGAGACCATCCAGCGCGTCGGTGAAAGGAAGCTGACACGACAGCCGCGATGTCGCATCGCGTTGATCTGACGAATCAAGCAGGTCATTTTCATCTGCGCTGATGGGCGGAATTTTATCGGCGAAAGCCGGCTCAACATGCACATGGCATGTTGCGCACGAGCAGCACCCGCCGCAGAGCGCCAGCAATTCGTCAAAACCCGCATCGCGGATGATCTCCATGACGGAGAGCCCTGCTTTGGCCTCTACGGTGTGTTCGGTGCCGTCGCGGGTCACGACAATAAGCTTAGCCATATGTGTTTCCTTGTCCGTTTGATTTGTTCGCGTTACGGTCGCTATGTCGCGACTTGCATCGCAAATCAAGGATCAAGCGAATGGGTTTAAGTTCACAACAACTTCGTGCTGATCTTGATGCCCTCGCCGAAATCGAGCCACGCTACGCGGACGCGATTAAGCAGGTGGGCTATCCCGAACCACGCACGCGCCCCAAGGGGTACACCACCCTGTTGCGCACGATTGTCGGCCAGCAGGTGAGCTTCAAGGCGGCGGACGCCGTCTGGGCGAAGCTGGCCAACACTTTGGGCGATATGACGCACCCACACGCGGTGCTCAAGGCCGATGAAGACACGCTGCGCGGCTGTGGCTTATCGCGCCAAAAGCAAGGCTATGCCCGCAGCCTCGCCACGCTTGTCGATGCGGGCGAACTGCCGCTACATGAGCTGCCGACCGATGATGAAGAGGCCATCGCCCTCCTCACCAACGTCAAAGGCATCGGGCGCTGGTCAGCGGAGGTCTATCTGCTCTTTGCCGAAGGGCGTCGAGACATCTGGCCAGCGGGTGACCTCGCTGTGCAAGTTGATGTCGGGAATATTCTGGGGTTAAGCGAACGCCCCAGCGAAAAACTGGTGCGCGAACTTGCGGAACCGTGGCGACCTTATCGCGGCGCAGCGGCCATTTTTGCCTGGCACCATTATAAAACGCCAACAATCTGAAAATATCAGTGCGCGTCGGGCAGCGGTTTCGCGGCGCCCTGCCCCATATTCATCTTTTGCGCGCGCCGCACGATCAGCAGCAACGGCAAACCGGCGATTGTGATAATCGACATGGCGTAAAAAACGTCGTTGTAAGCGATCATCGCCGCCTGTTTGTTGACAATCAGATCGGCATAAATCAGCGCATTAGATCCCTGAAAGCCATATTGCTCCAAAAACCCGCTCACCAAAATGGGCAGTTTGACGTTGGTTAGCGGAGCGACAAGATCACTATGGTTCACCTGCACCAGCCCCACCAGTAAGGCCGATGACAGCGCGATCATAACGGAACCGCTATAGCTCCGCGCAAGCGACGCAACCGAGGCAGCGTGTGTCCGTATCCCCTGATCAATCGTCGAGAACGCCATCAGATTGAGTGGCAGAAATGTTAGGCCAAGTCCCGCGCCTTGAATAAAGCTTGCCGTGATGATGGGCCGCTGATCCATTCCCGTGGTGAGACCAGTCATCATGTATTGCCCGATCGCTGCCACGATAATCCCGCAACCGATCAGCAGTCGAGGATCGATCTTATCAACCAAACGTCCTGCCAACAACATGGTAGCCGTCATCGCAAGGCCGCGCGGCATCATCATCAACCCCGCTTGTACGGTGCTGTATCCGAGCAGTCCTTGCAGCAACGGTGCGGTGAGTGCGGCACCCGCCATCATCGATCCGGCATTCACCATTACGAACAAACAAGAGAGCAAAAAGTTTCGATCTTTAAAGACACTCAGCGGAATAATCGGGTCTTTTGCTGTCATCATATGAACGATAAACATCCACAAAGCGCCAACGCTGACCAGCAACTCCACCCAAATCTCGGATGAATCGAACCAGTCGAGATCGCTGCCTCGGTCGAGCATCAGTTGCATCGCGCACAAGGCCGTTACGATTAGCGCATAGCCAAAGGCATCAAACGCCTGGCGCGGCACTCTTGTTGATGGCAACAAGAGCCAAGCGCCGATGGTCGCAAACAGGCCGATCGGCACGTTGATAAAAAATACCCAGCGCCAATTGAACGCATCGGTGAGATAGCCGCCGACCACTGGCCCGAGCACGGGGGCAACCATTACGCCCATACTCCAGATCGTCATCGCGCGGGTGCGTTCCTCCGGCGGGTTCGAATCATACATAATCGCCTGTGCCATCGGGGCAATCACCGCACCAAATAGCCCCTGCAGAATGCGCGCGATAATCATAATCGGCAGCGACCAAGCCAAACCACATAACATCGAGCTTAATGTAAATCCGGCTATGGCCACCGCAAACAAGTTCCGCCGCCCGAGTTGCTGATCGAGAAAACCGGTAGCCGGTACGACAACGGCTGTAGCCACGATGTACGACGTCAGCACCCAGTTGATCTGATCCTGCGTCGCCCCCAGGGTCGACTGCATATGCGGCAAGGCCACATTCGCAATCGTCGTATCCAACACCTGCATGACCGTGCCGAGCATCGCCACGATGATGATCCCGAGACGACGCCCGGGCGATGGAAAGGCTTGTGGCTGCGACATGAGTGTGAGCTAGGCCCAGAATTCCTACATTTCAAGCGCTAAGCAAATACCAGCGGTCAGCCCCTAGCCGCGCCCGCGAAATGCCTCCCATGCGGATAGCGCCCGCGCCCGCGCCGCCTCATGGCCGATAAGGGGCAGTGGGTAATTTGGCGGCGTGACCCCCGTTTCGTGCGGCGCGTGAATCTCGTCATCGCGCAAATGGGCAAGTTCGGGAACCCATTCGCGGATATAGTCCGCCATCTCGAATTTGGGGCTTTGCACATAGGGTGCCATAATCCGCGAGAAAACGGGCGCATCGACGCCACTGCCCGCAACATATTGCCAATTCATCACATTCGCGCCGAGGTCGGCATCGAGCAACGTATCCCAAAACCATTGCTCGCCGCGCCGCCAATCGATCAACAAATGCTTGATCAGGAATGACGCCGTGATCATGCGGAGCCGGTTGTGCATCCAGCCGCTCCGCCAGAGTTGACGCATCCCCGCATCGACGACGGGAACGCCGGTCAGCCCCTTGGTCCAGGCAACAAAGTCGCGATCAGCCTCTGCGCCCGTTCGCCACGGGAAATGGTCGAAGGCGGGGCGTCCGTTGCGTGTGGGATAATCGGGAAACTGATCGACCAGATTGGTGCCATGTTCGCGCCACGCGATTTCGCTCAGAAATGCCTTCGCCTGCGCGCCCGCCTGCTTGGCCGCGTGATGCCAGAGCGTTCGCGGTGAGATTTCGCCGAAATGCAGGTGCGGAGAGAGCCGCGAGACGCCCGCGCGACTGGGGAAGTTGCGCTCGTGCTCATAGGCAGCGACGTTCGGAAGGAAGGTTCGAAACGCGGCGCGCGCGCCGTCCTCCCCCGGCGTCCAGACATCGAAGCCGTCAGCCCAATTAAGCCGCGGCAACAGACCCCATGTGTCCAGATCGTCCGAGGCTATGGCTATTGGCACTGAGTCGATCCGCTCGGGGGCGGCCAACGGGACGGGCGGCGGCATCATGTCTTGCAGCTTGTTCCACCAGGGCGTAAAAATACGATAACGCTCGCCCGAGCCAGATAAGACGGTGCGCGGGTTGGCGAGATGGTTGCCCTCATGCAGCACCAAATCGGCCTTGCTGGCGAGGATCTGCTCGGCTTTCTGCCACCAAGGCTCATAATGGCGGATCGCGTGGATGCGAGTCGCCCCTGTCTCCCCCATCAGCGACACGAGCGTCCCAACCGCATCCCCTTGTCGCAGCACCAATGACGCACCGAGTCGAGCATACTCCGCCGCAAGCGCTTCGAGGCAATGGTGCAGCCACCAGCGTTGCGCGCCGCCCATCGCCTTATCGCCAGCCGCCGCATCGTCCAGAACATAAACGGGGATGACGGCCCCTTCCGCAGCTGCGGCACATAGCGCGGGCTGATCACGGATCCGCAGATCCTGCCGCAACCAGAGAAGGCTCGTCACGCGTTAATTGCCGAGGGTCTGGGGTGCGGGTGACACGATCTTGATGCCGGTTGCCGTGATCTGGTTGACCTGGAGGCCGCGCTCGGCGACGCCTTCCTTGGTGAATCGGAAGACACCGTCAATACCCGAAAAGCCGCCCTTATCAGTCAATTTGTTGACAGGGAAAGCGCCACCATTCTTCCAATCACCCGCAATCTTCATCGCCAGCAACACCGAGTCATAACCGAAGCTCGCCAATCGGGGTGGCATTTTCCCGAAACGCGCGCGATATTTCGCCGCCAACTGGTCAAACAATCCGTCGGACACACTTGCGAACCAGGCGCCCTGCAGTTCGGGCACCGCGTGGAGGTCATTGGCGACGTTCCAAAGCTCAGTGCCCAGAATCTGTGCATGTGCGCCGCCCGTGCGGCGGACCAAGGGCGCGAGCACGATGGCGTCCTTGCCCTGATCGGCGATCAGCACGGCGTCATAAGCCGCGCTCAGCTTGAGCTTGGTCACGGCCGCCTGCATGCTCTGCCGCGAATGATCATAGCTCTCCATCGCCACAACCTGCCCGCCTACTTCTTGCGTCGCGCGCAGCAAGGCCGTCGACGCGCGCTGCCCATAAACACCAACAGGCGCGAGGCCGGCAAAGCTGTTTGCGCCATGTTCGTGCGCATAACTCACCACGCGGTTGATCGCCTGACTGGGCGTGAAACCCATCACCCAAACGCCATCACCACCAACCGAGCGGTCATTGCTGAAACTGACGACCGGCACGTGCGCATTGCGGGCAAGAGGAGCGACGGCGCGCGCATCTTCGGAAAGGAGCGGCCCCAGAATGAGCTGATTGCCTTCAGCCAGCGCTTTTTCCGCAGCCGCCGTGGCACCTGGCCCGGTATCATAGATCGTCACACGGATCGTTTGTCCGCCCGTATCGAGCACCGCCATATTGGCGGCGTTCGCTATCGCTTGTCCGACGGCGGCGTTTCGGCCCGTAGTCGGCACGAGCAGCGCAACGCGATGACGACCAACATCCTGCGGCAATTGCGATGGCCCGACAGGTTGTTGTTGAGTCGTTGTCGGCGCTGGTGGCGGGGCTTCTGTCTGAGGGCCTTTGGGCACGACGGTCGAACATCCGGCGAGCGCCAACGCGCCACTTAGCGACAGCGCATAAGACGCCCATCGCGTACGATTCGCGAAAACATGCTTGACCTGCCCGAGCTTTATCATGACCCTCACCTTATGAACGCATTACTAGAACCCGGTCTTTACATCGTTGCGACCCCAATCGGCAATCTTTCTGATCTCAGCCCGCGCGCGGCGCATATTCTCGCCAATGCCGATGTGATTGCGGTTGAAGACAGCCGCGTTACCGCCAAATTGCTCCAGCATATTGGCGGTAACCGCCCGATGTTGCCGTATCACGATCATAATGGCGAGCGTATTCGGCCCCAACTCATCGCGCGGATGGCGAATGAGGTCGTCGCGTTGGTATCGGACGCGGGAACACCCTTGATCTCGGACCCCGGCTATAAACTGGTGCGTGAGGCGCGCGCCGCAGGACGACATATCGTCACCCTGCCCGGCCCCTGTGCTGCAATCGCGGCACTCACGCTCTCCGGCTTGCCGACCGACCGGTTCCTTTTCGTCGGGTTTCTGCCATCGAAGGCAAAAGCACGCGCCGACGCCATCAGCGAAATTGCGGGTCTTCGTGCAACACTCATCTTTTACGAATCCGGCCCCCGGCTCTCGGCCACATTGGCAGCGCTCGGCAGCCTGCTCGGGGATCGCGAAGCCGCAGTAGCGCGTGAAATTTCGAAGCGATTCGAGGAATGTGTATGCGGAACGCTTATCGGCCTTGCCTCGCGCTATGCGGAGGCGCCGCCGAAGGGCGAAATCGTCATCATGGTTGCGCCGCCAAGCGCGCCCGAGGCCGCGACCGAAGCCGAGGGCGATGTCGCGTTGATCGAGGCGCTGACCCGCCTGTCACCGGCGCGCGCAGCCAGCGAAGTCGCGAAAGCCACCGGCCTTGACCGCCGAACGCTCTATCAACGGGCATTGGCCCTGCAGGAATGAGCCGCGCTGCTGCCGAACAGCGCGGCCATTGGGGCGAGCAGCGTGCGGCCTGGTGGCTGCGATTTCACGGTTGGTCGATCGTGGCGCGCCGTGTCAAAACCCGCCACGGCGAGATTGACCTGATCGCGCGCCGCTGGCGCACGGTTGCGTTCGTTGAGGTCAAAACGCGCGCCACAGCGGCCGAGCTCGATCTCGCGATTGATCAGCACCGGCTCAAGCGGGTTGCTGCTGCGACGCATGCGCTCAAAGCAAAATATGCGCGGCCCGCTGATACGATCCGGATCGACGTCATTCTGATCGCCCCGCGACATTGGCCGCGCCACCTCAAGAATGTGTGGTACGACTAGTGCAAGAGCACCGGAAGCAGCGACAGGATTAACGCCGCCGCCATCGAGACGTTAAAGATGCGCAAGGCGCGCGGATTCTGTAGGCGCTCGGCGATCAGCGCGCCAAACAACGTCCAGAGAATCACCGCCACCATCGCCATGACGCCCCATACGAGGCTCAGCTGAACGGTCTGAAGCGAATTACCGGCACCCGCTGCGGCGTAGGTCGCCATCGAGCTCACCCCCATCATCCAGGCCTTTGGATTGATCCATTGAAACGCGGCAGCCTCAAGGAATGTTTTGGGGTGCATGGGCGCCGCGATGTTTTTGGTGCTGGTCGAGAGCGCGAGCTGAATGACGGTGTAGATCAGGTATCCGCAACCGAGATATTTGATCGCGAACTGTAAAATCAACGAATGCCCGATCACCGCCCCGAGCCCCAGACCGATACAGATCAACATAATCGGAAAGCCAATCGTGACCCCCATCATATGCGGCATGGTGCGCCAGAAACCGAAATTCACGCCCGACGCGGCAACCATCAGATTGTTCGGCCCCGGCGTGATCGACATGACAAAGGCGAAGGGCAAAAGCGAGAGGAGCAGCGTCAGGTTCATCTCGGTCATGTGCCCGCGTGACAAGTGCGTCGTCAATCCCTAGAGCGACTGCGAACAAGAGTGAGACGCATATGCCGCTTAAGATAGCCTTTCAGATGGACCCGATGGCGACGCTCAACATCAAGGGCGATTCGACTTTTGCGCTGATGCTTGCGGCGCAGGCGCGCGGTGACACCCTCTATCATTATGATGTGAAGTCGCTGACCTATCAGGACGGGCAACTGCGCGCGGTGGCGCATCCGGTCACTGTGCAGCGTGTTGAGGGCGATCATTTTCGCTTCGGTGATGCGGCCACACTCAATCTTGGTGCAGATGTTGATGTCATCATGATGCGCCAAGATCCCCCGTTTGACATTGGCTATATTACGGCGACGCATTTGCTTGAGCGGATCGCCCATCAGACGCTGATCGTGAATGACCCCGCGAGCGTTCGCAATGCGCCTGAAAAGCTGTTTGTGCTCGATTTTGCGCGCTTTATGCCGCCGACGATGATCACCCGATCCCTCGATGAGGTCCGCGCGTTTCAGGCGGTTCATGGCGAGATTGTGGTGAAGCCGCTGCATGGCAATGCCGGGTCTGCCGTGTTTCACATCACCGCCGACGGGAAGAATTTGCCCGCGCTCACTGAATTGTTCGGCCAAGTCTGGCACGAGCCCTTCATGGTTCAGGCGTTTCTGCGTGAAGTCGCGCAAGGTGACAAGCGTATCGTATTGGTCGATGGCGAGGTTGCGGGCGCAATCAATCGTCTGCCTGGCAAAGGCGAAATCCGTTCAAATCTGGCCGCAGGCGGCTCCGCGGTAGCAGCCGCGCTCACGCCGGATGAGACAGCGATCTGTGCAGCGCTCGGGCCGGAGCTCAAACGGCGTGGGCTTTTGTTCGTCGGCATTGATGTGATCGGCGGCAAATGGCTGACCGAGATCAATGTCACCTCGCCGACGGGCATTGTGGCCATCGAGAATTTTGACGGCACGGACGTTGCGGCGATGATCCTTGCTGCCGTCGACCGTAAATTAGCGCAACGAACTGGGGCATAAATGAAATTTTTGATGAATATTTTTCCTGGCTTTATCGAGCATCAGGGATATCTCGCGATTTGGTTGTTGATGAGCTTTGAGTGCTTTGTGCCCATTTTCCCCTCGGAGTTGATCCTGCCGCTTGGCGTGCAGGGTGTGATGCACGGCACGATGAACATCTGGGGCGTTGCGATTGCGGGCGTCATTGGCTCGATGACCGGCGCGATGATCTGGTACGTACTGGCGTATCGGCTCGGGATTGAGCGCTTCGGCGCATTCGTGACGCGTTTTGGCCGCGTCACCACGATGACCCATCGCGAAGTCGCGATGCTGCAGCGCTGGTTCGATAAATATGGAACGATAGTGGTCTTCGCGGGCCGGCTCATTCCCGGCATTCGTTCGGCGGTGTCAATTCCGGCAGGGTTGACGCGGATGCCGTTCTTCTCATTCTTTATTTATTCGCTGGCTGGTGCAGCGGTCTGGACGGGAGCGCTGACCTACGCCTCTTGGTTGCTGCGCTATCAGATTGAGGCGCTGCACCGCTTTATCGGGCCGGTCGTAACACTCATCGTGATTGGGCTCGCGCTGGTCTGGCTGTACCGTGTCATTCGTCATCGGCCTGATCCAGCCTAAAGCACCCCGTCAACCGCGCGGATGCGCGTTGCGGTACACGTCGAGCAGGTGGGCCGCATCAACGGCGGTATAGATTTGCGTTGAACTCAGGCTGGCATGGCCAAGCAATTCTTGCAAACTGCGCAAGTCAGCCCCGCGCGCGAGCAAATGGCTCGCAAAACTGTGCCGAAGCGCGTGCGGCGTCACCCGCTCGTTTTGGCCAAGCCGCCGTCTGGCGGCCCGCACCGCGCGGCGTATAATTGCAGCGTCAAGCGGGCCACCGCGCGCACCCCGAAAGATCGGCTCGCCCTTTTGCGGCGGGAATGGCGATAAGCGCACATAATCCTCAACGGCGGCTTTCACTTGCGGCAAGATCGGTACCATGCGCGTTTTCGAGCGCTTGCCAGTGACGACAGCGACAGCACCGAGCGGCAAAATTTCAGCAGTCAGCCCGAGCGCCTCACTGATGCGCAACCCGGCACCATAAAGCAGCATGAGAACGGCCCAATCGCGCGCCGCAATCCAAGGCTCAGATGCATAATCGACCATATCGCCTGCCAGCGCCATGATATCCTGCGGTGCCGAGGGCCGTGGCACGCCCTTTTTGACGCGTGGAGAGGCGATACGGGGCATTGCGCCCTCGCCCCCCGCAAACGCCAAGAAGCCGCGCAGTGCTGAGAGTTCACGCGACGCACTGGCGTTGGTCAAGCCAGAGGCGCGCCGTTGAGCGAGATAGGCCCGCATTTGTTGCGTACTGATCGCGCTGAAATTGATGACGCTTTCGGCAGTCCGCAGATATTCGACAAAGCGCTTTGCCGTTGCGCCATAAGCGCGGATCGTATGCACCGACCGCCGCCGGTCCCGCGCGAGGTGCGCGGTCCATTGCGCGATCACATCCTGAGCATCGGCTTCGCTCAAATAATCGTCTGCCCTGTTTTCGCCCAATCGGCCATAAAGCCGGCGATGCCCTTATCCGTGAGCACATGGTTGAACAGCGATTTGATGACCGCAGGTGGGGCCGTCATCACATCGGCACCAATGCGCGCCGATTCAAGCACATGAATCGGGTGGCGGATCGAGGCCACGAGGATCTCGGTGGCAAAGGCATAATTGTCGTAAATCAGGCGGATGTCCTCGATCAGTGCCATCCCGTCAAAACCATTATCATCATGCCGCCCGACAAATGGGGAGATAAAGCTGGCACCCGCTTTCGCCGCCAGCAGCGCCTGATTCGCCGAGAAGCACAAGGTCACATTGACTTGCGTGCCCTCGCTGGTCAGCGCCTTGCACGTTTTGAGGCCGTCAATCGTCAACGGCACCTTGATGCAGACATTATCGGCGAGTTTGCGCAGCACCTCGGCCTCTTTCATCATCGTCGGATGATCGAGCGCAATCACCTCGGCAGACACCGGCCCGTCAACGAGCGCGCAAATTTCCTTGACCACATCAAGGAATTGCCTACCGGATTTGGCGATCAGCGATGGGTTCGTCGTCACCCCATCGAGCAGCCCCGTTGCCGCCAAATCCGCAATCTCCGCCGTGTCCGCTGTATCAACAAAAAATTTCATGCTCTCGCCCTCATAAAAGAATGAGCCCCTCCTACCCCTTGTCTCGCGGCGGTGAAAGCACGAAAGAACATCATGCGCCGCGTAGCCGTCATGACAATCAACCAAAGATTGGGCATTCTCGATTATCGGGTGCCCGACGAGATCGAACTGAGCGTTGGCAGCATCGTAACCGTGCCACTCGGCAGCCGCACACTTCCGGGCGTCGTGTGGGAGGATTCGTGCACCGCGCCCAGCATTGCCGACGCGAAGTTGCGCAGCATCGAGTCGGTCGTCGGTCTGCCACCACTCAAACCTGCGTTGCGCAAGCTCATCGAATGGACTTCGGACTATTATCTTGCCGCGCCAGGTGCAGTGCTACGGATGGCGCTCGCCTCTGGTGTCGGCCTCGAAGACACGCGGACGATGACGCAATATCGTGCAAGTGGAGATATATCGCAGCCGCTGACACCAACGCGGGCAAAAGCACTTGAGAAGATTGGCAGTGCATCGGGAAGCGTTAAACAGTTTGCGGATATGGCGGGTGTCTCGACCGGCGTCATTCGCGCGCTGATCACGAATAATATGCTCGAACGAAGTGGTGATGTCGCCAAATATCACCCGCACCAACCAGACCCAGCGTTTTGCGCCCCTACCCTATCCACCGAACAAGAAGCCGCCGCAGATACGCTGCGCGCTATGGTTGGCGAGGAGGCGTTCGCACCCTTGTTGCTCAACGGCATTACCGGTTCCGGAAAAACGGAAGTCTATTTTGAGGCGATCGCTGCAGCACTGCGCAGCGGACGCCAAGTTCTGCTGCTCTTGCCCGAGATTGCGTTGACGCAACCCTTTCTCGCCCGTTTTGAGGCGCGCTTTGGTGCCCCACCATTGGCCTGGCATTCAGACCTCACGCCTGCAGAGCGCCGCAACGCCTATCGACAGATCGCGACTGGCTCGGCGTCGATCATTATTGGTGCACGGTCAGCGCTTTTTCTACCCTATCCCAATCTTGGTCTCATCGTCGTCGACGAGGCGCATGAAACCAGTTTCAAACAGGATGAGGGCGTGCCGTATCACGCACGTGACGTAGCGGTAATGCGCGCGCGCTTTGAGTCGATCCCGATCATCCTCGCGACCGCCACGCCTGCGCTAGAAACGCGCCAACAAGTGAGCCTTGGCCATTATCGCGAGATCATTCTGCCGAGTCGCTATGGAGGAGCTATTTTGCCGCAGATCGAGGCAGTTGATTTGACGCGGGATCCGCCCGATCGTGGGCGATGGATTGCGCCGAGCCTCGTCAAGGCCATCGATGCAACGCTGGCACGAGGCGAGCAGACTTTGCTTTTCCTCAACCGTCGCGGCTTTGCGCCACTCACACTGTGCCGCACATGCGGGCACCGCTTCCAGTGCCCGAATTGCACGGCGTGGATGGTTGAGCATCGCTTGATCCATCGCCTGCAATGCCATCATTGCGGCTATCTGATGCCGCCACCGCGTGCATGCCCTGAGTGTGCTGACGAGGACAGTTTGGTTGCATGCGGCCCGGGCGTCGAGCGGATTGCTGAGGAGGTCGCCCTGCTGTTTCCCGATGCGCGGCGCGTGATCGCGACATCGGACACATTATCTTCGCCCGCAAAGGTCGCCGCCTTCGTCAGTGCTATGGCGGGCAATGAAATCGACATCGTGATCGGAACCCAATTGGTCACGAAAGGCTATCATTTCCCCAATTTGACACTCGTCGGCGTCATTGATGCGGACCTCGGCCTGCAAGGGGGCGATTTGCGCGCAAGCGAGCGCAGTTTTCAGCAGATCTCGCAAGTGGCCGGGCGCGCTGGCCGCGCGTCAAAGCCGGGACGTGTGATTATCCAAACCTATGAACCAGACGCACCCGTGATCAAAGCGCTGCTCTCAGGCGATGCCGAGCGGTTTTACGCGACCGAGCTGAGCGCGCGGATGGGCGCGGAAGCGCCGCCATTTGGCCGATATGCGGCTATTATCGTGAGCGCGCATGATCGCGGCGCGGCGGAGGCATTTGCACGAAATTTGGCGCGGGCAACGCCAAAGGCCGAATATATTCACGTCTATGGCCCAGCGCCTGCACCGATGGCGATGCTGCGGGGCTGGCACCGCTTCCGTCTGCTGGTGCATGCAAAACGCTCGGTAAATGTGCAGGCATATCTACGCGCCTGGCTCGCAAACTGCCCCAACCCACGCGAAATCCGAGTGCGCGTCGATGTCGATCCTTACAATTTCAACTAGCGTTGATTGCTCACCAGCCCGCTGAGCTTGCGCATCGCTTGTGACAAGGTCTCATCCGACTGGCCTTGGCCAGCATCTGGCAGCGGTTCGCCCCGCGGAACAACACTGAGTGGTGCCGCAATTGGCGTCGACGCCACACGCATATTCACTGGGCTCGACGATGCGGCGGGCGGCGATGGCGGCGGCGGTACCATGCGGTTGTTCAGGCCACGCTCCAAGCGCGCGATCATTTCGCTCAGCGGCAGCGTCGTCGGGACGCGGTCGTCCAGAGGCGCGGGTTCCTGCGGCAGATCAGGAACAAACGGCAGCGCACTGAACGGACTTGCCACTTCAGGATGAACTGCGCTCGGTGCGGGTTCTGTTTCATGAACAACAGCCATCGGTTCACTCGCAGCTGGTTCGAAGACCGAAGCGCGGGTGAGCGCCGCTTCCGACATTAAAGGTGCACCCAATTCCTGGTCTGCAAAGATCGGACGTCGCGCTTTGGCCTCCGCGCTCGGGCGAACCTCCGCATCCGCCTTCGGTCGTTTGGTCGCACCCACTGGCTTCGCATGAAACGGGCGAGCAACGCGCCGCGGCCGCACCAACCGAAACAATACATAGGGAATGAGTATCCCCATAAAAACCGAGACACTCGCGAGCAGGCCGAACAGCAAACGGGCTTTGTGACCCAGCGGCGGCTCAGCGGCGGGGATGATTTCATCAAGGCCGAGCAGCGAAACCGCGCGCTCAAGCTGCCATACCGGTGCTGCTACAGTTAAAATGCCAGCCACGAGACCGAAAAAAATTGCACACCAAACTGCAAGAGGCAATCGAGATATGCGCCGAACATCAAACACCATCATTCATTCCTTTAGACCGTGCGCCCGGTCAATTCCTGGTAAACAGGTTCGTAACGCGAAATGTTTGACAACCAGTTACGATCGCGCTCGACATAGGCACGCGCCACATCGCGCCGCTTATCCCAACCGTCCTTATCGAACAACAAGGCCGAAAGTGCAGCCGCACACGCTGCTGGATCGTCAGGAGCAAACAACGTGCCGGTCACGCCATCCTCGATGAGTTCGCGGTGACCACCAACAGAAGATGCCGCCACCATCCGCCGTTGCGCCATCGCTTCGAGCGGTTTCAGCGGTGTGACCAAATCCGTCAGCCGCATTTTCTTGCGCGGATAGGCCAGAATATCGATCAGGCTGTAATATCGCTCGACCTCGGCATGCGGCACGCGGCCGATAAAATGGATGCGGTCGGCAGCGGGGGATGCCATCGCCTGTGCACGAAGCTGCGGCTCCATCGGGCCACCGCCAACCAGTAGCAGGTGCGCGGGACGTGGGCCTTTGATCATCGGCAGCGCCGCGATCAGATCATCGATGCCCTCATAATCATAAAAGCTGCCGACATAGCCGATGACATCGACACCATTGAGGCCCAGTTCCGCAGCGCGTCGCTCGTCACGCGGCGGGGGGGCGCCAAACAGGTCGAGATCAACGCCGTTGGGCGATACCATGATCTTGTCGCGCGCAATCCCGCGCTTCGTGAGGTCGTCACGGAGTCCCTCACAAATGACGGCAATCGCATCAACGTTCCGGCAGACATAGGTCTCAAGCTGTTTGGTCGCGAAATATTTAAGGCTGCGCGCGCTGCCCGTGCCATTGCCGACCGCTGCATCTTCCCAAAAAGCGCGAATTTCGTATAGGAGCGGGAGGCGATGCCGCTTCGCGACCTGCAGCCCCGCAAGCCCGCTCATCAGAGGCGAATGTGCGTGCAGGATGTCTGGTTTGAAACTTTCAATCAGCGATTCGATCTTGTTGGCCAGCGCCTTGACCTCGCGCCACTCGCCGAGTGGCACCGGCGCCGCTTTGGGCGTCAAGGAGCGATGAAACGTGAGTCCTTCAACTTCCTCAACGTCGGGCCCCGCCATGCTGTGGCGCGCACCCGTCACCCCCAGCACGTGCCAACCCTTCGCCTGCTGCGCCTTTAACAGCGCCCGGGTACGGAAGGTGTAGCCACTATGGAGCGGGAGGCTATGATCAAGAATATGGAGAACACGCACGAGTTTCGCCTTGGAACCTGCCTTGGGTTTATAACCAGTAATAATGACCGTGTAGCGACGAAAGCCTTAACGTCACGTCAACCGGAAGGCATTAGGTGATACAGGATGATTGATACCTTCTCAATTCTGTTGGCACATGGCCTGTTGTTGCTGACTGCATGGCGGCTGCTCAATCGACCCGATCTTGATCAGGATGGTGCGCCGCCAAAACCAAAGCAACGCCGAGGCTGGGGAAAATCTGGCGATGCATGATCTGTTCTTTATCGCCTTTCTGAGCCTGCTTATCTTGTTCGGGTTCCGCAAGCCGTTCTTGTTCGTCTTGGGTTACGCCTATGTCGATATCGTCTCGCCACAACGGCTGACCTATTATTTGCTCAACAGTTTGCCAGTATCGCTCATTTTTGTGGTCTTGGCCGTGCTCGGCTGGGCGCTATTGGACGATAAGCGTGACACACGCTTCACGCCGCGCCAATTTCTGCTGCTGCTGCTGTTGATCTATTGCTACCTGACAACGCAAACAGCTGACTTTCCAATCGAGGCGGCGGCGAAATGGGATTGGGTCTGGAAAGCGCTCGCGTTCGCGATTTTCCTTCCGCTCACTCTGCGCACAAAATTACGCATTGAGGCGCTGATCACGTTCATGGTCGTCGCGGTCGGGTCGATCATCATCGTTGGTGGTATCAAAACACTGGCGACTGGCGGTGGCGGCTATGGCGAGCTCAATTTGATGGTGTCGAACAATACCGGCCTGTATGAATCGAGCATTATCTCTGCGGTGGCTGCTTCGGTCATACCGCTCGTGCTCTATCTTCGGCGTTACGGAACAATTTTCCCTGCCGGCAAACTACGCGATGCCTATTGCTTCGGGCTCGCCTTCGCATGCACGCTGATACCTATCGGCACAGCTGCACGAACCGGTCTCATCTGCGTCGCGCTTGTCGCGCTGCTCATGCTGCGCAGCGCCAAAAGGCGCTTTCTCTATCTCGGGCTGATGGCGGCGGCGGTCGCGATTGCCATTCCGCTCCTGCCGACATCCTTCACCGATCGCATGAGCACCATCCAAAATTATCAAGGCGACTCGTCAGCCTCCACGCGCGTCGAAGTTTGGAAATGGACGCTTGATTACGTCAAAGATCACCCCTGGGGTGGCGGCTTCGAAGCGTACCGCCAGAACAGGATCCGCTATTACACCAATCAGAAAACCGAGGTGAATGGTCAGGTCATCAACAAACAGACGCTGATCATCGATAAGGGGCGCGCCTACCACAGCGCTTATTTCGAGATGCTGGGTGAGGAAGGCTATTTCGGCCTGATCCTCTGGCTCGTCATCCACGTCACCGGGCTGGTGCGGATGGAAATGCTCTTTCAGCGCTTCAAGCGTTCCAAGCGCGAGGACGGACAATGGATCGGCGCGCTGGCGACGGCGCTGCAGCAATCACACCTGGTGTATCTGACGGGATGCACGTTCGTCGGCATCGCCTACCAGCCCTTCATTTACATGCTCGTCGGGCTGCAAATTGGTCTCGATACCTATGCGGCGCGCCTGTTCAAACCGCAGCAGCCCTTAATAAAACTTGCCGCCTCGCCTCAGACAGCGGCGCCGTGACAATGCTTGTATTTCTGGCCTGAGCCGCACGGACACAGCGCGTTCCGGCTCACATTGCCTTCCCATGATTCGGGATCAGCACCGAAAGCAACCGGCGTCGATAAAGCGGACATCACATTTGGCAGACGCGTCGTCACCAAGCCGGCTTCGTTGATGTTGGTTCCTGCGAGGAAATCAGCATCGGTGAGCGAGAGTTCGGGCAACTCAGACATTTGCGGCATGAATTGCGCGTGGCTGAGCACTTTGGTGACGTCCTCGCGAATCATAACGAGCATCCGCTCGAACAGCGCAAAGGCCTCTTTCTTATATTCGTTGATTGGCGTTTTCTGCGCATAGGCGCGCAGGTGAATAACCTGCTTCAGCGCATCGAGCGTTGTCAGATGCTCTTTCCAATGATGATCGAGCGACTGGAGCAGTACCGAGCGCTCCACCTGATGCCACGGATCCTCGCCAATTTGGGCAATCTTTTCCGCCATCACGCCATCGGCGAGGTGCGAGATTTTTTCCTCGATCACTTCCGGGCTGATATGTTCGTCCTGCAGCCAGGTTTCGATCGGCAGATCGAGCGCGAGAACATCGCGCGCGTTGAGTTTGAGCGCAGCGACATCCCATTGCTCAGGATAGGTATTGGGTGGGCAGGCACCGCCGACCATCGCGTTGATTGTCTCGGCACGCATGTCGACGACAACGTCATCCACCGTTTCGGCATCCATAATGTCAGCGCGCTGCTCGTAAATCACCTTGCGCTGGTCATTCATGACATCATCATATTCAACGACCTGTTTGCGGATGTCGTAGTTGCGCGCCTCAACCTTGCGCTGCGCCAGTTCGATGGCTTTTGAAAGCTGGCGCGACGCAATGGCCTCGCCGTCTTCAAGGCTCGACTTCATGAGGCGCGCAAACATCGACTCCGAGCCAAAGATGCGCAGCAGATCGTCATCGAGCGAGAGATAGAATTTCGAAAGACCAAGGTCACCCTGCCGCCCCGAACGACCGCGTAACTGGTTGTCGATGCGCCGGCTTTCGTGCCGCTCGGTGCCAAGGACAAACAATCCGCCAGCGGCCAATACCTGCTCGCGCTCGGCTGCAACCTCTTCCTTGATCTTGGCCATGGCTGCGTCGCGCGCGGGACCATCAGGCATGTCGGCCAGCTCATCACCAATCCGGAACTCGACATTGCCGCCCAATTGAATATCGGTACCGCGGCCCGCCATGTTCGTTGCGATGGTCACGCGCCCAATGCGCCCCGCCTGCGCGACGATATGCGCCTCTTGCTCGTGGAAGCGCGCGTTGAGCACGGCGTGCTGCACGCCTTCCTTGTTCAGGAATTCCGACAGCAATTCCGACTTCTCGATCGACACGGTGCCAACCAACACGGGCTGGCCGCTCTCGGACTTCCGCTTGATCATTTTCGCAATCGCGCCAAACTTATCGAGCGTGTTCTTGTAGAACTCATCATTCTCGTCGATCCGCTGCACCGGCACATTGGTCGGGATGGTGACGACATTGAGCTTGTAAATATCGAAGAACTCGGAGGCCTCGGTCGCCGCCGTCCCCGTCATGCCGCCAATCTTGGGATACATGCGGAAATAATTCTGGAAGGTGATCGAAGCCAGCGTCTGGTTCTCGGCCTCGATCTCGACATCTTCCTTCGCCTCGACCGCCTGATGCAGCCCTTCCGACCAACGCCGTCCGTCCATCATCCGCCCGGTAAACTCGTCGATGATGATGACCTTGCCATCCTTGACGATATAGTCGGTGTCGCGCTTGAACAGCACATTCGCCCGCAACGCCTGATTGACGTGATGCACCACCTGCGTGTTCTCAAAGTCATAAAGATTTGACCCTTCGAGCAGCCCCGCGCTCTCAAGCAAACGCTCGACCTTCTCGGTCCCGTCTTCGGTCAGGATGATCGAACGCTGCTTCTCGTCCACCTCATAATCCTCGGGCACCAGTTGCGTCACGATGGCATGCACGCGCTTGTAGAGCTCGGTCTTGTCATCGGTCGGGCCCGAAATGATCAGCGGCGTGCGCGCCTCATCGATCAGGATCGAGTCCACTTCATCGACAATCGCGAAGGAGAAGGGCCGCTGCACCATCGACTCGCGCTCATATTTCATATTGTCGCGCAGATAATCGAAGCCAAGTTCGTTGTTGGTCGCGTAGGTAATGTCGGCATTATAGGCTTCGCGGCGCTGCTCATCGCTCAGGTTCGGAATAATAACCCCGACCGAGAGCCCGAGGAAGGTATAGACCTGCCCCATCCACTCGGCATCGCGGCGCGCCAGATAATCATTTACGGTCACGACATGCACGCCATGCCCCGGCAACGCATTGAGATAGCAAGCGAGTGTCGCGACCAAGGTCTTGCCCTCGCCCGTGCGCATCTCGGCGATCTCGCCCCGATGCAGCACAATGCCGCCGATCATCTGCACATCATAATGCCGCTGGCCGAGCACGCGCTTGGCCGCCTCGCGCACCGTCGCAAAGGCTTCGGGCAGCAGATCATCGAGCTTGGCGCCATCGGCCAGCCGCGCGCGGAACTTGGTTGTCTGCGCCGCAAGTTCCTCGTCGGTCAGCGCCGAGACGGTTGTTTCAAATCCATTGATCTGATCAACAATTTTCCCCAACGACTTGACGTAACGATCATTCGACGAACCGAATATGGCTTTGGCGATGCCACCGAGCATTGAAATTCCTGACGTTGTAGAAGCGCGCGAGACGGTGGCCGCCCCGCACAGTGCATATGCGCCGCGAGATAGGGATTGGGGGTGCGAGTGTCAATTAGGGGGTGGGGTTGATAAGGTGGTCGAGTGAGAGGGCTTGATTAATCAGCGTGATAAAACAGGCTAATTGGCAATCTCTTGGATGGTGGACGCTTGACAGGAACGTATAACGAACATAATCGCAGGGTGTTGGGAGATAGACATGCAGTCGATTGAATTCTGCGCCGGAGCGGGCGGTCAAGCACTGGGTCTTGAACAAGCCGGATTTCGACACTCTGCTCTCGTCGAGATTGAGCCGGAATTTGCGTCCACGCTCCGCCATAATCGTCCGATGTGGGACGTCCATACTGCGGATATGAACGCGTTTGACGGACGACCTTTTCGCGGTGTTGATTTGCTGGCCGGTGGATTACCGTGCCCTCCCTTCTCCATCGCCGGAAAGCAACTCGGAGAGAAAGACGAACGCAATCTGTTTCCCGCCGCCATTCGATTGATCGATGAAATCAGGCCTAAAGCCGTGATGATTGAGAATGTACGCGGGTTCCTCTCTGCTGTGTTCGAAGACTACCGGCTGCACCTCAAATCGCAACTTAGCAAACTTGGTTATACTGCGGAATGGCGGTTGCTGAACGCGTCGGACTTTGGTGTGCCACAACTGAGGCCACGCGTTGTCATCGTTGCAATCCGAAAAGATTTGGTAGAGGCTTTTGATTGGCCAACCGTATTTGCGCACAATCCCCCGACCGTAGGAGAGACGTTAAAAGATTTGATGGCTGCGAATGGATGGCTTGGTGCCGCGCGCTGGGCCGCGCAGGCGAATGACATTGCACCAACAATTGTTGGCGGCTCAAAAAAACATGGCGGCCCCGATCTTGGGCCAACTCGGGCGCGTCAAGCTTGGGCGACACTTGGCGTGGAAGGGCGAACGATTGCTGAAACAGCCCCTGAACGAGATTTCGTCGGTATGCCTCGGCTTACTGTTCGGATGGTCGCCCGTATTCAAGGCTTTCCCGACAGTTGGCAATTCCAAGGTCGCAAAACAAATGCCTATCGACAGGTTGGAAACGCCTTCCCGCCGCCGGTCGCGCGCGCCGTGGCAAACAACATTAAAGTTGCACTGCGCGTGCAAAAGATTTTTGTAGCAAGAGCCGCCTGAGTGGGAGCCCGTGATCTTTTGCGAGATTATTTTCTCAGCCATCTGGGCATTGTTCTCGATAGTGACGCGCTGCGAGAAGCTTCTGGTGGCATTAGCGAGTGGGCGCGGCGCGTTCGCGAACTCAGGAATGAAGAAGGCTACCAAATCCTAACGCACAATGATCGCTCTGACTTAAAGCCGGGGCAATATGTGCTTTTTACCGCGAAGCCAGAACCAGCTTTCGAGCGCGGCATTTCAAAGGAAACACGAGCCATCGTGCTCGACCGTAACGGGTTTACCTGCCAAATGTGTGGTGCTGGGGCGGGTGAACCACATCCATTTGACTCATCACGTAAAGTTCGTCTGCATTTGGGTCACATTATCGAAAAGTCAATGGGTGGAACAGACGACGCATCCAATCTCCGAGCCGTCTGCTCAATCTGTAATGAGGGCGCATCCAACATCACACCTGACAGACCGTCTGTATTGAAGCTTAAAGCACAAATTCGAAAGGCGCGTGGTGAGGATCAACTTGAGTTGCTAAAATTTCTTGTCGAGAAATACCCAACTCAGGCGAGAGCTATCTTCGACAGCGAATAATAGTATCCCCTGTCCTACACGGCCCTCCTCTGCTATCTCTCCGCCTGATCGGCGAAATCGATCACCCATCTGAAAAAGGGCAAAGATTTTCGCATCGGTCGTGTCACTTGTGTCACTTTAGTCGGAAATCAGCCGTTTGTGGTGTGCATCTGTGTCACTTGATGAGGCGAAGCGTCGCAGATCATCGACCGGTCGAGCGGGATTGCGTCGCATTGGGCCGCATTGTAGAGCGCCGCCATGTCCAGCATCTCCCCCCTCGCCACGCCCTTCCCCGCTTTGCCCGCCATCGGCGGCGTCGCCTGCCGTGTCGCGCGGGCGGGCTATAAGGACTGGGGGCGCTGCGACCTGACCTACATCACGCTCGATGAAGGCACCAGCGTCGCGGGGGTGACGACGCGCTCGCTCTGCCCCTCGCCCGAGGTGGAGGCGTGCCGTGCCAACCTGGTGCAGGGCCGCGCGCGGGCGCTCGTCGTCAATGCGGGCAATGCGAACGCCTTTACCGGTCGGCGCGGGCGGGTGGCTGTCGAGGCGATCATTGCAAAGGTGGCGGCGCATCTGGGCTGCGCGCCTGCTGAGGTGTTCGTGAGCTCGACTGGGGTGATCGGCGTGCCGCTCCCGCTCGACAAGGCGGAAGCAGGGCTGGCGACGGCATTCAGCGCGCCCGAATGTGGATGGGAAGACGCCGCGCGGACGATCAGCACGACCGACACCTTCCCCAAGGGCGCGATGACACAAGCGGTGGTCGGTGGCGTGACGGTGCGCCTAGTCGGCATCATCAAGGGATCCGGCATGATCGCGCCCGATATGGCAACGATGCTCGGCTACATCTTCACCGATGCGGCTGTTACGCCCGCCTTTCTGCAAGACTGCCTGAACGCGGCCAACCCCGCGACCTTCGGCAGCATCACGGTGGACAGTGACACCTCGACCAGCGACACCGTGCTTGCCTTCGCCACCGGCAAAGCGGGCAATGCGCCTTTGAGTGGGTTCGAGAGCGCGGGGGCCGATGCCTTCGCCGCTGCGCTGCATGATCTGTGCCGTCAGCTTGCTCACCTCGTTGTGCGCGATGGCGAGGGCGCGACCAAGTTCATCGAAGTGCAGGTGAGCGGCGCGGTCTCCGATGCCAGCGCGCACCGCATCGGCATGAGCATCGCCAACTCGCCCTTGGTGAAAACGGCGATTGCGGGGGAGGATGCGAACTGGGGCCGCGTCGTCATGGCGGTCGGCAAAGCGGGCGAACCGGCGGAGCGCGACAAGCTGAGCATCAGCTTCGGGACGACGCTCGTCGCGACCGACGGCTTGGTGGTAGAGAGCTATGACGAAGCGCCGGTGACGGCACATCTGAAGGGCAGCGACATCGCCGTACGCGTGGAGCTGGGACTTGGGTCAGGCCGCGCGACCGTGTGGACGTGCGACCTGACGCATGGTTACATCAGCATCAATGCCGATTACCGGAGTTAGATCTCGCCTTCGATCCAAGACTTGAGCGCCGACTTCGGAGCGGCACCAACCTTGGTGGCGGCGGGGACGCCATCCTTGAACAGGATCATTGTCGGAATACCACGCACGCCATACTTTGCGGGCGCATCGGGGTTATCATCGATGTTGAGCTTGGCGATTGTCAGCTTGCCAGCCAGTTCGTCGCTGATCTCCTCAAGCGATGGGCCGATTTGCTTGCAAGGGCCACACCATTCGGCCCAAAAATCGACAAGCACGGGGGTCGACGCGGATAAAACGTCCGTCTGGAAGCTGGCGTCGGTAATCTTGGTGGTAGCCATTGTAATTCTCCTTTGTGTACAATCTAGGAGGTCAATTCGCTAATCTCAAGCCGACAGTTACGCCTGGCCTGACAAGACTTGTTGCTCGAGTTGATAGCTGGGCTTGTGCGCCGCTAGCGCCGCTTCTTCGAGCACAAACATTGTTGGCCGGGAAGTGTAAAGTAACGCCGCCCGAACGGGACGATCGGTGAACATGTTTGCAAGCACCGCGACATAGGCTGCCATCTGCCGCAAATGCGATTCCGGTATCGCTGCCGCTGTGCTCGGGATCCGTCGCGCCGTCTTGAAATCGACCACCATGACGGCGTCCGGCGTGATCAACAGTCGATCTACCGTGCCAGCGACGACCACGCCATTGACGACCCCGGCAAGCGGCGCTTCGGCGAGCGTGCCGGGACCGAATATCGCTTCAAACGCGGGGTCGTTAATGATCCGCAGCGCATCTTCAATTAAGGCTGACCGCGCGTCCGGATCGGTGATCGCTTCTGTGTTTGTCAGCCAGGCATCGGCCGCTGTCCATCGCTGCGCGGATGGCACATCGGGGAGTCGTTCAAACAGCGCATGTAAGATGCGCCCGCGTTGGGCGGCAGCCCGCAGATTAGCGGCTGGCGGCGGAGACGCCGACTGGTCGACGGTATACGCCGATGGAGCGAGCGGGCGCGCGGGCAGAGACTCGCGCGGCGCCATTGCATCGAGCCAATCCGGACGCGGCGTCGCTTGCGGTTGTTCGCCTGACTCGGCGCCATCGTTGATCACCGCTGGAGGGACTGTCCCATAGACGCGCGACCCATCATCATTCTCCGTCGCACCGAGCCGCTCCATCGCGGCTTCAACCGCCGCGTACCAACTTTGGGGACTCAGTGCGCGTGCGCCCAGCGAGCCCATGATAACGAGCTTCTCTTCGGCGCGCGTGAGCGCCACATATAGTAATCGCCAATGCTCGGCTAACGCCCTTGTTTCAGACTCAGCAATAACCGAGGCGATCTCATCCACTCGCGCATCGATTTTCGGCATTGGGATGGGCACAATCTGCCCATTTAGCGGCCAATCAAGAGTCTGATCGCGCGTCTGCTCTGGATTCCGCGTCGCATCGGCCAGTATCACCACCGGCGCCTGCAAACCCTTGGCACCATGAACGGTCAGCACCCGAACGGCATCTTCACCGGCGTCAGCGTCGCGTTTGATCTCGTCCATGTCGCGCTCGAACCAGTCCACAAAGCCTTGCAATGTTGGCACATGGTCGCGTTCATAAATGATCGCGGCATTGAGCAATTCGTCCAGCGGGTCACGCGCCTCTGCGCCAAAACGCGCATAACATTTCTGCCTTCCCCGCAACGTGCCCGATAACACCGCTTCAATAAAGCGCGCCGGCGTCAGCCGATCTCCCAGACTGAGGATCGTGCGCAATGGTGCTAGCTTCTCCTCTGGTGCGCTAGCCCGCAAATAGCGCCATAAGGAAAGCCGTCCGCGACCAGTCGCGACACTTTGCAATTCCTCCTGCGTCCAGCCGAGGAGCGGTGAAACCAGCAAACAAGCAAGGTTGAGATCATCCTGCGGCTGCAACACGAAATGGATCGCCGAGAGCAGATCGCGAACGACCAGGGGCGTGTTCAGCCGCAAACGATCCACGCCCGCTACGGGAACGCCAGCCTCAGTTAAATGGGCGACGATTAACTGCGCCAGTGTTGATCGGCTTCGTAACAGAATCATGATGTCTTTGGGCCGGATCGCGCGTGATTGTGGTTTGGCCGACCGTGCCCGACGATCTTCTAACGGCAGCTTCTGAGTGAGCCATTCAGCGACGCGGCGCGCAATGTCGCGCGCCAAAAGATGCTGCGTCGTCAAGCTGGCATCGGACTGCTCCGGATCATCATCCTCGTATTGCGTGGACTCATTCGCAAGCGGCTTCAACAACAGCACATGGCCAAACTGCCCGACCTGACTGCGATGCCTTGACACGCTCGCCTCAATACCGAGCTGCTCCGATCCCAAAGTATCGATCACCGTGTCGACCAATTCCAAAATCTGTGGTGACGAACGGAATGAGCCCTGCAACGTCAGATCCTGAATGTCTCGGCCGACGCCGCGCGCGCGTTCATCGAACCAACGGTGCGCACGCCCCATTGAGCTTGGATCAGATCTCTGAAAGCCAAAAATGGCTTGCTTAGTGTCTCCCACTGTAAAGATGGTGCGGTTCTTGTCACCAGCGCGGCCGTGCCCCGTGTAGAATTCGTCTGCGAGCGCCTTAATGATATCCCATTGCTGATCATTCGTGTCCTGCGCCTCATCGACGAGAATGTGATTAATCTGGCTATCGAGCTTGAACCTGATCCATTCCCCCATACCCGGCGTATTGAGTAAGGCTGCCGATTTCTCGATCAAATCGTCAAAATCGACCAGCCCTTGCGCCCGCTTCGCGTCAGTGTACGCCCGCGCATAATGTTGCCCCACAATGAGTGCATCGCTGATCTGGTTGGCCAACAATTGGCGCCGCCGCTTATCGATCAAGCGACCGAAATAGGCATCCTGCGCTGCACAAAGCGCTGCATAATCGCCAGCTGGGGGTGCCTGGCCTTTAGCCATCGAGCGGAAATCACCGTCGGCTTTCAGCCACACAGATGTCAGATTATCAAGCGTGGCCGATCTGGCTTCGGGGTCACAGCCGAGCCATTCGTCGATAATTTCGGCACGCGCGATTCCTGTCTTGGTTCCCCATTCGCGATTCAAACGGCGAACCTCAACAAGACCGGCACGGTCAATGGAGTCGTCCGCACACAATGCGGTTATGAGCGGCTCGACATCGTCAGCGGGTAAATTCAACGCACGGCGCACATTGGCTTCCAAACCTCCGCCAATTGCCGCGAAGGAACCTGCGGCACGGGCGCAGCGCGACAGATAGGAACGCGTGAAATCATCGTTCTTCTCAAGCACCAGTCGCTGCAACCGCTCGATGAATCCACGGTCGCCATTCGCGATCGCATCGCTCACCGTGTCGGCAAGCACATTATGCGCGAGCTTTCGCGCATCGCGCTCATCAAGCGGTCGAAAGCCCGGCGCGAGGTCGGCTTCTGCGGGAAAACTTGCGAGCAGAGTCTGACAGAAACTGTGAATTGTCTTAATGCGCAGGCCACCGCCACGCGCGTCAAGCACGCGCGCAAAGAGCGTGCGGGCGAAGGCAATATTTTCGGTATCTCGAGGCATGCCCAATGCGGCAAGATCGCTGAGTATTTGCTTGGCCGGTGCGCGCACCCAATAGGCCAGACGGCCATGAACGCGCTCCGCCATCTCAGTGGCCCCGCCTTTGGTGAATGTGAGGCACAGCAAAGTCTCCGGTGCTTCCTTTTGAAGCAGCAGCCGAAGCACACGCGCCGAGAGCACCTGAGTCTTTCCTGTCCCCGCTGAAGCACCTAGCCAGACATGCGCGTCTGGATGAGAAGCCTGCGCCTGATCGGGCGTCAACGGCAGAAGCGGCTTTGCGTCAGTCATCGCGGCCAAGCCATTCTGCATAGCGCATCAACTGATCATACTCGCTGTAGCAATATTCAGGCATTCGCTTTGCTGTGAACGGTGCCGATCCCGTTAGCCATTGCCCGACCGCCTCGCTGAATTCTGCCTCAGTTGCGGCGAGGAAGTCCTCTGGCGATTGCTGTTTTGCCAGCGCCGAGGTGGCGAACCCATAGCCGCCCTTTTTGGCCCGCCCCAGCGACCAATATTCAAATCCGGCAGCCTTACCAGTGACGCCGCGAAATGCGCCTTTCTCGCCCATAATGCCTATCAACCCGAGTTGAAGCGCATAGCCGGATGAAATCTGCTTTGGCTTTGGCGGTTCCCCCGTTTTATAATCGAGCACGATCAATGATCCGTCGGATGCCTGATCGATACGATCAAGCCGCCCGCGCACTGTCACACCGCATAATTCGGTCTCGCCAGCGCATTCCCAGGCAATTGGCCGACGGCCCTGAGCCATGTCCTCGGCGGTGCGCTGCGCAATCCAAGCTGCCGCTTGTTTGAAACGTGGCATCCACAAAGTTGTCAGCAGCGGGTGGACATTTTCGCGCGCAAATGCCTCAACAAACCGCGCTTCAATCCGATCAGAAGCAAAGCCGTCGTTCTCACCCCAGGCTTGCAAGGTGCTGTGAATAAGTGAACCGCGCCATGACGGGCTTGGTTCGGCGTCCACAAGATCAAGCTTTGAGAGCCGCAGTATTGCGCGCGCATAAAAAGCGTAGGGATCGGCCTTCAGCGTATCCACCTCCGTCACCCTGATGACCCGAGGACGAAGTCTCGACGGAACATCGATCCGCGGACGCTTCGCTGGTGGTGTACGCGCTACCGACGTGTCTAACATGCCTGCCAAGAGACCAAAATCAGGGCTAGGCCGCCGCAATCCACCTGATAAAGCCTGAAGCCTTAAGAAGAAACGCGACGCAATTGTGGGCGAGCTCGTATCTCTACGCGCACGCGTCAGCAGTACCTGTTTTGCGCCCATTGCCCCGACAAGATCATGCGCTGCGAGTCCGATGCGATACTCGAGTGTTGGCAGACCAAGCAAAGCCCTAATCTTCGGTGCGAGCCAAGGGTCGGATTGCGGCAGCGCAGGCCAAACACCCTCGTTCAGGCCACCCAGAATCATAACATCTGCGGTTTGCAACTTCGCTTCCAATAGCCCCCAGATCGAAAGCCTTGGATGCAGCGCTCCGCTCGGGCGCACCGAGATTGCATCCATTACTTGGCGGAAAATCTGCGGCAGCGATGACATCGCAATACGCTGCGGGCCATCTTTGCCGACGACCTCCAACTTTTCAAAGAGCTCGGCAGCGGCCTGCCCTGCTTGCCCGCTCCAAACCGCGTCTTCGGTCAAATTATCCAGTGTCTGACGCAAGGCTTGGAGCATCGCCGTGAGGTCTATTTGTGTCCGAGATGTTGATGACAATGGCTCAAACAGCGGCGCAACCCGCGTCCACCATGCTGCAGCCGTATCCCGCACTTTGCGTTCGCGGGAATTTCCACTCCTCAGATAATTCGCAAGGCCATCGAGCCCAGCTGCCGGTCGCGGCCCGCGTAATGCAAGATCGAGCGCCCGCGCGCCGTCTAGCCGGTCGAACGCATGCTCATCTGCTCGTGCAAGCGGATGCTTCAGCACCGTGAGCAGCTCGACCGGCGCAAAATCGCTCACGAGCAGGTCAATCAGCGCGAGGATCAAGCCACCGCACGGGGTCGCAGAGAGGGGCAGACCGGCTGAGTCGTCAGCGAGAATATTCCACCGCTCGAGCAATGCGGCAACCCGCTGCGCCAGGTCGCGATCTGGTGTGACGAGTGCCGCGGTCTGCTCGGGCGTTTCTAACGCATAACGTAACGCTAAGGCAATCGACGTCGCTTCATGTGCGGCATTGCTGCATTCCAAAGCCGTAACGCCCGCCAACCGAACGTCGGATGCAGCGAGCGTGTGCCACTCGGCCGTACGGTCGGGTAGTGCCATTGCGTGGCTCAGTGCCCTGCCACGTTGCGCCGGAGCGTCAACATCGCTTCCCCTTCGCCAGACTTTGACCTCGCCGCGATTGACTTGCATCCGGTCAAGTATTTGCCGCAAATGGAACTGCGGGTGCGATTCAATGGTACCGCCCACCTTGCCATCGTCGAGCGCCAACCAGTCTTCGTCGCTCATCAGCAAATCGAGTCCGGCGAAAACCACCACCCCGCGTTCCAAACGCGCAACGGTATGGAGCAGTGCTGCAACCTTTAGTGCGCCAGTGCTGATGCCAGCAGCGATGACGAAACCGGCAGGCGGATTGTTTTTCCAGCGCTCCGAAACACGTTCGAGGAGCAGATTTCGTCGTTCTGCGAGATCAATACGGCCCAGCCGGTGTAGTTCCTCGGGCCAGCGCTCGAGAATGATACTGAGCGAGCGCAGCGATGCGTGCCAATGATCCGATAATTCGTACGCCTCTCCGACTTCGGCGAGCGATTTTGGATCAACGCCGGCAATGATCAGTTGATCCAGTGTTCGCACGAGGTCGGTAGCCGACCGCATCGCCTCGCCCGCATCAATCGACCGGCGGGGACTGCTTGTAAGGTCACTCTCGGTCTGGATTAGACGCGCGAGGATGAATTGCCGATGGAGCGGATCAATCGCGGGCGGAATCGGCGTCTCCCCAATCGGATCGAGCGCCGCACCCAATCTCGCATCAATGTCCTCATCGCCAATCGGAACCAAGCGTGGCAGCAATACGCCTTGTTCCGCTTGTCTTACGAAGGCATCGCGCACCGCCTGCACGGCGCGATTATTGGGCAGAAGGATCTGGCCGCGCGCAATGTCCATACGATCATGACTGTATTGATCGAGTATGCCAGCGACGAGCGCGTCCGAAAAAGCCCGGTGCGGCGGGATCGTGTAGACGTTTGGCCGTGCTTTCACGGCACAAGACACAGAAGTGTCATGCTGACGTGACGTCAGACATCGGCGATGATCGCCTCAGTCATTTTTATCGCTGGCGGCGTTCCGACATCGAACCAAAGGCCTTGATGAACCAGCCCATAGCAGCGCCCGGCAGCAATTGCGCGATCCCAAAACACGTTGGTTGAGAATTTCTCCGCAGGCGGATCGACCAGAATCCGCGGATGTAGAATTTGAATGCCCGTCCAGACAAAGGGCGCAATTCGTGAGGCTTTGCGGCGCGAAACCAGTCCGTTACCGTCAAGATGAAAATCACCACGGCCAGTGTGACAATGTGCGCGGGCGTGTGGCACCATCAACAACAGCGCGTCCATCGTCTCGTCATCCCAGCGCTGACGCAGCAGTTCGAGTGCCGAGACGGGGCCATCCACCCAATAATTATCGGCATTAATGCAAAAAAATGGTTCATCACCCAGCAGTGCTTTAGCATGTACCAGACCGCCACCTGTCTCGAGCAACTTGCTGCGCTCATCCGATATCATGAGTTCGAGCGAGGTGCAGCGCTTTGCCAGATGCGCCTCAAGGGCATCAGCGAGATAGTGAACATTCACGATTAGCCGTGAGACCCCTGCCGCCTGCACATAATCAATAACATGATCGATCAGCGGCTTGCCCATTACTTCCACGAGGGGCTTCGGCCGCGTGACCGTGAGAGGTCGCATCCGCTTACCCAAACCGGCGGCCATGACCATTGCAGTATTAATCAACGTCTTTGCTCCATGCCACGGCACGCGCCTCAATTGGTACATTTGCATCGAACCATGCGGCAACCGGTGCCAGAGCAGGATGGCGCAGGTCGCGGTCGAGATAGCGCCAAACGCGCGCTTGGAACTGCCGATAATGAGGCTTATTGTCACGCTTCCAGAGGCGCGTAAAAATGCCGAGGATTTTCACGTTTCGTTGCGCGCCAAGTATCGCATAGATCGCGTCAAACGCGTCTGATGGGGAGGCTATTGCCTTATAAAATTCGACCATTTTTGATTCGAGGGCTTCATCCACGTCACGTCGCGCGTCCTGCAACACGGACACCAAATCATAAGCAGGATGGCCAACCAAAGCATCTTGAAAGTCGAGGAGGCCAAGTCGCGTTGACGCCTGATCGGCAACCAGCATTATATTCTCAGCATGATAATCGCGGAGCACCATGACGGCTCGACCATCAGCTTCGACAAGGTTCAGCACCTCATCCCACGCTGTTACAAAGGCAGCTTCGTTGACCTTGATACCAACTGCCGGACAATACCATTCGGTGAACAGTGCCACCTCACGTTGGTACACGGCCCGATCATAGGGTGCCAACGGCGGCACATTACGCGTATGGAGATCACACAACAATGCGACCACGTCTTGATAAAGGCTCGCCTCACGAGAAGGTTCTGCTTCGAGCACCTCGCGGAGCCGCGCATCGCCGAAATCCTCAAGCAGAACGAGGCCCTGTGTCAAATCCTGCGAAATGATCTTCGGCGCGGCGAACCCGTTTGCATCAAGCCATCGCGCGACCTCAATAAAGGGACGCGGATCCTCATGTGGCGGCGGCGCGTCCATCAGGACGGCGCACGTCGCTCCATGCTTCACGCGAAAGTAACGACGAAACGAGGCATCTCCCGCTAGCGGCACGATTTCGGCGTCATCCCAGCCAATCGCTGCGAGAAATGGGTATGCATGGGGCGGCGGAGTCATCTGAGTGGCCATCGGTCTTTCCAAGACGGTGGCACCTGCGCTGTCAAGTGGCGTGACTCATCCGTGCGTACTTTGATGTGCAAATTTAGTCCGTCGCGGCGAAGTTTTGGCGGCAACAGCGCAGGCCATTCCACCAAAAGTGCTCCATCCATCACTGCTTCGTCGAGTCCCAGATCACTCAGTTCCTCGCTGTCGTCGATGCGATAAAGGTCAACGTGCCATACCGGGAGCCGAACGTCGGGAGGGAGATATGGAATAACCAACGGGAAGCTTGGGCTGGGGACATCGCCATCGAAACCTAGCCCGAGCAAAATGCCCTTGGCGAGGGCCGTTTTGCCTGCCCCTAGGGAACCATTCAGCATGACAACGTCACCAGCTCTTAACAATGCGCCGATTGTTCGCCCAAATGCCGTCGTTGCTTCCAATGTTGCGAGTTCCATTAGCGCGGCAATTCCACTGACACGGCCGTGCCCTGCCCCGGTTCCGATACCAGAGTCAGCGTACCGCCATGCGCCTCGACAAACTGTCGCGCGAGCGGCAGGCCCAAGCCTAGTCGCGCGCCATCCTGATCGCCATTCGGTCGCGCCGACACCGCGCGGCTAAAGCGATCCAAGGCCCGCGTCTGTTCGGCCATATCCATTCCAGGTCCGTTATCTGACACAACCAGCAAGGCACGTTTTGCGTTACCGCTCGCATGAAGGAGGACCCGCCCACCTGTCGGGGTGTAGCGCAGCGCGTTATCGAGCAAGTGTAAAAGCACCTGCTCCAAACGACGTCGATCCCCCTCGATCACACCCGCATTGCCATGAATATCGACTGCAAAATCGATCTGACTTCGCGTAGCGCGCGACTCCACACTCGCCGCCGCAGCGCGCGCTAAAGTCGGGAGGTCAACTGGCGCGCGTTCCATCGGTACAACGCTCGCGCCCTCCTGTGTCAGATCCAGGACGTTATCGACGAGACCGCTCAGCCGCTCAACCGAGTCCAGAATGGCCGTCACATAGTCATGCGCAAGCGGTTCGAGTGTGCCAGCATAGCCCTTCTCCAGCATCTCCGCAAAGCCGCCGATTGACGTGAGTGGCGTGCGCAATTCGTAGCTCATATTCGCGACGAATGCGGTCTTGATCTTATCAGCAGTCTCGAGTGCCTCCGCTTTGTCGCGCAACATGCGTTCGACTTTGCGGCTGTCAGTAATGTCTAGCATCGTAAACAGCGCATTGCCGTCAGGGAGAGGAACGGCGGCAAATTCGAAATGACGCCAGTCTTTAAGTGCCAGCCGACCGCTGCGCTGCTTTCGTTCTTGCGTCGCTGACCGAACCAATTCACGAATCAACGCGGCTCGTGACGGATTGGTGAGCATCGGCGCTGCCGCCTCAGCCAGTTTATCGACACTCGGGTGCGTCGAGAGGAAGCTCTCCTCAAAGCCCCAGGTTTCCCTAAACCGATTGTTCCAGAGATGCAGCCGACCATCCGCTTCAAAGACGCCCAGTGCCTCAAACAGATTATCGAAGGTGGCGGTGCGAACCCTTAGCAACGTGTCGCGTGCGCTCGCCAATTGAGCCTGTTCGGTGCGATCCTCGAAGATCAGCAAAAGTCCGCCATCGGGCAACGGTTGCGCAACCACCCTGAGATGCATGCCTCCCGGGAGCAGCCAACTCTCCTCACTGGGACCGGACGTGCTCGCGAACCAACCCCGACGTTCGCGCTTCCAATTCTGGAAATCGCGCACCTCTGGCACCCGCCCTGCCTCGCGCATGCGCTCGATAACGCGCTCAAATTCGGGTCGGTCCGCGATCCATTCGGGTTTAATCGCAAATAGCCGCTGGAATGGGAGGTTGCAAAAAACGAGCGACTGATCTGCGCCAAATTGCGCAACGCCGGCGGAAAGCTGGTCCAATGTGTCTCGCTGTGTCTGCACAAAACGCCGGAATGCCGCCTGGGCACGCTCAAGCTCATCGATATCAATCGCGTATCCTGCAACACCTGCATCCGCGAGCGGCACGTCGACGATACGCATCATCCGGCGCTGCCCGCCTATTGTTGCGGGAACGGAACGCTCAAGCGGGTTACCAGCGTCTCGGGCGGCAGCGGCAGCGGCGATCGGCCCTTGACCTCCGGTGGTTTCAACCAGCTCCAGGCCGCGCGCAACCGCATCCTCGGCATCCCTGGCTTCAACGGCACGTGCATATGCGCTGTTGACAAGCGTGAGGCGTAAATCGGGACTGCGATACCACATGGGCACCGGTGCAGCCTCAATGAGCGAGGCAAGCGAGTCCATCGACCTTCGGAGCGTCGCCACTTCGCTGCCCAACCGACCAATTTCAGACTGACTCTCCGTCGCGTCAAAGACCCAAAGGATGACGGCCCCGCTGCTTGCCAAGCCGCTGGACGCTTGCGCCCCACGCACCAACAGAGTGCGGGACGATCCGAGTACCCGAAAAGCACGCGCAAAGCTGCGGCCAGATTTTTGGCTGGCCGCCACATCAGCAACGAGCGCCTGCGCATCACTCAGCGACATCCCGACCCCATCACCACTCAAATCGGAGAGAAAGTTAGGAAGGCGCGGTAAACCGAGCCAGTCGGCGAGGCGCGACGGCGCTTCGATCCGACCATCTGCCTTTACCATCATCGGGAGTGCCGGCGCCGACTCTAGTAATAAAGCTAAGCGATCTGCCTGGTTGGTGGCGAATATCGCCCGTCGCCGGAGCTGCAATCCCGTAATAACGGCCCAACTTGCAGCCACCAGCCAAACCAGCATCGCGCCGCCGATCAGGGCAATCTTGGCAGAGGAGAGTGTAATCATTTGGTCATAGAACGTGTCATGGTCCTCTCTTAATCACTGTTACGGCTGACGGAAAGCCAAACTACGAATCTGCTTAAGGTTCGCCAAAGGGCGTGATATTAAGATCGGGAAAATAGGAGGTCGCTATCATGCTCATCACCACGACGGAGAATATTCAAGGGCACCGCGTCATCGAGACCAAAGGACAAGTGTTTGGCGTCGTGGTCCGCAGCCGTGGTCTTGGCGGTAACTTTGTGGCTGGACTTCGAGCCATTTTCGGCGGCGAAATTAAGGAATACACAGCACTTCTCGAGGAGACACGTCGCCACGCAATCGACCGGATGGTCAGCAACGCGAGCTTGATGGGCGCAAATGCAATTGTGATGATGCGGTTCGATTCGACCGAAATCATGCAAACGATGAGCGAGATCGTCGCCTACGGCACCGCTGTCGTGATCGAGTAGCAACGCACGATGCGTAAAGCCATGATCTGGATTATAGGTATCCTGCTCACGATTACCGTCCTCGCGATCATTGCTGGCACTGCGCAACTCTTTGGTTTTGCGCTCGTCCTTGCGATTCTCATGTCCGGGCTTGTTTTCGAGCAATTCAGATATGCGCGTCTTCGGAGCGAAATGCCCGACAGGCGTTTCAAACCCAATGGCGAGCGCTTTATCGATCCCGAAACGGGTAAGCCGGTGACGGTCTATCACGACCCCGCCACCGGCGAACGCGTTTATGTTGCCGATCGGAGTGATCAATAACGGTAATGATCGGGCTTGAACGGGCCTTGCTGTGGCACACCAATATATGAGGCCTGCTTTGGCGTCAGGGTCGTTAGCTTGACGCCCAATTTCTCAAGGTGCAACATGGCAACCTTCTCATCGAGATGCTTTGGCAGAACATAGACCTCATTCTTGTAATGATCGCCACGCGTCCAAAGCTCGATTTGTGCCAGCACTTGGTTGGTGAAGCTCGACGACATCACAAATGAAGGGTGACCCGTCGCACAACCCAGATTTACCAAGCGGCCCTTCGCGAGCACAATGATCTGCTTGCCATCAGGGAATTCGACCAAATCGGTGCCGGGCTTCACTTCCGTCCATTTATAGTTGCTGAGAGCAGCGATCTGGATTTCCGAATCAAAGTGACCGATGTTGCAGACGATGCTCATCGGCTTCATCGCCTTCATATGGTCGGCTGTGATCACGTCGGCATTGCCGGTCGCCGTTACAAAGATGTCGGCACGGGTCACCGCTTCGTCCATCGTAACGACTTCATAGCCTTCCATTGCCGCTTGAAGCGCACAGATCGGATCAACCTCCGTCACCATGACGCGCGCGCCACCCTGCCGCAGTGATGCAGCGGAGCCTTTTCCGACGTCACCGAAGCCCGCAACACAGGCAACTTTGCCGGCCAGCATCACATCGGTTGCACGACGAATGGCGTCAACAAGTGACTCCTTGCAGCCATACAAATTGTCGAACTTCGACTTCGTCACCGAATCATTCACATTGATGGCGGGGAACGGGAGTTCACCCTTTTTGGCGATCTCGTAAAGGCGATGAACGCCTGTGGTGGTTTCTTCTGAAACGCCCTTCAGCGCCTTGACGGTCGCCGTCAGATAGCCAGGCTTTTTCGCAACGAACGCCTTGAGCGCGCGCTGAAACTCAATTTCTTCCTCATTCTCAGGCTCACCAAAGGACTGCCCCGCTTCAAGCTTCGCACCCCAAAGCGCGAACATGGTCGCATCACCACCATCATCGAGAATGATGTTCGCGGTGGTCTCGTCACCCCAATCAAAAATATCGCCGACATAGTCCCAATAGTCGGCAAGGCTCTCGCCCTTAATGGCGAACACGGGAATGCCTTTGGCAGCGATTGCCGCCGCCGCATGGTCTTGCGTCGAGAAAATATTGCAGGTGGCCCAGCGAACTTCGGCACCAAGATCAACGAGCGTCTCGATCAGGACAGCTGTCTGGATCGTCATATGCAACGAACCAACAATGCGTGCCCCTGTTAATGGCTTGGACGCACCAAATTCTGTCCGGAGCGCCATCAGTCCGGGCATCTCGGTTTCTGCAATATTAATCTCTTTGCGACCGAAATCAGCAAGTGCGATGTCGGCGATACGGTAAGTGGCGGCCATTGTTCAATCTCCAGCGCTGGGCGTTTAACTGGGTTCCCCCTAGCCGTTGGACGCTCAAGATGCAAATATAAACATGTCTTTATATGTTCATTTATGATGTTTCACGCGACGCACGACGCGCTTCGCGATAAACGGGGCCAGCGGTTTGAGCGGACATGCCCCACCGATCAATGTCGGATTGATGTTTGCCAGCTCTGCAACACTGGATAAGCCTTCAACAGTCCCACCCGTGGTGATCCCGGATTGAATAAGCGACGCCACCTGCGCGCATGATTCCCCAGCCACACCACCACCATATTTATTGGCAACAGAAATTGCGTAATTGTCATATAGCTTTGCATTGCCGCGGAAATGTGCCTTTACAATCTTCGACACTGATTTGATCGGCTTGGCTGTCGATTGCGTAAATTGGTCGTATTGTGACTGAACGGTCGTATCTTGCAAACGGCAACGGAGCGATTCGACATTGAGCTTGATGCTCAATTCGTTGACCTTCGCAGCTGTGATCTCTGGCACCGACCAACAGCGCGACACGATCACCGCCTGTGATTTGGCATCAACGACGCTTCCGATCGCTATCGATGAGAGCAAGACAATGGACGATACTTTTGATCCGATACGCAATTCAAACACTCCCAGCTTAAAACTATCAACACGTCTCGCGTCGCCTGTCTTGCAATCGCAACATGCAAACGCGACATAGCACACATCCGACTCAACGATAAAAGGACGATAGCATGACAATTTCCGTTGGTGACACCCTCCCCACAACAACATTCATGGAAATGACCGCCGAAGGGCCCCGCCCTGTCGCAAGCGAGGACTATTTCAAGGGTCGTCGCGTCGCGGTCTTCTCGGTTCCGGGTGCTTTTACGCCGACTTGCTCTGCGCGCCATCTGCCTGGGTTCGTTGATAAGCTCGACGAACTAAAAGCTAAAGGCATTGACGAAGTTGCCTGCACCGCCGTCAATGATGCGTTCGTGCTCGGCGCATGGGCAAAGTCAGCGAACGCTGATGGTAAAGTCACGATGCTCGCTGACGGCAATGGCGATTTTGCCAAAAATATTGGCTTGACCATGGACGGCAGCAAATTCGGCCTCGGTCTTCGCGGCAGCCGCTGGTCGATGGTCGTTAATGACGGCAAGGTCGAGACTTTGAACGTCGAAGAAGGTGGTGCGTTTGAAGTCAGCTCAGCGGAGCATCTGCTCGGCCAACTCTAAACTAACGCTTGGCGACGGCATCACACGATGCCTCGCCAGATGCGGGGCTGATCCCGGCGCGCTCGGCCAGATCCTCGAGATCGGCTAACCCGCGCTGTGGGTCGGCTGCGGCACGCGTGAGCTCCGCAAGGTCTGTACACGACATTCCCGGAACCCCAGCACCGTAGCGGTTCGCGATCGACGTGATAAAGCGATAATAGGTGTCGGCGCTGATCATACGACGCTGTAGCGTCAATGCCGCAACCATCAATTTCCCCCGATGGTTCGATACGAACTCACCATAGCTGTTTTGGAATTCGACGCCCACTAAGCGGCAGCGCAACGACGAAACCATCAACATTTCGTCCAACGTGCGGATCTTCGCGGCACTCAGTTCCTCGTTCGACCAACAGCTGCTCGCTGCGGACTGGCTGGCGACGGATAACGCGATCAACATTGCGATAAATCGGGTGTACATGAGGGAACCTCCCTTTGACCACCTGATAATCGAGCTCACCCGCTGATAATCGGTAAACTCATTCCGTATATGCTTTGGTAACGACAGATTCTGATCATAGACAAACGGGATCGCTAGCCGCTAGGGAAACCGCATGATCCTCGTGCTCGATAATTATGACAGCTTCACCTACAATCTTGTGCATTATTTGCTCGAGCTGGGCGCGGCGGTAGAAGTTTTGCGCAACGATGCCATCTCGGCAACGCAAGCAATGCAAATGGGTGCCGACGCCTATCTGATTTCACCGGGGCCATGTACGCCGAACGAGGCGGGCATCACGCTTGATCTGGTTGCGGCGTGTGCGGCGGCGAAAGCGCCACTGTTGGGCGTGTGCCTCGGCCATCAGGCGATCGGTCAATATTTTGGTGGCAGCGTCGTGCGGGCGCCGACTTTGATGCACGGCAAAACCTCGCCCATCGATCACGACAATAGCGGAATTTTTGCAGGGCTGCCCTCCCCGTTCACGGCGACGCGCTACCATTCCTTGATCGTTGACGACGTTCCGCCAGTGCTGCACGTCAATGCGCATGCCGATGATGGCATGGTGATGGGTTTCCACCACGCAACGCTTCCGATCCACGGCGTGCAGTTCCATCCCGAGAGTATTGCAACCGAGCATGGGCACGCGATGCTCGCAAATTTCATGCGGCTTGCAGGCATTCCGGTTACGGGGCACGCGTGAGTCAGCTCAGTTTGACCGAGCTTCGTGACGGCTTCGCGCGGCTGCTGACCGACGATTCGCAGCACCGGATGACGGAGAACGAAGCGCGTGACTGGCTCGTGTTGACACGATCCCCTGAGAACATCGCGCCGAGCATTGCCGTCGCTGCCGCCGTCCTTCGCGAACAAATGCGCGTTGTTGCCGCGCCATCGGCAGCAATTGATGTTTGCGGTACGGGTGGCGATGGCCAACACACGCTTAACATCTCAACGGCGGTAGCGATTGTTGTCGCTGCCTGCGGTGTGCCGGTTGCGAAGCACGGTAACCGCGCGGCGTCGTCTAAAGCGGGCGGTGCGGACACGCTGGAAGCGCTTGGACTCAACCTTGATCGCGCGTCAGCGAAAGCGTCGGCGACACTCGATGAATTGAATATTGCATTTCTATTTGCAGCCAAGCACCATCCGGCATTGGCGTGGCTTGCCCCGATCCGCAAAGAATTGAGCACGCCAACGATTCTGAACTACATTGGCCCCCTGTGTAATCCTGCGCGCGTGACGCGACAGATGGTCGGCGTACCGAATGAGACCGTGTTCGACATTTTCAAGGGTATCCCGTGGGCAGAGAGTTTGGGCATGGAACGGATTATGCTCGTCACAGGCAGCAGTTATTCCAATGGCACCAGCATTGACGAGATTGCGACATTTGGTTCCACTAAAATCGGCGGGTTCAGGCTGCCGCATTGGGTGGGTGATCACGTGACACCCGCAATGGCAGGGATCGGTGAGCATCCAATTGACGCCATCCGTGGCGGTGACCCAGCGTATAATGCGCATGCCTTGCGCCAACTGTTGATAGGCGACCCCGATCAAAATATGGCGTATCGCGATGCCGTTCTCATTAATGCCGCAGGTGCTTTGATCGTTGCGGGCGAATTGGAAAACTGGCGCGACGGCGTTGAGGAAGCGCGCGAGGCGATTGATAAAGGGCTTGCGCTGACATTGCTCGATTGCTGGATTAAATGTTGTGAATAGAACCTCGAAAACCGACCTACTAGCCCAAATTTGCGCGATGACGCGCGATGAGGTTGCGCTGCGCAAGGCCCAAAAGTCGGTCGCTGACTTGGAGGCGCAAGCGGCGCTGCAAACCTCGCCCCGCGGCTTTCGATCCGCGCTTGCCGCCAAGGCCGCAACAGGATTTGGCCTGATTGCAGAAATCAAGCGTGCATCGCCGTCCAAAGGCCTCATTCGAGCGGACTTTGATCCGCCGAGTCACGCAAGCGCTTATCAAATGGGTGGGGCTGCCTGCCTATCGGTCTTAACCGACACGCCTTATTTTCAGGGTTCTGACGCCGATCTTGTCGCGGCGCGAGCGGCGTGTGACCTTCCTGTTTTGCGCAAAGATTTCATGGTTGATCCATGGCAAGTCGCTGAAGCGCGTTCTTTGGGTGCCGATGCCATACTAATCATCATGGCGGCAGTTGATGATGCACTAGCAGCTGAGCTCGATGATGCCGCGCGCACTTTCCGGATGGATGCTCTCGTCGAAGTCCATAGCGCTCAGGAGTTGGAACGCGCGCTGCGGCTGAAATCAAGGCTTATCGGTGTCAACAACCGCAACCTGAAGACATTCGAGGTCGACTTCAAGCATACCTATGAGCTCGTCAGTCAAGCGCCGGTCGATTGTACGTTTGTCGCCGAGAGCGGGATTAATTCGCACGCCGATCTTACCGCAATGGGTGAACATGGGGTGCGCTGCTTTCTGGTGGGCGAGAGCTTGATGCGTCAAAGCGATGTCGCAGCTGCAACATCTGCGTTGCTCGGCCGATGACAAAACTCACTCATCTCAATGACGCGGGAGCGGCCCATATGGTCGATGTGTCGGCAAAACCTGACACGTCACGGGTTGCGGTCGCACGCGGGGTCATCCTCATGAGCGCCGACGCAACAAAGGCCATCCGCGAGAGCAGTGCAAAAAAGGGGGATGTTCTTGCAGTCGCGCGTGTTGCCGGGATTATGGCCGCGAAAAGGACGAGCGAGTTGATTCCGCTGTGCCACCCGCTTGCGCTGACGTCGGTCAGCATCGACTTTTCGGTTGATGAGCAAAGCATTACCGCTACGGCGACGACGAAGACGAACGGCCCCACCGGCGTGGAGATGGAGGCGTTGACCGCCGTTTCGGTCGTGTTGTTGACGTTATATGATATGGTCAAAGCAATAGATAAATCGATGCAAATTAATGAAATCACCTTGCTGACCAAGAGTGGCGGGAAGTCAGGTGATTGGCAGCGCGCTGTATGATCAGTCTCGCTGAGGCGCTGCATCGTGTTTTGACTTTGGCGCAGCCGGTAGATGTTGAAACTGTGCCGCTCCACCAAGCATTGGGTCGTTTTACCGCAAAGAGCGTCGCCGCCGCTCGGTCACAGCCAGCGCGTGATATTTCTGCGATGGATGGCTATGCGGTGCGCGCAGCGGACGGGATAAAGCGACGGAGGGTTATCGGTGAGTCGGCAGCGGGCGCACCTTTCACAGGAACCGTGCAAGACAATGACGCGGTGCGCATTTTTACGGGCGCTGCGCTACCGGAGGGCGCCGATTGCGTTGTCATCCAGGAAAACGTTGAGCGACTTGGTGATGAAATTAGCTTTTCGCAATCCGAACCACTGAGTCCCGGCGCCAATATTCGCCCGAAAGGCGCGGATTTCTTGACAGGCGATATGCTGGTCGAGCGCGGTCAACCCCTGACCGCCGCGCGCATTGGGCTGCTCGCTGCTGCTGGCCACGCGAGCGTGAATGTCCGCAGGCCTGTCCGCGTCGCAATGCTCTCCACAGGAAATGAGTTGGTTCCAATCGGCATCGAAGCTGGGCCGGATAAGCTGCCGGCATCAAATGCATTGATGCTCGCGGCACTATTAGTTGACCTTCCCGCTATCGTAGATGATCTCGGTATCGCCAGCGATAGCGTTGTCGCAATTGCCGATCGTATTTCCGCTGTTCCGCAGGCTGACATTGTGGTGACCATCGGCGGCGCATCAGTGGGTGATTATGATCTTGTCCAGCCCGCGTTGCGGCATTTGGGCGCTCAGGTCGACTTTTGGAAAGTCGCGGTGCGCCCGGGAAAGCCGCTGCTTGCAGGGCGGTTGGGCACTCAAATTATCCTCGGGCTCCCCGGAAATCCGGTATCTGCATATGTGACCGCGCTCCTGTTTCTCAAACCGCTTGTCGCCTATCTGTCTGGTGCCGAAGCGCCCTTACCCACAACGATGCGCTATCCTCTCGCTACTGGACTTCCGGCCAATGGCAGTCGCACCGACCATCTGCGGGCGATGATCGAAATTGACGGAATAAAGCCATTATCAAGCCAAGATAGTGCGGGTCTCGCGGCGCTTGCCAAAGCTGACGGGCTCATCGTGCGACAACCCAATGCCCCCCCCGTTGTCGCCGGTGAAATAGTCGATGTGATTTTATTGTGACATCTGCGCTTGACAGGTTTTCATCCGTTGCTTAAATGTTCCACAGTTGTTCAACTTGAGGAACGCGACAATGCTCACCCGCAAACAACATGAACTCCTAATCTACATTCATGACCGCTTGGCCGATGACGGCATTTCGCCCTCATTTGAGGAAATGAAGGACGCGCTCGGGCTGAAATCAAAGTCCGGTGTGCACCGGCTGATTTCTGCTCTGGAAGAACGCGACTTTATTCGTCGGCTGCCAAATAGGGCGCGCGCACTTGAGGTTTTGAAAATTCCGGAGCGCGGCGAAGTGAAAGGCGTTAAACCGGCTGTCGTCGCGGAGCCCACAATACGTTCACTGCCGCAACCCGCAAATGATGTGATCGAATTGCCGCTCCATGGGCGTATCGCCGCTGGCTTGCCCATCGAGGCGCTCGAAGGGCAGAGTTCACTCGCCGTTCCCGCTGCATTGTTGGGGTCGGGTGAGCATTACGCGCTCGAGGTTTCGGGGGACTCAATGGTCGAAGCGGGCATTCTCGACGGCGATTATGCGCTCATGAAGCGAACCGATGTGGCGCGTGACGGTGAGATTGTGGTGGCGCTGATTGATGATGTGGAAGCGACGCTGAAATATTTCCGCAAAGAAGGCGGGATGATTCGCCTTGATCCGGCAAACCGCGCTTATGAGCCACAACGCTATATGCCGCGACAGGTGCGCGTGCAGGGCAAGCTTGCCGGGCTGTTGCGCAGATATTAAGTCGAACCGGTTGGCGCTCCGACCTAAGCTAATCGCCAATTTCCTCGCGACGCACTGTATCGGCAGCCAGCGCGGTGCTTCGGGCCAGCCATGGATGCTCGTCATATGGGGGTTTGCTGGTTTCAACTTCTGGTGTGTTGAGGTTGATCGCCAGCCCTCCTGTTTTCCGTAAAAATGTTCGGTCGGCCTTGATCCAGCGTGGCTGGCATGCGGATGGCAAGCGTCGATCACTGATAACAATATCGGACTTATCGCAAAGCGCGATGAATGGCTTCCATGGCAAGTTATAAGGGCTCTTCGTCGTTATAATTGTCCAGTCCCGCCCGCCGCGATTTAGGACGGTTCGGCAGAGATCATCATTGCATTGTGCTTGGGCCGCGTCACTCAATGGTGTCAGCGGTCCAGCATAACCTTCGCGTGCAGCAAGTTGTGATCGCACATAGTCATGCGCTCTGTCGCGTAAAATGGCGATATGTTGGGCGTCCATCCGCACGATCATGTGACGGCCATCGTCGGTAATCAGCAGGTCTGGCGGCGGCATCAAAAGAGCCCATCCGATACCAATCACTGCAGGGACCAGTCCCCAATACCGCGCCCGCGACTTCCACAGCATCAACCAAAGCCCGCCGAACGACACCAACCAAAAGGCGAGAATGGGAACCTCGGGCAGCATCGTAACCGCTCCAGGGATACCAGCAACGGTATCAGAAATCCAAAGCAGCACATGCAGCCCAAGATTTGCCAACCACCAGAACGGCGCGCTCAAGTGAATCGGCTCGAACACAAGCCCAAGCGCCTCCATCGGCATGATGAAAAACGTCGTCAGCGGAATTCCGATGATGTTGGCAAACGCACCATAAATGCCGGATCGATGGAAATGAAAAAAGGCAATCGGTGCCAAGGCCGTCTCAACCACGGCACCAGTGATCACTAATGAAGCCGCCTCTCGACAAATTCTGGCCGCGAAATGTTCGTCATCACGCTTCTGCATAAAGGTTCGAACCCTCGGGTGTTCGTTGAATGCGATGATCGAGGTCACCGCGATAAAGCTCAGATGGAAACTTGGCCCGACCAATGCCTCAGGCCACAAAACAAGCACCACAATCGCGCCTGACGCGACCAATCGGAGTGTCACAGCCTCGCGTCCCAATACGACGCCCAGAATGACGAGCAACGCTGCCACGCAAGAGCGGATGGTGGGCACCTCGGCTCCTGTTATGACCGTGTAAAAAATCCCCATTCCGGCGCCCATCGTCGCGGCAACGCCGATCAATGGGATCCGAAGCGCGAGAAACGGAAAAAGGGCCAACAGCCGCATGGTGATCAGCATCGTGCCGGTCACGGCAACGGTGATGTGAAGCCCGCTCACTGACACGAGATGCGTCAAGCCGCTTGCGCGCATCGAGTTTTCATCGGCGGGTGATATTGCCCCGCGGTCTCCGGATATGAAGGAAGCGCCAATACCACCGGCGCTGCCGGGCATACGTTCTAGCAGCAATCGCGTGAGCTTATCGTGCAACGTATCACCGACTTTGACAGGTGGCCCGAGCCGCATAACCTTATCGATCGCATGGCCGGTCGCGCCGAGCCCCAAAAACCAAGCGCCGCGCGCAAAATCATAGCCGCCCGGGAGCGATGCCGTGGGCGGCGGTAACAGCCTTGCGCGCAGCCGGACCCGTTCGCCTTGCACCAAGCCCGCCGGCATATCTTTTGTATCGACATTAACGCGCAACAGCGGCGGCAAATGAACATCATCGGGCGCGAGCGTCAATCGAACGCGATCGCGGGCACCCTGCACCTCACTTTGCTCGACTTTTGCTGTGAATTCAGTGATTGTCGCTTTCGTCAGCACGGGTGCGCCGACACTCCATGCCCGCAGCCAAATCAGACCGCACCCCAAGGAAACACACAACCCCCAAACCATGAGTGCGCGACCGACGCGACGATGACTGCCGATTGAAAAGCCAATCATCGCGAGGGCGACGCCACAAATGATAACCGCGAGCCATTCCACCCGCAACGGCAGCCCGAACCAAAGGCCGATGCCGGTACCGATCGCAACCGGCACCCACAGTGCCAATTGATCGCGCTCAAGTTCGAGCCAAGATTCCAAGCGATCAAAGATCATTCGGACACGCCGCGACAACGCCATTTGAAGCGTTTCAAAAGCCATGCTACGAGCGCTCGCGGTCAGTTCGGCCATGCGATAATGTTCAGGATAAAATGTGTGGTTGCAAGCTCTGATCAACAAATGATTGTTACGCGTTTTGCGCCCTCGCCCACAGGTTTCCTCCACATCGGCGGCGCACGAACAGCGCTGTTCAACTGGCTTTACGCGCGCGGTCGCGGCGGAAAGTTCCTGTTGCGGATCGAGGACACTGACACCGCGCGGTCCACCCAAGCCGCTGTCGATGCAATCTTGGACGGAATGACCTGGCTCGGGCTGGACTGGGACGGCGACGCCGTTTTCCAAAGTCATAATGCCCGCCGTCACGCCGAGGTCACGCACGCGCTGCTGGCCAATGGGCATGCGTATCGGTGCTATGCGACGCCCGAAGAACTTGAAGAGATGCGCGCGCAACAACGCGCGGCAAAGCTTCCGTTGCGCTATGACGGCCGCTGGCGCGATCGTGTTCCGACTGCCGAAGAGGCGGCGCGCCCGTCCGTTATCCGGCTGCGTGCGCCTCAGACGGGCTCCATCAGCATAACCGATCAGGTGCAAGGTCTGGTTACGGTCAATTGTTCCGAACTTGACGATTTCGTGCTCCTGCGCTCCGATGGCAGCCCGACCTATATGTTGAGCGTCGTGGTCGACGATCATGATATGGGGGTTACACACGTCATTCGTGGCGACGACCATCTCAACAACGCCTTCAGACAATTGGTTCTTGTCCGCGCGATGGGGTGGCCTGAGCCAATTTATAGCCATGTTCCGCTCATTCACGGCGCCGATGGTGCCAAGCTTTCCAAGCGCCACGGTGCGCTTGGTGTTGACGCGTATAGGGATGAGCTTGGGATGCTGCCCGAGGCGGTGTGTAACTATCTGCTCCGGCTAGGCTGGGGACATGGCGACGACGAAATTATTACGCGAGAGCAAGCACTTGTGTGGTTTGATATTGCAGATGTGGGTCGATCCGCTTCGCGATTTGATCTGAAAAAGCTCGAAAACCTGAATGGGCATTACCTTCGCGAGGCCGATGACCATCGGCTGGCAAGTTTGTGTGAACCGCAAATCGAGGCACATATCGGGACTTCGCTGACAACCGCCCAACATGACGTGCTTGTGCGCGCCATGCCCGATTTGAAGGCGCGGGCGAAGTCTGTAACCGCGCTCGCCGAAGGCGCGTATTTTCTGTTTGAAACACGTCCCCTCGTGCTATCGGAAGGGGCACAATCATTGCTCACGCCTGATGGCATCGCACTGCTTGACTCGTTGGCGCGCGCGCTTAAGGACGAGAGCCAGTGGACCGAGGCGGCGCTCGAATCAGCCGTCCGACAGGTTGCTGAGGATGGCGGGATTGGTCTTGGTAAAGTGGCACAACCGTTGCGAGCTGCGCTGACGGGTCGAACAACTTCACCGGGCATTTTTGAAGTTCTTGTCTTACTCGGGCGTGACGAAACGCTCGGACGGCTTGGCGATTGTCTCAACAGCGCCGGAATCGGCGTCGAGAAAGGGAAGTAAATGACTGATAAAACCGCTATGATAACGGTCGGAAACGTGTCGCACGATTATCCGGTTAAGTCGGGTTCCGTTGGCCCTGATGTCATTGATATCCGAAAATTGTACGCACAGACTGGCGCTTTTACCTTTGATCCTGGTTTTACATCAACCGCAAGCTGCGAGTCGGGCCTGACCTATATCGATGGCGACGCCGGCATTTTGCTCCACCGTGGCTACCCGATTGATCAGTTGGCCGAGAATTCCAGTTTCATGGAAGTTGCCTATCTGCTGCTGAACGGTGAGCTGCCTGACCGTGCTGAGCTGACAAAATTCACGACAACGATCAGCCGTCACACGATGCTGCATGAACAACTGCTCATGTTCTACCGCGGATTCCGACGGGATGCGCACCCGATGTCGATCATGTGCGGCGTTGTCGGTGCCTTGTCGGCATTTTATCATGACTCAACGAATATCCATGACGCGCATCAGCGGATGATTGCCTCACACCGCCTGATTGCGAAGATGCCGACTATTGCAGCTGCGGCCTATAAATATTCGGTCGGGCAACCGGTGATGTATCCCGATAATTCGCTCAGCTACACTGGCAACTTCCTGCGCATGACATTCGGCGTTCCGGCCGAAGAATATGTCATCGATCCGGTGATCGAGGACGCGCTGGACAAAATTTTCATCCTTCATGCTGACCACGAGCAGAATGCATCAACGTCCACAGTGCGGTTGGCAGGTTCATCGGGGGCGAACCCATTCGCCTGTATTGCCGCTGGAATTGCGTGTCTCTGGGGGCCAGCGCATGGCGGAGCAAACGAGGCTGCGCTCAATATGCTCCGTGAGATTGGCACGGTGGATCGCATTCCTGAATATATTGCTCGTGCTAAAAACAAGGATGATCCATTCCGGCTGATGGGCTTCGGCCATCGCGTTTATAAGAACTATGATCCTCGCGCAAAAGTGATGCAGAAAACGGCGAATGACGTGCTGAATAAGCTCGGATTGACCGATCCTGTGTTCGATGTCGCACGCGAGCTCGAACATATCGCGCTCAACGACCCCTATTTTGTCGAAAAGAAGCTATACCCGAACGTCGATTTCTATTCAGGCGTGATCCTTTCAGCAATCGGCTTCCCGACGACGATGTTCACGGTGTTGTTTGCCCTTGCCCGTACCACGGGTTGGGTTGCGCAATGGAATGAGATGATCTCCGACCCCGAACAGAAGATTGGGCGCCCGCGTCAGCTCTACACGGGCCCAACTGAGCGCGAATACATTCCCGTCGATAAGCGTTAACCGCTTACTGGGAGTGCGCCGTACCGTGCGGCGACGAAGCACTGGGCAGGGTCAACAGAAAACGGGCCCCCTGCCCTGGAGCGCTGTCGACGCTAATATCGCCACCCATCGCGCGCGCCAATTTGCGTGAAATGTAAAGGCCGAGCCCCGTTCCGCCGGGTTCATTCGTGTCCAGCCGCGCAAACTTTTCAAAGATGCGCTCATGCGCATCGCTGGGTATTCCCTTGCCTTGGTCAGCAACGATAAGTGCCGCCAAGTCGCCTTCCTGTTCGGTGCGAACCCAGACCACCGACCCTGCCGGCGAATAGCGGACCGCGTTGCCGATGAGATTGACCAGAATCTGCAAGATCCTGCGAAAATCACCACGCGCCATCATCACATCATCATGCGAAGGCGCATCGACCCGTACATTGCAGTCAGCAGCGCGGACACGCAGCAGGTTGGCCGCCCGCCGCGCAAGATCTGCTAGATCGACTTCGTCATGATCAATCTTGAAGTCGGCTGACTCGATCGTCTGCACGTCAGTCAAATCATTGACCAGTCCCAAAAGATGTCGACCTGCCGCTGCGATGTCGTGTGCATAGTTGACATAGTCATGTTCAATCGGCCCGTCAGCGAGCACGCCGATTGAATCGGCTTGAGCGACAATGCGCTCGAGCGGCGGACGCAGCGCGGCATTGAGTTCGTGCGCGAACCCCTTGGGCTCAGTTCGCTGCGCTATCATCGCGGCAGGTTGGGCACTATCGTGTAACGAGATGCCTTGTTCCTTCGACAATTGCGAAGTCACCCTGCCCCGCCAACCTATGAACCGCTTTTCTTCATTATAAACTGGCAAAGCAGCGAGGATGAACGACTGATCGTCCGGCTCAACCCGCGCGGCTTGGCCGCTGAATGCAGTCCGCGTCGCCAGACTTCGGATCAATGGGACACGCCCATCATTATCAGCTTCAAGGGTGAACACATCGTCGATAAACTGCCCCACTGCCAATAGCGGGTTAGACTGGGGATCGACGCGCGTCATACAGAGCGCGGCATCCGACTCCCAGAATATTTCCATTTGTTGAACGCCTTGATCAACCCCAAAGCGCCGTTGCGCGCTCTTCTGTGTA
>Ga0007825_1000021_pt1 | contig 66354 bp, 58 predicted proteins | sample CryBogCBE13Jul09_FD_71229 | JGI IMG/M metagenome (GOLD analysis project Ga0007825, IMG submission 71229) | Freshwater microbial communities from Crystal Bog, Wisconsin, USA - CBE13Jul09 | ecosystem: Environmental > Aquatic > Freshwater > Lake | place: Crystal Bog, Wisconsin, USA | collected... | reverse complement strand
GTAAATTGGACGGCAAAGGTATGCTTAATCCATTTTCTAACAAAATAAAAAGGTGTTTTTTTCAACAAAATAAGGGCTTTGGGGCAAAAAAAATCCCCTCAAATTGCTTTGAGGGGACCCTTTTACCTTTTTCCTTCTAACTCAGTTTCTCTACCTGCATGTAATTTAATTCCACTGGGGTAGATCGACCGAAGATCTTCACGGTCACTTTCAATTTCTTCTTTTCTTCGTTCACCTCTTCGATGACACCATTAAAGTCATTGAAAGGTCCCTCAATTATTTTGATCGTTTCGCCAATAATGAATGGTTCGCTGATAGATCCGCCCATGTCGTTCATCTCATCAACCTTACCCAACATTTTATTAACCTCCGATTTTCTTAAAGAAATAATATTTCCTTTTGACCCTTTTCCGTCTGTCAAAAAGTGCATCACATTTGTAATGTTACTGATATGCATAACAATGTCATCTGCAATGGGAGCCTTGTTATCAATCACTTCCATCATTACATATCCTGGGAAATAGTTTTTTTCGCGCATTACTTTTTTACCGTTTTGCACTTTGTAAACTTTCTCCATTGGTAAGAAGACTTGCTTTACAATATTTGACCAGCCGTTTCTTACGATATCTTTATCTAGATACTCTTTAATCTTCTTTTCTTTTCCACTTACAACACGCAATACATACCATTTTGTATCTGGAGCAGCAGGCGCAGTCGCATTTGTATCTATTGATTGTACTTCTGTTTCCATGTTTACTTAAATAATGAGTAGATCAACTTTACAAATTGGTTACTAGAGAAATCCATGATCCAAACCATGGCAGTAATGATAACTGTTGCTACCAACACTATCACAGTACTTTGCTGTAAATTAGCCCATGTAGGCCATGTTACTTTTTCTTGTAACTCTAAGTAACTTTCTTTAAAGTAGTTGCCTATTTTGTTCATAATAATACTGTTTATTCTTCTTTATCTCCGTCAAAAATTTTGCTAAATATAGTAAAATTTCTTTGCACGGGCACTAGGATTCGAACCCAGATCAAAGGTTTTGGAGACCCGTATGCTACCGTTGCACCATGCCCGTATGAACCAAAAGTCTTTGATAAAAGCTTGCGCTAAAACCAAAGACTTTCAGTTATATGTTTAGTTAAATTACTTAACGATTTCAGTAACTTGACCAGCGCCTACAGTTCTACCACCCTCACGGATCGCAAACTTAAGACCTTTTTCCATTGCGATAGGTTGGATCAACTTAACGCTGATGCTAACGTTATCACCTGGCATTACCATCTCAGTTCCTTCTGGTAAAGTACACTCTCCAGTAACGTCCGTAGTACGGAAGTAGAATTGAGGACGGTATTTATTAAAGAATGGAGTATGACGTCCACCTTCTTCTTTTGATAATACGTAAACTTCAGCTTTGAAGTCAGTATGTGGAGTGATCGTTTTAGGAGCACAGATTACCATACCACGACGGATATCTTTTTTCTCGATACCACGTAATAATAAACCTGCGTTATCACCTGCTTGACCTTGATCCAATAATTTTTTGAACATCTCAACACCTGTTACAGTTGAGCTCATTGGAGCATCCATCAAACCTACGATTTCTACAGCCTCACCCACTTTGATGATACCTCTTTCGATACGACCTGTAGCAACTGTACCACGACCTGTGATCGAGAATACGTCCTCTACAGACATCAAGAATGGTTGATCGATAGGACGTGGAGGCAATGGAATGTAGCTATCTACAGCGTCCATTAACTCAGTCACTTTATCTACCCATTGTTGCTCACCAGCTAAAGCGCCAGTTGCAGAACCACGGATGATTGGAGTGTTGTCACCATCGAAACCGTAAGATGATAATAAATCACGGATTTCCATTTCAACTAAGTCTAACAATTCAGCATCGTCAACTAAGTCTACTTTGTTCATGAATACAACGATCTGAGGTACACCTACCTGACGTGCTAACAAGATGTGCTCTTTTGTTTGTGGCATAGGACCATCTGTAGCAGCAACTACTAAGATAGCACCGTCCATTTGAGCAGCACCTGTAATCATGTTCTTCACATAGTCAGCGTGACCTGGACAGTCAACGTGCGCATAGTGACGAGTATCAGTTTGGTATTCTACGTGTGCAGTATTGATAGTGATACCACGCTCTTTTTCTTCTGGTGCACCATCAATTTCATCGTAGTTTTTCTTAGCAGCTAAACCTCTTTTAGACAATACGTCTGTGATGGCAGCTGTCAATGTTGTTTTACCATGGTCAACGTGGCCAATGGTACCAACGTTTACGTGAGGTTTCTCCCTCTTAAAGGTCTCTTTAGACATCTTTATTAATTTTTGTTTTTTTTATAATCGCCGTCAATAGACCACCGAGTCCATCGACCATAGCTTTAGTTTTTTGTCAACCCTTTGAGCCGTTGATGAGAATTGAACTCACGACCTCTTCCTTACCAAGGAAGTGCTCTACCACTGAGCCACAACGGCAATTAACTACACCGGCTTCCTTCTCTTTAATCCTACTCATCAACATTACTGGAGCGGGAGACGAGGCTCGAACTCGCCACCTATAGCTTGGAAGGCTATCGCTCTACCAAATGAGCTACTCCCGCATTGTTCAATCTCAAAAGAACTCAATTTTATGTCCCCCATCCCATTCGTACTTTCCTATAAAGTACAGATATAACACAAAATTTGTGGGCAGAGTAGGGTTCGAACCTACGTACTCGTGAGAGAACAGATTTACAGTCTGTCGCCTTTAACCACTCGGCCATCTGCCCAAAAATGAGCCGGAAATGGGACTCGAACCCGCGACCTGCTGATTACAAATCAGCTGCTCTACCAACTGAGCTATTCCGGCTTATCTTACATCCACAAAAGAACACTCCCAATTTTTGGGATGGCAAAGGTAATGGAAATCTTTATTTATCAAAATTTTAGGCGATTTTTTTATCCTATTTTTTGTGGAAACTGGGAAAATTTTCATCAAACGTCCTATTTATGGGCAAATATGCAAAAAAATGTTTCTAAAATATTATGCAATCGACTGATCTCAAAATGAAAAAAGGCCCCGTTGGAGGACCTTTTTTATATAATTGTTTCTAGTATTTGGAATTTAAGCTGCTAATTTTTCTTTTTTACGCTTTAGTTGATTGGTAATTGCATCCATTGCTTTTTCTAAAGATTCCTCAAATGTCTTGGTGGTTACTTTTACAAAGCAGTCTTGCTTAGGAATATGTACGTTTATCTCTACCACTTTGTCTTTTATCGCATGAACCAAGTTATCTAACTTTAAAAACACTTCCACCTTGGTAATTCGGTCGTGAAATGTTTCCAGCTTTTGAACTTTTTTTTCAACCATTTCTAATAGTTTCTCATCCGCATCAAAATGCACTGTTTGAATGTTAATGTTCATAATTAATTTTTTTAAAGAATAAACTAATGAAAGAACTGATCAGGGGCTATTCCTTAACTCCTGCACCCTTAAGTTACAACATTCATTAGAAATTAAAAACAATAAATTTCTTTTAAGAAAATTTTAGGGATTGGACTGATATTTATCAGGCTTTGGGGTGCGCTTTAGCAAACACTTCTTTTAATTTCTCGATGGTATTGTGTGTGTAAACCTGTGTAGCAGCAAGGCTTGCGTGGCCTAAGAGCTCTTTTACTGCATTTAAATCAGCGCCATTATTCATTAAATGGGTAGCAAAACTATGCCTTAAAATGTGGGGGCTTTTCTTTTGCAAAGTAGTTACTTGCGAAAGGTAAAATTTTACAAAAGTATAAACGGCCCTTGGCTGTAAAGCCTTGCCTTTTTCAGTCACAAACAAATGTGGATTGCCGGCAGCTTCAGCTGGCTTTTGCTGAATATATTTTATGAGCTCGGTAGAAAGCGAAGGGCTTATTGGAATCATTCTTTCTTTGTTTCCTTTACCCAATACTTTTATAATTCTTTTGGAAGTATCCAATTGATTTTCCTTGCAATTGATTAATTCGCTTAAACGCATTCCTGTTGTATAAAAAAGTTGAATCACCATTTTTTCGGTGAACCCCTTCCACCCTTCTGCAAATTCTAAATTGGTGAACAATTGTTCCATATCATTTTCGGCAACAAAAGCAGGTAGTCGCTTACTTATTTTTGGACTAATCACTGTTTCCATTGGGCTCTTGGTTAATTGCCCTTGTTGAATTTGATATTTAAAAAAAGATTTTAGCGAAGATATTTTTCGATTAAGTGTTTTACCTGTCATCTCTTCTTCCTTCATGCCAGCAAGCCAGGATCTAACCATAGTGCCAGTTATATGCGTAAAGGAGATGCCTTCGTATTGCGTTTCTACAAAGTCAAAAAACTGAATTAAGTCGTTGGAATAAGCAGTAATGGTATGCACAGAATACCGCTTCTCAAATTGCAGGTATGCTAAAAAAGCATTTAATGGAGTATAACGGGTTTGCGATATCATAACGATATTAAAGATACGCAGAAATAAAAAAAGACCCAGCTTTTATGCTGAGTCTTAATAATATGGTTGATTGAAGATATTGAACTATCCCTCGATTTTACCGCTGAAAATTTGTTGCTTGTAAATCGCTTTCAATACTTGGAAACGACGTTTTACAGATGGCTTCACAAATGCTTGACGAGCACGTAAGTTCACTAAAGTCTTACTTTTTTCGAATTTCTTCTTGTACTTTTTAAGCGCTTTGTCGATGTTTTCGCAGTCTTTTGAATCTATAATTAACATAATATATACCTCCTCAGGCGTTTTTATTTAGGACTGCAAAGATAGCAATCCAATCGAAATATCCAAATTTCTGCCCAATTTTATATTTATTTCTTTAAATCCCTGTTTGGATATCCTTCCCTTTTAAGGCCCCAGAGATCGCTTGATCCATGGCACGTTCCGCAAATGGTCTAGTTACATCGTTTAATTCCTCGGTTTTAGCTTGAATCAGGTTCTTATCCTCCATCGTAATAGCTAACTGAAGCGCTTGCATTGCATTTGCCGATGCAGTCAATTCTTCCTTTGTTAAGATGGAAGCATTCTTAGTTAGAAACTTTTCAGTCACCGACAACATTTGTTCTGCCTCTGTTCTAGCTTCCACCAACGCTCTAGTCGCGATATCTTCCTTTGCATGCGTAATGCTATCCATTAATCTTTGTTCCACTTCCTCATCCGTTAAACCGTATTGTGGTTTGATATCAATGCTTTGTGAAACCCCACTTCTTAATTCCTTTGCACTTACCTGTAAAATTCCATCCGCATTAATTAAAAAGCTAACATCAACCTTAGGCAAGCCTGCTGGCATTGCTGGAATACCCGTTAATGTAAATTCACCCAGCTTACGATTGTCTTTTACTAAGTCACGCTCTCCTTGGTACACGGCAATTTGAATACCTGATTGACCATCTTTTTGAGTGGTATATTGTCTTCCTGCTTTAGTTGGAATTTTTGAATTTCTTGGTAATAAAACATCCATCAATCCGCCCATTGTCTCGATACCTAAACTCAATGGTGTAATATCTAAGAGCAACATGGATTGATTATTACCTGCTAAAATATCTGCTTGCACTGCGGCACCTAAAGCAACAACTTCATCCGGATTCACTGAGTCATTTACTTCTTGATTAAAGAAAGCACCCACAGTTTTTTTAACCAATGGCACTCGAGTACTACCTCCTACCATCAATACGGTATTGATATCAGCTACTTGCAAACCCGCGTCCTTCATAGCGTTCACGCAACAATCCATTGTTCTGTTAATGATGGGTTGCACCAAATCTTCAAACACTTCTTTCGTGATGGAAATTTTTTCACCAGCAAATTCAGTTTCAAAAATGTCATTATTCGACAAATGAATTTTTGCTTTTTCTGCAGCCAATCTAAGCTGTTGTTTTAATTCCTTGTGTTGATCTAAATTATCTAAAGACCATTGCTTCATCCAATATTCAATAATGGCTCTGTCCAAATCATCTCCCCCTAAATAAGTATCTCCATTGGTACTTAATACTTCAAATATTCCGTTGGCGATTCTTAAAATAGAAATGTCAAATGTACCCCCTCCTAAATCATATACTGCAATTGTTTTTTCATCCGTAGGATTTAAACCCAATCCGTATGCAAGGCTTGCTGCTGTTGGCTCGTTGATAATTCTTAATACATCTAAACCCGCTAATTTACCAGCATCACGTGTAGCTTGTCTTTGCGCATCATTAAAATACGCAGGCACTGTAATGACCGCTTTGGTAACCGGTGTTTTTAAAATATGTTCAGCACGTTTTTTTAATTCTTCTAAAATAAAAGTGCTTAATTCAATAGGAGAATAAAATTTATTACCCACTTGCACTTTCACTAAACTATCCGTGTTATCATCAATTACTTTATAAGCAAAAAAGTCCTGATGGGTTTGAATGTCTTTATAGCTTTTGCCCATTAAACGCTTAGCACTAAAAATAGTATTTGCAGGGTCCGATTCTAAAAAAGGTTTAGCGCGCTCACCCACTTCCACATTCCCGTATTCATCAAAATGCACCACACTTGGCACAATACTACTACCATCAAACTCTTTTAAAGCAGTGGGCTGTTTTGTATCAGGATGAATAATGGCCACTAAACTATTCGTGGTTCCTAAATCAATCCCAACAATCATTTCAGCTTGTTGTAAACTACCCGTTGCAATATTAATACCAATCTTAGCCATTCAAAAAATTTTACAAATGTACATGCACCCCATTCATTAGAGGTTGCGAATTAAGGAATGATTTATTTACGCGTTGAAACTAAAATAGTTTTAGAAAAAGAATCGTGTAAAGGCTGATCGTTCCAAGCCATACCAAACATTGTCACCAATGAAGTCCTTAGGGTTGCACGAATAATAAACTGAAAAATATTTGGTCGCTTGCCGTTGACAGTGACCACTTTTGTTTTAGTAAGCATTTTGGCAATGGTTTGACAAAATAACAACTCAAATAAAAAGGTATAAGCCCAAGTAACAGCGAAAAAGAAATAACCAAATCTAAAGGGTTTAAAATGCCAATACATTACATAAAAGTTATACCACTCATAGATAATATAGCTGAATATAAAGATGAAAATAGTGTCTAGAAAAAAGTGCATTATTCTAGTTCCTTCGCCAATTGTGGGAGTTGTTGGGTTCATGATGCAAAAATATTGCTTTTTAGTAGTTAAATTTGCCGAAATCATTAAAATATGACATTAGTACAAGAACTACGCTGGAGAGGTATGATTCAAGATATTATGCCAGGCACTGAGGAACTATTTGAAAAAGAGATGGTATCTGGATATATTGGCTTTGACCCTACTTCGGATAGTTTACATATTGGTAGCTTGGTTCCTATTTTATTATTAGTGCATTTACAAAAAACAGGACATAAACCTTTTGCTTTAGTAGGTGGCGCAACGGGCATGGTGGGAGATCCTAGCGGAAAGAGTGAAGAAAGAAATTTATTAAGCGAAGAAACTTTAGCGCATAATATAGCTGGCGTAAAAAAACAATTGTCTCATTTTTTAGATTTTAATAGTGGCGCTAAAAACGCAGCAGAGTTAGTAAACAATTACGATTGGTTTAAAGATTTTAGCTTCTTACATTTTATTAGAGATGTAGGCAAACACATTACCGTGAACTACATGATGGCGAAGGATAGTGTAAAGAAAAGAATTGAGGGCGACACTGGAATGAGCTTTACTGAATTCACATATCAATTGGTGCAGGGTTATGATTTTTACTGGTTACACCAAAATAAAAATTGTAAACTACAAATGGGCGGTAGTGATCAATGGGGAAATATTACAACAGGTGCTGAATTAATCCGTCGCAAAACGGGTGGTGAAGCATTTGCATTTACTTGTCCATTAATTACAAAAGCAGATGGTGGTAAATTTGGTAAAACAGAGAAAGGAAATGTTTGGTTAGACGCCAAGAAAACATCTCCATATCAATTTTATCAATTCTGGTTAAACGCAAGTGATGAAGATGCAACCAAGTGGATTAAAATATTTACTTTATTAGCCCCAAGCGACATAGATGCATTAATTGCAGAGCATGCAACAGCTCCTCAATTAAGAATTTTACAAAAAGCATTGGCTGCAGAGTTAACCAAATTTGTACACAGCGAAGAAGATTTAAATTTCGCTATTCGTGCCACTGAAATATTGTTTGGCAACGCAACTACCGAAGTTTTACAATCATTAAATGAAGAGCAATTATTACAAGTAATGGAAGGCGTGCCAACCGTAAATGTAACACTAGCTCAATTGGCCGAAGGTTATGATTTAGTAAGCTTACTGGCGGATACACAAATATTCCCAAGCAAGGGAGAAGCACGTAAAATGTGGCAGGCAGGTGGATTAAGTATCAACAAAGAAAAAATAAATACCGACTTTACAACTGCAACTACAGCACAGTTATTACAAGGAAAATACATGTTATTACAAAAAGGTAAAAAGAATTATTATTTAGTAGTAGCTAGTTAATATTTATAATAAACGCTTACAATATAAAAAAAGCCTCCAAATTGATTGGAGGCTTTTTTTATGCGTTATGTATATCATTCACATTTACTTGATCGCATTCCACATTTGCTCTGCAACAAATGCATTTCCTTTCGCATTTAAGTGTACTCTATCTGTTGTTAAAATTCCAGCTTCTTCATTCTTTGGATTATTAGCAACACTATATTCATGAAATGATTTTCTTAAATCAACCAATCCAAGTGTATTATCAGCAGCATATTTGCGGATCCAATTGCTATATAAGTTTAAATCGCCATCTTGTTCATTGGAAAAATCGTTTCGCTCTCCTATTGCTGCTGGTGTTACTAAAATAACTTTAATGCCTTGTGCTTGCATTTTTTTTACAACAGCATCATAGAACTTTCCAAACTTATCATAGTCAGTTCCTGTACCCATACTTGATTTATGCCATACATCATTTACCCCTACCCAAATTACAACAACGTCAGGATGTTGATCTAACACATCCTTGTCCATACGTAAAAACAAATCGTATATTTTATTTCCACCAATACCTGCTCCAACAATATCATATTTCTCTGAAAGCCCTTTGCTAATGATATCTTGTTTAATAAGGTCGATATAACCACCTTTATCTACACCCATTTGGGTAATGGAATCACCAAAAAAGACAACTTTTTTCTTTTTATCTCCTGTAAAAGAAAGTAAGAAAAGACAGCCTACAAAAGTGGCTACTAATAAGAATTTACCCATCATAATTGGCATCGTTTAAGTTTTGAAATATAAATCGCAATATAAGTTAGCACAAAATGATAATAATGGCCTAAAAAGAGATAAAAATTTGGAAAATTTTGTGCTGACCCCTATTTTTGCACTCCATTCAAAGAATGGCATAGGGATTGCCTGATTGTGTAACGGTAGCACGACTGTTTTTGGTGCAGTTTGTCTTGGTTCGAATCCAGGTCAGGCAACCAAAGGAAAAGCCTCAACGAAAGTTGGGGCTTTTTTCATGCCCAAAATGATCCGAAGGAGCCGAGCGAAGCAAGCACAATACGAAGGAATGGCAAATGCGAGCTTGCTCGTAATTTGACATGACTGAGTATTGTGGAAATTGTGAAACAATTTGCGACTGAGGACACATTTCAGTTACCGCTTAGGAAAAAATTAACAACCACCCCATTTTCGTTGAGGCTTTTCTATGTTGGGATTTTTCTATTTAAAAGGAAGGCCGAGCTTCGCGAGGCCAATCCCTTTTTAATACTGGGATTTTCCTACAGAAAAGGATCAGCGACCGCAGGGAGCTAATCCTTTTCTGTATTATTTGTATTTTTACCCATGCCCCGCATCCATAAATTAGACGGCCTCAGAGGACTCTTTGCGCTATTTGTAGTGCTATTTCACTTTAACATCAATAATGCTCCAGCGGTATTGGTAAATAATTTCTTTGTACGCGAATCCTACATTTTTGTAGACTTCTTTTTTATACTCAGTGGCTATGTAATCACTTTAACCTACAACGAAAAAATACAATCAGGAAACAGCTTATTACAATTCTTGAAAAAACGTTTTATCCGTTTATACCCTTTGCTTTTATTTACCACTTGTATGTACTGGTATTTTGTACACCCTTTTTTAGATACGCAAAATATATACCTTACACTTGACACTTTACTGCTCACCAACTCCACTCCTATTTTAGGTACTGAGATTGGAATGAATTATCCTTCCTGGTCCATATCAAGTGAAATGATATCTTATATCGTATTTGGAACTTGCTCCGTAATCGCTATAAGAAAAAATAAGACGATTTTAATTACCCTTATTACCTTTAGTTGTTTTGGATTTTTAGCTTACCAACAAAACTATTTTGTAACCGGCTCCTTTGGTTTTGTACGCGGGCTCGCATGTTTTAATTTGGGTTACTTAATTTTTATACTTGCCCAAAAAAATTTAAAGCTCCCCAACTATTATGAATGGTTCATTTGTCTAATAGTAATAGTGCTTATGTATTTGCTATATCATAACAATTCGAAAAATATTATAGTAATCTTGAGTATTCAATTTCTTGTGCCAATCACTTTTGCTATCGCCATTTTTATATTGACTAATACACAAGGGACTATTAGCAATATTTTATCAACAAGTCCGTTACAGTTTTTAGGAAAAATATCTTACTCCGTATATTTGAATCAAGCTTTTATTATTGGTTTTGGTATTCCTAAATTGTACAAATGGATTCATTTAGGAAATGGTGTTTTGCAGCAAACCACCTGCGTCATATTACTTCTTGCAATATTAGTAATTTATTCTTGGGGTACTCAATATTTAATTGAATTAAAATTTGGAAAAAGATTAAATTCAATTATAAAAAATTAGTGCTCACTTCTATCCATTGGCACCACTAATACCGGTACTGTAGCATGTCGGATAATATATTCTGCAGTACTCCCCAATACTGTATGAGAAAGTCCAGTTCTGCCATGAGTGCCCACCACAATATAAGTTGCTTTTAATTGATTTGCTTTTTCTAAAATATCAAATTTTGGATTACCCACTTCCACCGATAAATCAATTTCCATATCAGCATGTTTTGCTTGAATCTTTTTTAACTCATTCAATGCATGTGTTTTTTGAGTATTATATATTTCGTCCCACTGAGTTGGGATTAGTGCCATCTCGGATTGCAAATAGTCAATGTAAATTGGTATGATGGTACAAATAATAATTGAACCGTCCATCTTTTTTGCAAACTCTATGCCTTTATGAATTATGAGTGCAGATTGCTCACTTAAATCCACTGCAATAAATACTTTGTTTTTCATAGCTAAACTTTTAATAAAGTTCCAATGAATTCAAGTATGCAACAATGATTCTAATTAGTAAAATAGCTAGTAATAAATGAGGTAAATCAGTTTTGATTTCTATTCTCGACTGTCAACAATAGTGCCATAATCTACAAGCAACTCCTCTCCTGATTGAATGTCTACAATGGCTTCAAAGAATTCTCCCTCATTGACAGAAACTACATTTGGAGTATCAGAGTGATTTAAATAAATAACAAGATCCACTAGCTTAAACCCATAGTCAGGTACATAGTAATAATCCTCGTCAAACAAACAATGATTTTCTACTAAATCCCTTGAATGTTTTGGCAATGCTTCCACTTCGACTATTGATAATTTAATCCATTCCCCTACGCCTTGTGAAAATATATCTCTAGTTCCTTTTGGAATATCTCTAATGGCAAAAACCCCAATACCATGCAAGGGTGATGGTTTAATCATCACATAAGTATCATTGTGCAAGTCTTTTAAAAGGGCTTCTTTTGTCATTAAGCGTTGTTCAATTGATGAATACACTGCGCTAATGCAGACTCCCAACTTGGAATTTCAATACCCAAATCTTTTTCAATCTTATGCGTATCTAAAACAGAATAAGCTGGACGCTTTGCTGGGGTTGGAAATTTATCTGATGTGATAGCAGTTAAATCACATTCTAAATTGGCTAATGCCTTTATTTTTTCTGCAAATCCAAACCAGGTAGTTTCTCCTGCATTTGCATAATGATAAATTCCTTTTAAAGTTTTACCCGCATTAAATGCTTCTAAAATATTGATTGTTGCTAACGCTAAATCTTTAGCAAACGTGGGCCTCCCCTTTTGATCACCTACAATATTAAGTGCATCACGCTCCTTCATTAAGCGCATCATTGTTTTTACAAAATTGTTGCCATGACTGCTAAATACCCAAGAGGTTCTTATGATAATGGTGTCTGGATTCGCTTTAGTTGCTAATAATTCACCATCAGCCTTTGTTTTACCATAAAAGTTTACGGGCTCAATTGCAGTGTCCGTTAAATAAGGACTTGTAGCATTACCGTTAAAAACATAATCAGTCGAATAAGTAATCAACGGAATATTTTTTTGCTTTGCGATAAGCGCTAATGTTGCAACTGCTTCTGCATTAATGGTATGCGCTAATGCTGTTTCTGTCTCCGCTTTATCTACCGCAGTATAGGCCGCAGTGTTGATGATTGCATCTGGTGCAAATAAAGTTACGATGCCTTCTAATTCAGCAGGATTGGATAAATCCATTGCATTTCTGTCTACAAATACAAACTCAAATTGAGGAAATGATTTGGAAGCTTGTGCCAACTCCCATCCTAATTGACCATTTGCCCCTGTAACTAAAACTTTATGAATTGCCACTTGCTTCATTTAAAATTGATGGATTGAATAATTTATTTAGAAGTAAATTCTTTTGGAAGCTTAGTCCATTCGCTTGGTGGTAAAGCTTTAAAGTAATCGTAGGTTCTCTTTAAACCTTCCGCACGATCTACTTTTGGTTCCCATCCTAAAATGGTTTTTGCTTTTGTGATATCTGGCTGTCTTTGCTTTGGATCGTCTACTGGTAAATCCTTGTAAACAATCTTCACCGTTGAACCCGTTAACTTTAACACCTCTTCGGCAAAATCCTTTAAACTAATTTCATTCGGGTTACCAATATTCACAGGACTTGCGTAGTCACTTAATAATAATCTATAAATACCTTCTACTAAATCATCCACATAGCAAAAGCTTCTTGTTTGTGAACCATCACCAAACACCGTCATATCCTCACCTCTTAATGCTTGACCAATAAATGCAGGCAATGCTCTACCATCATTCAGGCGCATTCTTGGACCATAAGTATTAAAGATTCTGATGATTCTTGTTTCAACATGATGGAAGGTATGATAAGCCATCGTGATGCTTTCCATATAACGCTTTGCTTCATCATACACCCCTCTTGGACCCACCGGGTTTACATTGCCCCAGTACTCCTCGGTTTGAGGATGTACCAACGGATCACCATACACCTCACTTGTACTTGCTACTAAAATTCTTGCACCTTTCGCTTTAGCCAATCCCAAACAATTATGCGTTCCCATCGCACCCACTTTTAAAGTTTGGATAGGGATTTTTAAATAATCTATTGGACTCGCTGGAGATGCAAAATGTAAAATATAATCAAGGCTTCCTTCAATCTCAATATACTTGGTTACATCATGATGTATAAACTCAAAATTGGGGTTGGATCTTAAGTGTGCAATATTTTGTAAGTCACCTGTAATTAAATTATCCATCGCAATTACATAGTAACCTTCATTAATAAAGCGATCACTTAAATGCGATCCTAAAAATCCGGCTGCTCCTGTAATTAATATTCTTTTTTGGCTCATGATTTGTTTTTAAGCGTTTGCTCTACCAATACTCTCATAATGATAGCCCAACTCCTTCATCTTGTTTACATCAAATAAATTTCTTCCGTCAAATATAATTTTGTTGCTTTTTAACTGCTGATCCATTTGCTCAAAATCAGGGGTTCTAAATTCACTCCACTCGGTAGCGATAATGAGTGCAGCTGCACCTTCTAAAGCCTCATATTGATTTTCAGCAAACTTAATTCTATCTTTTATTTGTGCTTTTACATTAGGCATCGCTTCAGGGTCGTAAGCCGTAACCGTAGCACCTGCACTTGTTAAAGCATCTATGATTGCCAATGCTGGTGCTTCTCTGATATCATCGGTATTAGGTTTAAAAGCCAATCCCCATAATGCAAAATGCTTGCCTTGTAAATCGTTTTTATAATAAGCCTTAATCTTTTGAACCAAATGTAATTTTTGTAAAGCATTTACTTTTTCAACGGCTTTTAAAATCTCAAACTCATAGTTCACTTCATCCGATGACATGATTAATGCTTGTACATCTTTAGGGAAACAAGATCCTCCATATCCAATGCCTGGGAATAAAAAACGTTTGCCGATTCTGTCGTCTGATCCAATGCCTCTTCGCACCATATCCACATCGGCTCCCATACGCTCACACAATTGTGCGATCTCGTTCATAAATGAAATCTTGGTTGCAAGGAAACTGTTGGCCGCGTACTTCGTTAACTCCGAACTACGCTCATCCATAAAAATCACAGGGTTACCCTGTCTTACAAATGGTGCATATAAATCACTCATTAATTTTTTAGCGCTCTCCGATCTAGTTCCTACTACTACTCTGTCGGGTTTCATAAAATCATCCACTGCCACGCCCTCTCTTAAAAACTCAGGGTTGCTTACCACATCATACTCCCCTTTATAGTTAGCAGCAATCGCTGCACTTACTTTATCCGCAGTACCCACTGGCACCGTGCTCTTATTGACAATTACTTTATAGCCCTTTAATATCTTTCCTAAATGATCCGCAACACCCAAAACATATTTTAAATCCGCACTTCCATCTGCGCCCGGAGGTGTTGGCAATGCTAAAAATATAATCTCCGCATCTTCAATAGCTTCTTCTAATTGAGTGGTGAATTTTAAACGGCTTTCTTTTATGTTTCTTAAAAATATCTTCTCTAAGCCAGGTTCGTAAATAGTAATTTGTCCGCTGGCTAATTTTTCCACCTTCGCTTTATCAATATCCACGCATGTAACTTTGTTACCTGTCTCCGCGAAACAAGTTCCTGTTACTAACCCAACATAGCCCGTGCCTACTACTGCTATTTTCATTAATTATTTTTTTAATTAAAAAAAGAGTTAACTCCTTCTACAATATAAGACAATTGTTCCGTATCCATCTCGGTATGAATTGGCAATGAACAAACACATGGTGTTAATGCATTGGTTACTGGTAAATCTAATTTACTATTGTCTTGATTACTAAACATTTTTTGCAAATGACCCGGCACAGGATAATAAATCATGCAAGGAATTTCCTTAGCAGCTAAATGTGCAATAAATGCATCTCTATCTACCCCTTTCAATTGCATAGTATATTGATGAAACACATGCGTAGTATACTTTCCAATAGCAGGTATTACAATTTGAGCATTGCTTGAAAAAGCATTTGTGTAATATTCAGCAACAGCCTGTCTTGCTTTGCTATACTCATCTAAATGCGCCAATTTAATATTTAATATAGCTGCTTGAATTGAATCCAATCTTGAATTACATCCTACTACATCATGATAATATCTTTCTGACTGACCATGATTGGCAATCATTGCCATTTTAGTGGCAAGTGCTTTGTCATTTGTAAACAACGCTCCTCCATCTCCAAATGCCCCTAAATTTTTACTAGGATAAAATGATGTTGCACCTATATGTCCAATCGTACCCGTTTTCTTTTTTGTTCCGTCCGAAAAAGTATAATCACAACCAATTGCTTGTGCGTTATCTTCAATCACATAAATATTATGTTCCTTAGCAATAGCCATAATATCTTCCATTGGTGCAGCCTGACCATACAAATGAACAGGAACGATTGCTTTTGTTTTTGGCGTAATCGCTTTTTTCAAACTTTCAATATCCATGCAATAAGTTACAGGATCCACATCCACAAAAACGGGTGTCAATTTCAACAATGCTACTACCTCAGTGGTAGCGATATAGGTAAATGATGGAGTGATTACTTCGTCCCCTGGTTGTAAGTCCAAAGCCATCATAGCAATTTGTAAAGCATCGGTTCCATTGGCACAAGGAATTACGTGTTCTGCACCCAAATAAGTAGCTAAATTTTGAGTGAAATCCTTGACCGCCTTTCCATTAATATAGGCAGCTGAATCCAAAACTTCATGAATTGCCGCATCCACTTGATCCTTTATGGCCAAATACTGCGTTTTGGTGTCTACCATCTGAATTTTTCGCATCCTATAAATTTTAGCAAAATTACAATAAAAAGACTGATTTTTGCCTCAAGAACCCGTTTCCATGTTATTGTATAAACTATTCCTATTTTGCTATCCTAAAATTGCCAAATTGCTAGGTTTTTTCAACCCTAAGGCAAAACAATGGACCATTGGACAAGTTAATGTTTGGAATGAGATTGAAGCTAATCGACTTAAGCTACAAGGACACCCAATTATCTGGTTACACGCAGCCTCATATGGAGAATTTGAACAAGGATTGCCTATTATTGAAGCAATAAAAATTAAATACCCACAGTATAAAATTTGGGTTACTTTTTTTTCCCCATCTGGATATTTGCACCGAAAAAATGATTCCAATGTGGATGCTGTAACCTACTTACCTTTTGACAGTGCTCAAAATGCAAGTGACTTTTTAGATAAAGTAAATCCCAAACTAATTCTATTTATTAAATATGAGTTTTGGTTTAATTATTTAAATGAAGCAAAGTCAAGAAAAATCCCAAGCATCTTAGCTTCTGCTATTTTTAGACCAGATCAAATATTTTTTAAATGGTACGGCGGATTTTATAAAAACATGTTATCTCTTTTTTCAAGCATATTGGTTCAGGATCATGAAATTTATGATTTAGTAGCACCATTATTAAATAGAACAAGATTGTTTACGAGCGGCGACACCCGCTTTGATAGAGTTTTACAAACTGCCAACACAAGCCAAACTATTGAATGGATGCAATTATTAAGTAATCATAAAAACATAATTGCTGGAAGTACTTGGAAGGAAGATGATACAATTCTTTTCAAAACCACAGCCCATTTTAATCAATTTAATTGGATCATTGTGCCGCATCATGTGGATGAAAAAAGTATTGAAGCATGCAAAAGAATTTATCCTTCCTCAATTACATTAACTCAATTATTATCCGGCAATCAAAAACAAACAAGACCAATTGTTTTAATTATTGACTGCATTGGATTATTAAGAAATTTATACCAATATGCATACATCAGTTATGTAGGTGGAGGATTTGGCAAAGATGGTGTACATAATGTATTAGAACCGGCAGCATTTGGCAAACCCGTTATTTGGGGAAGCAATGACTCAAAATACAAGGAAGCGATTGGACTAAGAAATAACAAAGGCGGTTATAGCATTAAAAATGAAGCAGAATTTGTGATGCACGTAAATGAACTTATTCAAACTACAAGCCATTACGATCAAATTTGCAAAAATGCCAGAGATTATATCAATAACAATGCAGGAGCTACGCAAAAAACAATGAAAGAAATTATAATACAATTAGACAAGTCTTAATTAAGGATTGTTTACTTTTGAGGAAGATAGAAAAGGTCGCAATGAAATTAAAAAATTAAAGATTTAAGATGTTTATAGAGCAAAATATTAGAGGAGAGAAAAGAGGATTTATCGAAGTGATTTGCGGTAGCATGTTTAGTGGTAAAACGGAAGAATTAATCAGAAGATTAAAACGTGCTAAAATTGCTAATCTTAAAGTTGAAATCTACAAACCAGCAATGGATACTCGATATGATCAAAATAAAGTAGTGAGTCATGATGCAAATTCAATTCACTCCACTCCTGTAGATCATTCAAGTAAAATTTTATTATTAGCAGAAAATGCTGAAGTAGTTGGTATTGATGAAGCTCAATTTTTTGACGAAGATGTCATTAGAGTTGCTGAACAATTAGCAATGCAGGGCAAAAGAGTGATTGTTGCTGGATTGGATATGGATTATTTAGGTAAACCATTTGGGCCAATGCCTCAATTATTAGCTATCGGTGATTTTATTACTAAGTTGCATGCTATATGTGTACAGTGTGGTCATTTAGCAAATATTTCCTATCGAACTAGTGAGGAAGATGGCACTGTGGTATTAGGAGAGAAAAATAATTACGAACCAAGATGTAGAATATGCGCAAGCAAGTAAATCCAATATTAACATTACTTAAAAAGGACTTATTGTTGGAGTTTCGCCAACAGTATACTTTTTTTGGTATTCTGTTATACATTGCCTCTACTACTTTCGTTATTTATTTAAGCATGGGGCAACCTGATGACAAGGTTTGGAATAGTTTGTTCTGGGTAATACTTTTATTTATTTGTATCAATGCTGTAGCAAGAAGTTTTTTACAAGAAGGTCGTGGCCGTATGTTATACTTTTATACCATTTCGAGCCCTATTCATTTTATTTTATCAAAGCTTATCTACAATAGTATTTTAATGGTTTTAATGAGTGGATTAAGTTTATTGTTATTTACTTTATTACTCGGAAATCCATTACAACATAGTTTATTATTTTTTGGAATTAGCTGCCTAGGTGGTATTAGTCTAAGCCTTGTATTTAGTTTTCTTGCAGCGATTGCAGCTAAAGCACAACAGCCTTCTGCAATCATGGCTATTCTTGGGTTTCCATTAATTATCCCTCAGATACTTTTATTAATGCGCATTGCAAATATTGCATTTGCAGATATCGTACAAAATGGCTTGCTTAATCTTGTAGGCCTACTATTTGGATTTGATTTGATGATCATAGCACTTGCCTACATTCTCTTCCCATTTTTATGGAAAGATTAAACAATTAAAAAAATATAAGAAATTATTTTTTTAATTGTTTTTTATCTAATTGATTTTTACTACTTATGCTTCGAGACAAAAAAACAGGTATGTTTTTTTGGTCTTCGTTATTATAAAAAAGAGGTGAAATTTTAATAATTTATATTTTATAAAATTATTAAAATTTCAAATGGCGCACAGTTTGACCGTTGTTGATTAATTGTTTTAAAGAAGCGATTCCAATTTTCAAATGACGCTCCACAAATTCTGCTGTTACTTTACTATCACTCGCCTCTGTCTTCACACCTTCTGGAATCATCGGAGAATCACTTACTAATAATAATGCCCCTGTTGGAATTTTATTGTAAAAACCAACTGTAAAAATTGTAGCAGTTTCCATGTCAATCGCATATGCACGAAGCTTAGTAAGATATTCTTTAAATTCATCATCATGCTCCCAAACTCTTCGGTTAGTAGTATATACTGTTCCTGTCCAATAGTCTACTTGATGATCACGTATGGTTGTTGAAATTGCTTTTTGTAATGCGAATGCAGGTAAGGCTGGAACCTCAGCTGGGAAGTAATCATTAGATGTACCCTCTCCTCTAATTGCTGCAATTGGTAAGATTAAATCACCAATGGTATTTCTCTTTTTTAACCCACCACATTTACCTAAAAACAAAACTGCTTCAGGCTGAATAGCAGTTAATAAATCCATAATGGTAGCAGCACCAGGGCTTCCCATCCCAAAATTAATGATGGTGATACCTTCGGCTGTGGCACATTGCATTGGACGATTTTTCCCAATTACTTCTACACCATTCCACTCTGCAAACATGTTCACATAATTACTAAAATTGGTCAATAAGACATACTTGCCAAATTGATCTAAACTAGCTCCCGTATAACGAGGCAACCAATTATTTACAATTTCTTCTTTCGTTTTCATAAGCGTATCTTTGAAGTTAATATATAAAATTACACATTTTATTGGACAATATATGATCTCCATTCATTATCCATCCTATCCTTTTAAGATTCGCAAGAACGAATCTGGCACTAATGGAGATCAAGCAAGAGATCAAATATTCGACCCATTAAGAAAAAAATGGGTCTCCCTTACTCCCGAAGAATGGGTACGTCAAAACATTTTACAATATTTAGTACAAACATGCAATTATCCGAGTGCATTAATTGCAATTGAAAAATCAATTCAGTTGGGCGAGCTCACAAAAAGATTTGACATCTTAATTTATAAACAAGATAAACCTTGGATGATTATTGAATGTAAAGAGGCAAATGTTCAAATTAACGATAAAACTATTTCGCAGTTATATCAATACCAGCAAGTGCTTGAAGCCGAATATTTATTTGCTAGCAATGGCCATGAAACAATTGGTGCACAAATAAAATCGGGGAAACTGCATGCATTGCAAAATTTCCCCGAGTATACATAAAATTTTAGAATCGTACCTATTAAGGGAAGATACCCAATTCAGCATACGAAGTCCCTACCTTATTAATTGCACAAACATAAGCAGCTGTGCGCATATCAGGTATGGATGGATTAGCATTCCAAATTTCCATAATTTCTCTAGTTGCTGTAATCATCGTTTCTTCTAATCCACTATGCACTAAATCAATTTCATCTGGACCATGTGCGATAATTTCTTTTTCAGATTGAGTTACTTTCTTTCCTGTAAGGTCTTCAATTTGTTTTACGATATGCAAGTTGGCATTTTCAGTAAATCTTTTCTCTAATCTACCATAACGCACGTGGCTTAAATTCTTTAACCACTCAAAGTAAGAAACTGTTACTCCACCAGCATTTAAATACATATCTGGAATTACTAAAATACCTCTCTTTGCAAAAATATCATCGGCTTCGGGAGTTAATGGACCATTCGCTGCTTCGCCAATGATTTTTGCTTTAATATTTGGCGCGTTATTACCATCAATTACATTCTCTAATGCTGCAGGAATTAAAATATCACATTCCATTTCTAAAGCATCCGCACTTTTTTCAATGTTCGTTGCACCAGGGAAATTTAAAATACTTCCAGTTGCTTTACGGTGTTGAAATACTGCTTCTTCATTTAATCCATCCTTACAATAAATAGCTCCTTCGTATTCTGCGATAGCAATAACTTTAGCGCCATGTTCTCTAAAGAATTTTGCAGTATAGTATCCCACATTACCTAATCCTTGTACAATAACATTTTTATTTTCAATACCCACTGTTAAGCCTGCTTTCGCCATCACATCCGGCATTAAACAAACCTCTCTTACTCCATAAAATACACCCAATCCAGTGGCTTCCTTTCTTCCTCTAACGCCACCTAAGGAAATTGGTTTACCAGTAACACAACCAGCAGCATCAATTTCCCCTGGCTTTAAAGATTGATAAGTATCCACAATCCAAGCCATTTCTCTTTCTCCAGTACCGTAATCGGGAGCAGGTACATCAATACCAGGACCAATAAAGTTTTTCTTTACTAATTCCGAAGTATATCTTCTTGTGATTTTTTCTAACTCATAAGGACTTAAAGATCTAGGGCTAATTTTTATACCACCCTTTGCTCCTCCGAATGGTACATTCACAATGGCACATTTATAAGTCATTAAAGCTGCCAAAGCCATTACCTCATCCTGATTCACTGCCATGCTAAAACGTATACCTCCTTTACATGGTGACTTATGTTGTGAGTGTTGCACACGGTAAGCCTCAATAACTTCAATACGTCCATCATCCATCTTTACTGGAAAACGCATGCTATATATACTATTACAAGCTTTTATTTGTTCTAAAATACCTGTTTCCCAATTAGTATATTTAGATGCCTTATCAAAACTTCGCTCTACACTTTGAAAAAAACTGTATTCCTTATTATCTGACATAACAATCGATTTTAAAATTGATAAATTATTTTTTTTCTAATTGAGCTACTTTTTTATCTATGCTTGCAACATAAATAAATAACCCGATTAAAATAATAGAAACGATGGTCATCACTAAATAGATTTTACCATTTTGTACCATGATGCTTTCATTATTCACTACTTGAGTTTCTAAAAAGTTGAACATATAAAATATTTTGTTGGTGATATTTAAAATTTATAAAAGACCTTCTTTTTTTAATTGCAAAATTTGAATACGAATACGAATGGTACTAATCCAAACGCCTAATAAAGTCCATCCTATTACAGCTGGATAAAATACGGTACGCATACTTGCAGTCATGTCTTTCCCATTTACACCAGGATTACCTTCACTACCCTGTCCTCCTGGATGTAATGACTCTGTAAGTCTTGGCAAAATCCAGAGTGTAGGAAATAACATAAAGAAAGAAAAAATATTATACACTGCAGATAAACGTGCGCGCTTTTCGGTATCTAATAAACTACCTCTTAAAACAAAGTATGCAAAATAAATAAGTAAGGCAATAGCAGCGCCATTTTGTTTTGGATCACCAACCCAAGGACTTCCCCATTGGTAATTTGCCCAAATAGCCCCAGTAATAATGCCAAGGGTTCCAAATACTAAACCCATGGAAGCATAAGCATGAGAATAGACATCATGTATTAAATCGCCAGAGCGTAAATATTTAACTGCATATACTAATGAAACGAATAATAAAATCATCATGCCAAACCACATTGGTACATGGAAAAAGAAGTTACGAATGGACTCCTTCATACGATCATCCAACTTGGGAACCTTTACTAAAAAACCATAAGTACAGGTGTACAATAACAATACAAATGACAATACCTTCCACCATTTAGCTCTAAGCATAATTAATTGTTTTAGACCAAGTAGTTCTTAAACTAACAATTGTTTGCAAACTTACTTGTTTTTGCGAAAAAACAGCACTTTTAGGGTAAATACTTCTAACACAAAATTACTGCTAAAGTTGTACATTTGCGTCCATAAATTTTCATGCCGTAACATGAAGCGAACTGCCCCGTAAGGCTGTAGTAAACTTAATGTGGCTATCATCTTAAAATCATAGACACAAATGAAACTTTCACAATTTAGGTACGATCTTCCTTTAAATCTGATCGCACAGTACCCAACAAAACGTAGAGAAGACAGTAGATTGATGGTGGTAAACCGTCAAAATGGTCACATGGAAAACCGTAATTTCTCTGATTTATTAGAGTATTATGATGACAAGGATGTTTTTGTAGTAAATAACACAAAAGTGTTCCCTGCAAGAATGTATGGCCGTAAAGAAAAAACAGGCGCTAAAATTGAAGTTTTCTTGTTGAGAGAATTGAACAAGCCAAACCGTTTATGGGATGTTATCGTTGATCCCGCAAGAAAGATTCGTGTTGGAAACAAATTATACTTCGGAGAAAACGAAGAATTAGTAGCTGAGGTTATTGATAACACAACAAGCCGTGGCCGTACCATTCGTTTTTTATGGGAAGGTGATGATGAAGGCTTTAAGAAAATGTTAGAATTTTTAGGAGAAACTCCATTACCTAAATACATTAAGCGCAAGCCTGATGAAGATGATAAAGAAAGATACCAAACAGTTTATGCTAAGCACGAAGGTGCAGTTGCTGCTCCTACTGCAGGTTTACACTTTAGTAAAGAATTAATTAAGCGTGCCGAAATTATTGGTGTACGTTTTGCAGAAGTGACCTTGCATACTGGCTTAAGTACTTTCCGTCCTATTGAAGTAGAAGATTTGAGCAAACATAAAATGGATGCTGAATATTTTAAAATTGATGAAGAGGCTTGTCGCATTATCAATACTGCTAAAGAAAATGGTCGTCGTGTTTGTTCTATTGGTACAACAGGTATGCGTGCAATGGAAAGTAGTGTAACTGCACAAAGATTATTAAAGCCTGCAGAAGGTTGGACAAATCACTTTATTCACCCTCCTTACAATTTTAATATCGCTGATAGTTTAGTAACCAACTTCCACTTGCCAAAAACCAGTTTATTAATTATGACTTGCGCTTTTGCTGGTTATGAATTAGCTATGGAAGCTTACAAAAAAGCGATCAAAGATAAATACCGCTTCTTCAGCTATGGTGACGCGTTATTGTTTATTTAATTGATTTTTTCTAGTGTTACATATTAAAAGAGCCCTGATATTGAATCAGGGCTCTTTTTTATTAGCTGAAATGAAAATTTTATGTTTGTTTTTTTTAAACATTTTCTATTCGCGAACATTTGTGAATAGCGTTAAGAAAATGACTTAAGTTCATCGTTAAAAAATTGTGCATGTCTGAGCGAAGCGAGTTCACAATTTTAGATGAACGGAGTCATTTTTAGCGTCATTCACAGCTGAGAGCGATGGAAAATTGTTTTAAAAAACACTACAAATTAAAAAGTCCTTTATTCACTAATTGCAATGTCTTAGTTTTAAATGCACTTGGCAATAACAATGAAATGTTATGAGGGCTTCCACCATAGCTTACCATCGTTACTGGTACTTCATTGATGGCATCAAATAATTTCTTTAAGATAGCATCCGTTTTTGCAATTTCATTACCAACAATAGAAACAATGGTTTGATCTTTCTCTACTTCAATAGATGCAAAATTACTTAGCTCAGCAATGATCTCTCCTAAATGTGCATCACTATCGATTGTCACAGACACTGCAACCTCCGATGTTGTGATCATATCAATTGGAGTTTTGTATTTTTCAAATACTTCAAATATTTTTCTTAAAAATCCATAAGCTAGCAACATTCTGCTACTCTTAATTTTCACAGCAATAATACCATCCTTTGCAGCCACTGCTTTCACACCAACTGTACCAGCTTCTTTTTTAATTACGGTACCTGCAGCAGAAGGCTCCATGGTATTTAATAATTTAACCGGCACATTTTCTTGTTGTGCAGGCCAAATACAAGTTGGGTGTAAAATCTTAGCACCAAAATAAGCCAACTCTGCAGCCTCGTCAAAACTTAATTGTTCAATCGCAACAGTCTTGTCAACAACTCTTGGATCATTATTGTGCATGCCATCAATGTCTGTCCATATTTCACAAACAGATGCTTTCACAGCCGCTGCAATTAGGGATGCTGTATAATCACTTCCTCCTCTTTTTAAATTATCTACTTCACCCTTTGCATTACGACAAATATATCCTTGTGTAATAAATAATTTTTTAGTTGGATGTGCTGCCAACACAGTCTCTAATTTTTCTCTTATTGTTGCTAAGTCTGGCTCATCATTTGCATCCAAGCGCATAAATTCCAATGCAGGAATTAAGGCATGTTCAATATTTTCTTGCTCTAAGTATAGTGAGAATAATTTTGTACTCATTAATTCACCTTGCGCTAAAATATCTCTATTCAATGCATCGCTCAATGAAATTCTTTGCGTGATTTTTAAAAACTCAAAGTGCTCATCAATTATTGAATTTGCTTTTGCTCTTAATTCCTCCGACTTTAATAAATCTAAAATAAAAGCACGATAATGTTTTTCTAAAGTTTCAATTTGATTTGTTGCCCCTGCCTTGTCAGACTTTGCTAAAAAATCACTGATACCAACCAATGCATTAGTTGTTCCACTTAAAGCACTTAATACTACAATCGTAGGTTCTTCATCTTTAGTTATTAATTGAGATACCTGGTGCATACGCTCTGGCTTTCCGACACTGGTGCCACCAAACTTCATAATCTTCATAATCGTTAATTATTGGTCTTTAAATAAGAACCTCAAAGGTAAAAAGTAAATCGGAAAACAGCCGTTAGTCTTCCTTAAAATAAAGGCTTCTAAGAGGCATTAAATGGAAGATCAAACTTAGTAGCTAATTCGGTCAAATCATTTATTACATCTGCCACCAAAGGGATCCCATTTTTCATACGCTCCCCTTCCATGGTTCTTTCTATATCACCTGCCACATATACTTTATCATGCCCTTGTACTGGCTTTGCATTTCTAAATCTACTTAACCAAATATCCATATTGGATTTAAAATCACTGGAAGGTCTAAACGCATCAATACGCATAGCTCCTAAAAAATGGCCTAATCCTTCCCCTGGCATATTTTCCGGCATGGGAACATATGCTGGAAAAGGAGGCGCCCAAGGACCAAAACTTGCACCACTTAAAACAGCACTAAAAATATCAACAATACTTCCCAATGCATATCCTTTATGGCTCCCTAATTCTTTTTCAGAACCCAACGGTAATAATGCACCACCTTGCTTTAAAATATGCGCATCGTTACTTGCATTTCCATTTGCATCCTGCGCCCAACCTGTTGGAATAGGTTCATTTTTTCTTTGTGCAATTTCCAACTTTCCATTCGCAGCAGTAGTGGTTGCAAAATCTGCAACAAAAGGCGCTTCGTTTCCTGCAGGCACAGCCACTGCAATGGGATTGGTTCCCAACATTTTTTCAGCAGCATAAGTAGGTGCGACTAATGCACTCGCATTGGTCATAGCCATTCCAATCATATCCTGCGACAATGCCATCATAGCATGATAACCAGCAATACCAAAATGATTACTATTTTTTACACTCACCCATCCTGTGCCCACTTGCTTTGCTTTATCCATTGCAATTTGCATGGCTTTTGGTGCTACAACTAATCCTAAACCTTTATCTCCATCAACTACAGCAGTAGAGGGCGTTTCATGAATAATTTTAATATTAGGTGTTGGATTTATTCTGCCCGCTTCCCATAATCTTACATAACCCACTAGCCTTGCAATACCATGACTGTCAATCCCTCTTAAATCTGCAGCTAATAAAACACTCGTTGCTAAACTAGCATCTTCATTGGAGCATCCCATCTTTAAAAAAACATTCAATGCAAATGCATATAATTGTTGATAGGAATAAATTTTTTCGTTCATAATTCAAATTTACGCATAAAAAAAGGTGTACCGAAGCACACCTTTATAAAATTAGTTGTTAAAAACTAGAATGGTAAATCATCTGCAGATCCGTCATCACCACTTGCTGCATTTGGAGTATAGGTTGCTCCTGCACTTTGATCTGGTGCTGGACTATCTCCTCCTGATTTACTTCCTAATAATTGTACCGATGCAATTCTTAAAGTTAATGATGCACCATTGCGGCCATCCGCAGTTGTATAAGTTCTTACATCAGGTGTACCTTCCACATACACTTGCGTTCCTTTTTTTAAATAAGGTGCAACTGCTGTACGATCTGTCCAATAAGAACAATCTACCCAGGTAGTTCTGTCTTTTTGATTGCCTTGCGCATCCTTAAAACGTTCTGTGTGTGCAACATTAAAGTTGATTACAGACTTTCCATTCACATTGTTTACTTGAGCATCTTTGCCCAAATTTCCGATTACTTGTAACTTGATCATTTTCTTAAATTTTGTCGTTATATGGCAGTGAAGATAGGATATTTCGTTTACTTTTGTGCCAAGCCAACTTTTAACTGGCCAAAGAATATGAGTAAAAAAGGCAAGGTTTTAGTCGCTATGAGCGGCGGAATTGACAGTACAGTCGCAGCGCTTATGCTGCATAATGAAGGTTACGAAGTGGTGGGAATCACCATGAAAACCTGGGATTACTCCACTAGCAATACCAATGGAAAAGAGACAGGATGTTGTAATATTGACTCCTTTAATGATGCTCGTTTAGCAGCCGTTAACAATGGCTTCCCTCATTATATTTTAGACATTAGAGAAGAGTTTGGTGATTTTGTAATTGAAAATTTTGTTGAAGAATATTTAGCAGGCCGCACCCCCAACCCATGTGTAATGTGTAATACGCATATTAAATGGAGGGCGCTGTTAAAAAGAGCAGATGCCTTAGGTTGTGATTTTATTGCTACTGGCCACTATGCAAAAGTGCGTCAACACGATAATGGAAGATATGTGATTTCGAAGGGATTAGATGAAACCAAGGATCAGAGTTATGTTTTATGGGGCGTAGATCAAGATTTATTAAGCAGAACCATTTTGCCATTAGGGGGAATGCATAAAACAGACATTCGTCAAATGGCGATTGATTTAGGGTATCCTGAATTGGCTAAAAAAAGTGAGAGCTACGAAATATGTTTTGTTCCTGATAATGATTATCGTGGATTTTTAAAAAGACGTGTTGAAGGATTAGAAGAAAAAGTAAATGGAGGTTGGTTTGTAGACACTAATGGAAAAAGATTGGGCAAACACAAGGGCTATCCTTTTTATACCATTGGACAAAGAAAAGGATTAGAGATTGCCTTGGGTAAACCTGCTTATGTAACAGCGATTGATCCTGTAAAAAATATTGTGGTGATTGGTGAAGAAAAAGATTTAGACTCTAATGATATGTTGGTGTCAAAAATCAATTGGATTAAATACGATCATTTAGAAGGCCCTACCGATTTAATGGCAAAGATTCGATACCATGATAGCGGTGCATTGTGTACCTTATCTCATACTGACAATGGCGTGCAAGCAAGATTTTATGAAAATGTAAAGAGTATTGCACCAGGTCAAAGCGCCGTATTTTATGAAGGAGACGATGTAGTAGCTGGAGGCATCATTCAAAGTGGTGCCTTGATGCCGAGGTTGTCTTAATTTAGTCTGCTATTTTTTCAAGCAAGGCTGCAAACAAAGTATCCGCTTTTTTCGTGTACCCAGTAAAATATTGTTGCTTGACTACTTTGAATTTACCGGTAGCTAATAATGCTTCTACATTTTTTTCGTTCTCGTCTTTGTAAACGGAACAGGTAGCAAAAAGCAAATGACCATGTAGCTTTACGGTTGGGATAATATTCTTTAAAATTTTTGCTTGCAATGTGGTGTATTTATTTAATTGCGCTTGCGTAAAATAAGCAAGTTGTTCAGGCGTCCTACCCCAGGTACCACTTCCCGAACAAGGCACATCGGCAAATACAAAATCAAAAGGTTTTTTTATTTCAAATTCCTGCGTTAAATCAATTTCTTGAACACTCGCAGGTTTAATACCAGCTTCTTGCAAACGCTTATCTGCATTGAATAAAATACTTTCTCTAACATCAGAAACATGCATTCTAATATTTGACATGGTATCAAACATTAAAATGGTCTTACCCCCACTAGCTGCACAAGCATCCCACACTTGTATTGGATGTTCCATACTTGTTGGAACCAATTGCAATAATTCCGCAATTGCTTGAGAGTTTATATCCTGTATGACTGCTTCCTTATTTAATTCCAATATATTTTGAAGCGAGGTAGTGTTGGCAAAAGCAAAGGCATTTTCAGCAACTTCTGAATATTCAATATTTGCTGCTTGTAATTTTTGAATTACTTTTTCCTTTTGCCAAGGACGAATGCGAATGAATAATAATGGTTGTGTTTGATGCGAACTGATAAATAAATTTTTATCAATGGCATCAGCAATACAATCTGCAAGTGGAAAATTGCTTGCTGTATTTCTAAAATGAGCGTAACAAAGTGCACTTATATTTTTGCGATCCTTGCTTCCATGTTTCTTATTGGCTGCAAAATATTTTTTCAAATAATTGGCAAGCGGCTCATCCCCATGGTAAGCTGCAATTAATTTGTTGGCTACTTCTTGGTGTACTGCGTAATGCATTACAATTCTAATAAACTAGCAACTGGATCTTTTCCAATTAAAAGCAATGCAGGATTTTCCAATAACTCTTTCACTCTTACTAAGAATCCAACGCTCTCACGTCCATCAATAATACGGTGATCATAACTTAATGCTAAGTACATCATTGGTAAAATTTTCACCTCACCATTTACCGCCATTGGACGATCTTGAATTTTATGCATTCCTAAAATTGCAGACTGAGGAATATTAATAATTGGCGTACTCATTAAGCTACCAAATACACCACCATTCGTGATGGTAAATGTTCCGCCTGTTAAATCTTCGGCTGTTAATTTTGAATCTCTTGCTTTACCTGCTAATACAATCACACTCTTTTCAATTTCTGCCATACTCAAGCTCTCCACATTTCTAATGACAGGTACTGTTAAACCTCTTGGCGTACTCACTGCAATACTAATATCAGCGTAGTCATGATACAATAATTGATCGCCATCAATAAATGCATTTACACTAGGCCACTCCGTTAAAGCAATCGCACAAGCTTTTGCAAAGAAACTCATGAAACCTAAATTCACTCCATGCGCTTCTTTAAACTTGTCTTTAAATTGTTTTCTTATTTGCATAATCGCCGTCATGTCCACTTCATTGAAAGTAGTTAACATAGCAGTAGTGTTTTTAGCTTCCACTAAACGACGACTAATTGTTTTTCTTAGGTTACTCATTTTCTCAGGACGCACATTGCGAGAAAATAATTCTTGACCAGCAAATTGAATTTTTCCTGGATTATTTAAAGCATCCAACACATCAATCTTAGTTATTTTGCCAGCATAACCACTTGCTTTAATTTGAGCAGTGTCTACTTTTTTATCTGCAATAATTGCAGCAGCTACTGGTGTTGCTTTCACATTATTTGGAACAGCTGTCACTGGTGCTTGACTAGCTGGTGCTGGCGCTGCAGCTACCGGAGCGGCTGGAGCTTCTGCTTGTGCTGGCTTAGCAGCAGTTTCATCAATGTCCGCTAATACATCTCCAATTAAGATACTATCTCCTTCAGTTGCTTTATGAAACAAGATACCTGCTTTTTCTGCATTCACTTCAAAAGTTGCTTTTTCACTTTCTAATTCTGCAATCACTTCATCACGCTCTACCCAAGCGCCCTCGGCTTTGGTCCATTTTAATAAGGTCACTTCTGTGATTGACTCTCCTACTGTTGGTACTTTTATAGATATCATAATTGAAACAAATTATTTATTATATATTGAAAACGCTGTGTTTAAAATGTCTGCTTGTTCTTTAGTGTGCACTTTCATATAACCAGTTGCAGTAGATGCACTTGATTGTCTGCTTATCACACCAAACTTGATGGCTTTTAAATTCATTTGCAAGAAACTTGCAGCACCCATGTTTTGTGGCTCTTCTTGCACCCAGAACCAAACTGCCTTTTCATATTTTTGCTGCAATGCTTTTATTTGATTTACTGGCAATGGATATAATTGTTCTAATCTTACAATAGCAATATCATTTCTGCTTTCGGCTTTTTGCTTCTCTGCTAATTCATAAGAAATTTTACCAGAGCAGAATAAAACTTTTTTAACCTGCGTAGGATCTGTTACAAAACTATCATCAATCACTTCTTTAAATCCTCCTTCCGTTAATTCAGCATAATTACTGAATGTCCAAGGACTTCTTAAATTCGCTTTAGGCGAGAAGTTGATCATTGGTTTACGGAAGTTCCATGTTAATTGACGACGCAATGCATGGAAAAAGTTAGCTGCAGTCGTGATATTGGTAACAATCATATTTTGCTCCGCACATAATTGCAAATATCTTTCTAAACGAGCACTACTATGTTCAGGCCCCTGACCTTCATAACCATGAGGCAATAACATTACTACTCCATTTTGTCTTTGCCACTTTTGTTCACCAGCAGCAATAAACTGGTCAATAATTGTTTGCGCACCATTAGAGAAGTCACCAAACTGTGCTTCCCAAATAACCAAGGCTTGTGCATTCGCTAATGCATATCCATATTCATATCCTAATACACCATACTCACTTAACAATGAATTATAAATACGGAACGGTTGTTGATTTTGTGAAACCTTATCTAATCTGCAATATTGCTCATTGGTATTTTCATCAAATAATACTGCATGACGATGGCTAAAAGTTCCACGCTTTACATCCTGCCCACTCATTCTAACCGTTTTACCTTCAGCTAATAATGAAGCATAGGCCATTAATTCACCAGTAGCCCAATCAATTTTATTTTCGGTCTCAAATAATTTAATTTTTTCTTGAATTAATTTCTCCACTTTTTTCAAAGGAGAAAATCCTTCAGGCCATTTCATTAAAGCATTGAATATATATTTTGCTTTATCGGCACTAATACTTGTATCAGGTGAAGATTCAAAATCAGCAGCGGTTGCTTTTTGCATTGCTTTCCATGCTAATTCTGGCGCTTGGTATTTATAAGGAAGTGGATTTTGTTTTACCTCATCCAATCTTGCTTGTAAATCAGACCAAAACTTCTGCTCCATTTCCTTTGCTAAGTTTTGTGCATCTGCTGTACCATTTTGTTGCAAGAACTCAACATACTTTTCTCTAGGATTCTTATGTTGATCAATTAATTTATACAACTGAGGTTGTGTATACTTAGGATCATCTCCTTCGTTATGGCCATGTTTTCTGTAACAAACCATATCTACGAAAATATCAGATTGATAGATTTGTCTATATTTTGTTGCAATCACCACTGCTTTGTAAACAGCCTCAGCATCATCACCATTCACATGTAAAACCGGCGCCTGAACCATTGCAGCAACTGAAGTACAATAATTTGCACTTCGCGCATCATCAAAATCAGTAGTGAATCCTATTTGATTATTAATAACAAAGTGAATCGTACCACCAGTATGATACCCATTTAAATTACACATTTGTAAAATCTCATACACAATTCCTTGGCCAGCAACCGATGCGTCACCATGTATCAAAATTGGCAATACTTTACTAAAATTATTCTCGTATAAAACATCTGCCTTCGCTCTTGCAAATCCCAAAACAACAGGATCCACTGCTTCTAAGTGTGAAGGATTCTGCATTAATTTTAAATGCACATTTTTATTTGAAGAAGTAGTTACTTCCGAACTATAACCCATATGATATTTCACATCACCGCTTCCCATTGTTTGATCTAACACCGCAGTACCTTCAAATTCACTAAAAATTTGCTCGTAGGTTTTGCCCATGATATTTGCAAGTACATTTAATCTTCCACGATGTGCCATACCAATAACCACTTCCTCTACTCCATTGTCAGCACCTGTATTAATGATAGCATCTAATGCAGCAATAGTTGACTCTCCTCCTTCTAATGAAAAACGTTTTTGACCAATGTATTTAGTATGTAAGAATTTTTCAAAAATTACACCTTGATTTAATTTCTCAAGGATGCGTCTTTTTTGATCTAAATTAATTGGATCAGAAAAATTATTTTCCATTTCATTGGTCAACCAATCAACGCGTTCTTGATCTGAAATGTATTTATATTCAATACCAATGTTTTTTGCATATGCATTTTGCAAATGCGTAACTATGTTTTTTAAAGTAGTTACCCCTAATCCTACAAAATTTCCTGCATTAAAATTTGTATTTAAATCAGCATCAGATAATCCGAATAAGTTTAAATCTAAATTTGCATGTCTATCTTTTCTTTCTCTAATTGGATTGGTCTTTGCAATCAAATGACCTTTGTTTCTATATCCTAAAATCAAACGATATACTGCAATCTCTTTTGCCCAATTAATATCACCAGCACTATTTGAACTTGCAATATTTATATTCGTACTTGTAGTACTAGTTGATGTAGTTGCCGCACTTGCTGTTTGAACATTCCCATTTTGCATAGCAAAATCGAAACCTTCAAAAAACTTTTTTAAATCTGGGTCAATGGAATTTGCATCCACTAAAAATTGCTGATAGAGCCCTTCTATGAATGAGGGGTGCGAGTTTGTTATATAAGAGAAATCCTTCATTGAGATTGCTTTCTTTTTATTAAAATTCTAGGAGCGCAAATATCGGCTAATTGATTGATTTAAAAGGAAAATTTGCTCAAAAACAATAGGGATTTTAATACTTTTCGCATTTCAAAAATAGAAGCAGAGGTCATGAATTGAACTGAAAAAAGAATGTTTTGCATAAAATTACATAAATATCTGATAATCAATGATTTAAATACTTTTTGTATTTTTTTTCATTTTAATTTTAATTATTAGGCTTCTTCCCTTACCTTTGCCCTCCTGAAAATTAAATAGTACATGGCAAATCACTCGGCTACCAAAAAAGATGTAAGACAAGCAACTAAACGTCGCGATAGAAACCGTTATTATGGTAAAACTACACGTAATGCAATTCGTGAATTAAAAACTATCGGTGAGCAAACTGCTTACAACGAAAAGTTACCTAATATCATTTCTCAAATTGATAAATTAGCAAAACGTGGAATTATCCATAAAAACAAAGCTGCTAATTTAAAGAGCAAATTAGCAAGACATACTGCTGTTGCTCCAGTTGCGAAAAAGAAATAATTGAAAAGCTTCGGCTTTTTATATACAAATCCTGCCCTATCGGCGGGATTTTTTTTTGTAGCTTTGCGACATGACTGAAAAAATACTTATCCTCGACTTTGGTAGCCAATACACTCAACTTATTGCACGCGCAGTTAGAGAAGCCAATGTGTATTGTGAAATAAAACCTTTCAATTCAAGTTTTGAATATGATAGCACTTTAAAAGGAATCATTTTAAGTGGATCCCCAGCTAGTGTAAACGAAGCAGATGCTCCCAATGTAGATATTCAAGCTATGTTGGACAAGTTACCTGTTTTGACTGTATGCTATGGTGCTCAATTGAGTGCTAAAAACTTTGGAGGCAAGGTAGAGAAGTCAAATAAGAGAGAATACGGTCGTGCTCAATTGTGTATCCAGAAAGAAGATATCATTTTTAAAAATATCCAAGATAATAGCCAGGTTTGGATGAGCCATAGCGACTCCATTACCCAATTACCTGAAAATTTTGAACTATTAGCCGATACAGACAGTATCCCAGTGGCCGCATTTAGAAAAAAGGCTGATAATGGCAATAGCTTACACGGATTTCAGTTTCACCCAGAGGTATATCACTCCACTGAGGGTAAAACCATGATCAAGAACTTTTTGGTGGACATTTGCGGTTGTAGCCAAAATTGGACCCCTGCCTCATTTGTGAACGAGACGGTTGAGAAACTAAAAGCCCAAATTGGCGATGGTCATGTAATTATGGCTTTAAGTGGTGGTGTGGATAGTACCGTTGCCGCTACTTTAATTCACAAAGCCATCGGCTCACGCCTTCATGGGATTTTTGTAGACAATGGCGTTTTAAGAAAAGATGAGTTTCAAGGGGTATTAGATATATACAAATCAGTTGGTTTGAATGTGAAAGGTATTGATGCCAAGCAGATGTTTTACGATGGCTTAGCAGGTAAATCAGACCCTGAAGAAAAGCGTAAAATAATAGGAAAACTATTTATAGATGTATTTCAAATAGAGGCCTCTAAAATGTTGGAAGCCAAATTCTTAGGTCAAGGAACTATTTATCCTGATGTGATTGAAAGCGTAAGCGTTCATGGCCCTTCACAGACGATTAAGTCGCATCATAATGTAGGTGGCTTACCAGATACATTACACTTAAGTTTAGTAGAGCCTTTAAGATACTTGTTCAAGGATGAGGTTAGAAAAGTAGGTCTTGAGCTGGGTATTCCAGCTGACCTAATTAACCGCCACCCCTTCCCTGGACCAGGTTTAGCTATTCGAATCTTAGGCGATATCACCCCGGAGAAAGTAGATTTATTACAAAGAGCTGACGATGTATATGTAAAAGCATTAAAACAGTTTGATCTTTACAATAAGGTTTGGCAGGCAGGAACCATCCTATTGCCAGTTAAGAGCGTAGGTGTAATGGGTGATGAAAGAACTTACGAATACACTGTAGCGCTAAGAGCAGTTACCTCTGTTGACGGGATGACCGCCGATTGGGCTCACTTACCTTATGAGTTTTTAGCCCATGTGAGCAATGCAATCATCAATGAAGTACGTGGCATTAACCGTGTAGTTTATGATATCAGCAGCAAGCCACCTGCTACCATTGAATGGGAATAGTACTTAATATTTTATTTCAATAAAAATAGCCTAAGTATTTGTTAATCATTTATTTAGGCTATTTTAGTTTTATAAATACTTTAGAAAAAGCATTTCAAGTTTCAATGTAAAATTAACATCCCCTCGATGATCGTCATTACGCTAAAAACACTTTCCCACATCTAAAATCGCGAACTCGCTTCGCTCAGACATGCGCGATTTCTTTACGATGTGCTCAAGCGTTTTCTTAACGCTATGACTCAAATCTCGTGTCTTGTTAATTTTACATTTGATTAATTAGATATACTAAATGCGAAGCACTGGAAAATTGAACTCTGAGCCATAGCGTAAAGAAATTTATAAATTCGATCGTTAAAAAAGTCTGCATGTTTGAGCACGTAGTGCGAGTTCAGACTTTTAGATTGGATTTATGAATTTTAGCGTTAAGTGGCGAACAGAGAAATTTTGCAGTGCTTCGCATTTAAGACCTAATCCAAAGGGAAAATAAAAAGCCCGAGAGGTTAATCTCGGGCTTCAACTAAATATTCGAACAACTAAAAAACCCAAATGATTAGTTCATAGTGCGTTTAAGATTACTAATCTTATCTTGTAAACTGTTCACGACACCAGCTAATTGATCCACATTCCACATAGGCTGTGCCCCTGCTTTATGGATGATATAAACTGCCTTCCATACTTCTACTATATCTTGACTATTTACTTGATATGGCTCGTATAATGGATTGTCACTCAACAAAGTAAGCTTATCCTTATTGTCGTCATTGGTAATGATTCTTTTATATACAACCCCGTCCGCATTGGATACAACGATATAGGTATTTGAGTTTTTAACGTCTCTAATACTATCAACCTTTTCTCCAACAATAACACTTCCGCTAGGCGTTGGCAACATACTATCTCCAATAATTTCAAAAGCTCGGTATTCACCTGGAGCCAACATAGGCAAAGTGAAGGTATTTAACTCGTCTAGGAACTCAGGATCCGCATAACCGGCCAAGTATCCAGCAGCTGCTTTAACGGGCACAAACGGCACAATTGGCGCAGCCGAACTAGACTTATCCATTTTCATGGAACGACGACGATCTAGATAAGACATGCCTGAACCAGATTCGGCCCCAGCATTTCCTTTTTCAGAAAGGTCCTGAAACAGGAACTCTTCCAAACTGATGTTAAAAAGCGCACAAATTGCTTCCTGCACTTCCAAGCGGGGCTCCGCCCTTTCTTCTTCATAAGCTCCTACCAAGGAACGCTTAATCTGAAGTTGATTGGCCATTTCCTCTTGTGTCCATTCGCGCTGCTTTCTGATGTACTTTAAATTCTTACCTGCGTATGACATAACTAATGATTTTAGTGCAATTTACTAATATATTTAGTATTACCAAATATTTTTAGCAATTTTTTCAAAATATTTTCGTTACCCCATATTTACACCCAGCTAGTTTTAATTTTTGCGACTAAGTCCTGGCTTAGTAACTTGCAGTATGGCTAAGATAAAAATTGAAAAACCACTCATCTTAATTACCAACGACGATGGCATAACTGCGCCTGGCATTAAAGCCTTGGTGCAAGCTGCCCTCCCCTTTGGCAAAGTAGTGGTAGTGGCTCCAGATAAACCTCAAAGTGGAATGGGTCATGCCATTACTATTGGGCACCATTTAAGATTAACGAAGGTAGATTATATGGAAGGTGTCGAAGCATATGCTTGTAGTGGAACACCTGTAGATTGTGTAAAATTAGCAGTAGATAAAGTATTGCACCGCAAACCCACTATTTGTTTAAGTGGAATCAATCACGGAGCGAATCACTCTATTAATGTAATTTATTCTGGAACCATGTCGGCAGCATTGGAGGCTTCCATTGAAAGTATTCCGAGTATTGGCTTTAGCTTATTAGATTTAAGTCATGAAGCGGATTTTACTGCTGCTGCACATTTTGCAGCCATCATTATTGAGAAAGTATTGGCTGATAAAAATGTAGACAAGCACCTTTGTTTAAATGTAAATATCCCTAAAGTAGAAACTAGTTTAATTAAGGGTATTAAAATTTGCAAACAAGCCTACGCTAAATATGAAGAAAAGTATGTGGAACGCAAGGACCCTTATGGTAAAAAATATTATTGGCTAACGGGAGAGTTTATCAACTTTGACAAATCAAAAGATACGGATGTTTGGGCGCTTAAAAATAATTATGTTAGCGTTGTTCCTGTTCAATTTGATTTAACCAACCATATCATTAAAGAGAAACTAAGTAAAAAGTGGAAATGGTAAAAGATAGTTATATACAAGGTATCTTGGTAGGCTTAGTAGTTCCATTTGCTGGATTCTTTGGATTCTATAAATGGAAATTTAGTGTATTTACCATTCAAGAATTTGGCACAATGATCATACATCAAAAATCTGTTTTGTCTGCTATGATTAGTGTGTCTTTATTATTAAATGGTGCCGTACTCACCTTCTTCTTTCAAAAAGAAAAAGACAATACAGCAAAAGGAATTTTTATTATCACATGTATTTATGCACTGGTTGCAATTACATGCAAATGGTTTTTATAAATGCGTTACTATATTATAGCTGGCGAAGCTAGCGGCGACTTACACGGCTCCAATTTAATCAAAGCGATTAAAGCAAAGGACTCCAATGCTGTGATACAGTGTTGGGGTGGCGATTTAATGCAAGCCGCAGGAGCCAATTTAGTTAAGCATTATAGAAGTTTAGCCTTTATGGGATTTGTAGAAGTGCTTATGAATTTGCGTACCATTCTTGCTAATATTAAATTTTGCAAAAAAGATATTGAAGCGTTCGTACCCGATGTATTAATATGCATTGACTATCCTGGATTTAATTTGCGTATTGCAAAATGGGCGAAACTAAAAGGCTTAAAAGTAATTTACTTTATTGCGCCACAAGTATGGGCTTGGAAAGAAAATAGAGTGCCTGCCATGCGAGAGAGTATTGATAGATTATTATGCATTCTTCCTTTTGAAAAACAATATTTTAAAGAAAGATGGAATTGGGAAGTAGATTATGTAGGGCATCCATTAATGCAGGTACTTGAATCACAACAAAACTTACCACATCCACTTCCTCAAATTGCAAGCGAAAAAATAATTGCATTACTTCCAGGAAGCAGAAAGCAAGAGATCCTGAAAAAATTACCTGAAATGTTATCGGTAGTAAGTTCATTTCCAAATTATCATTTTGCGATTGCTCAAGCACCAGGCCTTGATGACGATTGGTTTGCATCACTAGTTCCAAGCAATCAAAATGTACATATTGTAAAGGGGAATACTTATGCATTATTAAATCATAGTGAAGCTGCATTAGTAACTAGCGGCACTGCTACTTTGGAAACTGCTTTATTAGGAGTGCCCGAAATAGTTTGTTACAAAGGAAATCCAATTACATTGGCACTTGCAAAGCGCTTTGTAAAAATTAAATTTATCGCCTTAGTAAATTTAATTATGGATAAAGAAGTAGTGAAAGAACTGATTCAGGAAGATTTGAATAAAAAGAATTTAGTGCAGGAGTTGACGCTTTTATTAAATGATGAAAATAAGAAAGCGCAGATAAAAGCAGACTACCAATTATTGAAGGAAAATTTATACACTGGACAAAGTGCTACAGAAGTTGCAGCTGAAATTATCCAAGCAACAATTACAAAATAAGCTTACAATTAGTGCAAGAACTTGCGCACCAATATCACAATAATTGCTACCAGAAAAATAAGAATAGACAAACGGTTCATGCCATGCATCGCTTTCATCATGCCTGTTCTTTCTTCCTTTGGATCTCGTTTTACTAAAAACAAGTACTCTCCTATTTGTCTGAAAAATCCCATAAGGTGAATTTTAATTATGCATTTTGAGATACCAACCAACTCTTTAATAAATTGGTTATTTGTTTTGTTTCAATAATAAATCCATCATGTCCATACATAGAATCAATCGCAATTAATTTTGCATTTGGCATATGATGTTCCATGAATCTTTGTTCGTCTAATGGACAAAGAATGTCACTATTAATTCCAATAATAAAAGTGGGTGTTTTGATGGTAGCCAATGTAGTCATTAAATCTCCGCCTCTTTTACGAGCTAGGTGATGACTATCCATTGACTTTGTTAATAACCAATAACTATAAGCATTAAAACGTTTCACCAATTTATCTCCTTGGTATTCGATATAAGAAGAAGCTTTAAAATTATCAATCTTTTCTGGATCCTCATCCGTTTGCTTCTCTTGGAAAATTCCATAATTTCTATAGGTTAACATTCCAATAGCACGCGCTGCTTTTAAACCTTTCGCACCTGCATTAGGCGTAGCTTCTTTCCAAGTACAATCTGCCTCAATTGCTAAACGCTGAGCTGTATGCACTGCAACACCCCAAGCACTTTCTGAAGGGGAGGTAGAAATTAAAAACATCTTTTTAATAACAGCTGGTTCAAAAATGGCCCACTCTAATGCTTGGTAACCACCCATGCTTCCTCCCATCAATAAATCAATGCTATCAATTCCTAAATGTTGTCTTAATAAAATATGCGCCTGTACCATATCGCGGATGGTCACCGTTGGGAAATTATTTAAACTAATTTCAGTGCCTAAATCTTCCACACTTAAAGGTCCCGTTGAACCATAACAAGAACCTAAAATATTTGCACAAACAATAAAGTAATCATTTGGATTAATTAAGTATCCCTCGCCCACTAAACCTTTCCACCAATCAGCAACATCGGAGTTGGCTGTTAAGGCATGACAAACCCATGCTACTTTTTTACCCGGCGTATATGCACCATAAGTATGATAAGCTATTTTAAGCTTTGGCAAACTCACCCCACACTCTAAAGTAAAAGGCTGATTATATTGATATATTGTTGGACCCATTTTTTTAAATGCTAATTACGAACTAAGTATCTATTTGAATTACCTTTGCCAAAGGTACAAATTTTATACTTCTTATATACTAACAAGCATTAACCTATGGCAAGAATACATTTAAAGCAAATTGACCAAGACTACCAGTTTGTAACAACCGACGAAGCGGGTCAACAAATTACCATGGATATTCCAGTGGATCAAGGTGGTCATGGAAATGGTGTACGACCTATGCAAGCTTTATTAAGTGCATTAGGCGGATGTAGTGCTGTTGATATTGTAATGATTTTAAAGAAGCAAAAAGAGACTATTGAAAATTTTGAAATGATCATTGATGGAGAACGTCAAGTAGGTAAAGAACCTGCTTTATGGGAAACCATTCATATCCTTTTTAAATTAAAAGGAACAATGACACAAGAAAGAGCCGAAAAAGCATGTACACTTTCAATAGATAAATATTGTTCAGTGGCTGCCACCTTAAGAGCAGCTGGAGCAGTAATCACTTGGGCTGTTGAAATTGTATAATTTCAATTGTATAAAAATTAATAAAATAGGTTTTCAATTTAAATAGAAGCATCATGAAGCATAATCAATCAAAACTAATAAGAACAAGGGTTCCACAGACACCTCAACATGAGCACGCTGCTCCCTTATTTTTAACAAGCAGTTTCACTTTTGATAATGCCGAAGATATGCGTGCTGCTTTTGCGGATGAAACCGACGCCAATATTTATAGCCGTTTTTCAAATCCAACTGTAAAAGAATTTGTAGATCGTTTATGTGTTTTAGAAAATGCAGAGTCAGGTTTTGCAACTGCCTCTGGAATGAGCGCTGTATTTGGTTCTTTCATGGCTTTATTAAAAAAAGGCGATCATCTTTTATCATGTAATTCAATTTTTGGAAGTACGCATACTGTGATTTCAAAATACTTACCTAAATATGGTATTGACTTTAGTTATGTTGGTGCAAGTGCAACTGCCGCTGAATGGGAAGCAGCCATTACTCCACAAACTAAAATGATTTATTTAGAAACCCCTACCAACCCAGGATTAGATGTTGTAGATATTAGCATGGTAAGTGCAATTGCTAAAAAACACAATATTATTTTAAATGTAGACAATTGTTTTGCAACGCCTATTGGACAAACTCCTATCGATTTAGGTGCTGACCTAGTTGTACACTCTGCGACCAAATGGATTGATGGCCAAGGACGTGTTTTAGGTGGTGCGATTGTGGGAAGAAAAGATTTAATTCATGAGATTTATTTATTCTGTCGTAGCACTGGACCATCATTATCACCATTTAATGCATGGGTTTTAAGTAAGAGTTTAGAAACATTAGAAGTGAGAATGGATCGTCATAGTAGTAATGCTTTATACCTTGCTGAAAAATTACAAGGACATGCAAAAATTAATTTTGTAAAATATCCATTCCTAAGCTCTCATGCAAGTTATGAGGTTGCTAAAAAGCAAATGAAAAATGGCGGAGGCATTGTTTGTTTTGAATTAAAAGGAGGGATTGAATCAGGAAGAACATTTTTAAACAATATTAAAATGCTTTCATTAACAGCCAATTTGGGCGACACGCGTAGTATTGCTTCCCACCCTGCTAGCACCACGCATGCTAAATTATCTGAGGCAGAAAGACAAGCTGTAAGCATTACCCCTGGCCTTATTCGTATATCTGTTGGTCTTGAACATAAAGATGATATTTTAGCCGATATTTTACAGGCATTGGAAGCATCTTAATGCCCCAGACTATTGTCCAGCATTATTAATTATTAATATTTACATACTGCCCTATCGCATAAAAATGTGATAGGGTTTTTTAGTAGTGTCCTATAAACGCATTGAGTTGATAAAAATGGGGTATTTTCCGTACTATTTTTAAGATTTATTAGTATATTGAATTCGCTTAAAACTAACGATTTATTAAACGATTGCGCTAGCGGTTACGCTGTCGCTTAAAACCACACATTTATGAAATTAAAAACAGGTATTTTATTATCAGTAATGATGTTCCTACAATACTACATTTGGGGAGCATGGTACGTAACAATGGGAACATATATGGGCGAAGTATTAAAGTCGTCTGGTATTGATGTGGGTGCTGCATATAGTGCAGGTGCCATTGCCACTATTATTTCTCCATTCTTTGTTGGTATGATTGCCGATAAGTTTTTTGCTGCTCAAAAAATTATGGGTGTTTTACATTTAGTGGGTGCTGCTTTATTATTCTACGCAACTAAAGTAGACAATAGTAGCTTTTACTGGGTAATTTTAGTTTACTCTTTATTATACATGCCAACTATTGCTTTAAGTAATAGCGTTGCATTTGCTCAAATGACCGATCCTGGAAAACAATTCCCATGGATTCGTGTATTTGGAACATTAGGTTGGATTGTAGCTGGTTTAATAATTGCAAAATTAGGTATCGAAAAAACTGCTGGCACCTTCCATGTAGCTGCAGGTATTTCTGCAGTATTAGGCGTTATCAGTTTCATTTTACCTAACACTCCTCCAAAAGGAGCTGGTACACAAACTTCAGCAGCTAGCATTTTAGGAAAAGATGCATTTGTATTATTAAAAGAGAAGTCTTATTTGATATTCTTTATTGCTGCCATTTTAATTTGTATCCCTCTTTCTTTCTACTACGGATTTGCTAATCCATTCTTAAATGAAGTGGGTTTAGAAAACGCTGCTGGTAAAATGACAATGGGTCAAATGTCTGAAGCATTATTCATTTTAGCGATTCCATTTATGTTCAATAAAATTGGCGTTAAAAAAATGTTGATTTTAGGTATGAGCGCTTGGGTATTACGCTATATCTGTTTCGCATATGGTACAATGGATGCAAGCTGGATGTTATATGCAGGTATCATTTTACATGGTGTTTGTTATGACTTCTTCTTTGTAACTGGCTATATGTATACAGAGAAAAAAGCAGGAGAATCTATCAAAAATGCTGCTCAAGGTCTATTCACATTTGCTACTTATGGAGTAGGAATGTTTATTGGAACTTGGTATAGTGGCTTTGTTGTAGATCAACATAAAAACGGTACAGGTCATGCTTGGACTAATATTTGGTTAACTCCAGCAGCTATTGCCGGTGCAGTATTAATCGCTTTCATTATTGGATTTAAGGAGAAGAAAGAGATCGCTGCAGCTTAATTTAATTTTTAATTAAAGCCTATCTCATTGGGATAGGCTTTTTTATTGGATTCAATTTATTACACAAACTAAAAAATAATAAAATGCGTATTGCAATGTTAGGAGCAGGATTCATTGGCCGTTTTTATGCTGATGCCTTGCAAGGATATAGAAGTAAAGATAAAGTGGTAAGTATTTATGCGCGTCGTGAAGAGTCGGCTGTAAAGTTTGCTGCTGATTATAATTGTGCGCACTGGACTACAGATATGGAAGCTGCTATCGCCCACCCTGATGTGGATGTAGTTTGTATTTCATTACCAAACCATGTACACGAGGCTGCTGTTATGCTTTGTTGTAAACATAAAAAAGCGGTAATGACTACCAAGCCATTAGGTCGCAATAGTGATGAAGCTAAAAGAATGTTGATTGCAGTAGAAGAAGCAGGTATTTTTAATGGATACTTAGAGGACTTAGTGTATACTCCTAAGTTTATTAAAGCAAATCAAAGCGTAAAAGAAGGCGCTGTAGGACGTATTTTATGGGCTAAGTCTCGAGAAACGCACCCTGGCCCGCATAGTGAATGGTTCTGGGATATTGAACAAGCAGGTGGTGGTTGCATTTTGGATTTAGGATGTCATTGCGTTGAAATTTCCCGTAGCTATATTGGAAAAGATATCAAACCAGTTGAAGTAATGTGTTGGGCAGATACGCAAGTAAAACCGATTGATGCCGAAGACCATGCGATTGGTTTAGTAAAATACGAAAACGGTGCCATTGGTCAGTTTGAGGTAAGCTGGACTTTTAGAGGTGGCCTGGATTTAAGAGATGAAGTAATGGGTACTGAAGGTACTATTTGGATCAATAGTTTTTTACGTACAGGTTTTGAAATGTTCACTACAGGAAAAGGTGGTGATTATATTGCTGAAAAAGCAGAGAGTGATCGTGGATGGTTATTCCCAGTAGGTGACGAATTAAACGAATTGGGTTATAACCATATGTTTATGGACATGTTTAATTCTATGGAAAAAGGAGTTGCTCCTAAAGAAACTTTCTATGATGGATATGTTGTAAACTGTATTTTAGATGCCGCCTATAAATCAGCAAAATCTAAATTATGGGAGCCTGTTAAATTAGATATCTGGAGAGGTCAAGAGGGATTGACTAAAGAAAGTCATTTAGTAGAATATGATGCAGAGCATTATTTAGTAAAAGAAGAAATGACGCATTATGGTGCTAAAAAATTGATCTTAAAGCACAAGACAACAGGGAAAATTACTGAGCAAATTATCAACTAATAGAATTGAGGTGAAAATAAATAAGCCCTTAATTTCTTTAAAGTGATAAAGTAAATCGAGGCCACCGATAAACGGTGGCCTCGAAAAAATCATAAGACGAAAATAAATAAGCCCTTAATTTCTTTAAGGGCTTATTTATTTATAAAGCTTTTTTGAACTTCTCAAAATTCTGTACAGAAGTCAATATATTTTCAAAGGGCTTTTTAGGAAAATCTTGTTCTAAGAAAAAATATTGCATACCTGCGATATCAACATTTTTAAATGTTTCTTTAAAATTATAAGCCCCCTCCCCAAACGGAACAATCTCCCCTGCTGAAGTCATGTCTTTAACATGTAATAATGGAAAACGCCCTTTATTATTTTTAAATATTTCAACTGGATCTTTTCCAGCTTTAAATACCCAACCCAAATCCAATTCTAATTTTAATAAATCTGCTGAAATTTGTGAAGTAAAATAATCATAAGAAACAATTCCATCTGTTTTATCAAATTCTGTTGCATGATTATGATAAGCTAATTGTATGCCCGCTTTATTAGCTTGCTCTCCAGCACGGTGCAAAGTTTCAGCCGAGCTTTTAATATAATCGCCTGATTCAATATTTATGTTTGCACAAACAATATATGGGATTCCGGCTTCTGCTACTTGATCAATTAATTCTTGGCTATTATCCTGCAAATTTTTCATCACCGGAATGGTGATAGGTTTCCCATCAGGGCCATTAGGGATTTTAGCATTTGCTGGCATTTTAAAGGGTGCTCCAATTACATGATGTGATCTCCATTCCATACCCATATCACTCAACAATGCTTTAAATTCTTTAGGCTTCTTGCCATAAAAACCTCCTTGCTTACTAAAAGCAGATTCAATGTTTTTATACCCAGCAGCTGCTACTTTTTTTAATGTCCCTACCGTATCCATATCCATTTCATTAAAAAGTGTAAACAATTGAATACCTGGTGCTGGTAGTTTAGCAGAAGCAGCAAATGAATTAGCCCAACTTGAATTACTTAACAAAGCGCCTCCTACAGAAAGCATCGCAGCCTGTTGTAGAAATTTTCTTCTTGAATTCATAATAAGGAAGTTTTTATGTTTAAAGATTATCAACGCGTTGATATGATACAATTTAAAAAATTTAGGGGAGTTTCACAAATATTTTTACCTTTAACAACTATGGCAAAAAAGGGTGTATTACCAGCGAATTTTAAAGCACTACTCGAAAAAGGAGATCAAATATATCAACCAGGCATTTCCGTGGATTGTACCATCTTTGGTTTCCATGAAAATGTATTGAAAGTACTTTTGTTGAAAATAAAACATTCCAATAAATGGGCATTGCCAGGTGGATTTATCTACAAGGATGAGACCATTGACAAAGCGGCCTATCGAGTTTTACAAGAACGAACAGGAGTTGAAAATATATTTTTACAACAGTTTAATGCATTTGGTGACCCTCATCGTTCCGACCCTACTATTCACCAAAATAGATATTTAGAATACGGAATAAAAATTCCAAAAGGCAACTGGCTTTTACAAAGATTTATCACGATTGGTTTTTATGCACTAATTGATTTTACAGAGGTAGATTTGGAAGATGCAAAACGAACCGAAGGTGCTGAATGGATTGACATTAATAAGTTAAGCGACTTAATGATGGACCATGAAGCGATTGTATTAAAAGCTTTAGAGGCACTAAGAACACAACTTGCTTACCTACCTATTGGAAGAAACTTATTGCCTAAGAAATTTACCATGCCTGAGTTGCAGAAACTTTATGAAACCATACTCGATCAAAAATTAGATCGTCGTAATTTTCAGCGTAAAATGATTGGATTCGGCATTTTAAATAAATTGAGTGAAACCAGAAAAGGCGGTGCACACAAAGCCCCCTTCCTGTATACTTTTAATGATAAGAAATATCAAAAGGCACTGAAAGAGGGCCTATACGGTAGCTGGTAAATACTACTTCGTCCAGTTTATTTTTACTTTCTTCACATCTTTTGAATTAGGGCCTACCATAATTTCAAACTCACCTGCTTCCCAATCATACTTTAAATCGCCATTGTAGTATTTCAATAACTCAGAGCTAACTTCAAAACTTACATTTTTACTTTCACCCGCAGCTAGTTCGATCTTATTAAAACCTTTTAATTCTTGTACTGGTCTTGTAATGCTACCTACTACATCACGAATATATAATTGCACTACTTCTTTACCAGTTACTGCTCCTGTGTTTTTCACATTTACTGTAACTTTTAATTTTTGATTTCCTTTTAATTGCTTTGATGACAATTGAATATCACCATATTCAAACTGTGTATAGCTTAATCCATATCCAAAAGGATATAAAGGCTCATTGCTTACATCAATATAATTTGATTGGAATTTAGAGAACCATTTTCCTGTTAAAGGACGACCTGTATTTTTATGATTATAATACAAAGGAATTTGTCCAACACTTTGTGGAAAGCTCATACTTAATTTACCTGATGGATTTACTCTTCCTAATAAAGCATCAGCAATGGCATCACCCGCTTCAGAACCTGCAAACCATACGTCTAATATTGCAGGTACATTTTCCTTTTCCCAATTTAAAGTGAGTGGACGGCCATTAAATAATACCAAAGCAACTGGCTTACCTGTTGCAACCAATGCTTTTAATAAACGCTTTTGCGCTTCTGGAATATCAATTACTGATTTTGATGCACTCTCTCCACTACTTTCAGCACCTTCTCCTATTGCAGCAACAATTACATCCGCATTTGCACTCACAGCCAATGCTTCTTTTATTAACTCTTCTGCACTACGATTGTCTCTAGCAATATCTTTACCAAACATGGTTTGACGATTTTGCATTTCAGCATCATCTTCTAAATTAGATCCTTTTGCATACAAAACTTTACCATTGGTTCCTACAGCATCTGTTAATCCTTTTAATAATGTAATTGACTTCGTATTATCAGCACCCACACTCCAAGTACCTGTCATATTTTCTTTAGCATTTGCCAATGGCCCTACTAAAGCAATTGTTTTTCCAGCAGCAATTGGTAAAACATTATTGTTCTTTAGTAAAACAAAACTTTGAGCAGCAATTTTTCTTGCTTCTGCACGATTAGCACTTGTAAATACTTCAGTAGCTGATCTTTGCTCATTACAATATCTGTATGGATCATCAAATAAACCTAAATCGTATTTAGCCGCTAAAATTCTTTCACATGCTTTATTAATTTGAGCAAGTGTTACTTTGCCCTCTGCCATTGACTTTTTTAAAGTGGTTAAAAATCCTTCGCCCACCATATCCATATCTACACCGGCATTTAAAGAAAGTGCATTCACCGTTTGATAATCTCCAACACCATGATTGGTCATTTCAGGAATCCCTGTGTAATCAGACACTACAAAACCACCAAACTTCCATTGCTTTCTTAAAACATCATCCACTAACCATTTATTTCCTGATGCTGGCACTCCATCAATTTCATTAAATGAAACCATCACCGAAGCCACACCTGCATCCACTGCTGCTTTATATGGCGGGAAGTATTCATTGTACATTCTTACCCTACTCATATCCGTTGTATTATAGTCTCTTCCTCCCTCTGCAGCACCATATAATGCATAATGCTTTACACAAGATAAAATGGTATTAGGTGCAGACAAATCATCACCTTGATATCCATGTACCATTGCCTTAGCAATTGCTGAACTTAAAAAAGCATCCTCACCATTTCCTTCTGAAACCCTTCCCCATCTTGGATCTCTTGTTAAATCTACCATTGGAGAAAAGGTCCATTGAATACCATCTGCGCTCGCTTCGCTCGCTGCAATTCTTGCAGATTTTTCAATTAATGACATATCCCATGTTGCTGACATGCCTAATGGAATAGGGAAAATAGTTCGGTATCCATGAATTACATCCATACCAAAAAGTAATGGAATATGTAATCTTGTATTTTTTACAGCAAACTCTTGCAACTCTTTAATTTTAGTGACAGAGCGAATATTAAATACGCCGCCCACTTTACCTGCTTTCACTTTTTCAGCAATATCTGAACTACTAACTGCACCTGTAACAAAATCACTTGACGCTGGTAAATTAAGTTGACCTAATTTTTCTTCCAATGTCATTTTAGCCATCAAACCAGAAACAAATTGATGCTTTTTTAGCTCCTTACTTGTTTGCGCAAATGCAATCACACTCAAACTAACTGCAAGGATTAATAATAACTGTTTTTTCATATGTACATTTTTATATTTAATGATTACCACACAATGGTTGAGGCAGATTGTGCAGGCATGTCGAAATTAATTTGTTTTTTACCATCCGTCAATTTTAGTTTTGTATCCCCTCCTGTGTTGACAAATATCCCGGCTTTTTTACCATTGGGTAAAACAAAACCAGTTGATTTAACTGCATTATTATTGGATTGAACAGCTACACGAATAGCTCCTACTGGAATATATTTACTTGCTTGTCCAATAATATTATAACTCACATTTCTTGATACCGAATCTCCTTGTATGGTGAATGCTCCCTTACATTCTGTGCAACCTCCCGGTGTATGAGGATTAAACTTTGCATCTGCCGCTAAATTCCATTCAATTACTGCAGTGGACCAGTTGTTAATTGTTCCTAATACAATATGTTCTAAATGCCACATTAAATCACCACCATACTCCCCTTTTGCACCTGTCCATTGCTCCGTAAACATTAATTTTTTATCAGGATGTGCATTATGTACCTGTGATAATGCAGCTTCATTTCCTAAATAAAGATGAAAGGCAGATCCCGCAGCATATTGCTTAGCAGCAGCATTATTCAAAACAGCAATAGGATAATTTGGGTGATCCGCATTATGATCAAACAAAATAACTTCTGTATTTAAGTGCGCTGCTTTCAATTGAGGTCCTACATATTTTGCTAAAAAATTGGCTTGCTCATTTGAGTCCATTAATAAGCTTGGGTTATTCCCTCCATGTTCTGGCTCGTTTTGTAAGGTAATGGCATTAATATTGATGCCTTTTTGCTTCATTGATTGAATATACTTTACAAAGTAGTTGGCATAGCTAGCATAATACTTTTCAAGTAAGAGCCCGCCCATACTTGCCCCATTTGTTTTCATCCAGATGGGTGGAGACCATGGTGAAGCAATTATTTTTAATCTTGGATTGATTGTAATTGCCTTTTTCAAAATGGGAATTAAATGCAAAGTATCTTCTGATAAATTAAAATGTTTTAATAATGAATCTGTTTGACCAGCAGGTAAATCATCATAACTAAATACATGAGCATCCAAATCCGAAGCGCCAATACTCACTCTAATATAACTTACGCCTAAATTATTTTTTCCACTCCCAAATATTTCATTCAATAATTGATTCTTTTTAGCTACTGTAAGCTGATCAATTAAATTTGCTGAGCCTCCCGTTAACGCAAATCCAAAACCTTCCATGGTTTGGTATTTTTTATTTGCATTAAATAGAATAGTATTAGAAGTATTTGAAATATCAGTTGTATTCAAAGGTAACACTACCGTTTTTAAGCTAGTCTCTTTAAATTTTAATTTTCCATCAGCCGTGGTAGTATACTGCACAGCTTGCGCATTAACCATGGAAACAGTTATGGTCAAAAAAGCTATTAGTGTAATTTTTATATTCATTAAAATTATATTGTATTTTATCGAATTAGAGTAAATGATTTTAGATAAGATTATTGCTATTGGGTCGGTTGGTTCTGTTGATTCAGCTCTTTTACTGCATAGTCCACTGCCCTTGCTGTTAAAGCCATGTATAAAATAGAAGGACTTTGATTTCCTGTACTGGTCATACAAGCCCCATCTGTTACAAAAACATTTTTACATAAATGCATTTGATTGTGTTCATTCAAAATAGAGTCCTTAGGATCTTTACCCATTCTACAACCACCCATTTCATGTATATCCAATCCTGGTGCTTGATGATTGTCTACAAAACCCATATCATAAACCCCTGCAGCTTCAAACATTTTTTTAGTCTCTGTTAAAAAATCTGCAGTCAATTTATCATCATTATCATCATACCCCACCGAAGTGATTAATAAAGGCAAACCATACGGATCCTTTTGATCCTTACTTAACCTTACATGATTCTCTTTTTTCGGAATCGTCTCTCCTTGCATATATGCATACACATGCCATTTACCAGGAGTTTCCATTGCATCTTTAAAATCAGACCCAATTGTTTCCTTAGTTGTAGTTTCATCCAATCTTTGACGATAAGCCCCCATAAATGTGGTGTAGCCTCCTTTAAAATCGGTTTCTTGCTTACCTAAGTTGCGATAGTTGGCAATGATTGAATCCGTTGGATTGCGTCCATAAACATAGCTGTCTTCAAATCCATCAACCACACCCCATACACTTGCTCTATAATTATGATGACAAATATATTTTCCTAATACGCCTGAATCATTTCCTAAACCATTGGGGAATTTTTTAGAGGTAGAGTTTAGTAAAATTAAATTGGTATTTAATGCAGAGGCATTCATAAAAATAATATCTGCATAATACTCATACGTAATCTTAGAATGCGCATCAATTACTTTCACCCCAATCGCTTTTTGTTTGGATTCATCATAGATCACGGAATGTACCACTGCATCCGTTAAAATTGATAAATTTCCTGTATTTCCCGCCCATGGAAGCGTTGATGATAGCGAACTAAAATAGCCTCCAAAAGGACAACCACGCATACATAAATTTCTTGCTTGACATTGTCCACGACCTTGTTGTAAATGAATAGGCTGGGGTTCTGTAATATGCGCCCACCTTGCGTGTACTAAATGTCTGTTAAATTGTTTTGCAATTACCTCTTTGATATGCTCCTCAACAATCGTTAAATCAAATGGCTTCATAAAATGACCGTCGGGCATTGCCTCTATTCCATCTGTATTTCCACATACGCCAATAAATTTTTCTACATGCGTATACCAAGCTTCAACATCCTTATATCGAATGGGCCAATCTAATCCATAATTAAATTTTGCAGGAGCCGAAAATTCATGATCACTCCAACGCTGACAGGCACGACCCCAAATTATGGACTTACCACCCACCTGATAACCTCTAATCCAATCAAAAGGTTTTTCTTGAATATAAGGTTGTACTGCATCTTCAATAAAAAAATGCGCATTGTCTTCGCCAAAACCTGCCGACTTAGTGATTAATGGATTGTCTTTTTTAAATTTTGCAGTAATAGGTCCACGATGTTTTAATTCCCATGGGGCTAGTTGTGCTGTTGGATAATCCTTATTATGTTCAACTTTTCTGCCTCGCTCAATTACCAAAGTTTTAATCCCCTTTTCACATAATTCTTTGGCTGCCCATCCACCACTAATTCCAGAGCCTACTACAATTGCTTGATAGCTTTTTATTTTAATGGTCTCATTGGTATAGTAGTAATTAGTTGACATAATTTATTGGGGAGTTATTTGCTAGTACTATCTAATAACTTCTTTGTTACCAACCCTCCAACTTGCTTACCCATTTGGGCACCGGTATTTACACTTATCATATAATGTATACCACCATATACTCTACTCACCGAACACTCTTCTGCAGCGGAACTCAATGAATTGAATTTACGTTTTAACCCAATGTATTTATAATCACTAGAATCTTCAAATGCTAAATTATCTCGATACAATTTGGTTAATACGGTCGCTGCAGCTGCAGTAATTGTACTATGACCACTTGTATATTCAGGGAATGGAGGTGTTTGCAATAATGGCATCCAATCCTTATCTACGATTTCTTTAATTACGGTTACAGGTCGTACATAGGAACTACGATATTTTTCATCCCAACAAGCAATAAATCCGTCGAATAAGGCAATAGATGTTAAAGCAAAGGTTTGGGCTGCTTTTACAGGATCAGCTTTTTCTTGTTGAATTATTTGTGATGCAATGCCCATCCAATGTCCTCCTGGAGTAATTTTTTTATTGCCAAACATCATATGACCTGAATGTTCTATCACAAATGGATTATCATCCCAATATTTTGCAATTAATTTTTGCTCAGGAGTAAGATTTTTATTGATATCATATACTTCCTTCACTAAATTGTAAAAAGGAGTTCCTGGTTTTGTATCATATTTTGGAGGTCTTGCTGGTGCAAACTGTGCAGCAGAATCCAATACCATTGGCTTCATAGTATTCCAACACCATTCTACTCCATCTAAATAATCAGGAGGGGTTGGTCTCCACTTACCAGGCTCATTACTACCTAAATATTTTGCCTTACCTCTTGAAATAAAGTAACCATCTGTCTTTGCTCTTTTTAATACTACCGCAGCAATGGTATCCCCAAAAGCCACTGAAGCTGTATATGTAGCCTCATCCAAATTTGCCTTATAATTATCATGAACTGATTTTTCATATGCGTTTAATGAGTCTACACTAAACACTTTTACATTTCTTGCCACTTTAAAAAAAGCTTCTGTAGCTGCTAAATTAAAATCATACTTTTTGCTTTTGTCTGGCAAAGGCATTTTCTCAAAACCATTTAATTTTTCTGCTATTGAAGCTGAGTTATTGCTATGTCTGATGGCCTCATAAGCAGCAATTGATGAATATACGTATATTCTACTAGCTACTGGCGGCGTAAACACATCGTAAATTATAATTTGCGTTAGTTGATCTTCATTATTAATCAATAAATTAACAGGATCTAATTTTTCTTGTTTAGGCTTTGTGGAACAGGATACCATAAAGCTACCTAACACAATAATTGCCAATAAATAACTTATAATTTTTTTCATAAAATACATTTAATCTTTACATGACAACCCTACTACTACCCTTACTATCCTTAATGGTTATCATTTTTACATTTTGATCTTTTAAAACAGTTCTTGCAGATTGTGATAAGAAGGAACTTCCATAATAAAATTCTTGCTTTCTTTTGCTTCCATTTTTATATTCAATAACAGCACTAGTCTCATTAGCGAAAACAGGAATTAGTTTTGCATTTCCTTTAAGTTGATACAATTTTAATGGGCCTCTATTTTGGGATGCGGCAATTAAATAATCGCCTGCTTTATTGGATAATTTCACTGTGGCTTTACCATTGCCCGGAATAAATATGCCACTTTCTAAAATACTCAATGGTTTAAATCCTCCTTTGCCATTTCCTTTCATTACAAGACCATTTAAAGCATCATATCTTCCAACGGTTACTTCAGTTCCAAAATCATTTGCATTGATGAGTATATCCAAATTGCCATCACCATCAAAATCATCCACTTCCATTCCATTTAATACAGAAAATTGTGCTGTTAATGGAAGAGCAGTCATTTCAAATTTACCATTCCCATTATTTTTAAGATATACCGAAGCAAAACTGTTTGCAGATAGTTCCTGTGCCCCTTTTAATTGCTCGGGAGTAAACATTTGATCAATCGTAGCTGTGGCAAAAGATTTAAAATTTTGATACTTGGAGCGCATACCTATCATTTGTTTAATGATATCTTCCCTTGTCTGAACTGGATATAATTTTCTGGTGGAATCAACATGACTGGTTGGTAACCATAATGCAGGGAAGGCATCGTAACTACCATTTTTATCAAAGTCTTTAGCAAAAATCTTAGCAGGAAACTTTTCAGAGGCTTTATAAAACGAATTCAATCCTAAATTACCTACTACGTAATCAATATCACCATCATTATCAAAATCACCTGCCACTATACTATTCCACCATCCCGTTTTATCATTAACTCCGGAGTTTGCTGAAATATCTTTAAATACACCATTTTCATTTTTGAAAAACCTAATTGACATCCACTCTCCAGTTATAATTAAATCCGGCCAGCCATCATTGTCAAAATCAGTAAATATAGCATCCGTAACCATGCCAATATTGATTAAGTCTTTGGCAACCGTATTGGTCACGTTTGTATATTTTACTATTCCATCTTTTGTATCATTACGATATATAAAACTTGATACCGGCTTTGGATAATTGCCTGGATCTACTCTTCCTCCTATAAATAAATCTAAATCTCCATCATGATCGTAATCAACCGCCTTAATACATAATTTACTTACTAAATTTTGAGGTAAACTATTTAATTGTAATGAAAAATTACCCTTGCCATCATTCAAGTACAATTGATCATTATATGCATTTGAACCAGATGGACTATCATAACCACTTCCTGTAATAACTAAGTCCAAATCTTTGTCTCCATCAACATCTATTAACAATAATCCTCCGTCTTTATTTGGCTTTATAGCATATCCAGCTGTTGTAAATAAAGGCTTTTGTATAAACTTATTATTGTTTTGTTGTAAAAGTAATTGAGCGCTTTTATCAGTTCCTGCAATAATAATATCGTCCAATCCATTACCATCGATATCACCAACAGCCAATGCTGGACTATATTCAGATAATTTATGTGGTAATAATTTTTGAATATTAAAATCAACAAAATCAGTTTGTGTATGAACGAAATTTATTCCTGCATTGGAAGTGATTTCCTTAAACAAAGTATTAGAAGCGAATATTGGTTTTTCAATTTCATTTATTGTTGATGCATCTTTACTATTCACTACCAAAGCTTGATTCGCTTTTACATTTGTTTGTACCTGCTTTTTTTGATTGGGCCAAACAACCACCACTGAATCAATTTGGGTAATTGCTCCTAATCCAAAATGTACTTTATTTTGAATGGTTGACAAATAACCACGGTAAGGACTTTGCTCTCCCACCTGCATTTTACCATGATCAAAATAAATAGTAGCCTCCGCGCCGATTCCATTTAAATTTTGAGCATCTCCCTTAAAAACAATATCCAAATAATTACTAGCCTCTGGCTTTATTTGACGCTGTTTGTTTTGGTAAATACTTGCCTCATCATTGATATTATTTATGATAACATCTAAATCACCATCATTGTCCAAATCGGCATAGACTGCCCCATTTGAAAAACTTGGTACTTCAAAACCCCATTCCAAACTAGCATCCGTAAAATTTAATGCACCGTTATTTTTAAATACATAGTTATGAATTTTAACCTCCGGAATTTGAGTAAGTAATTGTGCTTTTGATGCAAAACTAAATGCCTTGTTTCGATACATTATAAAATCATGATCGGTAATATCTTTAGGGAAGCCATTGGTAATAAATAAATCTCTATTACCATCATTGTCTAAATCGGCTAGCAATGGCGTCCAACTCCAATCGGTTTCAGCCACATTACTAAAAAATGAAAGTTCGCTAAAAATAGGCGCTCCAATGGAATCATTTTGATTCACTCTTGGCCCTTGATTAATTTGCAATGTGTTTCTTACGTATTGATAATTGTATCCGTATAAATCATTATTCTGAAATGTCTGATAAGTGTTGGGGTTTAGAAACATCTTTTTACGATAATTGTCTCTAGGATTCATATCAAGTGTTATAAAATCCATCAAACCATCATTATTTATATCAGCTACATCTGTACCCATTGCATTTACAGAACTATGCTTAAAATAATCTCCTAAATGATCTGTAAAAGTGCCATCATGATTATTGATATATAAATAGTCATTGGGTAGATAATCGTTGGTCACATAAATATCTTTCCAGCCATCTTTGTTAATGTCGGTAACCACTACACTGTGTCCGTATCCCTCTTTTAATAATCCAGCTTTATCTGTTACATCTTTAAATACAGGATGTTTTAAAATAGGATCCCAATTATTCTGGAATAATTTACTGCTACTGTATAATTCTGGTAATTGGTTTTTAGGATGATACACATTGGGAACTCGTGGATCTTTAATTTCATTCACCACTAAAAACATATCCAAATCCCCATCATTGTCATAATCAAAAAAGTTAGCCATGGTCGAAAATGTAGTGTCCGCCAATCCATATTCAGCAGCCATATCCTTAAAGTGCGGAATTCCTTTTGCATCATTTCCTTGATTGATATAAAGGATATTTTTACGCTTATTGGTATCTGCTGAAAGCGTAACACTAATATACATATCAGGCTTACCATCATTATTAATGTCTATCACAGAAACCCCTCTAGACCATTTACCTTCCCCAGTTGTAGCAGAAGCCTCTGTAATATCCTCAAATTTTAAATCGCCTTTATTTAAATATAATTTATTAGAAACCTTATTACCCGTGAAATAAATATCCGGCAATCCATCTTCATTAAAATCTCCAATGCCTACTCCACCACCGTTATAAATATTTGAAACATCCAATACATTTAATGAATCTGTCTCTTTTATTTCATTGTTAAAATGAATTCCTGTAGTAGATGAATTTAATTTTTCAAATAATGGTTTCTTATAATTACAAGATGCAAAAAGTAAAATAAAAACAGGAAATATAGGCGCAAAACGAAACATAATCAATGGATATTAAACAATCAAATAGGTATTTAAAGATAATAAAAATGAGTTGATTATGGGCACAAAAAAAGGGCCCGAATAATCGGGCCCTCTGTATATTTCTAATTGAATATTAGTTCAAATTAGTAACCTTTATTTTGGGTTAAAACTGATTTTCCACCTTGTTGAGATTTATCAATTTCAGTTTGAGGAATTGGAAGATATTCTGACCTACCAGTTGTGAAAGTTACACCTCCCATTGACAAATAACCTTGAGCTGCTTCTGCATTAGCGTAAGCATCAAGCTCAGCTTTCGCTGTACCCCAACGTACTAAGTCAGAGAAACGATGACCTTCCATAGCTAATTCTAGTTCTCTTTCAAAATAAATTGCAGTTAATGCATTTGTAGCTGTAAAAGTACTTGCAGTATATAAACCAATGCTATATTTTGTTGGAGAAACTAAACCAGCATTGTTTGCAGGACCTACAAATCCAGCTGGATTAGCAGCACGAGAACGAACCTGGTTTACATAAGTCATTGCTTGTGCAACTGTACCACCACCTTGAATTTCAGCTTCAGCTGCCATTAACAAAACATCAGCAAAACGAATTAAATGGTAATTGTTCGCTGTAAATCCATTCGTCCAAGATGATCCATCTGTATATGTGCCTTCTTCCGATTTACGAAATAAATGCTTTAATGGCTCATAAGGACCTGCAGCAGCTTGGTTTCGAACCCAAGATGAACCAGGCATAATACCCCAATCCAAGAATGGAACACCACGACGACCAACAGTCCAGTCAACACGTGGATCCATTGGAGTGGTTGAATCTGGAGTAAATGCATCAGTTGCTGATTTACCCATATCAGACTTTAAATAAACATAACTATTATCTAAAAATGGCAACCCATTTGAATTTACTTCAAATCTATTTGCTAATGTAAAAGAAGGCTGGTCAAATCCGCAACAAGAAGTTTCACCACCATAAGGAAAGTTTAAGCCATCACCATTGTTCGCATTTGCTGCACCAGTACCATCATTTGCTGTCATTTGAACAGAGAAAACATCCTCAGGACTATTCTTTTTTGCAGGATCAAAAACGTCACCAAATTTAGGAACTAAAGAATATTTTACACCTAACGAAGTTGTACCGTTTGCGATTATAGTTGTATATAATGCTCTAGCTTCTGCAAATTTCTTTTCGAACATATAAACCTTAGCTAAGTATGCAGCAGCTGCCCATTTGTTAGCTCTTCCAACATTTGGTTGAGTAGCTGGCAAATTATTATATGCAAAAAGGAAATCAGCCTCCACTTTTGACATAGCAGAACCATCATTAGCCACTAAAAAGTTATTTGCAGTGTATGTAATTGTTTCATCAATAAATGGAACATTTCCAAATACTTTAAGTAAATCAAAATGATAATGTCCTCTCAAAAATCTTGCCTCTGCAGAAACTTGTGCAACATCAGCTGGAGTCATATCTTTCGCTAACTTCATGACTCTTAACGTTTCATTAGCTCTTTGAACACCATCATAACGTTGTTGCCATAATTGATCTAAATAACTATTTGATGCTGTTGTATTCCATTGTTCAATTGGAGTAATTAAGTTTTGATCTCCGGGATCAGACCCTTTATGTGCTTCTCCTCCAGCAACTGTTTCATACACCCAGTTACTTGATGATGTTGCCCATGGACCATTTGCAGTTCCTGCAGAGCTACCCTCTCCATCTAAAAGTGAATAAGCTCCAACAAGCAATGCCTCCACACCTATCTTGTTTGCTAAAACATCTTGACTTAGTGCTCCATGAGCAGGAACTTCTAGATATGATTTATCACAAGCATATAATACTACCAAAAATGACATAATCATTGGTAGTAAATATTTAAAATTTATTTGTTTCATAATTTTATAAGTTTTCTTTTGTTACAAATTAAAAAGTTAAGCTAACTCCGAAATTAATTGTCTTTGAAGGAGGATAGTTACCATAATCTACTCCAAAAGAAGCTGCACTTCCTCCAACTTCAGGATCTAACCCAGAGTATTTAGTAAATGTAAACAAGTTAGCACCTTGTAAATAAATACGTGCTTTTTCAATTCCATATTTCTTTAATATTGCAGGCTCAATTGTATAACCAATGCTTAATTGCTTAACTCTCACATAAGAACCATCTTCTTGGTAAAAATCGTTAATAACTCCATTAGTACTAAAGTATGATGCGTTTTCAGCAATTGGATATGTTGCTCCTGGATTTGCAGCTGTCCAATTCGCTCTTGGTTGAGAATAATCTGCAGGTCTCCAAGATTGCGTTAATACTGGAATACTTTTTGAATTTTGGAACTGAGGATAAAAGTCTTGGAAATAACGAGTATAGTTAAATATTTTATTTCCAATAGACGCATAAAGTACTGTAGAAACATCAAAGCGTTTGTATGAAATACTAAGATTTAACCCTGTAGTAAATGTTGGATTTGGGTTACCCAAAAATGTTCTATCCTTATCATCAATTTTACCATCATGATTTATGTCAACATACTTAAATCGGCCTGGTGCAGCATCTTGTTCGGTTGGAGAATTTGCAACATCTTGAGCATTTTGATAGATTCCAGCAATTTTATATCCGTAAAACATACCAACTGGTTGGCCAATCGCATCTCTAACTTGAGGCCCTGTATTATGAGTATATGCAGTTTCAAAAAAACCAGCAGCACCCGGAATATTAACAATTAAACTTTTATAAGCACCGAAATTAAGTCCAACTCGATAGCTCCAATCTTTATTAATTTTATCATGGTAAGTTAAACCAATATCAATTCCGGTATTTTGCATATCACCAATATTTACTTGAGGTAATGTTGCACCAACACCTACAACAGCTGCAGATTGATCCTGGAACAATAAACCATTGATTGCTTTTTTATACCAATCAAATGAAACATCTAATTTATTATTTAAAATTGAACCATCAAATCCAAAATCTGTGATTACGTCTTTTTCCCAGCCTGTTTTTAAATTACCTAATGTAGTTGCTGCAAAACCCATTACAGTAGAACTACTTGTACCATTTAAATCATAGTATGAAGATCCACCACTACCACCATACAAAGTATATTGGTTCGTAGCACCAACATTTGAAATTGAACCTAAAATACCATAACTACCACGGATTTTCAAATTATTAATAAACTTTACATTTTTGAAAAAATCTTCATTTGAAATTAACCAACCTGCTGAAACAGAACCGAAATTACCAAATCTTGTTTCAGGTCCAAATACGGAAGATCCATCTCGACGACCATTTAATCCTAATAGATATTTTTCTTTGAATGCATAATCAATTTTTGCTAAAATAGAAGTCCCAGTTGTATGATTATAGCTATCATAGTTATTTTGACCTATTGGAGAACCTGTGTTTAAGCTAACATAATTAGGATCATCTGAGAAATAATTAACTCTAGAGCCACCAACTTGACGGTTTGTAACATTTAATATTTCATACCCTACCATTGCTTTAACACTATGGTCTTGTTTAAAAATATTATTATAACTTAAAGTATTTGTAAAATTGTAATAAATATTATTACCACTATATTCACCAAATCCATCTGATGCACCATTTTCGGCATTTTCATATGAACGATAATTTTGATAATAACCATAATAATTATCAACTTGACCACCAAATACTGTTTTAGCTGTGAAGTGTTTCAAAAAATCTATTTCGGCAAAAACATTGCCTTCAATCATATAGTCGTTATTTTTATTATTTTTTGCTCTTGTTTGTCCAGCTAGTGGGCTACCTGAATTTCCTAATTCTTTACCCGCCGTTCCTCCAAATCCACCACCTGCGTCGTATAATGGAATAATCGGTTGCATCCAAGCTGTTTGATTCACAGCATTACCTTCCTGGTTGTTTCCGATTTTTGGATTATCCTTATAATATACATATAAATTTTCTCCTATACGAATATTATTTTTAACGTTGAAAGTTGTGTTGATTCTTGCAGCATATCTCTTTAAATATGTATTTAATAAAGTTCCTTGTTGATCTAAATAATTTAAAGAAAATAAATAAGAAGATTTATCTGAACCACCTGTAGCAGTGACTGTTTGACTTGTCATTGGTGCATTATTAAATAAGGAATGATACCAATCAGTACCATTTTTATTCGCAGGAACAATTAAATAAATAGACCCTTTATTATAATTATTATTATATAAAGACAAATCAGTTGCTGAACTTGTACCATGAATACCTGAAACTCCACCAGCCAATAAATAATCTGGTAATACTGGTTTAGTACCAGTACCATATTGTGCAGAAGTGACATTTCCATTTGCATCAGTTTGCAATGTATTTTTTGCAGCTAAAAAATATAAATCAGCCATTCCTTGCGGATCTAATTTATTCCAAACATTACCTTGCTTTACCATTTGTGTGCCATAATAAGACTCATATGTAATACTTGCTTTACCATGACCTTTTTTTGTTGTTACAATGATTACACCTGCAGATCCACGAGCACCATAGATAGCTGCTTGAGCATCTTTTAAAACTTGTACTGATTCGATATCTGAAGCAGATAAATCGTGTAATAATGACAAATCTCCTGGGGCAGATTGAACTCCATCAACAATAACAAGTGGAGCAGTATTACCAAAGGAAGTTACTCCTCTAACAAATACGTTACTTCCTTCACCTGGACTTCCTGAACCAATGATAGTCAAGCCAGAAGCTTGTCCTTGTAACATTTGTTCAGCAGTACCAGCAGGAACAGATACCATGTCTTTTACATTTACAACAGAAACCGCACCAGTGATTTCTTTTTTCTTTTGAGCTGTGTAACCAGTTACTACAATCTCATTCAATTGAGAAGACTCTTCATTAAGAGCAACTCTAATTGTGTTTTGTGATGCTGGAACTGATACTGATTTTTTAGTGTAACCAACAGAGCTAACTGATAAGGTTACTGTTCCAGAAGCATTTATAGCAAATGATCCATCTTCGCTAGAGATGCCAGCGACTTTGGAGCCATTAACTGTGATAGTAGCACCAGCAACGACTTTACCGTCGGTAGCTGAAACTACTTGTCCTTTGATGGTTCTTGATTGCGCGTTTGCAATAAGACCCAATAACAACAAAGGAACCGTAATTAAACGTAGGAATTTTCGCATAGTGTTCGGGTTTGATTTTAAAATATTAATACAATCGTATGTAATTATATAACAGTTTCTTAACTTTCGCAAACGTTTTCGAACTTTTTTTAAAATTTTTTTTGTTAATGTGTATTTTTTACACAAATAAGCATTATTAATTGTGTACATTTTACACATACAAAATGCCTATTTTGTTCATTATCTTCAGTTTATTACAGATTAATGTCTATCTTTTTGTGCAGAGAAGATAATTTAGAAGCAATGAAATTTAAAATTCAAGATTGGGAAATAATTTCACTAGGTGATCATGCATTTATGTTTTCATTGGAAGCAAAAGTGGATGCTAAAATTGTACAAAAAATTTCTGCTTTATCCAATTTTATAAAATCAAAAAACATCAATGGAATTTTAGATGTCATTCCCTCCTATCATACATTAACAGTAGTATATAGCATTACACATTTCTTACACAAAAACAGAAGTGTTAACGAACAAGTAAATAATTTTTGTGAAACTATATTGAATGAAATTAAGGATCAACATGAAAATGAAATTGAAGCAACAAAAACAGTGATTAAAGTTCCTGTTTGTTATGATTCTATTTTTGGAATTGATCTTGAAAATTTAAGTGTAGTAAAAAATATTTCAATCAAGGATGTTATAACTATTCATAGCGCAAGTATTTATGAAGTGTATAGTATTGGATTCCTACCTGGTTTTACTTATATGGGTATTGTAGATGAAAAAATACAAATGCCAAGACATGATAAGCCAAGAATGAATGTACTTGCGGGAAGTGTTGGTATTGCTGGATTACAAACGGGTATTTATCCTAGCAACAGTCCAGGAGGTTGGCAAATTATTGGTAGAACTCCTTGGGATATATTTAATAAAGATGAAAATATTTTAAGCAAATTTAAAGTAGGCGACTTGGTACAATTCTATCCTATTGATAAAATTGAATTTAATAAAATGAATGAACATAAATTATAAGTATGTCAATCAAAATAATTAAAAAAGGTTTATCAGATACGATACAAGATAATGGAAGGTATGGATATCAGCATTTGGGTATTCAACCATCCGGGAGTATGGATTTTTTTTCAGCTTGGTTGGCCAATAAAATTTTTGGAAATGATTTAAATAATCCAGTCTTTGAATTACATTTTCCAACTAGTCAAATTTTATTTGAAAGCGATTATACCATCTGTATCACTGGCGCTAATTTTGTTCCTATACTTAATAAAAAAAGTATTGAATTAAACAAGCCAATTCGAGTACATAAAAACGATGTGCTTACCATGTTACAACCTATTGAAGGAAGAACATGTTATATAGCAATTAATGCAAAATTAAATGAGCCCAATTGGCTAGGTAGCCATAGCTTCTCAAAACAATCCATTTTAAAAGACCAAGTATTTAGTTTTTCAGAAAATGATAGCTCCCAAGCAATTGATATTTCCATAAAAGCTGTGTCCAATAGCAATAAGTCACTCATTGAAGAAGTACAAAAATGGGTCTTTGATCATAATAACCCCATTCGATTCATCCCCGGCCCTGCATGGTCTCATTTAACGGATTCCTCCTTAACAGGATTATTAAAAACCCCATTCACCATTACTTCACAAGCCAACAGAATGGGCTTTAATTTAATGGGAACTAAATTGAACCTAACAGTTCAAAATAATTTTCTCTCTAGTGCCGTTACGAGAGGCACTTTACAGTTGTTACCGAATGGAGATATTATTGTTTTAATGGCCGATCATCAAACCATTGGTGGATACGCCAACTTAGGTCAAATTATTTTGGTAGATTTACCAAGGTTTGCGCAATTCAAAAACGGACAGTCCTTTTATTTTGAGCTGACAAGTTTAGAAAATGCAAGTCAATTATATCGAAACATTTATGAAAAGTTTCAGCATTGATATTAATTGTGATATGGGCGAAGGCGTTGGCAATGAAGCCAATATCATGCCTTTTATAAGCAGTGCAAATATTTCCTGCGGCTTTCATGCAGGTGGACCCGATACCATTAAAAGAACAATTGAAATTGCTCAAAAATACAATGTTGCCATTGGTGCACATCCTGGTTATGATGACCGTGAAAACTTTGGACGGCTTTCTCAATATTTAACAGTTTTAGAATTAGCAGAATTAATTGCTGAACAGTATTATGCTTTTGAAAAAATTGCCATACCAATGGGTGCCAAAATTCATCATGTTAAATTACATGGTGCTTTGTATAATGATTGTGCAAAGGACATTAACCTGAGTAAAATATTTATACAAACGATTCAAGCAATCGATCCTCTTATATCTATTTATGGCTTGAGCGGAAGTTGTACGATTCAACAAGCAATTTTATTGGGTCAACCTTTTTATAGAGAAGCCTTTGCAGATAGAACTTATCAAAACAATGGCCAACTTACACCAAGATATCTTGACAATGCCATGATTGAAAATGCCAATGATGCAAGTGCACAAGTGCTAAGGCTCATTAAAGAAAATAAGGTTTCATCCATACAGGGAGAAGATATTGATTTATTAGTTGATACCATTTGTATTCACGGTGATGGAGAACATGCTATTGAATATGCAGAAAGATTTTATAATGATTTAAAAGAAAATAATATTGAAATTAAATACTAAAATAACGACTAATTCAAAAGGTATCGGGTCGATGACAGGATTGAGTTTGGGTGCTGCATTTTTAATGGCAAATTCTTCAATAGGTCCTGGTTTTTTAACACAAACTTCTTTTTATACGGAACAACTACTTACAAGTTTTGGATTTGTTATTTTGCTTTCTATTCTATTAGATTTTGGAGCACAGGTAAACATTTGGAGATGCATTACTTTAAGTGGCATGCGCGCTCAAGAAATAGCAAATGCATTGATGCCAGGATTAGGTCATTTATTGTCCTTATTAGTTGTACTAGGTGGATTTGCATTTAATATTGGCAATATTGCAGGTTGTGGATTAGCATTAAATATATTAACTGGTATTTCATTTGTACAAGGTGCCATCCTAAGTGGATTAATTGCGATACTTATATTTTGGATACAGGAAATTGGGAAAATGTTAGATATGGTAACCAAGTATTTAGGAATTATAAAAATTGGTTTGACATTAATCATTGTATATGCGGCGCACCCTCCTATTTTACAAGCTGTACACCACACATTTATACCCGAAAAAATATCCTTGCTTGCCATCGTAACCATTGTAGGAGGCACTGTAGGTGGTTATATTACTTTTTCAGGTGCACATAGATTAATTGACGCAGGCATTACGGGTCCTGATCAAATGAAATTTGTAACAAAGAGTGCAGGTACAGGAATACTTATCTCCTCCTTTATGCGCTTTATTTTATTCCTAGCTGCAGTGGGCATTGTAAGTAAAGGAATTCATTTAAATAAAGACAACCCTGCAGCAACCGTATTTGAAACTGCTGGTGGAAGATGGGGATTATTTATTTTTGGAATTGTTTTGTGGAGTGCTGCAATTTCATCCGTTATTGGTGCTTCTTATACTTCCTTTAGTTTTATCAAACATCTAAAATCGAGCATTGTAAAAAACGAAAAGACGATTATTACTTTATTTATTGTGCTTTCCACTTTGATTTTTGCAATGGTAGGAAAACCAAAAGAACTCTTATTATTAGCTGGATTGTTAAATGGATTTATACTACCATTCGCATTGGCGATTATGTTGATTGCAAGCAGAAAACTCCCCTTATTAAAACAATTTAAATATCCTTTGTGGATTGAATTAAGTGGATGGGCCGTAGTATTATTAATGGGCTCTATGAGTGTATTTGCAGTCATAGAAAAGTTAGCAAATAAATAATTGCCTCTATTTATTTTCTCCGCCCTCTAACATTTCCAGCTTATTTTCTTTTGGCTTGAATCCAAAATTATATCTAAGCGACAAGCCCCAACGACGCGTATCATTTTCGCGATACCCTACTGCATTTTGAGTTCCTTGATGCAAAACAAAATGATTGTTATTGGTAAACAAGATATCATTATAACTTGCTGTAACAATTAATTTTTTCTTTAAAAAT
>Ga0007825_1000020_pt1 | contig 66973 bp, 65 predicted proteins | sample CryBogCBE13Jul09_FD_71229 | JGI IMG/M metagenome (GOLD analysis project Ga0007825, IMG submission 71229) | Freshwater microbial communities from Crystal Bog, Wisconsin, USA - CBE13Jul09 | ecosystem: Environmental > Aquatic > Freshwater > Lake | place: Crystal Bog, Wisconsin, USA | collected... | reverse complement strand
GTAAAAAAAGAATTAGAAACACTTATTTCAAATCCAGCATTAGGAGATGATTTTAAGGATGAGCTTTGGGATAGAAAAAAAGCTTCTGAATTTTTAGGTATTAGTGAACAGACATTAATAAAGCTAGTCCTAGAAGGTAAAATTCAAGCACAAAAAAGTGGTCGTAAGTATCATTTCTTAAAAAGTGCAATATTGAATTTTTTAAGAGCAAAATCAAATTATTAATTATGGGAGTATCATTTTCTTTAGCAAGACCTAAGCAAAAAATCAGCAGCATTCGAGCCAAAATATCGGTAAATGGTGTTAGTATTTTTCTATACACAGGCAGAAGTGTTGAAACCATTCACTGGGATAAAAAGAAGTGTTTTGTGAAATCTTATGTAGGTAAGTCTACAACAACACTTCTTATCCAGCGACTTAAAGAATTAGAGATTGATATTTTGACTTTATTGGACCTTTATAAGAACGGAAAACCAAAACTAAGTTTTAACGACTTTCAGACTAAACTTCAAGCTTTAGTTCAACGTGAAGACAAGAAGAAGTTATTGCCAGGTAAAGCTGCTGCTGCTCCAAAAGATTCACTAATTGGATTTATTGATCAATTTGTACAAGATTGTGAAACTGGTGTTAGATTATCACCAAAACGTCAAAAGCTTAAACCTTCATCTATCAGTTCTTATAAGACAACTCAATCAATGTTGATAAAGTTTCAAAAGCATACCGAATCTATTTTAACACTAAAGGATTTTTCTCAATCAGACATTGATAAATTTAGTGATTTTTTAATTATTGACGAAGAGCTAGCAATGAATACACATGCTAAAAGTATGATGGATTTATTACAGATAATTAAGTATGCAGTTAAACAAAAGAAGATTCCTGCAGCTAAATTGGTTGAGTTTGAATTTGATACTAGACGTGAGGAGACAGATAGTATCTATCTCACTGAATATGAAATATTAGAATTGTTAAAAATTAATGAATTTGATGATCCAATTCATGAAACGGTTCGTGATGTATTTGTGTTAGGTTGTTTTACTGGAATGCGTTTTTCAGATTATAGTACAATAGACACTTCTGCAATTAGAAATAATCGTTTAGAGTTTGTACAGAAGAAGACTGGAGGTAAAGTTACTTTACCAATTCATCCTGTGGTAAAAACCATTCTCAAGAAATATGACAATATACTGCCTCTAGTACCCGAAAACAATGAGTTTAACCGTATTATCAAGATTGTAGGAGAGAAATTACCTTGTTTACATGTACCTTTCACAAAACAAGTAACGTACAAAAGAGAACGTACAGAGTTTGTGGCTATGAAGTATTCTTATTTACAGACCCATACTGCCCGTCGTTCGTTTTGTTCAAATGAATACTTAAAAGGAACTGACCCATTGATTATCATGTCAATAAGTGGTCATAAGTCTCACAAGTCATTTATGAGGTACATTAAGGTTTCTGGAGACCAGTTTGCTGATAAGTTGGAGAAGATTTGGGCTGAGAGATCTATTATGTAATTATATCTAAAAAGATATAATTTATTAAATTTTATAAAAATTATATCTAAAAGCGTATAATTTAATAAAAATCATTAATTTTATATCTAAAAGAATATAAAATGAACAAAATTGCTGAATTTGTAAAGACGAGAAGAAAGCAATTAAAACTTACTCAAGAGGAATTCGCATTGAAGGCAGGTGTTGCTTTAGTAGTTGTTAGAAAAATTGAACAAGGTAAAGAAAACTTGAATTTATCTAAAGTAAACCAAGTATTAAAAATGTTTGGCAATTCATTAGGACCAGTAAGTGAAAAATAATAATATGAGACAAGCAGTTATAAAATATAATAATATTGATTGTGGTATTTTAAAAGAACATGACAATGGTGATTATGAATTTAAATATAACCAAGAGTATATTCAAAGTCATAGTGAATTTTTTATAAATTTTAATATGCCAGTTCAAAAGCATTCATATATAAGTAAAAGATTATTTCCCTTTTTTGATGGACTTATTCCAGAAGGTTGGTTATTAAACATTGCATCTGAGAGTTGGAAAATTAAAAATACTGATCGTATGGGTTTATTATTAGCGTGTTGCAAAAATACGATTGGTGCTGTAAGTGTTCATCCTATAAAAGAAGCTGAAGATGAATAAATGCCTTTATTGTTATAAAGAAATAGAATCTTCCATAAATGAAGACTATCATATTGCATGTAATATAAAATTTTATGGAACAAACGTGGCACCAACGTTACCATATAAGTTAGATGAAATGGAAAAACTGGCAAAAGATATAATAGATCTATCAGTAACAGTTCCTGGTGTACAACCAAAGTTATCACTTGGTTGGATAAAGTCTACGCTCAATAATGGACATGAAAATCGACTAACAATAATGAATGCTCTAGATGGATATTATATTTTAAAACCTCAGAATTTTAAATATGATCAGATGCCAGAGAATGAGCATCTTTCTATGAAGTTAGCCGAGCTATTGAAAATAGATGTTGTACCCTCAAATTTAATCAGATTGGAGTCGGGTGAATTGTGCTATATAACAAAACGAATTGATAGAAAAGAAAATAAGAATAAAATTCACATGATTGATTTTTTACAAATTTTAGAACTTGAGGATAAGTACAAGGGAACAATGGAAATGCTTGGTAAAAAAATTGGAGAACTTTCAGTAAATACTTTATTGGATAAGTTACGGTTTTTCGAGCTTGCGGTATTCAATTTTATTATCGGAAATAATGATATGCATTTAAAAAACTTTTCAATGATTTTAAGTAAATCAGGATGGACTTTATCACCAGCATATGATTTAATAAATGTCAAGATAATTTTACCAAAAGATCATGATGAGACTGCATTAAAGCTAGGGGGCAAGAATAGAAATTTAAACAAAGAATATTTTGATAGATTTGGAAAAGTATTGGATCTAAATAATAAACAAATCAATTCGGTATATAATAATTTGAATGATTGGTTGCCCAAAGCATTGAATTTAATTGAAATCTCATTTTTAGAAAATGGGGCAAAAATGAAATATAAACATCAAATTGAAGAAAGATCTTTATTGTTTTTGGAAGCATCACCCACTTAATCAAGAATCGTGAATGGTACGCAATTCGGTGCGTAAGTCATATCAATCAATTGATTATCAGTATAAATAGGTCCATATATTAGTGTGGTCCATTATACCTGAAATTATACGTAAATCACTGTAAAAAGACGAAAGATGACGAAACTGCGGTCGAGATTCGTGTTAATACTTATTAAATACTCAAAAAATCGTATTTAAAATTTAATATTTGGTATGCAATTACATGCGCAAGCCTTGAAATAACAATTCTTTCTTATTTCCATAAGTCCTCTTCAAGCCAATTAGTCGGGAATCCCATTTCTTTAGATTGGGCTAAAGGGCATTCATTCATTAAACCTTTAAGTTGAGTACTAAAATTGTTTTCCGGACTAATAATTTTTAAAACATATTCAACACAAGATAAGGTTGCATAAAGTTTATTTGTGTATACTTTTTTATTCTTAAGAAATTTATTGATTGGATGTGTAGGTATTTTAATAGGGATTAAACGTCTATTCCATATTCTTCCATGATGAGCGCAAATATTTCTTAATGTACTAAAACATAATATCCAATTCTCAATAACTGATAAATCTGTTAATCCAAAATGAGTAGTAACTGCTTCTTTTTCTGGACCCTTTTTTAAATTTTGGAAAATTTTAGATAGTAAGCCCATACTACTTACTTCTAGACTCATCCAACATGGGGGTTCGCTTGGCTGAGTATATTTATTTTTATAGTGGCTTATAAATGTTTCTGTACTTCTATCTATTTCTTTTTGTAAGCTATCTAGATGATTAGCAAATCGCATAGGGTCTCTATATAACTCTGGTTTTAATTGCCAGTGGCTTCCATGACTTAAAGCGAAATTGTGTATTATTTGAGTTCTTAAAGCAACTTCTATTTTTTCAATTGCATCAAAAATTAATAACCTCAATTTTCGATCAAAAATGTATAAGTCAATAATTTGCTCAAAACTAATTTCAACATTAAATAATTGGTTCTCGTGTAAATTATCTTGAAATGGATAAGTATAAGCTCTTAGTCGATAATAACTAATATTTGAAAGGTACTCTTGAGCTTTAAGTTCATTTTCAAAAGATAGACCTCTTCCTTTCAATTTATTTACTTGTTCTGAAACAGATATCGGCAACTTTTCATATTTCATAGTCGGAGAAATTTATATGACTACCTTCTAAAAATCGAAAACCAGCCCGGGTGCGCTGTTCAAGTGGGAAGCGTGGCTGGTATTATTAATTTCAAAATTAGGGGTATTTTTTGAATTACCTATTATTTTATTAAAATTTATCACTTTTACAGCTTTTTAGCTATCTGCTTTACTAATTTCTTAGTCATGCTGTTTCCATATCTTGTTGCCATATGATATAAATTATCAAAGTTATAGTCGTTAACACGCTTTCTAAATTGATTAAGTACCAAGCTAGTGTCTTCTGCTAATTCAGATAGATTATTAAGCATATCCACCAAAACATATTCTTTACTTAATGTTTTTGGGAAACTCGACTTTAGTTTGAATTCAAACTCTCTATTGCCCAGTGTAAAAGAACCTTTACGTTTATGATTATATACCCATGTTTTATTATATAACTGTGTCAATCCCATATTAAGGTTGTTATACATGTTAGGAGATACAACTATAAATTGATCATCTTGTAAGAATCCATTTATTAAAGTGCTTTCATCGGGAGGAGCTTCACCAAATTTTGTTTTCTTTGGAACGTAATATAACCCTTGACTTAATTTTTTTAAATCTCCCTCTTTTACTAATTCACTTAAATGTCTATCAATAGCATTAGACCATCTCTCCAATTCTTGGCGACGGTATACCTTACCTGCAGTTAGGTTTTTTCTAAAAGTCTTGAGTGATTCATTCATAGCATCACAAAGGTACAATGTTTTTATAAATGCATGAAAAATTAGAAAAATTCATGCAAATCACACTAATCCTGCGCACTAATTTAATTACGATCTAAAAATAGCATTTTCTCGACCTCGGTTTTGTCCTGTATACATTGCAATATATTGAAAAACAATGTATTATATATTAAGAAAGACGTGGTCCACACTAATTAGCCAAAATTTAATCCGCCCGTTTCTCGACCACACTTCTGACACTCTTATGTCACAAATTTTTTAAAAATTGTGACATAAATAAGCACAATTTATCAAAATTGCGGCTAAATTTGTGCTATGAAAGCCTCGGTGAATAATACGATTGAATTAAAAATTAGCAAATCCAAGCCTGGTCAGGTCTTTTTACCATCTGATTTTAAAGACTTGGGTACATCTACAGCTATTCGAAAAGCTTTATCTAGAAATGTAGCATCTGGAAAAATAGAAAGAATGGGACAAGGTATATATGTCGTTCCAAAATATGATAAAGTATTTGGAAAGGTATTGCCTTCACTTGAAGAGTTGGCTGAGGTATTGGCAAAAAAAGAACATATTATTATAAAACCTTCCGGTCAATATGCTTTGAACAAAGTTGGTTTATCATCCCAGGTGCCAATGAGACAAGTGTATCTTACTACTGGACATTCAAAAAAAATACAGGTAGGTAAAAGTTGCATCATTTTTAAATCCACTACAGCTAAAAAGCTTTCTATGAAAGGAGAGATTACTAGTTTATTATTTTTAGGATTAGAAGAACTTGATTTAAAAAATCTTACACCTGCTCAAAAAGAGCATATCCAGATGCTAATAAAAAAAGATAGTTTAGCAAACTTAAATTATAACCTTAGATTAGCACCAACAAAAGTGAGTGATTTTGTAATCAAAAATATTTTAAATCATACGTTATGATAGGCTGGTTAAAAAATTTAAATGATACTTCTAGGTTGCTATCAATAAATGAGGCATCAAGAATTTCAGGAATTTCTGCAAAAGCATTGGAAAAGGATTGGTGGGTTACACTCACACTTAAACATGTTTTTAACACGCCCTATGCAAAGTACTTTGCTTTTAAAGGTGGAACATCCCTTAGTAAAGGTTGGCAAATAATAAATAGATTTTCAGAAGACATTGATATTTCTTTAAGCGCCGAAGTTTTGGGTATTGAATATTTGGAAGCACCTTCTAAAACATTTGTAGAGCAATTAAGAAGAGCTGCCTGTACTTTTACTTCAAATGAATTACTACAAGCATTGAAAGATGAATTTGCAAATAGTCAAGTACCAGAAAACCTTTATTCTATAGAAGCAAAACCAGTGCCAGCTGAAATGCCAGATACTGATCCGCAAACTTTGTTTGTGAATTATATTTCACTTTATGACCCTAATCCATACTTGCCTGATCGAGTTAAAATTGAATTTAGCGTTCGGTCTCTTAAAGAACCAAGTATGAATCGTAATATGAATTCACTATTGAATTATTACTTCCCCAATGATCTTTATATTGAAGAGCCTTTTGAGGTTTTAACCATACAGCCCGAAAGAACTTTGATTGAAAAGATATTATTATTACATGAGGCATATAATCAAGAAGAAAACAAAAGTGTTCAAACAGACCGTATGTCTAGACACTTTTATGATTTATATCAACTAAGTAAGCATGATTTTGCAAAATCAACATTAACGGACGATACATTTATTAATGATATTATTGATCATCGGAAATATTATTCTAGAATAAAGAGATTTGATTACAACTCGCTTAAAAGAGGCAGTTTAAATATAATACCTAGTACGGATATTCTAGCATCTTTAAAAATAGATTATGAAATTATGCGTGCTGAAATGATTTATGGAGAATCGCCAACTTTTGAAGAAATTATTCATGAAATGAAAGGCCTGTTGGAGATAATTAATAAGTGATTTAAGTAATTTAAAGTCTTGCTTTTCTATCATACTAATCCTGCGCACTAATTTAATTACGATTTAAAAATAGCATTTTCTCGACCTCAGTTCTGTCTTGAATAGTATTTAAATTATTGATTTATAATTTTTTATATATTAAAAAGGACTTGGTCCACACAAATCCCACTATTTACCCATCTTCCCAATCTCCATAGGACTCAATAATCGCATATGATCCAATAGTTCTACTAAGGCCATGGTCTTTTTTGTTTTCATATCTGCTAAACCTTGTATAATGGTGTAGGAGTCTTTTAATAAGTAAAATACATTAGTGCTTAGGTTGACTGTTTTTTCTTTTTCAGTATTGGGTAGTAAAATGTTTTCTTTATATATGTTTTCGATTTCTTGTAACTGCTTAGTGTATACAAGAATGCAATCTTTCGGCACTATACCTTTTTCCTTTACTTTACTTTGTTGTGTACCCTGCGTTGGTAGGAGGATTGGTTGTTGCAAGCACCAAGCATTCAGTAATCTTATTCTTCTGGGGCTATTAGCTGTAATCATATCTGTACTTAGTCCATAAATTAATCCATCAATCTTATAACGCAGGGTATTGTAAATGGCTTGGGCATTTTCTCTTAAATCATCTTTTGAGTCATCTTTTGCATCACTCTTTTTAATGGCATTACTCACAAATACTTCCGAACTATATTTTATTTCCACTAAACGATTGATAAAATCCTGCTGCCCATGGGCAGCAGGAAATGCACTTATCAGCGCAATAGCAATGAATATTCTTTTCATAGGTTGTTTTTATATTTATAAAAAGAAGTTCCTGTTTTCTAATAATCCCTCGGTTTGTGGATTTTGATCATAGCCATTATGCGCTAAATCGCTATTCACTAAATTGATAATTAAATCCATGGGTTTACTATCGCCATACTCCACTAGGTTTTTAATTAAGTAATAAGTGAATGCCCCATTATACCTATTATTAATAAATGCATCTGCACTTAATTCATCCGAAGCGCAGGCACTTAACAAAGCGCCATTAAGTGGGGTAGTGATGGGCGAACTAATCATTGAATTGGCAGCTTCGTCTAATTTTTGGTGGTTGGCTGCATTATGATATACTTCTTTTGCGCCCATAAAGTATCGATATTGGCTTTCCAATGGCATTTTGGGGTCTCGGGACAGGTCCTCGGCATGGCAGGAGTCAGATATCCATATAAAATGCACTCCTTTTGGGATGCCCACAAACAATCGGGCAAAATCCTTGTCTCTTAATATGGTCTCATCCATTCCATTAAAATCATAGGGACATATCACTTCGTCTAATCCATCTTTTTCCAATGTCTCATACAATGTAGGCACCTGTGCACCATGACCACTATAATGAAACAATAATTGGTCTCCTGGTTCTGCGCCTTCAATCAACCATTTAATTTGATTGACAATTCCTTTTTTAGTGGCTTCATGATCGGTTATTTTTTTAATATTTTCTTTTTGATACACTTTACTGTTTTCAGTGATAAAATGTTCCATATCTAAAATATCATTCACGCATCCTCTTAATTCATTGCGAGGATCGGGGTATTTATTGATACCCACTAATAGTGCTTTGTTTTTCATAAAAAATAATTTTGTTTATTGAATGTATAATTAAAATTTTCGGTTTCAATTATTAATTATACTTTCATATACACATTGCAAACGCTTTTGTAGAAAGGATTCTAGAGAAATGAAAGAAGATTGTTGCAAAACGCAATCCTGTATTTGTTTGCTACTTTTTTCTAATTCGAAAACTTGCTAAAAAATATTTTATGAAAAATAATGACTCTGCTAACTTGTTTAAAAGCTTTTTACTTTTTTGCATTGCATTAGTGCTTTTAATAACGACTGCACCCATTGGTTTTGTATATGCACTTATCCGTCAAATTATTTTTGAGAAAGTAAAAACATTGAGTATATTTTTTACCGAAGTGGCTTTAGTGTTAGATGAAGCTGGTAATGTGGTGATGCAACATTTATTAAATGATACCTTACTTATTAAAAACAATAACACCTATTACTTTGGCAATAAAAAAGAAACCATCAGCAGTGTGATTGGCAAAAACTCACTTACAAATACCCTTGCTCCCTTGGGCAAGGCCCTCAATGCATTCCTCAATTTTATTGATAAAGGCCATGCCCTTAATTCCATTATTTATGATGTAAAACGATGGGAGGAGAAAAATGACCAATAAATGCCCTTATTTAACTAACTTTAAGCTCATAATCCCCCCATTTTTTAATACCTTTATATAGCAAATTTGGTTAATCCATTTTTGCCCTAACTTATTCATTTTCTGTGACAAAGAAAAGCGAAGCTATGAAAAAAATTATTATGTTTTATAATTATCTGCTCTTTAACAAAACAAAGCATTTGAAATATGGTTTTGCAACCATTTTTGTTTGTTTTATGCTATCCTCTTGTATAAAATCGGGGTATACTGAAGCAGTGGTGTACGATAGCAATTTTGCAAGTGGTGATACTTCACTTTTGAAAGGGGCAAAACTGTGGAAGTGGAATAATCAAATTTTGGTGGGTCGATACAATAAGGGAGGCTTTGAGCTAAATCTTTCTAATTTACCAAAACATACTGCTATTGAAATTACAGCTACACCTTATTTTCATGATAGCTGGGATGGTAGTACCAATGTTGGTGGAATAGATGGTCCTGACTTATGGCAAATGAATGTGGATGGTCAAAATTTAGTGTATTCAACTTTTTCAAATTCTCCATGTAATCAATTGTATTGCTTACAACAATCCTATCCGTTGTTTTATGGATTTATCAATAATCCACCAATGACCAATGCAGTTCAGACTTTACCTGGTGTAGGACATTGTAGTGGAATAGATGTAACTAGTGTTTATAAAATTGTAAAAACGATCACTCATACTAGTGGAAATTTAAAAATATTTTTTAGAGACTACTTGGTGCAGTCCAATGTTCCAGACCAATTATGTGATGAGTCTTGGTCATTAAGTGGGCTCACAATAAAAGTAATCAATCTACCTTAATTTACATTTTAGCTTTTGAAATTTAATATTCCTGCCATTGGGCAGTTTACCGCTTTATTAATTTTAAATATCTCCAACGCGCTATTTCAGTTGGCGGTAATTCCATTATTAATTCACAATGCGGATAATAGTTTAGTGGGATCTTATTTCTTAGTACTTTCTTTTGGAGTATTGGCAAGTATTTTTATCAACTTTGGTACTGGACAAACTGCCGTCATTGAAGTGAGAAAAGCGAATGATAATAAATTGGCTCATGCTCAAATTGCAGTAAATACAATTAGTCTTCGTTTTTGGGGACTGTTAGTGGCTTTAATGGTTTGCGGAACCTTACCTTTTATAGTACATAATGGTTGGATGTATTTATGCGCCATTCCATTATTATTTTCTGAACTCATTAATCCTCAATATTTTTTAATTGCTACTTATAATGTTAAACAATACAGTGTCTTGAATGCATTGATGCGTATCATGGTTTTTGTGGGAATATATATTTTTCGAACGCATGAGCATATTGTTGCAATTGCCTTAACCTTGTCAGGCTTAGGTGTTTTTTTATTGCATTTAAAATATATCAACCAAGCATTTTTTATTAAAAATATTTTTTCATTGTGGCCCAGCTTTACTAAAACAAAAAATTTAATAAAAGCACAGGCGCTGGTATTGGGAAATGGTCTAACTGTACATTTACAACAATCTTTATTTTTATTTGCACTACCTAATTTTGTAACTCCTCTATTTTTATCCGCATATGGTTTAATCGACAAATTAATATCTAGTGGAAGAATGTTGGTGAATGCATACAGCGCTGCTGTTATGCCACATGCTGCGGGAAAACATTTGGAAGGAAAAGAAAATTGGTTGCAACTAAAAAAACAACAGAATAAAATATTAACCATTTTGTGTTTAATTGCAGCAGCAGTACTTTATTTTTTCCCAGAACAAATCTTAGCTATTTTATTATGGGGTAAAAAAAGTGCAACTGAAGAATTTTTTAATCAAGCAACTGCTTTATTAAAATTAATTGCCCCTGTCCCTTTATTAATTGCCTTAAATGTTTTAAACGTAACCGAATTGATTTTAGATAAAAAATATCTTGCGTATTTTATTGCTGGATTATTGGTTTTATTGGTGGCCATTTTATTTGTCGTATTTATGTACCTAGGACTTCCTATCAAAGTAGCTGGATACTATCCAATCATTATTGAAGGAAGCTGTTTGTTGATTTATTTTTTAATTTTAAAAGGACTAAGAAATGCAAAAAACTAAATTGGCATTATTAGTCTCTTTCACATTACTCCTACAACTATTTTGTCCGAATAATAGTATTGCTCAAAATATTATTGCTAAGGATACAATTAAAATTATACCGCTCCCTTTTAAAACGAGTATTCAATGGGTAGGTGATCATCCCTATGATTGGAATGATGGTGCCATGATTCCTGCAAAAGGTTTACAGCAATATATAAATGGTGGTGTAAATTTAAAATGGAAAAATCTTGAATTGCAGTTTGCTCCTGAATTAGTGGTTGCACAAAATTTAGCTTTTGAGGGATTTAGTTTAGCAATGGATTCAAAGCAATGGAAAGATTATTACCATTTTTATAATTTTATTGAAGAGCCTGAGCGAATGGGCAATGGTCAGTATAACAAATTTCTTTGGGGCCAATCTTTTTTAAAGTATAAATTTAAAAACACTTCAATTTCATTATCTACTGCTAATGAATGGTGGGGACCAGCTTTTAGAAACGCATTAATTCTTTCCAACAATGCTGCAGGCTTTCCTCATATAAGTATAGCTAATGATAAAACTATACAATCAAAATGGGGCAATTTTAATTATGAATTTTTATGGGGTGAATTGATCAATGGAAATTATCCTCCTCCTTATACATTTCTTACTTATAATGGAGAACAGATATATGCACAAAAGGAAGATCGTGCAAGATCTTTTCAGGCAACGCATATTAATTATTCACCTAAATGGTTTCCTAACTTAACATTAGGATTTGAACAATCTTTCATGCAATATGAAGACCAGTTGTATGGAATTGCAAATTATATTCCACTTAAAAATATTATTTATCGTTTACCTAATGATGTAACTAACCAGCCTATAACTTTGACTGCATTTTATTTTAATTATAATTTACCTGCAGTGCGCGCAAAAATTTATGGGGAGTATGGTTGGAATTTAAATAGAACTACTTTTAGAAATTGGTTAGTACAACCTGATAAAGGAATGGCAAATGTGTTGGGCTTTAGTAAAATATTCCCATCGCGTAATAATAGTTTTTATGAATTTAAAGCAGAGATGGCCAACTTACAATTGTTAACTGTTGCTGAACAATTTACAACTGGTGCTCCACCATCATGGTACTTGGGTTCCTATGTAAGACAAGGATATACCAATGATGGCCAATTATTAGGAGCAGGTGTTGGTCCAGGAGGAACATCACAAACCATTGAATTAAATTGGCATCATAATAAAACCAGTATTGGATTAATGGGAGAGCGTCGCTTACATAATGATGATTTTAATGTGTATTCTTTTACGAACTCTGGAGATTTTAGAAGATTTTATGTTGATTTTGCTACCACTTTAAAAGCTGATTGGTCCATGGGCAAATGGGATATTGGCCCTCGTATTAGTTATATTCAAACTAATAATTTTAATTGGCAATTATATCAACCTTCAGCGTCAACTTATTTTGTACCAGGGCATGATATTCAACAATTTACTGGCAAATTAAATTTAACCTATCACTTTTAATGCAAGCTCAAGACAGATCCTTAAAAAATGTTGCGATTGTAATTGTGAACTGGAATAGTTTTGATTTAACTAAAGATACCTTGCTTTCTTTGCAAAAATCAAACTTTCAAAATTTTGATTGTATTGTAGTAGACAATGGTTCGGCAGATAATTCAGCTGAACAATTAAAAAATTTGTTCCCAGAAATTATTTTATTACTTGCTGGAGAAAACAAAGGCTTCACAGGTGGAAATAATATTGGCATGCAATATGCGTTGGATAAGGGATATGAATTTATTATGATGTTGAATAATGATGTGGAAGTAGATCCTAATTTTTTAAATCCCTTGGTTCAAAAATTAAAAGCAAATGAAAAGATGGGGGCAGTACAACCACTTATTTATTTTCATCATGATAAAAATTTAATTTGGAATGCGGGTACCACCTTTAATCCTTTTTTAGGCATATGTGCTACGCCTAATTATAATCAGCGCGACAATGCACATGATCAAATGCAGATCCAAAAAAACATTGATTGGATTACCGGTTGTGCTTTTATGATCCGTGCTTCGGTATTAAAACAAATTGGATTATTAAAAGAAGGTTTTTTTATTTATTACGAGGACGTGGATTTGTCTTTTCGTATAAAATTGGCTGGGTATAGTTTGGGTTATGAGCCAAGTTCCGTTATTTATCATATTGCGGGTATGTCGCATAAATCTAAAGAAAAAGGGAAAGAGGGTTTTGTAAGCCCAAAAGTTCATTTTTTAAACGCACGCAATAAAATTTGGTTCTTAAAACAACATACACCTTTCTGGGCTGCGCCTTCGGTGATTTTATTTAATGTTTTTTATTTTTTTACCATAGGATTCTATTTTATTTTTAGGGCTCGATGGCAAAAGTGGAAAGCATGGAATAAAGGCATTTGGGAGGGACTAACCACCAATGTTGCATAAAAAACAATTATGAGTAAAATTATTATAACAGGGGTTGCAGGTTTATTGGGATCAAGAATGGCAGAATGGATTATTGCCAATCATCCTGAATATACGATTATTGGAATAGATGATTTATCGGGAGGTTATAAGGACTATGTGCCAAGCAAGGTTCAATTTCATCAATTGGATTTAAGCAAAGACAATATTGCTCCTTTATTTGAGGATGTTACAATTGTGTATCATTTTGCTGCTTATGCTGCTGAGGGTTTGAGTCCATTTATTCGCAAATACAATTACAATAGCAATTTAATTGCAACAGCCAATGTGGTGAATGCATGTATCGAACACAATATTGGTCGTTTGGTATTTACTTCAAGCATGGCAGTGTATGGTCATGGTAAACCTCCATTTACTGAAACCGATCAACCTAATCCTATTGACCCCTATGGTGTAGCAAAATATGCATGCGAAATGGATATTCAAATTGCAGCAGAACAACATGGTTTAGAATATTGCATTATACGTCCGCACAATGTTTATGGTCGCAATCAAAATATTTGGGATCGCTATAGAAATGTATTAGGCATCTGGATGTATCAACATATTAATAATTTACCATTCACCATTTTTGGTGATGGATCACAACAACGTGCTTTTTCATGTATCGATGATTGCTTATTACCATTATGGAAAGCAGGTAATGATAGCCGTGCAAAAAACAGAATCATTAATATTGGTAGCTGGAAATATTGGAGCATTAAAGATGCTGCTGAAACTTTAAAAACAGTAATTGGAAAAGGGGAAATAAAACATGAGCAAGCACGTCATGAAGTAAAAGACGCATTACCTTCCCATAAATTAAGTGTTACCTTATTAGACTACGAAGATAAAACCACATTAGAACAGGGATTAACTGATATGTGGAATTGGGCTAAACAACAACCCAATCGTCCTCAAAAATCTTGGGATACCTATGAACTAGAAAAAGGTATTTATGGTTTTTGGAAAAACAAATAATGAAATCATTGTCATTTACTAAGCTTTCTTTTTATTGTATTGCTTTGTGCACTTTTTTATTAGGCGGTATTAATAAAACAGTGGCTCAAACTATTTCACTTGATCAAGATTTTAGAAACGATCAAGCGCGTCGTTTGCAACTATTGGCATTGAAAGATACCATGGGCAAACCATTGGTTGATTCAACTTTAAGCTTTATGGTACAACCTATTCAAATGCAGAAAGGTTCGTACCCATTAAAATTTTCTAAATCATTTTTTGCTAAGGAAGATAAATCGGCAATCAAATTTGATTTATTACCAATTCAGTTCAATCAACAATACGCTACCAATGTTCCTTTTCAGGAATTAGATGGCCCCATGTTAGCAAGTAGTGGTTATCAATATATGGCTAGTGCAGGTGTATATGCGAAATTAGGACCTTTGACAATTCAAGTACAACCTCAATTTGTGAGTGCGCAAAACAAAGATTACACCAATATTACAGGCACGCCTAGTTTTCAAAAATTGTATTGGGGCAATTCGAGTGTAAGATTAAATATTGGGCCTGCATCGGTTGGATTGAGTTCAGAAAATTTAACATGGGGTCCTTCCATGTTTAATCCATTAATTATGAGTGCTCATGCACCTGGTTTTGTGCATGCTACTTTTAATAGCACCCGTCCTTTAAAAACATGGATCGGTAATTTTGAATGGCAATTTATTGGTGCTTATTTGGATCCAATGGATGCTAAATATCAAAACTTGGCCGAAGTAAGTTCTGCAACTGCACCAGGAAGAAGGTATTATAACGGAGGCATGTTGGTGTATTCACCTAAATTTATAAAAGGATTAAGTGTGGGTGTAGTAAGAATTATTCAAGAACCCGAAAAAGTTCTTTTATTTAATCATCAATATTTTCCTTTAGTCAATAATGTGGCTCGTGCTAATGATACCAATTATGATATTGAACAAGATCGTGATCAATATGGTGATTTTTTCATGCGTTATATAATGCCTCAAGCTAATGCAGAATTTTATATGGAATGGGGACGTAACGATGCTTATTTTAATTTAAGAGATGCCATTCAAAGGTTAGATCATTCACGTGCTTACACTTTAGGTTTTCAAAAATTATTTAATGTGAACGCCAATAAAACTAAGTATTGGCAATTTATTTCAGAATATACAAGAATGCAACAACCTCCATCCTGGCCTTTGATTAGTGCAGGTAGTTGGTATGTGCATAGTAGAGCTATCCAGGGATATACCAATGAAGGACAAATTATGGGGGCTACTTTAGGATTGGGTGGCAATGGAGAAACAATTCGTATCAGTAAATTTGATGGATTAAAGAGATATGCTTTTCAGTTGAATAGAGTTACGCATGATGCAGTTTATTTTGAAGAAGCCTTGGCCTATACAAATCCTAGTTTAACCAAATGGGTAGATTATGGGATTCGATTGATGGCTGATATCCCTTACAAGGAATTTATTATATCTGGTACAATTGCATATAAACGTTCATTTAATTATGAATATACGCAACCTGCCAATGCTACAGGTTTAGGATTAAGTAATCCAAATGATATAGATAGTTTCTTATTTAAATTAGGAATCACGTTTTAATGAAATTAGGGATTGACATTCGGGATTTACGAATTGCCCAAACAGGTGCCAAAACTTATTTATCCGAACTTTCAAATGCTTTTAAAAATATTTCTTCAATTGAAATAGTTTTACTTGATACTCAAAAAAATGTATATAAAGGCAATAATAAATTATTTAAAATTATTGAACACCTTCGTTTTTTTGGGTGGAAACAATTTCAATTACCTCGCTTAGCCATTAAAAATAATTGCACCCATCTTTTATGTACTGACTTTTTTGTTCCCTATTTTAAAAAATGGAATGGACATCCATTAAAGACCATTGCAGTTTTACATGATGCCTTTTTTTGGGAAAGCCCCGAACATTATAACAGTTTATGGTTACAACTATTTCATTTAATAGGAGTGCCCGCAGCTAAAAAAGCAGACCTGCTTATTGTACCTACCCAATATGCAAAAAATCGAATCCTTCATTTTGAAAATTTTGATCCTTCTAAAATAAAAGTTGTACACGAGGCAGCTAAAACGCTTCCATTACTTTCGCAACCCGAAATTCAATTAGCACAAATAGCGCCTTCCTTAGTTGGACAACCCTATTTTTTACATGTTGGCGTATTGGAGAAAAGAAAAAATATTACAACACTTTTGGAGGCGTTTTCGGTTGTGTTAAAAAACAATCCAGCTTTTAAATTAGTGTTGGTGGGTAATACTCCAGTAAAATCCAAATTAAATGATGAACTTGCTATTCAAGAAACTATCAAAAGATTACAAATAGAAAATGCTATTATTCGTTTGGGATATTTAGATGCTGAAAATTTATCAAGTATTTATCAATCTGCTTTTGCTTATATTTTTCCTTCCTTAAACGAAGGCTTTGGCTTGCCGGTATTAGAAGCGTTTAATGCTGGGCTTCCTTTAATTTGTGCAAATAATTCGGCACTACCCGAAGTAGCAGAGGATGCTGCATTATACTTTGACCCACTTAATATAAATGAACTTGCATCCTGTATGCAACAACTCATTTCAGATACAAATTTGAGACAAGTATTAATTCAAAAAGGAAAACTGCAGTTCAATAAATTTTCTTGGACAAAAGCAGCTACTGAAATTAGTACTTCATTATTAGCTTTATAATTTAGACAATATTTATTTTTTAGTCAATGCATACCACTACAAAAAGATTTTCTGAAAATTGGTCTACACAAAATAAATTACTTACCTATTTTTATTTGTTTTTCTTTTTTATAAGAGGATTGATAAAGCGTAATTTTTTTGGTGCTGCAAAGGGAAAAGTATTGATTGGAAAAAATGTTGCTATTCGATATCCCAAAAATTTATTTGTGGGTAGAGATACCATTATTGAAGATGGTGTTGAAATAAATTGCCTAACAAAACAAGGAATTAAGTTGGGGGATAGAGTGAGTATTGGTAAATACGCAATTATTCGTCCTTCTAATATTTACGGTGGTCCGATTGGTGAAGGTTTGTTAATGGGCAATCATTCCAATATTGGTCCCTATAATTACATTGGTTGTTCTGGTAAAATTACGATTGGTAATAATGTAATGCTTGGACCAAGAGTGAGTATTTATGCCGAGAATCATATTTTTGATAATCCGAATTTGACTATTAAAGAACAGGGTGTTCAAAAATTGGATGTTATTATCGAAGATGATTGTTGGATCGCTTCCAATGCAGTAATTACTGCTGGTGTTACGATTGGTAAAGGATCGGTGATTGCTGCTGGTGCTGTTGTTACTGAATCTGTTCCACCCTATTCAGTGGTAGGGGGCGTTCCCGCTAAATTGATTAAATCAAGAGCCTAATTATTTAATGCGCATATTATTATTACATAGCTCCTCGGATAATTACGGAGCTAGTAAAATATTTTTACAAACTGTTCGCATTTTAAAACAACGTGGACATTTACCAGTTGTTGTTTTATCTAATAATGGAAACTTGGTGAATGAATTAAATAGTTTGGGAGTAGATGTGCATATAATTAATTTGGCCATCATTCGCCGAAAATATTTTAACGTAAAAGGAATATGGAATCGATATAAAAAGTGGAAAGACGCTATTCCTCAATTAGAATACATTATTACAAAACATCAAATTGATACAATCTATTCCAATACGGCTGCTGTATTAATTGGTGGATACCTTGCCCATAAAAAAAATATCAAACATATTTGGCATTTGCATGAAATTATTGAACGTCCTGTTTTTATGCATCGTTTTTTAGCGTATTGTTTGCGCAAATGGGCTGATAAAATAATAGTAGTTTCAAAAGCAGTAGAAGCCAATTGGCAGGACGCTTTACCAACTAGTAAATCTGATAATTTAAATCGGGACTTAAAACCTAAAATGTTTCAAGTATACAATGGTATTTTACCAGTCCCTACTTACGAAACAATTCCAAACACAGATTTTAAAAATTTTAAACAAAGTATTGGTCTGCCTGATAATGCTTTGGTCATTGGAATGGCTGCTAGAATTCATTTTTGGAAAGGCCAATCTTATTTTATCGAAATTGCGCGTGAGTTGTTAAGTCGTGCAGCGCGCAATGAATCAACTGCTAATAATTACAGCACAAGCCCTTTGTATTTTATAATCGCTGGTGATCCTTTTCCAGGTTATGAACATTTGCAATCCGAAATGGAGCAATTGATTCAACAATATCAGTTAAGTGAACGAATTTTTTATATTGGTTTAGTGAAAGAAATGGATTTATTTTATAAGACTATTGATTTATTAATACTTCCTTCACAACAACCTGATCCTTTGCCCACCGTTGTATTAGAAGCCATGCAATATTCCATACCAGTTGTAGCCACTGCTCAAGGTGGTGCATTAGAAATGGTGATGGAAAACGAAACAGGTATTTTTATTCCTTTGGATAATGTTTCATTAGCTGTTGATAAAATTGAAAAAATAGTAGCTCCTTCTGTTTTAAAGTCATTAGGATCTGCTGGTAAAAAAAGAGTGGATACTTATTTTAGTGCATCCGCTTTTGAAAAAAATATGATTGCTGTTTTTGAAAATGACTAATTCCACCAACACATCTCCATCTACCCATGATAAACCACTTCGCGTGGCAATTATTGGATCACGTGGTTATCCATTTGTGTACAGTGGATATGAAACATTGGTAAAAGCTTTAGCAGAAAGATGGCCTAGTCAAAATGTTGAATTAACGGTGTACTGTCATGCTTATTTGTTTAAAGAAAAACCAAAAATGTTCAATGGAGTAAAGTTGGTTTATATACCATCAGTGGCCTCTAAAATATTAGCACAGCCACTTCATTCATTTTTGTCTTTTTGGCATGTAGTTTTTTCAAAAAATGAGGTAGTATTGGTTTTAAATGTAAGCAATGGGCCTTTTGGAATCATAACGCGCTTATTTGGCAAACCAACTATGATGAATGTAGATGGTTTAGAATGGTTACGTCCAAAATGGAAAGGCTTTGGTGCTAAATATTTTAAGTGGGCAGCAAAAATGAGTGTTCGTTTTAATGATCTATTAATTACAGATGCCGATGCCATGCAGGCAATTTATCTAAAAGAGTTTGGCGCAAAGAGTGAAGTAATTACTTATGGTGCAGAGTCAAGTGTTGGCGCGAACGAAAATTTATTAGCAGACTGGCAGCTAACTCCACATAATTATTATTTAATTGTAGGACGCATGATTCCGGATAATAATGCAGATATTATTATTGAAGGTTTTATCAATTCTGGAAGCAATAAAAAATTAGTGATTGTAGGAGACGTGCCTTACGCGGATGCCTATGCTAATAAAATTAGAGCGTATAGTGATCCTCGATTAATATTTACAGGGTATGTTCGCAACCCCGATATTTTAGCGAGTTTATATAAATATTGTTTTGCTTATTTGCATGGACATGAATTTGGTGGTACCAATCCAACATTGTTAAAAGCCATGGCCAATGGTTGTGCCATTGCAGCATTGGATACGGTGTTTAGTAGGGAAGTATTGCAATCTGATACCTTTGGCTATTATTTTCAGAAGTCAGCTTCCTCGGTTTGTGACTGGTTTAATTGGGCCGACCACAATGAAATTAAGTTGCAATTAAGAAGGGCCGAAATTCACAAAGGAATTAACGAAAAATATACTTGGGAATCGGTGTCCAATTTATACCTTTATCATCTTAAAGCTTTGGCAAAAAAATTATAGGCTTCATGCGTTGGAATAACCGTTTTTATAAAAAGAATCAAATTGGAATTGATGCAATTAGTTTGCTCATTTCATTGTTTGCTGCTATTTATATAAAACACCAAGCTTTTATTTTTCCTAAATCATTTACCGATTTATTATTTACAACTTTAATTGTAGGTTTTTGGTTTTTAGCTGCACATCAATGTAGATTATATCGAAATCGTATTTATAAAAAATTCCCCGAAGAATTACTTTTTAACTTTTACGCGAGCTTTTTATTTGTAATATTTTTAAGCGCTTTTTTATTTTTAACAAAATCTGATTACGCTAATCTTTTTAGCTTTAGTGTTTTTGTTGGTATTCATTTTTCGCTGTCTACCATTTTTAAATATTATATCCGTAAAAAACAACACTCTGCCTTTTACGAAGGTGCTCTATACGATTCTATTATTATTGTTGGTTACAATAAGTCATCCATTGAGTTTTATAAAACACTTAAAGAGCATGTTTATTATGGTTATAAATGTTTAGGCTTTATTAATGAAACACCTATTGAGTTAGATATAATTAATTCAGATGACACCATTATCAATAGCGATATGAATTATTTAGGAACCCTAAATGATTTATATCAACAACTAACTACACAGCATGTGGATGAAGTTATTATCGCCTTGCCTAGTAAAGATGCCGAGTCTATTCGTTTTTGTGTTGATATTTGTGATCAATTAAATATTAAAGTGCGCATTATGCCTGCACTTTTTGATCTAACTACTAAGGCCGAAGAAATGGATAACCTGGGCGTTTTGTCTGTTATTAATTTAAACGAACTTCCTTTAGATAAATGGGAGAATAAAATATTCAAAAACATTTTTGACAAAATATTTGCAAGTTTATTTTTTATCATCATTGGTTGGTGGTTATTCCCCATTATTGCCATTCTGATTAAATTAGATTCAAAGGGCCCTATATTTTATAAACAAGAGCGTTGGGGTGTAAATAATACCCCAATTATGTGTTTTAAATTTAGAACCATGCAGTTTGCAATTGGTTACAAAGGAAATAACAACGAAGACTTTGAACAAACATCACGTAATGACCCTCGTGTTACAAAATTGGGTAGAATTCTTCGTAAATATAGCCTGGATGAATTACCACAATTTTGGAATGTGTTAAATGGTGAAATGTCTGTTGTGGGTCCTCGTCCACATCCAACACCTATGAATTTGGAATCTATGAACAGTGTTGCCAATTATTTAAAAAGACATATGGTTAAGCCTGGTATTACGGGTTGGGCGCAAATTAATGGATGTCGTGGTGAAGTGCGTACACATGAGGAAATGGAACAACGTGTGAACTTTGATTTATATTATATTCATAGATGGTCGTTTACATTGGACATGCAAATTATTCTACAAACCATCATAAAAATGTTGCGCGATAAAGGCGCTTACTAATGAAAAAGAAATTATTACATTCCAGTTTTGTTTTTTGCATTGTTCTATTTTTTCTACTTAATTTTTTTAATGCAACTGCTCAAACAGTTTCACATCAACAACAATTAGATCAGTTTTTACAATTGATGGCTCAAAAAGGATTTATTGACTATAATGATTTAATTAAGCCAGTTGATCGTAAACACATTTTTAGTTTATTACAAGATTTAACCATTAACAGTGATTTAAATCCGATTGAAAAAAAAGACTTACAATTTTATTTGAATGATTTTAAATTAGAAGACAGCACTTTTATGCCAAATGATAAAGTGAAGCCTTCCTTTAATCACTTTTTTAAAAGTCCATTGGATGAGCAACATCTTTTTTTATACAAGGATAAAGATTTTGGTTTCATCCTTGATCCAATGGTGCAGTTGACTGAACAAAATGTAAATGGCAACTCCATTAGTGCACAAGCATTAGGGATTCAGTTTATTGGCTATGCAGGAAAGCATTTAGGTTTTCAAATGAGCTATCAGGATGTTAACGAAAGAGGACGTTTTGATTCGGTGCGTCAAAACAATGATTTGCCAGGAGTTGTTCGCAAACAAAGCACGGATCCACATTTATTTAATTATAGCCAAATGAATGCTACTATAAGCTATCGATTTAATAAAGGAAATATAATGGTTGGTCAGGATCAAAACATTTTTGGATACGGTAAATCAGGTAATCTAGTACTTTCTGACAAAGCACCTGCTTATCCATTTTATGCGTTTAATTATGCTCCTACCAAATGGTTAAAGTTTAATTATATGCATGCCTGGTTGCAAAGTGGTGTAGTAGATTCAAATGCCTCGTATAAAACAGGCAATACCGTATATGGTGGTCTTCGTGAAAAATTTATTCCTAAATTTTATGCAATACATTCCATTGAAGTAACCGCAATGAAAGGCTTACAATTAAATGTGGGTGAATCTATAGTGTATAGTGATCAACTGGAGCTAGCATACATGCTTCCTGTTACTTTTTTTAAGGCCTTTGATAATCAAAAATTTGGCGACAATATTTTAACTGGCTCAAATGGACAAATATTTATGGGTTTTAGTAGTCGCAATCAAATTCCACATACTCATTTTTATGGTCAATTATTTATTGATGAAATAAGAATTGGAACTATGTTCAATGCCTCCAACTCTCGAAATCAACTGGGGGCGCAAACAGGCATTAGTATTGCTGATGTATTCATTCCAAATATGACTTTAAATGCCGAGTACACGCGTATTAACCCATTTGTGTATCGTAATTTCATTAGTTCTCAAAACTATACCAATGACAATTTTAGTTTAGGGGACTGGATGGGTAACAATGCCGATAGAATTTATATGAGTGCACAATACCATCCTAAACCACATGTATTTTTAACAGGTTATGTGATGATGTTAAAAAAAGGAGGTGCTGGAACCGTTGAACAACAATACTTTGCACAGCCTCAACCTAAATTTGGATTTGACCCTCAATACCAAAGCACTAAATTGGGCATAGAAGCCAATTATGCTTTTTGGAACAATGTGAATTTTAAATTCACTAGTGCCAACACCTATCTACAGCCTACACAAGCAAAGTCAAGGACTATCCCTGAGGCAAGTATAGGTATTTACTGGAATAAATTTTAGTACTTTTACATATATAAGATTATAAAAATGAATAGATTTTTCTATAGAGCTATTACGTTGATCTCGCTTGCAATTTTTGCATGTACTGTCCATTTACAGGCGCAGGAACTTAAGAATATAAAAACGAGTCAACTTTCTGATCAGCAAATGATGCAAATTTGGCAACAGTTTAGCTCAAAAGGCATGTCTGAATCAGAAGCAATGAAAATGATGATTCAAAAAGGATTAAGTCCAAATGAAGTGGGTACTTTTAAAAAGCGTTTATTGGGTTTACAGGACTTGCAAAAATCTAAGTTTGGCGCTAAGGCAATGATCAAAGACACTTCGATGTTTTTGCACGATTCTAGTTGGGTAAATGAAGTACCTAATATTCATCCTGCTTCAAAATATTATGGATATGACTTTTTCAGTAATCCAAATTCTGATTTTCAACCTAATTTAAATGTAGCAACGCCACAAAACTATATTTTAGGAACGGGTGATATGTTGAATATCTCTTTATATGGCATGAATGAAACTGAGATTGATGCGCGTGTTAATAAAGATGGAAATATTAAAGTAGAGTATGTGGGCTTGATAAATGTGAATGGGTTAACCATTGAACAAGCTAAACAAAGAATTAGTTCAAGAATGCAAAAGTCTTATCCTGCATTAAGTTCAGGTAAAACTAAATTGAGCATTAGTCTTGGAAATGTTCGTAGTATTCGTGTAACGGTTGTTGGTGAGGTAGAAAGACCAGGTGGTTACCAAGTATCTGCTTTGGCTAATGTTTTTAATGTAATTTATTTAACAGGTGGCCCTACTGAAAAAGGAAGTTTAAGAAATATCCAATTGGTGCGTGATAATAAAGTGCTTACTACCATTGATTTGTATACTTTTTTACAAAATGGTTTAATGCCACAAAATATTCGTTTACAAGATCAGGATGTAATAGTTTTTACACCTTATTTAAAACGTGTTGAATTAGGAGGCCAAGTGAAAAGACCTATGATTTATGAATTATTGCCAACTGATAATTTAAAACAAGCTTTAACTTTTGCGGGTGGATTTAATGAATTCGCATTTACCGATCGTTTAAAAATTGTTCAACAAAATGGTCGTGAAAAATTATTCAAAGATATTGATGCTAGTAGTTTTTCAAATTATATTCCTCAACAAGGCGATTCTATTTACGCAGATAAAATGGAACCTAATTTTGAAAATAAAGTAACCATTACTGGTGCTGTGGTTCGTCCCGGTCAATATGGATTTACGCCACAATTAAGTTTAAAATCTTTATTGAAAAAGGCGGATGGTTTAAGAGCAGATGCATTTTTATCGAGAGCAGTTTTAAAAAGAGTTACTGCTAACAAAGAAAGAACAATGGTTTCGGTTGATTTAAATAAATTAACAACTGATGCTCAATTTGATTTACCATTACAATCTGAAGATTCCATTCAAATATTTGCAAAACAAGAATTAGAGGATATCCAATATGTTACTATTGACGGTAATGTCCGTAATCCAGGTAAAATTATGTATCGCAAAGGAATGACTGTTGAAGATTTAGTAGCATTGAGTGGTGGTTTTGTCAATGATGCTGCTTATCACAGAATTGAACTTTCTCGTTTACAAAAAGATCGTTCGGATATAATGACCAATAAATTAGTAGAATTAACAAAACTAAATATTGATAGTTCCTTATCCAACGCTGATGCTAAATATGAATTAGCACCTCAGGATTATTTATATGTTCCACGCTTATTGAATAATAAATTCATAGGTGATGTGAAAGTACGCGGCGAAGTATTATTCCCAGGCAATTTTACATTATCTCGTCGTGATGAAACCATTAAAGACATCATAACTAGAGCGGGAGGCTTGACACAATATGGATCATTACAGGATTTACAAGTATTTCGAAATGGAACAAGAATTGGTGTGAATTTAGATAGAGATGCCGAAAAAGATATGTCTTTATTAATGTTGCCAGGGGACAGTTTGTTTATTTCAAGAAACGACCCATTTGTTCAAATTTCAGGTGGAGTTTACAATCCTCAATTAATTCGTTACGAGTCAAGTAGTTTTAAATATTATATCTCCGCATCAGGAGGTGTTAAAAATCATGCTTCCTTAGCAAAAGCCTACGTTCAATATGGCAATGGTATTAATCGTAAAAGTACAAGATTCTTATTTTTAAGATTTTATCCAACCATTAAACCAGGAAGTAAAATTATAGTTCCAGATGTGCCAGAAAAAGAAAGTGCTTTTTCTGTTGCCCAATTTGGAGCCATTACCACTATTGTTTCTGGCTTAGTTACATTAGCAGCAATACTTAAAAAATAGTTTCTTAATAAAGTATACAACACCTATTATGCAAGATTCTACAAATAATTTTTCTTTATTACAATTAATCAATGATGTAATTGCTAAACTGAAAACCACTTTCATTAAGCATTTAAAATCATTATTATTGGTTGGCTGCGTTGGTGCTTTATTAGGATTATCATATAGTTTAATCAAACACACAAAGTATAATGCCGAGGTTACTTTTTTAGTAGAAGAAAATAAAGCAGGAGGCGGGTTGTTATCTTCATTAGGAAGTCAAATTGGTATTGATGTTTCTAGTATGGCGGGCGCTGGTAATTCAGTTATTTCTGGAGACAATATGTTAGAGTTGCTTAAGAGTAAATCAATGATGCAACAATGTTTACTTACTCCTTTTCAAAAAGATAGTACTTATTTGTTAGCTGATAGATATGCTGATGTAAATCATTTACGTGAAAAATGGGCTAGTAATGAAAAGGTGGGTGTTCAAGTCCATTTTGCCGATCCTAAACTAGCACCTCGCTTAAAGGATAGTTTATTATCCGTAATTATTAAACGTATTTATAAAAAAGAATTTAGTGTAGCCAAGCCTGATAAAAAATTAGGATTCTTTAAAGTAAGTACTTCTACCAATGATGAATTATTGAGCATGTATATAACGGAGCGAATTATTAAAATCGCTACAGACTTTTATGTAAACAATAAAACAAGTCGCCTTAAAAATAATGTAGCAAGGTTAGAACATCGCACTGATAGTATTGGTAAATTATTAAATAATCGCACCTATTCGGCAGTGAATGATATGCGATTAATGTTAAACTTAAACCCTGCAGATATTAATGCACAAGGTAGTGCAGAAATTTCTCAGCGTGATAAAATGGTTTTATCTACCGTTTATGGAGAGCTTATTAAAAATTTAGAAATTTCAAAAACTGCCTTGGTGCAAGAAACTCCTACTATTCAAATTACGGATAAACCAATCCTTCCTTTAGAAAACGATGAAATAAAATGGTATGAAGGGTTGATGATTGGATTTTTCGCTCCCTTTGGTTTTTTATTTATTATCCTAGTAATATAGTTTTTTAAACAGCATTTTGCATGCGAATTTCTTCCTGTGTACTTATTAAATTAATAATCAATCCGCTAAGGAACCACGTGAGATAACTAATGTAAATAAATGACTCCGTGTTAGACGTAAACATGGGAATTAAGATTCCAATCTTAAATAAAAACAAACCCATTGCAATACGTTTCAATTTCCCAAATTTAGAATTTCTATTTTTATAAGCAGCTACTATAATGCTTATATGGATACACAGGTACAAAATTAACATAGGTATTCCAACCTGTACGCCAGTAATGATAAACTGGTTTTCTCCTCCTGTATTTTCTTTCGAAAACATGGACATTCTTCCCGACTCTCCCAATCCTAATCCTAATGGTTTTGCCATCATTGCTTCAAATCCATCCACCCATTCCAATAGATGGCCTAAACTAGAGGCATTTGAAAATGTGATAGATTCTACTACAAAATTGTAAATGTCTCTTTGTGTAATAAAATAAATGAAATACATAACAGATAAGCTTAATGTTAGATAAAGTAATCTAATAAGCAATCTATTTTTTACTACAAAAGCATATGTAATTATCATTATTACATATCCAATAAAAGAGGCTCTTGATAAAGCTAAAAAAACACATATTAAACTAGCAACAAAGAATAAACTTCCAAATTTAGTTAGCCTTAATTTATTATTTTCATTAGTATAAAACGAAAGGACTAGTGATAAACTTAATAGTATGCTTGCACCCAATTCTAAGGGGTTTCCAAAAATACTCCCAAATCTTTTTAAGCCAGTCTCTGTTTCAAATGACCAAGTAAGTCCATAATTGCCAGTGGATTCGTCATCAAAATAATGAATCAAAAAATCCATATATCCAGTTTGTGAATGTAGATGTTGATTACTTATGTATTCATAGACAGCCACAATTGCAGCAATGATAGTAACAATGCCTATTGTTTTAAAAACTTTTGTAAATAATATGTATTTAGTATTAATAAATCTTCCTACAAAGTATAAAATACAAAAAAAAGATAAACTTTTAAATGCTAATAATCTTGTGATGAAATCATAAGATCCTAATGGTAAAATAACGTAGATAAAACTGTAAATTAAAAAACAAACAATCATCCAGTCTATTGTCTTAAACTTTGGAAACTTTTTTATTTGAAATAATATTAAACCTAATGCAATAAGAACAACCAGTTCTTTTCCAAATTGCATTGGACCAATTGCTTTGTCAATCCCATACATATAAGTGATAGACAAACTTTGAATGTAAATTGGTAATCCAACACAAATAAATACTAAAATGCCTTGTGCATGCCCTTTGCTAAATTCCTTTATACTTTTTAAAAAGGCAATAATGTATGTAAGTGGAATTAGGAACATATAATATCCCAAATATACTTACTTCTTTTCTATAAATAGTGCTGGAACTAAGTTAGGTAAATAAAGTTTTCTTTCTTCTTTAAATATGAAAGGAGGAGCATGGTCCCCAATGATTAAAATCCTATCCGCCTTACTATTTTTTATTAGCTGTGCCAAGGAATTTAATTCTTGTTTCATTCGATAATATCTTTCTAATGTTTGCTCGCTTGGGAAATGGGAAGTATACTTTTGTTGGAAAGTCAAAAAGTTAGGATCTGCTGTTTCTCTTCTGCTTAATGAGAATGGTAAATGCGTGTTAATTGTTAAGCAATATGTAAATGATTTTTGCTTATTTGATAAATTTTTAAATACATAAGAAAATACTTGTTCATCATTAACTGAAGTGTAATGATTGTTTTGATTATTTCTCATTCCTAAAGTATCATGAAAATAAGTGTACTCTTTAAATTTTTGAAATCCAATGAGGTTATTGAATTTAGTCCCTAAACTATAACTACCTGGAAAAGATTGTACAGCCATAGTTATATATTGGTCTTCATTCTTTTTTTGTATCAGCCCTTTAATATCACATTTATTTTGATTAATTACCGAAAAATAAGCTTCTCCCTCCTTATTTAATAATTCTCTACTTTCGGCCTGCACAGTTGCTCCGTCAAAGTAACTTGAATCAAATTTTATTTGATATCTATTACTGTCTAATGTGAAAAATGGTGCTATTTGCTCCTCCCTTAATTGTTTATTTTTCAATAACCCCCAACTCTCTAAAATAATGAGTACTTCTTTTTCTCCTTTTGAGTTATAAAAAAATTGGTATGCAAATGATGAGTCGTTTTTTAAATTTTTAAAATTAGAAATTTCATGTACTTGCTTTTTACCAAGATTAAATATCTGGTAGTCAGAATAAATATCTTTTAGGAGTGATTTACCAATGTTTAGTTGCCCTTTTTCTGCTATTCGAATACTTCGAATTAATTTTCTCTCATTATCATTACTAAATAAAGTTGACCCATTTAAAGAATCTATAAAATAGATAATTGCGAAAATACTTATTGTAATAAGTAAATTGTTTCTTAGCCAATTTTTATCTCTACTTGCAAATTGTTTTTCAAATAATTGTATTAATAAGTTGCAAAATAAAATTACTGCAGTTAATCCTATAATTGCTATTAACCAAAAGCCAATGCTAAACTTAGAAATAAATAAAGACGGTAGTTTTTCTAAATAATTAAATAAATCAAAATAGTATAAATGCGATAAATTAAATGCAAGGTCTAGTAATATTAAACCTAAAAAAACACTCACTCTTAACCAATGTTTGTTAATTAATAGTAAAAGGGTAGGAAGTAATAAATATTCGTAATAGATAACAGGACGCTTAACTGAAATTTCTAAAAATCCAGTTAGTGCAATGTTGATGATTAATATAACCAATAATAAAAAAAGAAGCTTGCTGCCTTTCATTAATAAAATTTATTATTTAAACCTATAAGCAATCTAATATTTAATTAGATGAATATAATTACAAAAAGTTTAATCAATTTAAATTTATGTATAAATATATTTCAATTAAATAACCAATTTCTTAATTTCATATTAACTCATGAATAGGTATTTAATCTTAATTCTTTTTTTATACTGTGCCTGCAATAAACAAGAGGGTGCAAATGCCAACCTACATGTATATGTAAGTGGTTCTGAAATAAGACCTGTTGATTATCCCAATTATCTATGTATTCCTAAATATTGGGTAGATGGCAAAGCGGTTTACTTGGCAGATCCTTCATACATTAACGCTATGGCTACTGGGATTGCAGTTGTGGGTAATGATATTTATGTTGCTGTTGATTCATCGGCCTCACACACTCCTTTTTATTTAAAGAATGGGAAACCCATATCGGTTTCTGCTGGTAGTATTTTAAATGATCCAGATTTTAAAGCAGCTATAACTTCCAATAATCAGTTTTGGAAATATCCTACGGGTTTGCCTAAAGTGCTTTCAGGAACCAGTAAATTTTACAATGTTGCGGTTTATGGAGTATGCATTTCTGGTAATGATATTTATGCAGTAGGTACCGTGAATAATATTGTAGGATATAAAGGACCAGTATCAGGAACTACGCTTGCAGTGTATTGGAAGAACGGAATTTTAATTCCTTTAGAAGATTCTTTAAATGCACCTGCACCTTCCACTGCACGCGTGATTGAGGTTGTGGGTAATGATGTTTATGTTGCTGGCACGAGTGTGAATGGTGGTGTGTACTGGAAAAACGGAGTTCGAAATGCATTAAGTGGAACTTGTTATAGTATTGCTGCCATTAAGGTTCATGGCAATGATGTTTATGTTGCAGGTAGTGGACCTTCTTCACAGTCAAATGATACTGAAGTTAAATATTGGAAAAATGGAAATTTGATTGAACTTTCGGATGCTCCAGCTTATTATCAAACAAGAACTTCAACAGGTATTGATGTGGTTAATAATAATGTCTATCTATCTACTTGTGCCAATAATTATTTACCAAATACCACAGTTTTTAATATTGCAAAATATTGGGTGAATTACACTCCATATAATTTAAATAATGCCACCAGTAAATTTGAATATACTTCTGGAATCGTAGTGAAATAATAATGCTGTCCCCGCAATACTGCCAGCCTCTCTCCGTTCGGCTGTCTTCTTACCGCATTGAACAAGCTCAAAGCCTTTCAAACGAACACGATGTGTTCGTTTGGCTTTTGTATTTATCGCCAACTTATGAAAGCAAGCTTTCAACGCTGTCTCTAAATAAAAAAGCCCATCAACTTCGTTGATAGGCTTTGTGGTCCCGCCAAGAATCGAACTTGGATCTAGTGTTTAGGAAACACCTACTCCTTTTTTTGATCTTTTTGAGGGTATTTTAGATGTAAAATTACTCCAAAGTGTGTAGTAAGTGTGTAGGTAAATGGTTTTTTGCTACACACTCTGCAACACACTTTTAATACCAACTAAAAGGAATAATCCGGAAAGTTTAAAAAAATATCTCAATAATTTGGTGATATGAATACTATTGCAGATATTTGCATTCTCAATCTATCTATATGAAAGATAATAAAGCGAACGGTGTAATAATTGGTTTAACTAGCAAGGTTAGTCAGCAAGACGCTTTCCAATCATTTTTAATGAATGATAAACCTGTTTTAACCCCTAGCAATTTAGATGTAAGCATGCGCATAGAATATGATAATGTAAAGGAAGAGTTGAGCAAGGCTAAACATGATTATGAAAAGGTATTGAATAATGCAATTAATGAGTTGGAGGAATTGGCAAAAGCAGAAATTAAAATAATCCAACTCCGTTGTTTATTAAACATAGAACCCAAATTGGGCATTCTAAAACAAAAAAGAAAAGAGGGTTCTATTACTTATTTAACTGCAAGAGCAACCTTTTTTGATCCCAGCATTAAAAGAAGCGAGGTAAAAGTCTATTTAGGAGAATTAAAAAACTACGGTACTAATATAAAAGAAATTGAAAAAAAGCAAACTGTGATTGATGAAGCAAGGATTGAACTTTTTGAACTTATGAGAACTAGAATGAGAAATAAAACATCAAACCCATCTAAAGTAAAAGACTTTAAATTCTTTAGCGGAACAAAATAAAAAATTAAGGTGTAAAACCCTTTTTTTTGGCCCAAAAATAATATCACAAAAATAATGTGATATAAAAAATAAACAATTATGAATATAAAAATTAGAAGCCCAGTTAAGTGGGTGATTTCGCACGCGGTGCAGCCGCAACAAAAGGGTGCAGTAGCAGAAACTACGAACACTTATATTTTTAAACAATTAATAGTCTATATATGCAAGTATATAAAAACACGCAGGAATTAGTAAAAAAAATTCCTCAAAATTTGATGAAGATTTACGAATTCAATCTTCCATCAATGAAAGCAAACCTTAGAGAAAAAGGAATGCTCAGTCCAGTAGTGCTTTCAAAATTAGGTATTCCTATTGATGGATATACAAGATTATTGGCAGCACTAGAGTTGGGATCAGATTTTGAAGAAGTTCCCGTAATAGAAACGGAACTTGAAGCAACCGAAGAAAATAGAGCTGCTTTAAATCAACATCGTGAGAAGACTTGGAAGGACAAGAGAAGTGATTATATCATTTCGTTTAAAACATTTGGAAACCAGCAGGGTAAAAAGTATGGTGAGGGCTACAATCGTTATAAAGAAATCCATGCAAGGGTAAATGGGAAATTTAAAGACCCCGATACATTAAAGATGGTGGAGTGGATTTTAAATAATGATGAGGTGAGTATGGTAATGGCTTGGTGGCTGATTGAAAAAGGCGCTACTGTTTCATCAGTAAAGAAAATCCTAGAGTATAGAAACGAAGGAAAGTATGCTTCACTTACAAAGCAGGTTTTTGAAAAATCACTTTCTCCAGGTGCGGCTTTAAAACAAATTAAAGTTCTTGAAGCAGGCGAGCTTTTGGGTAAGAAAGCTTTTAAATTGCCAGCGAACAATAGTGAATCAATCGTGATTCATGAAGGAGATCCTGAAGAAATACTATTGGATTTAGGCGACAATAGTATTAGAACTGTATTTTACGAACCTGATAGATTTGTCTTAGCCGATGGAGATTCAATCAGACTGTATGCTATGAAAATAGTGGGTGATGTTAAACCATTTTTGGGTAAGCGATTTTCAAATATTGGTACATTTTTCTTAACAGTTAGAGATGCATACCAAAATGGTATATCCTTAAAATTGCCCTCAATGGTAATAGATATAATTGAAAAGGAAACAGGTTTAACATACAAGCAAACTATTTTTAATTCAAGCAACGATTCTCTAATTGAAAAAAAAGTAGGTAATCAACTACCAGATTCAGTTAGTCAAATTTTATGGTTTGTAAAGTTTGATAAGGAAAGAATTAATCCTAATTTATTTAGTGTTATACCTGATTTTGATGTTGATGATGCTGAGCCACTAGTTTATAAACAATGTTCTAATCATATTAATAACCAAAAACTATCGGATATGATAGTTAATATTAACGATAAAAACATTGTAGCTAATGCTTCTGCTTTAATCCCACTTTATCTTTCTACTAAAGAAAATGATTTAGTAGTTGATTTATCTATGAAAAGTGATGTTGCACCAGCAGCCGCTATTATGAATAGAAAATATATTGGAGTTTATCCTAATAGAAAATTATACGAGAAAGGGGTTAAATCAGTATCGGCAGTAGTTAAATCCTATAAAGCCGAAATGACTAAGCGATTGTTTGGAACACCATACGAAAAAGTGCAAACTAAAAAAGTGGGTACAAGAGTGTCTTCTAAATTAGAAAAAAAGTAATCACTTTAAACAACAAGGCGGTGTTTAGGCACCGCCATTTTTATACCCGAGCATTTGCTAGTAGAAATCACAGTTAATTTAGCTAGTCAGTCTGCTCCCCTAATTAATTAAATGGATCAGTACGGTAATCATATCATAACAGGAGACACAAGGGAAACTAATGTGTTGCTAAAGCAATTATTTCCTGATAATGTGATGGAAGTGCCGTTGGATAGACTTAAACTACCCAAGATAATAAAACCATTAAAATTGAGAGAGATATTAATAATTGCAGACAAGTTAGAGGCAGGTGAGATAGATGAAGAAATTACAGTTAATAAGGACTTTTTGATAATTAATGGAATTAAAAGGTATTACGCTTTGAAAAGATTACAAAAAACAAGGGTTAGAGTGAGTATTGGAGTTGGTAATTCAGTAGTGGGCAATGAATTATTCACCATTAGAAAAAAGTAAAATGTATCAATTTTTTTATATAAGAAAATCAAAAAATAACCCAAAGACGGGAACTATCTATAAAGCGGTTTATGATGACCGAACACCTATTAGCAGAGACTCTCTTAAAATTAAGATCCCGATAAGATTATGGGACGATAAAAAGCAGCAGGTAAAAGTTAGTAATGAAATAGAGTATGAAAAATACAATTTCATATTGAATCAACATAAGTCAAATTTTTTGGGTGCCAACAAAAAAGCAGTGAGAACTAATAGAGATTGTTTTATTGAGTTTGCTACGGATTATTTGGAAAAAAATTACGCTAATGAAGGAACAAAGATAAAATACACCACGGTGTTGAAGTCCCTTACCAAATATATTAATGAGGAATTAGGATTGAATGCACTACCATTTGAGGAGCTACGCAAAACTGACTTTATTAAGGGCTATAAAAAATGGGTGTTTAAAAGACAATATAAGAGTCGAGATAATTCTATTAGTAAAAGAACTAAAACGGTATTCAATTATGTAATTGTAATCCAAACCTTCGTTAAAAGATATAATGAGTTAAACCCAGAGAAAGATGAAATCAAAACTATTCATTATACAGTTGGCATTAATGAATTTGAAGATGTGGAACCCAAAATGTTATATCCCGATGAAATTGACCGATTAATAAATTATACGCACAATTCTTTAAAACTAACAGATAAGTCTATGGACGCAAAATATCAATTCCTTTTTCAGTTCTTTGCTAGTGGATTAAGGATAAGTGATATTTTATTATTGAATTACAAACATTTCACAAAAGGCAGAATTGAGTTTGTAGTAAAAAAGAGTGGTAGAAAAATAAGTATTCCTTTTTTCTACAAGGCTTGTAAGATGTTGGGATATTTTTACCCCAGTGAGTATAATGCAGCAATAAATGAGAACCCACTTGGGGATATTGATTTAATGGCATATGAGGTAGAGGAGTTGATAAATGTTAATTCATTAATGAAGCCTCTAGCGGACTTAACGATAGAGGATTTATTCCTATTTGAAAAATATTTGATTGAAGACAGGAATAATGATAATGCAAGAAGATTGAAGATTATAAAAGAAGTAATATTAAGGTTAGAGCAACAAGTAGCAAATTCTATGTGTAGGATAATGGGTGAGAAGCCAAGTGGTTTGGTTTTTGATTACCTGAATTATGAGGATTTTAGGGATTTGAGAATTATGGATAAGAAAGAACTTTCTAAAGAACAAACCTATAAACTCCATAGAGCAAGAGCCAAATATAATAGTAGGTTAAAAAGTATATCAAAAAGGATTGGAGTTGATAAAATTACCTCGCATGTAAGTCGTCATAGTTTCGCTTATTATATGTTGAGCACTGGTGCAACAGTAGAGGAGATTAGTTTTGCACTTGGGCATGCCTCCATAGAAATAACACAGTCTTATATTAAACAGTTGCCAAGTAGGTACAGTGATGAAGCAATAGGTAGGTTTGGTGCAAGTTTTAATATATAATACACTACCACCCCTGCCGGCAGGGAGAGCTGCAAGAGTAGCTGCCGTGCCCCCTCTTATATATACATATATATTGAATAGGGGTAAGGAGGACGATACTGTCTTAAAAATCTGCGCAGAAATTCTCCAAAAATTTGAAATTATTTGTTGCTAATGAAATTGTAAAATTGCTAGTATGTTCCATGCGGAGCATTTGTTAGCTCAAACATTCAGGATACTTAAGTTTGTATAGTTCAAATAAAGATTCACGGACAATATCTGATTTTTGGCGACGAGTTATTGAGCAGAGTTTCTCTAATCTATCTTTCTCAACCGTATCAATTCTTAATCTAACGAACTCGTTTTTGGTATTTTCTTTTTTGGTTCTCATTTATCTTCTTTATATATAAATATTACAGATTAGTCAAAACTCGTAGCACTTGCCATATTTTTTGTGGGTACAATGGATTTAGGTAGTTCTTGAAGTATTTATTAATAAATGGAATACAATGGAAAACACAAACAAGCTAATTAAAGAAGTAATAAACGAAATTGAATTATCTGAAGCAGAGCTTTTGGAAATAGAATCTCTACAACCGCCAAACATATTGATTAAGGTTTCACTATCAAAGGATTTAAAATTTCTATCTAATGACGATAAAGCTGCGATCTTTACCAATATGTTTAATTATCATACAGGCACAGAACTAGTTGATATGTCAAATATAGCGGAGATGTTTTTTAGTAGATTAGTTGAGGTATTTGAATATAATATTTACACTTACCAAGAGGTTGTAAAAAAAAACCGCAAAAATGGAAGAAAAGGAGGCAGACCAATTAAGAAAACCCAAAATAACCCAACGGTTATTTCAGAAAACCCAAATAACCTAAAAGATAGAGATATAGTAAATGTAAATGTAAAAGGGATAGATATACCAAATGCTACAGATATAACAAATTCAAATGCTACAACAATAGGAACTGCAGAAACAAAGCAATATCAAGAAAAATTCAGAAAACTAATTGATATAGATTTTAGAAATATCCCAGATTTGGAATCAAAGCATTTCTGTTATGATGTTATTGATTTAAATGAGAAGCTAGGTTGGTCTAGATTTGATGTATTGATTTTTGGAACTAGTAAAAAAGAAGTTCCAGCAGTTTTGGCAGAGTATAACTTCCCGGAACTAGAAGCGGGTGTAATGGGTATAAAAAGAAGCTATAATTATTTTCTTAATAAACTAATAAATTAACCCTCAACGAAGGGGTGAGTGGAACGAACCATAGACGAAGTCTCACGACTTCAAAACTCATCACCCCTCGTTCCGTCGTCCCCTCTTCTCTTAAAATAACAAAACGGAATATTCCCGGAAGTGGTTAATTCCTGTACCTTTTTATCGTGAGAACTGAAGGATATTGAAATTGAACGAAAAATACACAAAATATTTTCTTTGTATTTCAGCCCTACCGATAGGAGTATTACAAACCTAAAATCAACTAAACGGAATATCCCGTAAAGTGAGCAGTGGGAACTAGTTAAAGATTGAGCTATTCGTGAATACCGAGCACTTTAAAATTAATTTCAAAATCGGTGTATTAATGTATCACATCGTAGTATTTATAATAAACTATTATTATGAAATTAACCCAACTTATTAAAGAACATTATACTGAAAGAAAATGTAAGATTTTATTAAGGGAAGATCAATTCCGACGATTAACAACAAGAATTATTTTAGAAGAAGGACAAAAAAATAAAAAAATCAATTCAAACAAATCAAATTAATATGGCAAGAAGAAATAGAATAAAACCAGAAATCAAATATCCCGAAATTGCTGTATTTGCATTATCAAAGGGATCTCAAATGAATGAAAATGTCCCCAAAAGTGAATCCTACTATTTTATGTTAGATAAGATTGAGCAAATTATGAGAATGAATAATGTTAAGAGTAGTAAGTTTGGAATATCAGGATATAAAGAAGATGTTGCTGCCTATCTTGCTTTTTATCTTGCAGTTTATCAAAATAAGGATCTTGAGGTAAGACTTATGGACGATATTAATGAATATGATCCTGATATTGTGCCAGACAACTATCGCAAGGCATCTTTTAACTGATCTTCCAAATTTTTCTGGCACAATTTTAATTGAAGTTTGCATGGTTCCCTTTTATACAAAGAAGGAGCTAATAAAACGCTAAAAATCAATTGATTTCTACTTTATCCATTGCCGGTAGTGCCAAAAGCCGTAGCATAGCAAAAAAAAGGAACTATGACTACCAAAATCAAATCCGCTGAACATTTAGAAGAGATTGAGTTAAACAAGCTCTTAAAGTACTTACACCAAAATAAATTATGGGTCTATTACCTGTTTGTTAGGTTGGGTGTATCAGTTGCACTTCGATACTCTGATTTATCCCAAATCACTTGGGAAATGGTATTAGGAAAGACCACCTTGATACTTAAAGAAAAGAAGACAGGTAAGGTTAGAGATATTCCATTACATATTGAATTGACTGACACCATTGCAAATGTATATTCTCAAATGGGATGTCCTGAAAGGAACAATTGTATTATTCCTTTACACATCCGTACTATCAATAAACAAATCAAGTTATATGCAGCAAAGGCGGGTATTCGTGGTAAGAGGATTAGTAGCCACACAATGAGAAAGACATTTGGACGACTTTGCTGGGACAGAAATAACCAAAGTGAGGCATGTTTAGTCCGTTTATCTTCTTTATTCAATCACTCATCGGTACAGACAACAAGGATTTACCTTTCTTTGAGACAAGAAGAAATACAGAACCTTTATATGTTGCAGGATATGTTTGTTTATTGAGAATTTAATAAAAATCATTATATTAGTTAAAACTAATATAATGAGGAATAAGAAAATCATATTTTTTTTTATTATAGTATCCATTTTATATAATAAAAAAGTTTTATCTCAAAGTATTGATGGTGCTTTATCTAACTACAATTACAAACTACCTCAAGAAAAATTGTATTTACAATATGATAATAATAATTATACAAATGGGCAAACTATTTGGTATAAAGCATATCTAATGAATGGGTTTCAACCATCTCAAATTTCAAAAAATTTATATGTGGATTGGTATGATGATAATGGTATATTATTAAGTTCAACAGCTACTCCCATTGCATATAGTTATGCTGCAGGTCATTTTAAAGTCCCTGATAATTACACAGGCAATTCTTTACATTCAATTGCTTACACTAAATGGATGCGGAATTTTGATTCAGCATATTTTTTCCAACAACATTTCAAAATTGTAAATAATAAAAATCAGCCAACATTACAACAAAAAAATATAAAAGAATCTAGTATTCAATTTTTACCCGAGTCTGGCAATTTAATTAATAATAAAATTAATGTAATTGCATTTAAATCAATTAATGGACTTGGGTTTCCAGAAAATTTAAGTGGCGTAGTTAAAAATGATAAGGGAGACTCTGTTACTTCTTTTAAAACATTACACGATGGTATGGGTAAGTTTCAGTTTGTACCATTGACTGGTCAAAAATATATTGCATTTTGGGTTGATATTTTGGGTAATAAACACATTACGCCATTGCCTAGTGCAGAAGAAGTTGGTGTTAATTTAAGTGTAGAGCCTGGTAGGTCAAATAGAATATTTCATATTCAAAGAACAAAGAATATACCAACTTCAATGCAGCAATTGAACTTAGTAGGTCAAATGAACGGGTCTATTTTGTTTATGGCAAAAATAAATTTAACAGATAAGGAATCCATCACTAGTACCTTGCCCTTGAATAAAATGCTTACTGGTATTTTAAGTTTAACTTTATTTGATGAGAACAATACACCCCTTTGTGAAAGACAGTTATTTGTAAAGAATGATGATTATAAGTTAAATACAGCATTAAGTATAGACACTTTAAATACTTTGAAAAGAGGGAAAAATGTCTATGAAATTGAATTAAAGGATACTACTTATGCTAGTTATTCATTAGCAATAACAGATGCAAATACCAATCAATTTAACGACAATAATATTATTTCACATTTATTACTTAATGGAGATTTAATTGGGCATGTGAATAATCCAGCATATTATTTTTCTTCTAATGCAGATAGTGTTTATAATCATTTAGATTTAGTGATGCTCACAAATGGGTGGAGTAGATACAATTGGAAGACAATTTTAAGTAATTCTTTGCCAGAGATAAGATATGTAAGAGATTCTATGTATCAAACTTTGAATGGAAAAATCACTGATTATGGCATAAAGAAACTTAAAAAGTCTGAAACCATTAATTTGATTTTTGTTGCGAAGGACTCAAGTAATAATATGATTACTTTACCAATATTTGATGATGGATCTTTTACAAGTTCAAATGCGATGCTGTATGATACTACTAAAATTTTTTATAAAATAAATGGTTCTACTACGGTTTCAAATAAAAATTTAATTATAGAGAGTAATTTGTTTAAGCCTGATGCAAAGGTAGTTCTTGATTTTTCAAAATCAAATCTAGATACTGCTGGACTAAGTAATTTACAGGCAATCGTAAAAGAGCAATTAAAATTTGATGCTTTAAATAAAAACAATTCATTAAAAGAGGTTACAGTTTTTTCAAAACAGAAAGCAAGAATAAAAGAATTGGACAAAAAATATACATTCGGGATATTTTCAGGGGAAGCAACTGCAGCATTTGATATGAGCACACTAGAAAATGCAAGTCATACCATTGATATTTTTGATTTTTTATCTGGAAAAGTACCAGGATTGGAAGTAGGTAATAATATTGGGGGTACAGCCTCATTAGGTGTTTTAACATATCGGGGTGGGTCTCCATCTTTTTATTTAGACGAAACTCCAATTCAGGCAACAGATCTTTATAATATTGATGTTAAAAGTTTGGCTTATGTAAAAGTATTTACCAATAATTTTGTGGGTGGATTGAATCCAAGTGGAGGAATTATTGCAAGTAATGCAAATGGTGGAATGATTGCTAGTAGTGCTGCAATTGTTATGTATAAAAAAAGAGGGTTAGATCTTATTAGTCTTAATAAAAATTTCAACACTAGCGGAATGGATTATAATACTTATATCGGTTATATATCAAATAAAGAATTTTATAGTCCTAATTATGCTGAAAAATTACAAGATAATTTGAAAGATCTGCGTACAACTTTACTTTGGAATCCCTGGATTACATTGGATAAAACACATCAAAAAATAAAAATTGAATTTTATAATAATGATGTGACTAATAATTTTAGACTTGTTCTTGAAGGAATGGATAGTAAAGGTAAATTGGTTTCAATTCAAAAAGTATTAAAGTAAATCACTTAACAATCAATATACTATGAAATATATATTTTTCTCACTTTTACTAATAATCTCTATTTATACTACTGCTCAAACTAAATTGATTGGAAGAGTTATTGATAGTGAAACTAAAAAACCTTTGGAAGGAATAAGTATTTTTTTAAGTCATACTACGAATGGAACAATAACTAATGTGAAGGGAGATTTTCAATTAGATCATTTAAAGCCCGGTAAGTATGAATTAGTGGCTACATCATTAAATTATGAGGATAATATCAGCGTAATTCAAGTAAGTATATCAAATGATCCTCTAATTATTTCTATGAATCCAACTGCGAACCAATTAAAAGAAGTGGTAGTTGAATCCTATGATGAAAATGGATGGGAGCGCTGGGGAGATAGTTTTAAATCTTATTTTATTGGAAGCCCGGTGTTAGCAATAAATTGCCTATTTAAAAATCCTGAAGTTCTAAAATTTAAATTTGGTGCAAACTCGAATAAATTAAGGGCCTTTACAAATGAAAAATTGATTTTCGAAAATACAGAACTTGGTTACAAAATCATTTATTTGCTTTCTAAATTCGAGATTGATTTTAACAATAATACCTTCTCATTCAAGGGCTACCCTTATTTTGAAGAGATGAAGTCCAATAAGCCTAAGCAAATTGCAGAATGGAATAAGGCAAGATCTGAAACTTATAAGGGCTCTTTACGTCATTTTATAAGAAGCCTATATAATAATAGTTTTATTAAAGATGGATTTGAGGTAAGAACAGTAATAAATGTTAGTAAAGACGAAATTGTAAGGGTAAAAGAACTTTACAAAGGAGGAAATTATAATTTAAATCAGGATAGTTTGGACTATTACAATAAAGTGCGAAATATAGGATTTGAGGAAACTAAAGTAACACTTGATCCATTAATTACAAGAGATATGTTAGTCTCAAATGCAACCGAATCTAATGCAAAAACATTCTATTTTAAGAATGGATTACAAGTATTGAATTTGAACAAGAAAATTCCAAACGAATACGCCAAAACGCTTCCTGTTTATAGAGGAAATGAGTTTATAAGAACAGATCTTAGTTTAAGAACCAATAGCCCCATTTTCATTTATCCCAATGGTGATTTTTATAATGGCCTTGAATTATTAACCGATGGCTTCTGGGCATGGTCTGAAAAAGTATGTACCATGCTTCCAAGTGATTATCTGCCGATTAAATAAATGATTTTCTATTTATTCCCGAAAGTCTATTAAATAAAAAACCCCTGCTATGATGCAAGGGTTTTTTAATGTCGTCCCAGCAAGAATCGAACTTGCATCTGGAATTTAGGAAATTCTTATTTTATCCATTAAACTATGGGACGAATATGTTATATCACTCTCTGCTACACACTTTTACTACACACTTTCCATTTTCTCAAAACACTAATTTTACCAAAATCAAACCAGTCCTACATTTCCTTAAAACAGACTACCCTAAATTGAATATCCCTTTAGGAAACATCCGTTCCCACTTTGTAGGATTACCACCGATTTCAAAAATACCAATTTGCTACACACTTTTGCTACACACTTTTCATTTTCAAAAAATCCCAAACCTCTAAAACTCAATCCAGTTCTACATTTCTATAATTCAAATATCCCAAAATAGGTAGTTCCTTTAGGAAACACCTATTCTATCCATTGAACTACGGGACCCCCTTTTAGCTAGCGCAAAGGCTAGTCCTTACGGAGGAGGGCAAAAATAACTACTTCTTTTTAAGTGACACTATATTTTGGTATCTTTGCTCCTCAAATACAAACACATGGCTTTTTATAATATCATTATTAAGTATCGTTTTTGGCTAAGTTTAATAGCTATTGCCTTAGGATTGGGTCTTGAATTATCGCATGTTGCCGGTTTTTGGCCTGTTTTCCCTTTATATTTTTTGGGATTGATCGGCATTTTGAGTCATTTTTTCGTTGGCCCATTGCGTTTAGTACAAGCTCCGATGGAAGCTGGTGATATGGACGAAGTAGAACGTATTTTAGCAACTGTATGGTTCCCTCAATTATTATATACGCCAATTCGTAGTACTTACTACACTATCAAGGGTAATATTGCGATGGTGAAGCAAGATTTTGATACTGCCGAAAAGCATTTGAAAAAAAGTAGTGATTTAGGTTCTGCGATGCCAGAGGCTGAAGGTGCGAATAAATTACAATTAGGTATGATGGCGATGCAAAGAGGGGATACCAAGCAAGGTGAATCTTATATTCGTGCTGCTATTCGTGCGGGTATTCCTGATAAAGAATCTGAGGCAGTTGCTTTTTTAAGCATGTGTCAAATTTTTATGAATAAGCGCGAGTTTCGTGCTGCCAAAGATTATTTTAGAAAAGCAAAAGCTTGCAAGCCTACTACTAAACAAGTTATTGATCAAATTAAAGAAATTGAAAAGTATATTTCTAGAATGCCAGGATAATAGCTTCTTATTATAATTTAGAAACCTCACTACACAACATAGTGAGGTTTTTTTATATGTTTATTTTTTATATTTATTGGTTGCTGTAGAATTTTATCATTTGAAAGTTTTATTGATTTAGTTTTGCCTCAAATTCATTTATGACAATATTATCCCCTAAATATTGTGTAACATGTATCGCAATTTTATTTGCATTTCATGTGAGCGCTCAAAATTCCATGATTAAGCAATTTAATAATGGAAAGGTTAAATTAAGTTATCAAAAAGTTGTTGTTAGCAATACTTATGAACTACACTTAGTTTATAAAAATGATCAAATAATTTATAGGGAAGAAACTGACTCTTTAGTACTTCATAATAATAATGAAGTAGCCGAATTCATCAATGGCTTTAATAAAACCATTGAAAGTTTATCGGATGACAAAGCAACAGTGTACATTGAAAAGCCTAGCTACTCTATTTTTAAATACGACAAAGGAATTATCGGAACCTTTGTAGCCATCTCCAATCCTACAGGCAACGTTGTTGCTTCCAACAACAAAGCAGAAGCCGTGAGTCTTTTAAATTTTCTAAAGTCAATTGAGTTCGGGAAGGAATAGACGAGTTTGACTTTACATTCTATCTTCATACGCGCGCGTACAAATACGCTATTACTACATTCATCTTTAGCTTTTATTTGCAGCTTAAATGATTTATTAGTGATTTATAAAATTGTACGTAATTTTGTACAAAAATATTTTATGACTAAAGTACTATCTGTTACAGAATTTAGGAGTAATCTAGCAGCAGAGCTTGAGCATGTTTGTAAAAATAATCGCAATCAAATTATTGTAAAGCGCCCAAAGGGTAAAGGCAATATTGTAGTGTTATCTCAAGAAGCATTTAATTCAATTGAAGAAACATTGTATTTATTATCAAGTAAGAAGAATAAAGAAGTAATTCTAGAAAGTGTTCAACAAGCCAAAGCAGGTAAAACCACCAAAGTAAAATTAAAAGACCTCTGGAAATAGAGCTAACTGAAAACGCTAAAGCCGATTTAATTTATTGGAAACTTCACAATCAAGTTAAGATTATTAAAAGAATAAATCTTTTATTAGAAAATATACTTAGCAATCCATACACAGGTATCGGTAAACCAGAATCTTTAAAGTACGAATTATCAGGTCTTTGGAGTAGAAGAATTAATAATGAACACAGAATAATTTATTCTGTATCTGATAATGTTATCTTAATTTATTCTTTTAGATTTCACTACACTCCCTAATTACTTCATCAACAACTTTTCAATCGTTGGTGCAAAGTGTGCATGTTCTAATGCATGAATTTTATTTGCTAAATCAGTTGGAGTATCGCCTGGTTCAATGGAACAAGTTGCTTGAAAAATAATTGCACCCTCATCATAATGTTCGTTCACCCAATGTATCGTGATGCCGGAAGTTTTTTCACCGGCTGCAATAACTGCTTCATGCACATGCGCTCCATACATTCCCTTGCCACCATATTTTGGAAGTAGTGCTGGATGAATATTAATGATGGCGTCTTTATAAGATCGCACCAACACTTCAGGCACTTTCCATAAAAATCCTGCTAGGACTATAAAATTGATTTCAGCATTGCGCAAACTTTGAACATAACCAGTACTTACAAATTCTATCTTATTAATAAGTAGGGTTGGGATGCCTTTTTCTTTTGCTATATCCAAAACCCCTGCGCCTGGCACATTGCATACAATCAAAGAAACCTTTACGCGGCTACTATTTTCAAAATATTCGATTATTTTTCGGGCATTGGATCCGGCTCCAGATGCAAAAATGGCCACATGTATCGGTCCATTAGCTTTTGCCGATACAGTTTCGGAACCAGCAGTTCCAAATAATTTACCCGCTACGCGGCCTAAATAGCCCTTAAAAAAGCGAAATTGGCCAGTGAAGAAACTGATGAAAATCACCGAAAATGGCCATAAAATGGTCAAAAATAGGGGATAAACGAGCCAAAATGCCCAATTTTTCTCCAAAAACAGCAATTTTAGTAAAAAGCTAGTTACGCGTCCACTTAAGCTTCCGCCAAGGGCAAAAGTCAAAATGATGAGCCAAAACTGGCCGGCACCCACTCCCCATTTACCCTGTAATTTGCTAATTCCCTTCATTTTTTCAGTTTTTGGACTTCTCTGATCCTATTTTGGGTCAAAGGTGGCCTTTTTTTCCAAAATCAAGGCACGGAATCTAAGTTTTTTGGATATGTTTAAACAAAGCTTACAATTTCATGACAATGTTTAACCAATAACCACTCAGCACCTTGAGGCTCAATATTTAAAGATGAAAAAAATGCGAAAAAAAACTTAAAATTCTGCCTATGTAAACGCTTTCTTAACTAAATTTGCACCCGTTCAAGGATATTTTTCCACACTAGACACTGTTTGTGTATATGACAATTTTAAGAAGCCTAGCTAAGATCGTTTCGATCTTCCTATTTATCACCCTTAGTTCATCTATCGGTAATCAGTTGAATGCGCAAGATGGGAAATCTCTTTTCTCCCAAAACTGTGCATCATGTCACGCGGTTAATAAAAAATTAACTGGCCCTGCATTAGCCGGCGTTGAAGATCGTTGGCCTGATAAAAAGAATTTGTATGCTTGGATCAAGAACAACCAAGCTTTTTTGAAAACAGGTGATGCATACGCTAACAAATTGTACAACGAGTACAATAAGACTGCGATGAACTTGTTTCCTAATTTAACTGATAAAGATATTGATGCAATTTTAGCATACATTAAATCAGTACCTGCTGCAGGTGCAGCTCCAGCGGGAGGTGCAGCAACAGCAGCTGCTCCAGCCGAAGAGTCTGACAGCACTTTGGTATTTGGTTTATTAACTTTAATCTTAGCAGTTGTTGCGTTAATCTTATTACAAGTTAATAGCAACCTGAAAAAATTATCTGATGATAAATCAGGTATCCCTGCAACTGAGCCAGTTCCTTTCTACAGAAACAAAGCTTACATTGCTTTCATCGCAATTATTTTATTTATTGGTGGTGGTTATATGACTACAGTGGGTGCAATGAATTTAGGTCGCTCTAAAAATTATCAACCTGAACAACCAATTTATTATTCGCACAAAGTGCATGCTGGTGTGAATCAAATTAACTGTCAATACTGTCACACTGGAACTTACCAAGGTAAGCAAGCTACTTTACCAAGTGTGAATGTGTGTATGAACTGTCACGCTGCTATCAATGAATACAAAGGAGAAGCATTAAAGCGTGAAAATGGGGATGTAGTAGATGGTACCGCTGAAATTAAAAAATTATACAAATACGCAGGATTTACCGAAGGCCAACCTTGGGATGCTAGCAAAGCAAAACCAATTGAGTGGGTGCGTATCCATAACTTACCTGATCACGTTTACTTTAACCACGCTCAACACGTAAAAGCTGGACAAATTGCTTGTCAACAATGTCATGGTGAAATCCAAAAAATGGGTGAAGTAAAACAATTCGCTGACTTAAGTATGGGATGGTGTGTTAACTGTCACAGACAAACTAAAGTTCAATTTAAAGACAATGGTTTCTATAGCATCTACGAAAAATTCCATGAGGATTTAAAATCTGGAAAATTGGATAGCACTAAAGGAATTACTGTTGAAAAGATTGGTGGTACTGAGTGTCAAAAATGTCACTACTAGTAAAAAATAAAAATAAGACGCGTAATATTATATATACATTATTATGGAGCAAAATAAGAACTGGCAAAGTTTTGGTGAGTTAAACAAATCTGAAGCCTATAACAAAGAGGTGAACAATGAGTTCAATGAAGAACTTCCTATGGTTGAAGATCATAGTGGTTTTTTGCAATCAAAAGCACCTCGTCGTGACTTCTTAAAATATTTAGGTTTTAGCACTGCTGCTGCAGCTGCTGCTGCGAGTTGTGAAATGCCAATTAAAAAGGCAATTCCTTTCGCTAACAAACCAGAAGATATCGTTCCTGGTATCGCTGATTATTATGCAACAACTTATGTGCAAGATGGGGATGTAGTGAGTGTAATTGCAAAAGTGCGTGATGGTCGTCCTATCAAATTAGAAGGTAATACTTTAAGTCCTATCACTGGTGGTGGTACTTCAGCAAGAGTACAAGCTGCTGTGTTAGATTTATATGATACTGCTCGTTTACGTTTCCCAACCATCGCTGGTAAAGAAGCAACATTTGAAGCAGTGGATAAAGCGATTGCTGCTGAATTAAATGGTGGTGCAGTGATTGTTACAAGTTCAATTACTTCTCCTTCTACTAAAGCAGTTATTGCACAATTTTTAGCAAAGCATCCTGGTAGCAAACATGTTACTTATGATGCTGTTTCATTTAGCGGTATGTTATTAGCAAATGAAGCGAGCTACGGTAAAAAAGTAATTCCTTCTTACCATTTTGAAAAAGCAAAAGCAATTGTTTCTTTAAGTGCTGACTTTTTAGGAACATGGTTAAGCCCTGTTGAATTTGCTAGACAATATGCAACTGGTAAAAAAATAGATGAAAAAAATCCTGCAATGAGCAAGCATATCCACTTTGAAACAGTGGCTAGCTTAACAGGCTCTAACGCAGATGAAAAATATTTATGTCGTCCTTCTGAAATTGGCGCTATTGCTGTTGCTTTATTAAGTGCAGTTAAAGGTGGTGAAATTGCAGGTGTTGACGCGAAGTTAAAAGCAGGCATTGAAGCTGCTGCAAAAGCATTGACTGCTAACAAAGGCGCTGCATTAGTAGTTGCTGGTAGCAATGATAAAGATGTACAAATTGTAGTGAACGCAATCAACGATGCGATTGGTGCAAATGGTACTACTATTAATTTTGGTGCTACTGTAAATTATCGTCAAGGTATTGATAGCGAATTTGCTGCATTAGTAGATGATATGAATGCAGGTAAAGTAAGCACGATTTTATTCCACGGCGCAAACCCTGTGTACACATGGCCTGCAGCGGATAAAGTAAAATCTGGTTTAGCAAAAGTTAAAACAACTATTTCATTTAGCGGTAAGTTAGATGAAACTGCTGCTGTTTGTAAATACGTTATTCCTGATCATCATTTCTTAGAAAGTTGGGGTGATGCTGAACCAATCTCTGGTCACATCTCTTTCATCCAACCTACTATTGCTCCTTTATTTAAAACACGTGCATTCCAAGATTCATTATTAAAATGGTCTGGTGATGCTACTGAATATACTAGCTACGTTAAAAATTTCTGGTCTGCTAAATTAGGCGGAGAGAATGGTTGGAATAAAACTTTACAAGATGGTGTTATTAATCCTGCAACGCCTGTAGTGAGTGGTGCAAGTATTAATGCATCTGCTGTTGCAAATGCTTTGATTGCAGTAAACGCAGAAAGCCATGCCTCTAATAATAAGAGCAGCAAAATTGAATTAGCATTATACCAAAAAATAGGTATCGGTGCAGGTCAAGGTGCAAGTAACCCATGGTTACAAGAATTACCAGATCCTGTTACACGTGCTACTTGGGATAACTATATTATTGTTTCTCCAGCAATGGCGAAAACTTTATTAAACATTGACTTAAACAACGGTGGTCAAGCCGATGCTTATGAGGTACAACCTCCTAAGAAAGTGGTTAAGTTAACGGTGGATGGAAAATCAATTGAATTACCTGTATTAATTATTCCTGGTACACATCCTCAAACAGTGGGTATCGCGGTAGGTTATGGTCGTGCAGAGTCAATTGGTAAAGCTGTAGTGGGTACTGGTAAAAATGCATATCCTTTGGCTTGCATTAAAAATGGTACGGTGAACTTTAGCTGTGCTGATGTTAAGTTAGAAGTAACTGGTGCTACTTATCCTGTTGCTTTAACGCAAACACATTTCCGTTACGATACTACACAAGGTAATCGTACTGAGGTGATGAAGGAAATGACTTTTGCTGAGTATGTTAAGAATCCGAAAGAAATTTTAGAAGATAGAGAAGCGGAAGCAAAACCATTTGGTGGTTTAGCGAACTATGAAAAAGATGCTACTATTTATCCTGTGTACGATCGTCCAGGAATTAAATGGGGTATGAGCGTTGACTTAAATGCTTGTAATGGTTGTGGTGCTTGTGTTGTTGCATGTAATGCAGAAAACAACGTTGCAATTGTTGGTAAGCCTGAGGTTTTACGTGGTCATGAAATGCATTGGTTACGTATTGACAAATACTTTAGTGGTGATATGGAAAATCCAAAAGTGGTATTCCAACCATTAATGTGTCAACATTGTGACAACGCTCCTTGTGAAAACGTTTGTCCAGTAGCTGCAACAAATCACTCTTCTGAAGGTTTAAACCAAATGACTTATAACAGATGTATTGGTACTCGTTATTGCGCGAACAACTGTCCTTTCAAAGTACGTCGTTTTAACTGGGCTGATTACACTGGTGCTGATAGCTTCCCTGATAACCAAGTGGGTGAAGTGAATGATGTAGTATTGAACATGAATGATGACTTAACAAGAATGGTATTAAACCCAGATGTTACAGTACGTTCTCGTGGTGTGATTGAAAAATGTTCTTTCTGCGTTCAACGTTTACAAGCTGCTAAATTAGACGCGAAAAAAGATTCTCGTCCAATGGTTGATAGCGATATCAAAGTTGCATGTCAACAATCTTGTCCTACTAACGCAATCACTTTTGGTAACGCAAATGACAAACATAGCGCTATCACTAAAGTTCGTGTTGATAATCCTAATCGTTCTTTCTATGTGTTAGAGCAATTACACGTATTACCAAACGTAACTTACTTAGCGAAAGTTAGAAACTCAGCTGAGGAAGAAGCTGAAGCGAAAGGTGAAAAGAAAGCAGAAGCTAAAACTGAAAAGAAAGAAGCTTAATTAAGAAGTATATATAAAATAATTAGAAATACAGAGACATGCATTTAAAGTACGAATCACAACTGCGCGAACCCTTAGTATACGGTAATAAAACCTATGCTCAAGTTACTGAAGACATCGTGCGACCTATCGAAGCCAAACCATCTCGTTTATGGTATATTGGTTTTTTCATTGCTGTTGCCTTACTTAGTTTTGGTGCATACAGTGTGTATCGTGAGGTAACTTACGGTATTGGTCAGTGGAACTTGAACAAAACCATTGGATGGGGTTGGGATATTACCAACTTCGTATGGTGGGTAGGTATCGGTCACGCTGGTACTTTGATTTCTGCTGTATTATTATTGTTCCGTCAAGGATGGAGAACAGGTGTTAACCGTGCTGCTGAGGCGATGACTATTTTTGCCGTTATGTGTGCGGGTCAATTCCCAATCTTCCACATGGGTCGTGTTTGGATGGCCTTTTTCGTAATGCCTTATCCTAACTCTCGCGGACCATTATGGGTGAACTTTAACTCTCCTTTATTATGGGACGTATTTGCGATCTCAACATATTTCACAGTATCATTATTATTCTGGTACTCTGGTTTATTACCTGACTTTGCAACAGTTCGTGATAGAGCATTTACAAAATTGAGAAAAAAATTATACGGTATTGCTTCCTTTGGGTGGACTGGTTCTACAAAACATTGGCAACGTCACGAGAGTTTGTCTTTAGTATTAGCAGGTTTATCTACACCACTAGTATTATCGGTACACACAATCGTATCTTTTGACTTTGCTACTTCAGTAATTCCTGGATGGCATACTACGATCTTCCCTCCATATTTCGTTGCCGGTGCGATCTTCTCTGGATTCGCAATGGTACAAACCTTATTATTAATTGTAAGAAAAGTATTTGGATTAACTGACTATATAACAATCGGTCACATCGATTTAATGAATAAAGTAATTGTACTTACTGGTTCTATCGTAGGTATCGCTTACTTAACTGAATTGTTCATGGGTTGGTACTCTCAAAATAAATATGAAGGTTACACTTTCTGGTATAGCCGTGCTTATTTATTTAGCCCTTATGGCTGGAGTTATTGGGGTATGATGGCTTGTAACGTAATTTCTCCGCAAATTTTCTGGTCTAAGAAAATGAGAAGAAATGTATTCGTTACTTTCTTCATGAGTATCATCGTTAACATTGGTATGTGGTTTGAGCGTTTCGTAATTATCGTTACCTCTTTATATCGTGATTACTTACCTTCTAGCTGGTCTGTTTACTACAGCCCTAGTATCTGGGAGATTGGTTTTTACGCTGGAACATTTGGATTGTTCTTCACTTGCTTCTTCTTATTCGCTAAATACTTCCCAGTAATTGCTGTGGCAGAAATTAAATACGTATTAAAGAGAAGTGGTGAGTCTTACAAACCTGAGTTTGATGCAATTGAAGCGCAACCGCTTGAATCATTTGTTCACGATCATGCGCACGCACATTAATTATTAGTTTAAGAAATATACTATGGCACAAAAGAAATTTGTTGTTGGTTGTTTTGATGATGAAAAAGTATTGTTTCCTGCAGTAAAGCAAGTGCGTACTGCTGGTTATAAAATCAAAGATGTTTATACTCCGTTCCCTGTGCATGGTTTAGACCACGCGTTGGGTATGCGTGAAACAAGCTTGCATACAGCCGGTTTTATATATGGTATCACAGGTACTACTACTGCAATTAGTTGCATTAGCTGGATCTTCACGAAGGATTGGCCTTTAAACATTGGTGGTAAACCTCACTTTGCTTTACCAGCATGGATCCCAATCATTTTTGAGTTAACTGTATTATTTGCTGCCGTAGGTATGGTAATGACTTTTATGTGGTTATGTCAAATGGCACCTGGTGTTAAAAAACATCACTTTCATAAAAGAGCAACAGATGATTTATTTGTAATGGTTATTGAGTGTACTGAAAAAACAAACGCCGAAGATTTAAAAGCTTTATTAGCTGCTAACGGTGCTGTTGAAACAGATATTCAAATTGCTGAAGACGGATGGTGGTTTGGAACTTATGATAACGAAAATGAAAACTTATACAAGCAAGTAACCAACTAGTTATCAATTAAACCTGAATGCAGGTGGTGGAAGAAAAAATTTAAATGAATTAAGTAAAACAAGATGAATAAATTTTTAGCAATAACATTTTTAGCTGCAGTAGTTGCATTAACTAGTTGTAGCGATGTGAAGCGTACTCCAGGTTCTATCTATATGCCGGATATGGCGTATAGCCGCGCATATGAAACTTATGCCGATCATAGTAACCTTACTGAAAAAGGAATCAACTACAACAATATGCCTGTTGCAGGTACTATTGCACGTGGTCACGATATGCCTTTTCCAATTGCGAAAGATAAAGCAGGTGATACGGTGAATTATTATGCTTCAAGATCAGTGGTAAATCCAATTGATTCTTTAAGTAAGAAAGATTATGATGAAGCTGAGCGTTTATATTTAATTAACTGTGGTATTTGTCATGGTGCTAAATTAAATGGTAACGGTCCTTTATATAAAGATGGTAATGGTCCTTATCCTGCAAAGCCTGCAACATTAGTAGGTGATGTAAAATATGAAAGCATGCCAGCTGGTCAAATGTTTTACTCAGTTCAATATGGTAAAAACTTAATGGGATCATATGCTTCTCAATTAAGCAGACACCAACGCTGGATGATTATCCGTTACATTAAGGATAAACAAGCAGCTGCTAAAAAAGGATAATCATAAATTAGAAAATCAAGATCGCAAAGATTTAAAAGACTATAAATAAGAAACGATGGCATCTATTAAAGAACAATTTGAAATTCCTGGTAAATTAAAGACATGGGCTTATGCTTTAATCGGCATTGGTGGTGTTGCCTTATTGTATGGTATGTTTACCCAAGGATTCAGCACTGACGAACATGAGCAAGTTCATTTTTGGGGTACTTTAATGTACAATACCATTTTCTGGACTTTGGTGACCAACGCTGCTATGTTCTTTTTATGTTTCAGCACAATGGCGCAAGCTGCATGGATGCAATCCTTCCGCAGAATTGCTGAAGCCATCTCTACTTTAGTGCCTGTATTTGGTAGTATCACTTTTGCAGTGTTAATATATGTAGTAGTGAGTGAGAAGCACCATATCTACCATTGGTTAGATGCTGCTGCTGTTGCAAAAGATCCTATCTTAAAAGGAAAGGCTGGTTTCTTAAACCCAACTTTCTTTATTATCTGGACTACATTAGCCATTACATTATGGTCTTATTTTGGATATAGAATGCGTCAAATTTCTCGCGAAGCAGACGAAAATCCAATGGATGCAGAAACTGCAAAAAGTTTCAATATTCGTAGCATGACACGCTCTGGATTTTTCTTAGTGTGGTTTGGTTTAACAGTTGCTTCTACAATTCCTTGGTTATGGTTAATGAGTATCGATGCACATTGGTATTCTACGATGTATAGCTGGTATACTTTTGCAAGTTCATTCGTTGCAGGTATGGCTTTGATTGCACTTTGGGTAATCTACGCAAAAAACAAAGGCTATTTAGAATTAACAAACTCAGAGCACTTACATGACATTGCTAAATTCATGTTTGCGTTCTCTATCTTCTGGACTTACTTATGGTTCTCTCAATACATGTTAATTTGGTACGCTAATATTCCTGAGGAAACAGTTTACTTTAAACACCGTGTTCAAGGTGCTTACAAACCAATCTTCTTCTTGAATTTAGTAGTTAACTTTTTAGCACCATTGATTATTTTAATGAAGCGTTCTGCTAAAAGAAATTTCACTTTGGTGGCTTTCATGGCAGTATTGATTTTATTTGGTCACTGGATTGATTTTTACCAAATGGTTATGGGTAGCTTGATGAAAGATCATGTTACTTTAGGTTGGTTGGATTTTGGAATCCTTGGATTCTTTGTGGGTGTTTTAATTTTAATGGTTGCGCGTTCTTTAGCAAGCAAACCATTGATTGCAAAAAATCATCCGTTCTTAAAAGAAAGTATTATTCACCAAGTATAATAATTGGAACCAACTAATATTGATTTAGAAATAACGAATTAAAGAATTATGAGTTTATATTTATCTATCGCAATCATCGCCCTTATTTATGTGGTAATTTTTCAAATTGCCAAGGCGAGTGAATATGTATCAATCTTAAAGGGTGAAGAAAACAGCCGTAAACAAAACAACAAGATCAACGGATTTTTAATGATCGTGTTTTTAGTGTTAGGTTTTGTGGGTGTGTATGTTTGTAATGACCTCCTTTTTGATAAAACTTTATTAGCACATCCTGCTGCAAGTATTCAAGGTGAAAGAGTTGACCAAATGCTTTGGATTACTTTAACCATTACAGGTATCGTGTTTATAGTTACTCAAATATTATTATTCTGGTTCTCTTATAAATACCAAGAGCAAGAAAACAGAAAAGTATTCTTTTTTGCGCACAGCACTAAATTAGAATTAATCTGGACTGCGATTCCTGCAATCACTTTAACGGTGTTGGTAATTTTTGGTTTGCGTAACTGGTTCTTCTTTACTGGTGACGCTCCAAAAAATGCAATGGTAGTGGAAGTAACTGGAAAGCAATTTGGTTGGATTTTCCGTTACCCAGGAAAAGACGCTGTGTTTGGTAAAAAATATTATAAAAACATTGACCCTGCTAATAACTCAGTAGGTATTATCTGGGATGATAAATATGCTCAAGATGATATCTTAACGGAGCAAACAATGTATGTGGTTAAAGGTCAACCAGTAAAATTAATTATTGGTTCAAGAGACGTTATTCATGACGTAGGTTTATCTGCATTCCGTTTAAAAATGGATGCGGTACCTGGTATCCCAACAACTATGTGGTTTACGCCTAAGTATACTACTAAAGAAATGCGTGAGATGACAGGTAACCCTAACTACACTTACGAAATTTCATGTGATCAATTATGTGGTAATGGTCACTACTCTATGAAAGGTGTAATTGAAGTGGTTGAGCAAGAAGAATATGATTTATGGATGGCGAAGCAAAAGCCTCAATACTTTGTTGCAAATCCTGACAAGGATCCAGAAGCTGCGAAAGCGGCTGCAACTGCTGCACCTGCTAAAGATAGCACTGCAAAAGTAGCAACAGCAAAAATGTAATTGATAGTAGAACAAAAGACAATTAAAGAAAAACTTATTTAAATAAAAGGTATGAGTCACGAAGCAGTATTACACGCACACGAATCTCATGGACATGATGATCATGGTCATCACGAACATCATGATACATTCTTAACTAAATATGTATTTAGTCAAGACCATAAAATGATCGCGAAGCAATTCTTGATCACTGGTATGGTTTGGGCGGTACTAGGTGGTTTAATGAGTGTGCTTTTCCGTTTACAATTAGGTTATCCTGATGCAAGTTTCCCTTGGTTAGAATCTATCTTGGGTAAGTGGGCAAAGGGTGGTCAAATTACACCTGAAGCTTATTACGCTTTAGTAACAACACACGGAACGGTATTGGTATTCTTTGTATTAACTGCAGGTTTATCTGGTACTTTCGCTAACTTTTTAATTCCATTACAAATTGGTGCACGTGATATGGCGTCTCCATTTATGAATATGCTTTCTTACTGGTTCTTCTTAGCAGCTAGTATTGTAATGATGTCTTCATTATTTGTAGAGACTGGACCATTTAGTGGTGGTTGGGTAGCGTATCCTCCATTGTCTGCATTGCGTGATGCATCTCCAGGTTCTAAATCTGGTATGGATTTATGGATAATCTCAATGGCATTGTTCGTAGTATCTTCTTTATTAGGAGGATTAAACTATATCGCTACTATTTTAAACATGCGTACAAAAGGTATGAGCATGACGCGTTTACCTTTAACTATTTGGGCATTGTTCTTTACAGCGGTATTAGGGGTATTATCTTTCCCTGTATTATTGTCTGGTTTTATCTTATTAATTTTTGATAGAAACTTTGGTACCTCATTCTATCTTTCTGATATTTTCGTGAATGGTGTAGGTGCATTATCTAACGAAGGTGGTAGTGCTATTTTATACCAACACTTATTCTGGTTCTTAGGTCACCCTGAGGTTTACATTATCTTATTACCTGCCATGGGTATGGTATCTGAGATTATGTCTGTAAACTCTCGTAAACCCATCTTTGGTTACATGGCGATGTTAGGTTCTTTATTTGCAATTGCAGTATTGGCCTTCTTAGTATGGGCGCACCACATGTTCGTTACGGGATTAAATCCTTTCTTAGGATCTGTATTCGTTCTTTTAACTTTATTAATCGCCGTTCCTTCTGCTATCAAAGTATTTAACTGGTTAACTACTTTATGGAGAGGTAATATCCGTTTCACTCCTGGTATGTTGTTTGCAATTGGTTTTGTAAGCTTATTTATCTCTGGAGGTTTAACAGGTATTTGGTTAGGTAACGCTGCTTTGGATATTCACTTACACGATACTTATTTCGTAATTGCGCACTTCCATATTGTAATGGGTGTGGCAAGTATGTTTGGTATGTTCGCTGGTGTATACCACTGGTTCCCTAAAATGTACGGTCGCTATTTAAATAACTCTTTAGGTTACATGCACTTTTGGGTTACATTGGCAGGTGCTTACATGATTTTCTGGCCAATGCACTATGAAGGTTTAGCGGGTATGCCTCGTCGTTATTTTGATTTTAGTATTTGGGAAAGCTTTAAGCAATTCGCTGAGTTAAATCGTTTCATTAGTACGGTTGCAATGATTGTTTTTGCTGCTCAACTTTTATTTATCATTAACTTCTTCTATTCTATATTCAAAGGTCGTAAAGTAACAGATCCAAATCCTTGGAAATCTAATACTTTAGAGTGGACTACTCCAATTAATCCTGGTCACGGTAACTGGCCTGGTGAAATTCCTGAAGTACATCGTTGGCCTTATGATTACGGTAAGGATGGTGTTGACTTTATCCCACAAGATGTTCCAGTGGGTGATCACGAATCAAGCCATTAAAAAATTGATTATGCCCTGTTTGATCAGGGCATAATTATTTTATCTCCAATAACGGGTTTATATAACGAATTAAGTGAAAGCAACTTTAAAAAATTACGGACAGCTCATGAAGTTTACACTCAGTTTTACTGTAGTGTTCACTTGCGTAATTTGTTATCAGTTGGCGCCTAATGTTGCAGGTTATGATTGGTTCAATATTTTATTATTGACTTTCGCCGGACTATGTATTACGGGAAGTGCGAATGCCATTAATCAATCTGTTGAAAAAGATACCGACGCACAAATGAAGCGCACGAGTAATCGTCCTGTTGCTGCGGGTAGATTAACACAACAACAAGCATATGGTTTTGCATTCATTACTGGTGTAGTTGGTGTTGGTTTAATGTGGTGGGGTTTTAATTTATCTTCGGCATTACTTTCTGCATTTAGTTTGTTTTTATATGCGTTTATTTATACGCCACTGAAAAAAATAAATTCCATTGCAGTATTGGTGGGCGCTTTTCCTGGTGCCATTCCTTGTTTAATTGGATGGGTGGCCGCTACCAATGATTTTAGTGCAGGTGGATGGGCTTTATTATTAATTCAATTCTTATGGCAGTTCCCACACTTTTGGGCAATTGCTTGGGTTTCACATAATGATTATTCTAAAGTAGGTTTTAAATTATTGCCTGCAAAAGAAGGTCCAACAAGGTTTACAGCAGTACAAAGTATTATGTATGCAGTGCTAATGATTCCAATTGGTTTTATTCCGCACTACTTACACTTAACAGGTGAATGGAGTATGTGGGTGGTATTGGTTGCCAATATGTTTATGGTAGTGCAATGTGTTAGATTGTATCAAAACATGGGTGTTCAAGCAGCACGTCGTGTTATGTTTAGCAGTTATATATATTTACCCATTGTTTATTTATCCTTACTTGCGGACAAATTAAATTTCGTACATCTATAAAATTTTATTTATGTCAACAGATATTCAAATGGAAAAGAAAAAAATTCACCCTTATCAATTTTATTTGTGGGCTGGATTGGGAAGTGTTGTGATGATGTTTGCTGGTTTAACAAGTGCTTATATTGTTAAAAAGAGCCAGGCAAGTTGGTTAGAGTTTGACCTACCGAATGTTTTTATGGTTTCAACGGTAGTCATTTTAATTAGCAGCTTTACCATTCAAATGGCGGTAAAAAAGCAAAAAGAACAGAACGAAAATCAGTACCGTGGTTTTTTAGCGGTGACTGCTATTTTGGGTCTGGTTTTTATCTTATTACAAATACAAGGATTCAGAACTTTGGAAGGAAATAGCATTGCTTTAACTGGAGCTAGAAGCAATTCTGCAGCTTCCTTTTTGTTTGTAATTACGGGCTTGCACCTTTTGCACGTTTTAGGGGGTGTGATTGCCTTGGTTTGGATCAGTTTAAAGGCGTTTTCGTCTAAAAACAACATAAATAACGACTTGCCAGTCAAATTGATATCCAATTATTGGCATTTTGTAGACATATTGTGGGTGTACCTTTTTGTATTCCTTCATTGGGTGGGCTAAACCCAAAAAAAATAGGGTATTTTTATTCAAATATCCTTGATAGCCAATATTTTTGCACTGAAATCGAAATAGCACATGTCAAATGTAACAACTGCTTCAACAAAGGAAGCAAAATGGTGGAACGGGGGAAAAAGCCCTTTTGATGTAGAATACGGAAAAGTAATGATGTGGTACTTTTTAATGAGTGACGCATTTACTTTTGGCGCATTTCTTATTGCATATGGTACTGTACGTTTTTCAACAAACGGATGGCCTAATCCAAACGAAGTATTTAAAAGTTATCCTTTTGCGGGTGAGGGTACCAACGCTCCTTTAGTGTTTGTATCTATCATGACTTTCATTTTGATTGTGAGTTCGGTAACTATGGTACTTGCTGTTCATGCAGGTAAGATGATGGATAAAAAAGGAGTAGTTAGAAATATGATTTTAACCATCATTGGTGGTATTGCTTTTTTAAGCTGTCAAGCTTGGGAGTGGAATCACTTACATCATGAAGGTGCATGGTGGGGTATGAATCCATTTATCAATGCGGATGGTACTGCTTCATCTACTAACTTCACTAACTTTTTCTTTACCATCACTGGTTTCCATGGCTTCCACGTATTTAGTGGTGTAGTTATTAATATCATTATGTTAATCATGACTTTAACAAATCAATTTGAGAAAAGAGGTCATTACTTAATGATTGAAAAAGCAGGATTGTATTGGCACTTTGTAGATTTAGTGTGGGTATTTGTATTCACTTGTTTCTACTTATTATAAAATTGTATAGCACTAGCGCTTAAAAATATTTCAAAAAGATTATTATGTCAAATCACGATACACACGAACACGGAGATCCAATTGCAGAGATTAAGAAAGTAACGATCATTTTATCAGTACTTACTATTATTGAATTAATATTAGGATTCTGGATGATTGGTGTTACTTCAGAAGGAGGCCGTTTAGCTATTAAAGGAACCATTGTAATTTTAATGTTGGCTAAAGCATTTTACATTGTTGCTTACTTTATGCACTTGAAACATGAATTAAAGAACTTAATCATGACTATCGTTGTGCCTTTAGCTTTATTTATCTGGTTCATTACTGCGTTTTTATCTGATGGTAATTCATTCAGAAATTTACGTAACACTTATGATCCTCATTTTAAAGAGCAAGCAACTATTAAAGTAGAAGCGAAGGAAGCGCATCATGGTGAAGAAGGCGCTAAGGAAGCTACTGAAGCTAAAGAAGCAGCACCAGCAACAGAAGCGAAAGAGGCTGCTCCTGCAAAAGCTGCTGAGACAGAAAAGAAATAATAAACATTTAAGTTTACGATATTAAAAACCATCCATCTTGGATGGTTTTTTGTTGAATTCAACTGCCGTTTAGCCTTTCCGTTGTAACTTTGTTTATCAAACTATACTATGTCTAAAAAATCGATTTACGGTTTAATTATTGCGTTACTGATTCCTGTTTTATGTTACTTGTGGCTAAAGCAGGCGAGTGATAGTGCTGTAATTATGCCTCGTCATTATTTATTAGATACCGTAGTGGAGAAGGAAGTGCGTGGTAAGCAAATTACAGATAGCATTTGGCATACTACAAAAGATATTCGCTTAGTAAATCAATTAGGTGATACTGTTAATTTGTATGATCAAAAAGGTAAAATAATTATCCTTGATTTTTTCTTTACCAGTTGTGGAAGCATTTGTCCTAAGCTTACACGCAATATGGTAAAGTTGCAACAGTCTTTTACCAGAGGCGGAGATATTCGTAAAAAACAAGTGGATACTTCTATCGTTCAATTTATTTCCATGTCTGTGGATCCTGCAAGAGACAGCGTACCTGTGTTAAGAGAGTATTCCAATAAAATGGATGTGGTTTCTGATAACTGGTGGATGTTAACTGGTAATAGAGATTCTATTTACAAATTTGCATTTGAAGAAATGAGGGTAGATAAGTTTAGTATGGAACCCGTGAATCCTGATTTTGTACATACCAGTCGATTTATTTTGATTGATAAAAACATGCAAGTGCGTGGTTACTATAATGGATTGGATTCTGCTTCGCTTTTAAAATTGGCAAAAGATGTTGGATACATTATGTTGGAAAAAGATCGTACAAAAAAGAGTGAGGTCTTTCAACAAATTATTGAACTAAGCTGGTTATGGCTTGTTATTGCTGTATTGGTTGGGGGCTTTGTATATTATTTCACAAGCACTAGACAAAAAAATTAATTTATATGTTAACACCTTCGATTCAAAAAAATGACAAAAAAGCTAAATGGTTAATTGGAATCTTTAGTGTTGTTGTTTTTGTAGCAGTAACTTTTTTAAGCAAATTCACATTAGAAGTGGAATTGCCTTTTGATAAACACATTTTTGCATTAATCAATGCTTTATTAAATACGGGTGTTGCTATTTTATTGGTATTCGCAATTATTGCGATTAAGAATAAAAATTATCAGTTGCATAAAAATTTAATGCTTACCGCCTTGACACTTTCTGTATTGTTTTTAGTTACTTATATCGCACATCATTTATTCGCAGGTGAAGCACGCTTTGGCGATAGTAATTTTGACGGACAGGTGGATGCTGCCGAAGCTGCTGCTGTAGGAAATCTTCGCCCATTCTATTTAATTTTATTAACTACACATATTATTTTAGCGGCTACTAGTTTGCCATTTATTTTATTTACAGCCTACCGCGGATTAACAGGGGAGTATGAGGATCATAAACGCAAGGGTAGAACCATGTGGAAGATTTGGTTTTATGTAGCAGCAACAGGTCCGTTAGTGTACATCATGATTAAGCCTTACTATCATTAATTTATTTATCTAGAAATACTTGTATTAAAAAGGAGTGAAACAATTCACTCCTTTTTAATATCCCAACTCGATTGCTGGGTCCCAAAATAGTTTTTCAAAGTCCACTACGGTTTCGTTTTGGACTTTTATTTTTTCTTTCTCCAAAAGTTCTTGCATTTTGGTAGGGGTTTCAAAATGCGCCTTGCCCGTTAACATTCCATTTCTATTTACTACTCGGTGTGCAGGCACTTTTGGTTTTACACCATGTGACGCATTCATGGCCCATCCCACCATTCTTGAACTTCCGCCGGTTCCAATATATTTTGCAATAGCCCCATAGCTCGTGACACGACCTTTTGGAATTAATCGTACCACATCAAAAACGTTTTGAAAAAAATCTTTAGTCTTGGGGGTGTATTCCATCTTTACTGTTTTTGCTCAAAGTGGATCTAATTAACTGGGCGCGCGTTTTAATGGGTTCAGGTACCGCATCATAATCAAATGGGCAATGCTTGCATGCTTGCCCACAACAATATCCTCTCGCCTCATGATAAGCTGCAGTAAACACCCACATTCCTTTGGGGTCAATATAATAATCTACATCTTTAATCATTTGCTCTTTCTTACTCACTTACTAGCTTTTTTTAATCTATCAATCCAACTTTCTTTCTTCTATTCTTTCCTCTATTTTGTACTATAACAAATTATTCCATGGCTTGTTTACCATTTCGGGCTAAACTTTCATGCGTTTCTGTTACTTCAAACTCAGCGATGATCTCTTTTAATTTTTCATCTAGTTCAATCGGAAGCTCCTTGTCTAATTTAAATTGAATATAATGAATGCGGTTACTGCTTGCAATATTCAATCCCTCATAATAAGTTTTAATGGCATATCTGTCATCCCATTTATCCGACTGCATCAATTCAGTGCTATATAAGTTATCAGTTGCAGTGATTAAGCTAAGCCCATACAATTCAACCACAGTTTTGGTAAATAAAAATAAATTAGGACTATCTGTTTTCAAATGCACTATTCCTGTTGTATTATTATTCTCTCCGCCCCCTTGTTTTAAAAACTGTTGATATAGGCGTAAGAATTTAGGATGCGTTAATCTTTTCTTTGCTTTGGATAATCTTAATTGTGGGTCAGGAAAAGTGATCCATATTTCATTCACCTCGTCTTTTGAAAAGTATTGTGTTACTTGATCAATTTGAGTTCGTATAAATGCAACATTTTTTAAGCCATCTCGATTCGCAATGCTCGCACCTTTCCAAATACGATTGCCTTTTAAATCTAAGCCTACAAAATTTTGATTGGGAAACATGCGGCCTAAACCCACTGCATATTCTCCTCTTCCACAAGCAAGTTCTAAAACCAATGGCTTCTTTTTTGTAGCATTTGTAGATTCACTTGTATCATCAACAACGGCAAGACTGTCTAATTCAATATTAATAGTTCCTTTTTCAAGTTCATTAAAATAAGCAGCCCATTTACCAGGCATCCCTTGCGGATACTCCAATACATTTTCATATTCCTTAATTGCCGCAAACTTGATTAATTTTTTCTGACCCATATTGCAAATATACTACCTAGCAAGGGTTTAGTGCTTCATTAATTTCACTGCTCTTTGTGCAACAATAGGAGCAATGGCTACGCCCATACCACTCATGCGTACAGCACAATAAACATTGGGTTGTAATTGCTGAATAATTGGTTTTTTAATTTTGCCCATTCCCATCGTTCCACTCCAGCGTAATTCTATTTTTGGTTTTTTTGCGCCCTTTGGTAAAATGCGTTTCATCATAAACTCCTCTAAAGTTTTTTGAATCAATTTTGATGTTTCTAATGAAGTTGTTTTTTCATTTTTAAAATCTTTATTTCTTGCGCCCCCTAATAATAATCTATTGCCTACATTTCTGAAATAATAAAAGCCTTCGTCAAAATGAAATGTTCCTTTGAATTTTAAATTTGGAATCGGCTCGGTAATAAACACTTGACCTCTTGCTGGAACTACATCTAATTCAGGCAACAATTGTTTTACAAAACCATTGGTACAAATAAGTAATTGCTTTGCTTCAATGGTGGCTTCTAAATTTGTTTTGATAGTCACTCCTTTTTTGTGTGACTTAAATTTTTTAACCTCTGTATTAAATAATATTTGTACTCCTTTTGATTGCACTTCTTTTTGCAATGCCAATACTAACTTTGCTGAATTCAATTGTCCTTCGAATGGACTAAAAGCCAATGCATTAATTTTTTGGAATCCTAATTTTGTAATCTGCTTTGATTCGTTGGTATAAATAGGTAAGCACTTTCCATTTTTTTTAGGGGTACCTAATGCTGGTGCTAATACTTTATTTAAGTAGGCAATATCTGCATCTAACTTTTTAATATCATATGCACCCCCTTCTTCAAATAATTCATAGCCACCAAACTGATCGTAGTCAATTGTTTTTTTATCAAATACTTTTTGAATTCTTTGCAAACCGTCATAACGCATCTTTACTGTTTCCAACATATTGGCTTCACCCATTAGTTGAACATCGTACATAAGTTCGGATACGCTACCAAAACAACTAAAGCCGGCATTGCGGGTACTTGCCCCGGAAGGAATTACCCCTCTCTCCAAAATAGTAATTTGCAATTTTGGGTTTTTGCTAATCAACTCATAGGCAGTCCATAAGCCCACAAAACCACATCCAATAATTACCACATCTTTCGGAGCGAAATAGGTGGATTGCTCCCATACGGATATTGCCATGACTAGTTATTTAGACTACAAATATCCTACTAAGCGGTCAATAAGCCTAAAATGTTCCATTTTCTGCAGGAAAAACACCCATTATGGAACAAATTTGAAAAGGTTCTTTACCTATTTTACTTATTGTAGATTGTAAATTGAACCAAATTTAAACCATATGAAAAAAATGCTATTCTTGGGTCTTTGTGTTGCTTCCGTAGTTATTGGATGCAAGTCAGAAACCAAAACCACTTCTCAAGCGGGTGTTTATACGCTTGATAAACAAGTAATTACAGACGGTAAAACTGAATTTATTAAATCTACTGCCAATGGTGACGTACAGTATAAAATTTATACTGACGCTGGTTACTTTTATATTGGCATCAACAAGGATTCTTCCGTAGGATTTGGAACAGGTTCTTATACTCAGGTTGGTAATACTATAACTGAGACAAATACCTACAATAGCGGTTCACTTGATACTGCTTGGGATGCTAAAGTAGAAATCACGAATAATGAAAAAGGCTACACGCAAATGATTCCTGAGTTAAAAGCTAATGGAATTAGCTATAAATTAACTGAAGATTATACTAAAGTGCAGGCCTCTGGCACAAGTGCATTAGATGGTATCTGGCATCAAACTAAAAATTTAGTAGTTTCTGGTAAAGACACTGCTGATAAAACTTACAATGAATATAAAGTATACCAAGGTGGTCATTTTATGTGGGCTACAAGATATATGTCTGATACCGCTGCTAAAAAAATGACAAACTTAGTTGGTCATGGTACTTTCACTTTAAACAATGATGCCTTAACTGAGCAATTAGATTTTTCAAGTTTAAAAGGCGCTGTTGGCAAGTATGACATTAAAGTAAAATTCAATGGTGCTGATGAGTATACGCAGGAAACTGCTGATACAACTAATAAAACAGTTGGATTTAAAACCTATAAGCGTATTAAGAAATAGTTTTTCAGGATTTTTTAAGTTTGGGAAAGGCTGCTCGTAAAGAGCGGCCTTTTTTATTTGCTTCTTATTAAAATTAATGGGAAATTGCAACCCATAATGCGCCACTACTTTTACTTACTCCTTTTTGTATTAGCTATTTCTTTTAAGGGGAGTGCGCAGACCACCCATATGCAGGAGTCTTGGTGGGATTATCTAAATCAAAACCGCTATTCAGAACATTGGGGTTCATGGATTGACTTACAATCTAAATTAAAAGACAACTATGTAAATTCATTGAATGCCAATGAGTATACCTTGGGGGCTTCTTATTTTCAGAACGAACATTTCAAATACACTGGAGCGCTCACCCTTGTGGATCAATTTCCTGCAACGGGTAAGACCTATCATTTGGAAGAATATCGTCCTTGGCAAATGATTCAGTTGAATACAAAAACGCGTCGATCCAAGTGGTTGCAGTGGTTAAGGTTGGAGGAGAGGTTCAAACAAACAGCTATTAGTAATAAAGCAAGTGATCAGTACGATTTTTCGTATAGATTAAGATATTATGTATTGGCTCAATTTCCTTTAAGTAAGCATATGTATAAAAAAGGAACCTTTTCTTTAGTTACCTCTGAGGAGTTGTATTTGAACTTTGGCTCTAGTATCGTTTACAATACATTTGATCAAAACCGACTATTTGCAGGATTTTACTATTATTTGAATGATGCCAATATTTTGCAGTTGGGATATACCAATTTGTTTCAAAAATATAATGCGCCAGATAAATATCTAAAGTCAGATGTGTTAAGAGTTTCTGTTTTTAATACCATTGATTTTCGAAAAAAACCAACAACCAAGGATTTCAATCCTTAGTCAACAACATTAATTTTTTTCCTCAAAAACGATTTTTCTAAGCTTCAAAACCTACGCTATTTAATGATTTTAGCGATTTTAAGGGTTTTGGTTGTTTAATTAAATTTATCGGTATCGTTTGCGTAAATAAATAGATTAAATAAATGTGAAATTTAAGTTAATATAAATAGACTTGTAGACGATTTATGGGCCACTTTGGCCTTGATTGCTAAACAAATTGCTTATATGAAAAAACTTGTATTGGGTTTTATGCTAACCTTAACCACAATTGGGTTATTTGCACAAAACATTACTGTAGCCGGTAAGGTTACCGATGAATCTGGCGCTCCTTTGGATGGAGTTTCAATTAAAGTAAACGGAACTAATAAAGGAACACAAACAAATAATGGAGGTGCTTTTCAAATATCGGTTGCTCCAGGTGTTACTTTAACTTTTAGCTATGTTGGTTACAACAATGTAGAAAAGAAAGTCACTGATGTTAGTCCATTTACCATTAAATTATCTAAAGTAAATGCCAACTTAGATGATGTAGTAGTTATTGGTTATCAAAGTGTTAGACGTAAGGATGTAATGGCTTCTGTTGCATCTGTTGGCGCTAAAGACTTAAAAGACATTCCTATTAACTCAGCAGCTGAAGCTTTAAATGGTCGTTTAGCGGGAGTTACGGCAACGACTGCGGAAGGTTCTCCGGATGCGCAGGTAAGAATTAGAGTAAGAGGTGGTATGTCAATTACAGGTGACAACTTGTAAATCGTCAGCATAAAGTGGACAAAATATAGTCTAAATTAGTAGAGTGTTTCCATCATTAACAATTAAACTAAAAATGACATGGAACAGAAGCCAAAACAATCTACTGAGAACTTC